>ENA-UOOI01000138-UOOI01000138.1-fermentation-metagenome-genome-assembly--contig:-NODE-138-length-90315-cov-71.349623_pt1 | contig 90315 bp, 77 predicted proteins | sample MGYA00245779_ERZ724027 | MGnify/ENA primary metagenome ERZ724027 (study PRJEB28704, sample SAMN03018318) | fermentation metagenome | biome: anthropogenic terrestrial biome; feature: soil; material...
AGAGCCCGATAACGGAAATTTTCGGTCGGATCCACCGAGATCGATTATCAGTTCTATGCTGGAGCACTACCGTTCCGTCTGCCCGGAGCGCTGGCTTCCCGGGAAGGTTTTTGTCCTGAAAAGAGGAGACCTATAACTACTATGGACCTCCAGGATGCCGCTGTGACGATACTGGCCCTCGTAGTCTTCACGAGTCTCCTGTTCAGCCCGTGCCTGGCAGCACCGGACGTCGCCGGGGCGGGTATGACCGACCCCGGACACCCGCAGCCCGCCGCCGTCCGGAACATATCAAGTCTCTTCGTCGGGGTTGAGGAGCGGCTCCAGAGCGGTCATCTCCTGAACATCACCCCCGGTTTGGGGCCGGAGACGGCGGATGAACCGGCCGTCCCGGTCAAGAACGGAACTCTCCTGCCGGTAGAGGATATCCCGGAGCCTGTCCCGGACTACGACGACGATAAACTGGCCCTTCTGGTCGAAGAGAACAGCATATCGCTCATGCTGCTCTCCGTCCAGAGCACCTACGCCCTCTACGCCTGGGACGAGTTGCCGGCAAAGGAGAGTGCTGCAGCGCTCCGGGATTTCGCAACAGGTCTCCTCAAGGACTCAGCGGCGTTGCAGGTCTCTGATGATCGGGAAGCCCTGAAGACCTCGTTCACCCTTGCTCTCAAGTCGTACGAGGCCGCCGGCGCGACGCTCCAGGGAAACATCCCTCTCAACACGACGACGGTGGATGCGGCCCTCGAAGCGAACCGGCAGGGGTCGAAGCATCTTCGTGAGGCGTTTGGATACCTGCAGCGCCCGGCGCTGAAGGTGCCGGCGGAGATTATGTCGACCAACCTCTCCCTGCCCCGGCTGCGCGACGCGTCCGGGCCCGGGGAAGAACTGGTGCTCCTGCAGCGGTACGTCTATGAAGACCGGGGCCGCGCAAACGATATCTCCCTGATGCTTGAGTCGGCGAGGGGTACCAGAATGTACCACACCTTCGATGAGCGCGGAGAGGCTGTTCTCGCGGAGCCCGGGAGGATGTTCCTGCTCGTTAAGGTGAAGGCTACGAACCTGGGCCATAAAGGGGAGAGCAGGACATATAAGATTCGGACCCCGGACCCCCGGGATTTCACTCTCCAGTATCGCGGGACGACCTACTCGCCGATAAAACTGGCACTCCGGACGTCGCTCGGCGAGCCGTATGCTGCGGCGACGCTGGACCGGTACGAGATGAAGGCAGGATACATCGTCTTTGACGTTCCGGAGGCGCTCACCCTCGATGAATGCTTCATCCGGGTGAACCTTGGCGGGGCAACGTCTCCTGTCTGGGCACTCGGGAAGACGTTATGACCGGCTCTGTCCGCCGGCACGCTCCCCCCTGCCCGGTCCCCTTCCTCTCCCGGCAGACCGGGGACGATGCCGGTCTGCCGTATCCCCATCGCAACGAATATCCATCCTGTGCGCAATACGTTAATCTGTGGCACTGAGAGGCTCTCATACAAGGATACTGCTTGTAGCCGGCCTTATCGGGGTGATCCTCTCGACCGTCCTCCTCTTTCCGGGGGCATGCGCGACGGTCATCCCCTCTCCGCCGGCGGAGGAAGTCGATCTTCCCGGAAACGCATCTTCTCCCGGGGCGGGGCCGGAAAACGGAACCGTTCTTCTCCTCGAACCGGTGAGCGATGATGAGAAACTGGAGTCGTTGATTGCCGGGGCCGGTATACCGCTCCTCGAGGCCTCCGTGGAGCAGATCTGCTTCGTGCATACCCGCGACGACGCGGCGCTCATGAGCCGGGCAGCCGATATGTCGTCCCTTGTGGACGGCTACCGTGCCGAGGCTGCCGCCCTTGAGGTCTCTCTCGATATGGCGCCCGCATACACGCATTTCATCGCTGCGCTCGACGAGTTCGCCGCGGCCGGCACACTGATCGGCGGGAACGCCCCCCTGAACCGGAGCGTGACGGAGGATGCGCTGGGTCACCTTGCTCTCGGGACCGGACGCCTCTCCGACGCCCTCCAGGACTGCAACCGCCCTCCTGCCGCGAACTCTGACGCTGTCGCTGTGCTCATGAGTCCCGGTGAGGAGTCCGCTCCCGGGTTCCCTGACGCCCTGCAGTCCGGCGAACGGTTCTGCTACGACGATACCCGCAAAGAGAACTCCGCCTCGCTGGTCGCCGGTCCGGTGACATGGTCGCACGCGTTCCATACCTCCGGCACGAAACCGGTGCAGCATGAAGCAGCTCCCGGGAAATTCTTCCTCCTGGTCGCTGTTAAGGCGACGCATCTCGGCCATAAGGGGGACGGCGTGAATACTCGTATCCAGACGCCCGCAGAGAGCGCTTTTGTCCTCCACTACGGCGCTGAGACCTACCGTCCGCTTCCATCACCCGGCCCGACCAACCAGGGGGGGTCGTACTCCCGGGTTGCTCTCGGCCGGGGTGAGTCGCTGGCGGGGTACCTCTTCTTCGAGGTGCCGGAGGACCTTGACCCTTCCCGCGCCTATCTCGAGGTCAGCGTCGGCAAAGATAGCCCGGTCTGGCTCCTCGGCTGAGCAACCTCACGGTGAACCCGGGGCACCGCCCTGCCGCCGGGCTCTCCCGCACCGGTCCTACAGGTCTTTTTGCCGCACGAACCGGAGTGACGCCGAGTTCATGCAGTAGCGCTCATAGGTCGGCGGCGGCCCATCGTCAAAGACGTGGCCCAGGTGGGCGTCGCACCGCCTGCAGAGCACCTCGGTCCGGGTCATGAAGAACCGGGTGTCGACGTCTGTCCGTATGTTCAGGTCCGATACCGGTTTGTAGAAACTCGGCCAGCCCGTGCCCGACTCGAACTTCGTCTCCGAAGAGAAGAGGTGGTTGCCGCAGCAGACGCACTCGTACAGGCCGTCCTCCTTGCAATCCTGATACTTTCCGGTGAAGGCCGGCTCCGTGCCCCCCTGCCGGGCAACAGAGAACTCTTCGGGCGCGAGCTGCTCCCGCCACTCCTCGTCGGATTTGACGACCCGGTCAACCTCTTCCACCTCTCCTGTTACGGCGTTATAGACCTTCACGGTCCCGACAGTTTCTATAATCTCTCCGCTCATCGATCCTCCTCCCGGTCCCTTATCCGGATGGCACATAAATCGTTCCCCGGGCCCCTGTCCGGGTGGGCGGGCCGGCAGTTTAGGGCACATATCATCCCTGCCCCGATACCGCTTCCCGACCCAAATACGCTTCCGAATCTGTTATATAATCTCCGGTCGATGGACCATCATGCAGGAGGTGTCGTTCCCCTGAGGAAGAGGTATGTAAGCCTCCTGCTCCTTACCTGTCTCATCGGCTTCGCCGCCACGGCAGGATGCACGGAGACCCTCGGGGAGCCGGCGGGGCTGACCCCAACACCGGAGACGACACCGCCCGCTCACATCATCTACTCGCCCGCCGGGCCGCACCCCTCGTTCCTGGCCACCGTCACCGCACCGGAGAAGCATTTTCGTGCCGATATGTCCTGTTACTGGGTTGTGACCGGGACGGTGACCAACACCGGCGATGCGCCCGGTAGGAATGTCGTCATACGTTTCATGCTCGTCGACGACGAAAGCGGCATGGTCCGGTCGACCGAGACCATCCTGATCCCCCGGTTCCAGGCGGGCGAGACGAAGATATTCACTGCCGACCAGCTCCCGGGCGACTGCAGCCGGCAATATCGCGCCGATATCGGGGTCACCCACGATATCCCGTGATGTCACAAAGGAGAAAAAGAGATGAAGATACTTGCGATTAACGGAAGTCCCCGCGGTTCGCGGAGCCAGACGCTCCGGCTTGTCCAGGCCGTCCTCGACGGAGCCGCGAGCGCCGGGGCCGATGTCGAGATCGTGGACGTCTGTAAACTCGATATCGAGTACTGCAACGGGTGCACGGTCTGCTACGAGCGGGGAGAATGCGTCAAGAAGGACGACTTTGCCGCCCTGTACGAGAAGATGCTTGCAAGCGACGGGATCGTGCTCGGCTCGCCGAACTACATTAACTCCGTCACCGCCCAGGTAAAGACCCTGCTCGACCGGATGGCGGACGCCATCCACTGCCAGATGTTCATCGGGAAGTACGGGTGTGCCGTCGCCACGGCGGGCGGCTCCGGGGCGGATGAGGTCGTAGCCTACCTAAACGGCGTCCTCCAGACCCTGGGCGCGAACACCGTGGGGGGTGTCGGCGTGGTCCTCGGGGGAGACCCGGAGGCGATCGTGCCTGCGGAGGGGAGGGCCTATGAACTCGGCAGGAGACTCGCACGGGCTATCGCGAAGAAAGAGGTCTACCCGGAGCAGGAGGAACTCCACGCCGAGATGCTTGAGAGGATGCGGGCTCTGGTCATGGCGAACAAGGACCGCTGGCATCACGAGTACGATTACTGGAAGGCAGCCGGGCGGATACCGGAGTAGGGCGCCCCGTTCACGGCCCCTTCCGGCGGACTTCATCGATGACCCGCGAGAGCCCCCCGGAAACCTCCGGCCGCTCCTCTTCGGCCGCCAGGGTGAGTGCGGGAAGAGCCGCATCGCCCATATCGACCAGAGCCCGTTCGGCACGCTTTCTGACTACGAGAGCATCGTCCCGGAGCGCCCGGATGAGGGGGGCGACAGCATCGTCTCCCCCTATCCGGGCAATGACCCTGACGGCGTTCGTCCGCACCTCGATGGACGGGTCGGAGAGTGCCCCTGCAAGTACCGGCAGCGCACCGGCGCCGACTCTCTCCACCTCGGCCCACCGGTCCCGGGCCATGAGGTAGAGCGCCTCTTCTTCGCCGGTCTCCGGCACCCAGCCGCCCGCGTCCAGCGCTTCGGCTACTCCCGCCCGGAACTTCTCGTCTCCCGAACGGAGAGCGCCGATCAGGTAGCGCCGCACCGTGTCCCCGGGATCCTTCAGGGCCTCGAGCGCGGCATGCCGGACCCGGTCGTCCACGTCGCTGAGCGCCAGGATCAACGGTTCAAGGGCACGACCATCCCCGATGTAGCCGAGCGACCGGGCGGCGGCAACCTTGACCGCCTCGTCCCTGTCCCGCAGTGCCAGGGCCAGCGGTTCTATCGCCTGCCCGCTCCCCATGTAGCCCAGCGCCTCCGCCACGGTCGCCCGGACCTCGCCATCGGGCTCCCGGTGCAGGGAGCCGGTCAGGGCTTCGATGGCCCGCCTGTTCCCGATCTTACCGAGGTTGCGGGCAGCAACGAGCCGGACGAACCGATCCGTGTCGCTTAAGGCGTCCATGAGCGGCGCAACCGCGGTCTCACGCATCTCCCCGAGGAGGCTGGCGGCGGCAGTCTGGACATCGGGATTCTCGTCCCTGAGCGCACGGATGAGGCCGTCCACGGCCGGCCGCCCCATCATGATGAGGCGTGTAGCGGCGCCGAGTTGCGAGTTCCAGGTCTTATCCTTGAGCGCCGTGATGAGCGTATCAATCTCCTGCCGGCCGGACTGCTCAAACGTCTCCTTATCCTCGAGCCGGGCTGATATCGCCTTCTTCGGTGTGCTCTCTTCCGCCAGGACCTGGCTGCCGAGCGCCCTCCGCCATACGTTAATCACCTGCCGTTTCTTGAGAGCGGCCGTTGCCTTTTCCCGCACGTCTTCATCATCGTCTTCAAGGGCGTAGAGCAGCGCTTCGTCCACCCGCTCACCCGGCACCTCCCAGAGTGCATCTATCGCTGCAAGACGCATCTCTTTCCTCCCTTTCCTCAGCACCAGAAAGAGCGGCTCAACGGCCAGGGAGCCGAAGTCGGCGAGGGCCCGGGCAACGCTCCACCGGACTTCCGGCGCCGCATCTCCCAGGTGCTCGATGAGGACCGGGACCGATTCGCCGGCGCCGATGAGCCCTATCGCCTTCGCCGCCGTCACCCGGACAGCCGGCACCGGATCGTCCAGCGCCTCTTCAAGCGCCCTGAGCGCGTCACGCCCGAAGACCGCGACGGCATCGGCGGCGGCAACCCGGACGCCGTGGTACCTGTCCCCGAAGAGGTGTATGAGCAGTCGAATTGAGCGGCGGTCGCCGATAGATCCGAGCGCGCGGGCAGCGGCAATCCGTACGTCTTCTCTTACGTCGCCAGAGAGCAGGACCAGCGCTTCGACGGCGGCCCCGTCCCCGATCTCGCCGAGTCCCTCTGCGGCGGCGATGCGGACCCCGTAATGGGGGTCTTTGAGCGCCTCGATGAGATATCCGATCGCCTCCTTCCCCATGCTCTGCAACGCGGCAACCGCCGCAGCCCTGATCTCCTCGTCGCCGCTCCTGAGCGCTTCAAGGCACCGTTCCAGCGGCGTCTTCTCGGGGACCGGTTCTGCGACCGCGGGCTCCGGCGTCTCCCGGGGTAGTTCCGGGATCTCCAGTTCCTGCAGCCGCGGCTCCTCGCGAACGGGTTCCTCCTCCACCTGCTCCTCTGCTGTATCGGCGATCGCCTCTTCGAACTCGAGTGGGATGAGTTGCTCGAGCGTGATCGGTTCCGCCGGGGCTGCCGTCTCCGTTCTGAGCCGGGCCTTGACCTGTGCCCACGCCTCTTCCGCCCGCCGGCTCTCCTTGAGAAGGTCTTCGATGCTTACGGCTTTTTCGGCCTGCTCGGCGGGCCTCTCCGGACTTTCGGGGGCAGGAACCTCCTCTTTTTGGGGCGGCGGGGGGGGGTTGGCCCGCCCGCTGCGGGCATACTCCGGTCGTCCGAACTGGCTCTCGAACCGTCTCTGGATGGCAAGCCCTTCTTTGAGTTCCTCCTCGTACCGGGAGGATTCCTTTGGTGCAGGCTGGTTCCGGGACGCCTCCACCTGACACCGCCGGATGTACTCGAGGGCGGTCTGCGCCCGCTGTTGTCGCGCGGGATTCTTTGATGCGGTTTCCGCATTCAGGGCGCCGAGTGCAGGCTGGCCCAGTTGCCGCAACGCTTCGCTCGCACCGGTGCGGACCCCCGAATACTCGACCTCCAGGGCCCGGATGAGCGGCGGGATTGCCGCCCTCCCCATCCGGACAAGTTCGTTCCACTGCTCTCTTGCAATCAGGTACTCTGCTCTCTCGAGGTCGCTCTGCGGGATCCAGCCCAGCCGCCCAAGGGCCCATGCCGCCTCCATCCGCACCTGATGATGGGGATCATTGAGCGCTTCGACGAGCGCGGGTCTCGCCCGGTCGTCGCCCATCTCCCCGAGCGCCTCAACGGCGCGTATGCGGACGTCCATCTCCGGATCCTTCACCGCTCTGATGAGTGCCGGTATAGCCCGTGCGTCATGGATCTTCCCGAGCGTCCGCGCCGACTCGCACCGTATCCGGGGTTCCTTGCTGCCGAGAGCCTTGAGGAGGGCCGGGACGGCTGCTCCCTGGAGTTTTGCAAGTTCCGCCCAGTCTTCCCGGGTGGAGTAGAACCACACCTTCTCCGTGAGGCCGTCGGGCACCCACCGCAGCGCGGCAAGCGCGTCTGCGGCCTCTTTCCTGACCGGGGGGTTTCTGTCATGGAGCATTCCCGAGAGATGCGGGACCGCTTTTTTTCCCGTTTCCCGGAGAGCAATCACGGCGGCACGTCGGATCGCCGGCTGTTCGTGGTGCAGTGCAGGGAGCAGAGCCTCAACCATCCCGTCGCCCGCCCCCGCGATTGCGCGGGCGATGGATGCCTGTAGGCCGGGGCCTGCCCGGAGGATCAGGGCGAGGAGCAGGGGAATGGAGGGAGCGCCGGCCGAAGCAAGCGCCTCCGTCATCCGGGCGCGTGATGCGGGGCCGGCGTTCTCGAGCGCTCCGAGAAGGTCCGGGATAGCGGGAACCCCGAGGGCAGAGAGCGCTCTTGCTGCATCGGCACGGCTACCGGGGTCTTCAGCATCCAGGACCCCAACCAGGCCGGGGTAGTCCTTCTCCTCCCGTAACCTCTCGACGTTCGTTCGAAACCTGTCAAAGAATGCCATGTCGCCTTATCCGTAGAATGTATACCCCGCGTGTCCTGTCCGGGCGAATCTCTGCGGATTTAGATTATATTTTGTATTCAGAGTCAATAAATGTTTTATTCCGTGCCTGATAACACCCTGCGGTCGCGATCGGTATGATTCTGCTGATGCATGCTTCTTCATGACCCCGCCCGGCCGATGCGAATCTTTATCGCTGCAAGATTGGTATACGAAAACCCTATGGTCAAGCTTGATATCACCAGGCTTCCGGGCATCGTGCAGGAACTCGCGCCGGATAGGGACGCACTTGTCTCCCGGATATACTCCTGGTACGTCGAACCCGGGCACCTGGTCTTCCCCGACACGATGCGAGGGTGGGTGCGTGAGAAGTACGGCGATATCGAGACGCAGCAGATCGTCCGGGTGACCAATAACCAGACCGGCGAGAGCACGCTCTTCAACTCGGTCAGGGCACGCCGCCCGGTGCTGACGCCCCGCGCCGAGGAGACGCGCGACCTGCAGGCGCTTGCGGAGGAGGGACCGTTCGCAAACCCTCTCGAAGAGACGCCGGCCGACACGTTCGGGAGGATCGACGGCGATCACTGGATCACAGCAAGCAACATCGCGAAGTACGACTACCTCCACGCTATCATCATCGCGAAGGAGAAGAACCCCTATGTCACCACAGAACCGCAGGTAGCTGATATGATCAGCGTGGCCATCCGGTGGTGCCAGGAGGCGCACCGCACAAACCCCGGGGCGATCTACCCGTTCCTCGTCTGGAACTTCCTCTGGCGTGCAGGGGCGAGCGTCGTGCACAACCATGCCCAGGTCCTGCTCACCCACCGCCTGTATGCCGCTCCGGCACGGATCGAGCGGGTCAGAGAGGAGTACCGGTGCCGTTACGGGAGCGAATACTACGACGATCTCTTTCTGGCCCATGTCGCTATCGGTCTCGGACTCGTCTACAAAAACGCCCGGGTCATGGCGCACCTCACCCCGAGGAAAGAGCACGAAGTCGTGATCATAACGGAATCGCCGCACGATCTCGCCCCCGCACTTGCAAAAGTGCTCGAATGTTACCACAACATCGGGGTGCAGAGTTATAACGCGGCGGTGTATATGCCGCCGCTCGAGGAAGAGGGCCATTCCGTCGCGTGGGTGGTGGACCGGGGTGACCTTCACTCACGGACATCGGATATCGGGGGGATGGAACTCTATGCAGGAACCCCCGTCGTCTCGTCGGACCCGTTCCGCCTGATGGAGCACCTTGCAGCCGCCATGCTGCCGTGAGCGGGCGGTCAGCAGAGGAGTGTCTCGTGCTTTGCGATCTTCCGGTACGAGTCCTCCATCCGGTCTGCAACGCGGCTCCAGGGAAACTCCTTCTTCACTTTATCGAGCCCCTCCTGGCCCATAGAGAGCGACTTCCCGGGGGAACTCGCCGCGAGGGAGAGCCCCTCGGCGATCGAGTCCGGGTGCGGCTGCACCTTGACCCCGTCGGTCCCGTGCTCGATGTTCTCGGAGAGTCCGCCGACGTCGGAAGCGACGACGCACCGCCCGGCGCTCCACGCTTCAAGGAGCACAAGGCCGAACGGCTCGTTTCTGCTCGGGATGGCGACGATATCGCTCGCGTTGAGGAGCGAGACATACTCTGCATCGGCCAGTTGCCCAAGGAAACGAACCGGGAGCGACCGGGCCCGGGTCTCGAGGCCCCGGCGCATCTGCCCGTCGCCGATGAACGCAAACTGGCCGTCGGCATGCTCCCGGAGGAGGTGAGGGGCTGCATCCACCAGCATGTCGGGGCCTTTCTGCCATGCAAGCCTTCCGACAAAGAGGATCAGCGGGGAGGCCGGGTCAAAGCCGTAGCGTCGTTTCACCGCCTCCGGATCGACGTCTTTCTGGTAGTGGCCGGGCACGATGCCGTTTGGGACGACGTCGATCTTCCAGTCCGGTATGTCGTAGAGGTTCATGGCCTCCCGGCGGAGAGTCGAGGAGACCGCTGTTATGCGTTTTGCAATCGATCCCCCGTAACGCTCTATACCGGAGATCTCTGGAAACGGCCATCCGTCGCTGAATTTGTTCCCGCTTCTTCCAAATTCCGTCGAGTGGTAGGTGAAGATGGTCTCCCGCTCCCGGAGCCTGCTGAGCGCGTCGACCACATGCCAGTCGTGGAAATGCAGGAGGTCAAACGACGGTGTATCAAACTCGCGGAATCGGTCGAGCATCCCCCTGCTCATATCGGAGCAGTACCGGACGATGTCTTCTCCCGCCGGCCGGCAGTAGTGGTACCGCACTCCGTTGACCTCATTGTCTCTCCCCTCTCCCCGGGTAAAAAAGTGCACCTCATGGTGCCGTGCCAGCGTCTCGGCGAGATTGGTCGCCGCGTTTGCGAGCCCGCCGACACGTTCCGCATACAGTGATTCCCAGCAAAAAAACGCAATTTTTAGACTTTCCATAGTATTCCTCATCGTACATTTTCCGGGTGTCATCCGCCTGTGCGGAAGGTCAGGATCTCGAAGACCAGAATGGCCGAGATCACCTTCTCCCCCGCACCCGGGGTATTCTCCTGCGACCTCCGGGGGTCAGGACCCCCTCTGGATCATTCTTTGCAAATATCCGACTGACCGGCCTGCAGTCACCGCGCTTCATATCCCCTCAAAGTTGATATATCTTTCCTGGATTCACGAAAAAAGCCTGAGATGGAGTGTTTCCGGTATCCGGTGCACCCGGTCAGGAGGAGAAGGATTCTTTCAGGCGCTTCTCCAGGCGATCGCCGTGCGAGCCCATCCAGTAGAGTTTCCGACAGATGGGGCACCACGAGAACTCCCTCCCCGGGGCTGACCGCGGGGCGTAGCGTGCCTCCCGGATCTCCCGTACGGTGGCCGGCCGAAGGTGCGTATTGCAGAGCGAACAGCGGCTCATACGGATCTGGGGCTCAATGAGCCCGAGGTCGGCAACCTGCCGGACCTGGTCCATGATCTCCTGGGATCTGATGTAGACCGCCTGCGCACCGCCCCGTCGTGCGAGTTCACGGTCCCGGGTCAGGAGGAGCCGGTTATCCTGTGCGGCGATATCGAGGAGGAGCGTATCTTCCCGGGCGCTGCCCCGGGAGAGGCTGTTTGCACTCATCGTGTCGTAGCCCATAAACCGGAGGTAGCGGGTGAGCGTCCCGAGCATCCTGTCGGTCAAGAACCTCCGGGGCTCACCTGATCTCCGAGACATACTCGATGCGTCCACCGCACTTTGTGCAGGTATGGTCGCTTATTCCCACTATCCGGACCGCGTAGCCCGACCGTTCGATGACGAGGCTGCCGCAGGTGGGGCAGTAGGTGCTCTCGTAAGGGTGGCCTCCGACGTTGCCGAGGTACGGATAGTGGAGCCCGAGTTCTTTTGCACGCTCGTAGATCTTCTCGAGCGTCTTAATCCCGGTCGGTCTCGTCTCCCGCATCTTGTAGTCGGGGTGAAACCGGGTGAAGTGCATCGGTGTATCGGGCCCGAGGTTCTCGATCACCCACCGGATGAGCGCCTCCATCTCTTCCATCGAGTCGTTCTGCCCCGGTATGACCAGCGTGACTGTCTCGACGTGCATTCCGAGCTCCTTTGCAAGCGCCGTCGCGTCGAGGATCGGCTGTAGCCGCCCGCCGCAGACCTTCCGGTAGAAGGTATCGGAGAACGACTTGATGTCGACGCGGAAGGCGTTGAGCATGCCAGAGATCTCGCGGAGCCCGTCTTCGGTGATGTAGCCGTTGGTGACGTAGACGGTCCCGAGGCCGTTTTCGCGTGCAAGCGTTCCCATAGCAAGCGGGTACTCGTGCCAGATGGTGGGCTCGTTATACGTCCAGGCGATGCTCGCGGAGCCTGACGCAAGCGCCCGTTCCACACCCTGCTCGGGGCTTAAGTCCCGGAGCGACTGCATCTCCAGTGTCTGCTGCGAGATGTGCCAGTTCTGGCAGTGCTCGCAGTGGAAGTTGCATCCGATGGTTCCGAGCGAGTAGGAGAGCGTTCCGGGCAGAAAGTGGTAGAGCGGCTTCTTCTCGATGGGGTCGACCGCTTCGGCGATGACTTTGCCGAAGGTGGCAGCGTAGAGCGTGCCGCCGCGGTTGATGCGAACGCCGCAGACTCCCTGTTTACCGTCCCGTATGGTGCACCGGTGAGCGCAGAGCGAGCAGCGGACGGTGGTATCCTCGAGTTTCTGGTAGAGTCGCGCCTCGTGCATATGACACCGTATGAGGATGGGGGGGAACATGGTATTTATGCTCTGGTGCGGCTACCGCTCATCCTGCTCCTCATCGTCGTACTCGACGACGAGCGCTCCGCGATACCCGCAGCGCTTGCACTGGTAGACACAGCCGGTGTATCCTCCGGTAACCGCCCAGACCTCTGTCGAGTTGCATACGGGGCAGTGCAGTCTCTTCACAACAGGTATATTTGTGACATTGGGGATAATTATAGGCTAGTATGAAGAAGTTCGTGATCTCTCTGGGCGGCTCGGTTCTGGTCCCTTCGCTTGAATCGAACAATATAAGCCGATACGTCTCTGTCCTGAAAAGGCTCGCCGGAAAATGCCGGATTTTTATCGTCGTCGGCGGCGGGGGGGAGGCACGCCGGTACATCCGGGTTGCCCGCGAGCTCGGTGCCGGTGAGGCGATGGCGGATGAACTCGGTATCATGGTGACACGACTGAACGCCCGCCTCCTCGTGGCCGGACTCGGCGATACGGCCTATCCGCGCGTTGCAGAGAACTACACGGAGGCGCGCGAGTTCGCGGAGACGGAGAAGATCGTTGTCATGGGCGGCATCACCCCCGCGCAGACGACCGACGCGGTATCTGCGGTCCTCGCCGAGAGCATCGGTGCCGACCTCCTCATCAACGCCACGTCGGTCAACGGCATATACAGCGCCGACCCGAAGAAGGATGCCGGCGCGGTGAGGCATGAGCGCCTCACGCCGCAGGAGCTCCTCGGTATCATCACGGGGGGGAGGATGGATGCGGGTGCCAACACGGTGCTCGACATCGTGGCCGGGAAGGTCATCGAGCGGTCCGGTATCCCGCTCCTGGTGCTTGACGGCCGCGACCCGGAGAACCTCTACCGGGCGATCGTGGAGGGCGCTTTTGTCGGCACCATTGTGTGCGAAGAATATTCAAACCCCCTGCCGGCCTGACATCTCCCTATCGGTAACTATTTTTGTCTGTCTCTCCAATGTATGGTGGTACGGGGGCAGTAGGGTAGCCTGGTCCATCCTAGAGCGTTTGGGACGCTTTGACGGCAGTTCGAATCTGCCCTGCCCCATCAGTATGAACCGCGAGACCGCCTGCGAGGTGTACCGCCGTCTTCTTGCTCACTATCCCGTCGTCGGCGGCAGGCGCCACTTTATCGACTTCGATAACCCTTTTGAGGCGCTGATTCTCACGATCCTCTCCGCGCAGACGACGGACCGCGCCGTCAACGCCGTCCGCGACGCCCTCTTCTCGCGCTACCCGACGCCTGCGGAGCTCGCCCGCGCGGAGCCTGAGGAGGTTGAACCGCTCATCAAGAGCATCGGGTTCCACCACGTCAAGGCCCGTTACGTCGTCGGGACGGCGAGAAGACTTGTCTCCGACTTCGGCGGCGAAGTCCCGCGGACGATGGAGGAACTGCGCTCGCTCCCGGGGGTGGGGAGGAAGACCGCAAACATCGTCCTCTCCCACGCGTTCGGTATCAACGTCGGTATCGCCGTCGATACCCATGTCCGCCGGGTTTCAAAGAGGATAGGATTCACCGGGAGCACCAACCCCGATATCATCGAGCGCGACCTTGTCGCCCTCTTCCCGGAGGAGGCCTGGCGGGACATCAATTACCTGCTGATCCGCCACGGACGCGTTGTCTGCACGGCACAGAACCCGAAGCACGAGCGGTGCGTCGTCGCGGACCTCTGCCGGTACTACCGGGAGATCCAGGCCGGGGAGGAGTGAGGGGGGGAGGGCTCGGGCGGGGATCCGAGGGCCCGTCGGTAGTGTCAGTCGCGATCTGTGGCGTATAGAGAATACTTAATAACCCCCTTTCACCCTGAGCACTTTATCGCCTCCGCTCGATCAATTCTCATGAATGCGTTCACCGATTTTATCATTCGCCATGAATATACCTCTCTCGCCGCTTCGAGCGACTGATCAGACGAGATCCGGGGTCTGATCGATTGAGGCGCCTTCCGCCCCTCCTCGCCGACCTGTACATGAACAATACTGCTTGACGAGCGGATTTCAGCAGAGACTGACCCCGGCGATCAGGATTCATTTGCAACAAATTCCAGATCACGCGATTCGGTTGATCCGACTCCACCTGAAGAGGAACCGTATCGCATGAAGGGTCGGAGGGCGCCTTGTGGCATTACCTACACTCAGGGTTCAGGCCGAATGTTTTTCCAGGTCAACTATAGGTGCTCGATTTTACATAAGACAGAGGAAAACCAATGATCTCCATTAGGAAACTATTTATAGATGTGTATCAATTCTCAAACCTATATAGGAAGGAACTGATGTCATGTCTCCAGAGCGGCCTCTCCCCTCCAATATGGTTAAAGAGACTCCAGATCCTGTATCTGGAGTTAAGGATGATTTTGACTTTTTCTTCCAGAAAGCTACCGGGCATACACCATATCCATTTCAACGCAACCTGGCAATAGCAGAGGATCTCCCTGAACTAATCAAGATCCCCACCGGCATGGGGAAGACTGATGCAGTAATTCTGGGTTGGTTATGGAGAAGGCGGTTTGATCCTCGAGATGAGGTCCGCTTACGTACACCCCGGAGGTTGGTTTACTGCCTGCCTATGCGGGTTCTTGTCGAACAGACCCGGGACAAAACAAAACAATGGCTTGATCGATTAGGGATCCTGGCGGCATCGCCTGATGATAGTGCTGTAATCGGTTTTGCTGAGAGCAACACGGGGGAAGGCAAGCGAATAGCGGTTACAGTCCTTATGGGTGGAGAGGAGAGGGAATGGTGGGATATTTACCCGGAACGGGATGCTATCATCATTGGAACCCAGGATATGCTCCTATCCAGGGCCCTCAACCGCGGTTACGGTATGAGCAGGTACCGTTGGCCCACTCACTTCGGCCTCCTGAATAACGACTGCCTCTGGGTTATGGATGAAGTTCAACTCATGGGGAGGGGGCTTGCCACAACCACCCAACTCCAGGCATTCCGTCACCACCTGGGAACGATTGATCCGCTCCCGAACCGGTCAGTCTGGATGAGTGCAACCCTGGAAGAGAGATGGCTGGGCACAACAGACTTCGATACCAAAGTAAACATTACCCGGACCCTGATTCTCGGCCAGGACGACCGGGATGAGCCCGCAATCCAGTCCCGAATAAAGGCAAAGAAGATCTTGGAGCAGGCTGAAACAGGTGCAAGAGATCTCAAGGGCCTCGCCGGGGAAATCCTTGATAAACATCAGAAAGGGGCCCGAACCCTTGTCATTATGAACACGGTGGGGCGCGCAGCAGCTCTCCACAACGCAATCTCAAAGAGGAAGCCGGATGCAAAACTAGTTCTCATTCATTCCCGCTTCAGGCCACCTGACCGACAGCAGGTGGTCAGAGACCTTCTTGAGGAGCCTGGCACGGAAGGCACCATCATCGTCTCCACACAGGTCGTCGAGGCGGGTGTGGATGTCTCGGCTAAAGTGCTCTTCACCGAGCTTGCGCCCTGGCCTGCGCTCGTGCAGAGGCTTGGAAGGTGCAACCGAGCCGGCGAGTACGATGAAGCCCGGGTATACTGGATTGACGTACCCACCGACAAGAAGGGTTCTGCCCTCCCCTACATACGTGAAGAGTTAGATAGAGCCAGGGAGGTGCTTCTCAGCCTGGAGGGCCAGAGCGTGGGGCCCGGTCATCTCCCTGATCTCCCGGAGGAGGTCGTTCACGAGCAGGTGATACGCGAGAAGGACGTAATAGAACTCTTTGATACCACTCCTGACCTTGCCGGGAACGATCTGGATATTTCCCGGTTCATACGCGATGCTGATGATACGGATGTTCAGGTTTTCTGGCGGGATCTCCCTGAAAAAGGACCAGATGATGAAGAACCTGAACCGAAGCCACACAGAGACGAGATCTGTGCGGTTCCGATTGGTGAGATCCGGGATCCGGTCGGGAAGAAGAAAGAGGAGGCCTGGATGTGGGATACACTCGATGGTAAATGGAACCGGGTCAGGGCGGATTCAATCTATCCTGGAATGACCTTGATGCTCCGGGCGAAAAGTGGTCATTACACCAGGGCCAAGGGATGGGACATCAGTTCAAAAGAACCTGTTCCGGTCATCCAGAGAGAGGATGATTCTACTGATACAGATTATACCAGCAACGAATCGGCGATCGGCGGCTGGATGTCGATTGCAGAACACACAGACGAGGTATACGATGAGATGGCAGCGATCCTCGATGTGCTTGGGCTGGATAATCGATGGAGTTCTTCCCTGCTTGAAGGGGCACGCTGGCATGATGCAGGGAAGGCCCATATCTCGTTCCAGGCATTGTTGAAAGAGGATGCCCTGGAAGGATTCGACGGTCTTCCGGCTGCAAAGGCGCCCCGTGACGCATGGAAGGGCAGACTGCCGGCAAGACCTGGGGCGGATGATAAGCGGCGCAGGCACTTCCGGCACGAGCTCGCCTCGGGGATCGCCGCGCTCCAGAACGGCAGGGATGATCTTGTTGCGTACCTGGCCGCAGCTCACCACGGCAAGGTACGTGTATCGATCAGGTCGATGCCAGGTGAAAAGCGCCCTCCTGGCCAGAACGTCCGTTTCGCTCGAGGGATCTGGGACGGTGACGTCATTCCAGAGACCGACCTCGGCGGAGGCGTCATTTTGCCGCAGACAACGATCGATCTCTCCTTCATGGATCTCGGTCACGGTGTCAACGGCGCAAGCTGGCTTGCGCGGGCTCTTGAATTGAGAGATCGGCCGGATATTGGTCCTTTCCGACTCGCCTTCATGGAAGCCCTGATGAAAGCCGTTGATGAGCGGGCGAGTAGGGGTGATGGAGCATGACCCGCATAGCGCTCTCCGGCTGCACCTCCGAGCCGTTCTCCTCATACCTGACAGGGCTTGCGGTCCTGCGACTGGTCTCCGAACAGAAGGACCGGGATGCACGAGGCTGGTGGGATGGTGGCGTCTTCCATCTTGAATCGAGCCTTGACGAGGAAGGTCTTCTGGATTTCTTCCTGAACGAGTATGTTCCCACCCCCATCGTATCGCCATGGAACGGTGGCAGCGGGTTTTACGGGGGTGACAACACTGAGGGTATGGATGCAATTATGCAGAGCGACTCAGATCGCTTTGCTCTGTATCGGGAGACCATCAGGAGGGTCAAATCATTCCCGGAGATGCCGGAGACGCAGTTGCCTCTGGGGGGGATGCTGGAGTTGCTGGAGAGCGGATCCACGGAGAAATCTGGGCAAAAAATGATCGATCTTGTGAACGAAGCCCGTAAACTAGCCGATAACGCAGCTCCTCTTCTCTCTTCAGGGAGTCCAGCAGGCCTGACCATCGAAGACCTGGAGGTAGAGGCGAAACTGCCGAAAAATGCGTCTCGAGCAGAGAAAGAACGGGCCACGGCGATAAAAGATCTGATCAAATCTGCCAAGAAGATCAGGAGCGCCATCAAGCAAAGAATGCGTAGTTCTGGGAAGCCTCAAATTATTCTGGCCTGCCGAGACAGGCTTGATGCGCGTGTGGTGGAGTGGATTGATGCAGTAGCAGCGATCAACCACACCGGCGAAGCAGAGTTTCCGCCCATCTTGGGAACTGGCGGGAACGAGGGACGTCTTGAGTATTCCAACACATTCATGAAGAACCTTTCCTCGCTCCTCCTCTCAGATAGTCAGGGCGCGTCCTGTAGCCTGCTCAGAAACACTCTTTTTGGCGACGCGACCGGTTGCCTCCAGATAGCCAGCGTAGGCCAGTATGATCCGGGACGTGCAGGAGGCTTCAACCAGGGCCAAGGTATCGAAAACAAGGACTTCCCGGTAAATCCATGGAGTTTTGTGCTCACGATGGAGGGAACAATCTCGTGGGCAAGTTCAGTCGCACGTCGCCAGAGATCCGCCGGCCCGGGATTCCTTAGGAGTCCCTTTACTGTCAGGCCGACACCTGTTGGATACGCTTCATCCTGTGACAAAGACGGGAATGATGCAAGAGCTGAGATATGGGCCCCGTTGTGGGGTTGCCCTGTAGGATACCACGAACTCAGGTCATTCCTGAGCGAAGGGCGAGCCGATGTGGGGCGGAGACCTGCATCAACCGGCATTGAGTTTGCAGAAGCCGCATCATCCCTTGGAGTGGATCGTGGCGTCACAGAATTTGTTCGATACAGCCTGCTTAAACGGAGAGGCGATAGTTACGTGGCCCTCCCTGCAGGTAGGTTCCCGGTTAGTACCAGAACCGAGAGCGATCTGATCCGGGAACTCAAACCCCTCCTTGGAACTGTTGATAACTTTCTACGCAGATTTAAGGGAGATGGACCTCCGGCCAGTTTCTCATCGGCGAGAAGGGAGATTGACGAGGCTATCTACGCCCTGCTCATGCACGGAGGCGCAACCCATGTCAAGTATCTGGTTGCAGCCATCGGGAGACTTGAACGGCTCATAACTCGGCGGGGGCCGGGAGGGAAGCCTAAACTCGCCCATCCGATTTCAGGTCTGAGCCCACGGTGGATCGCTGCTGCCGACGATCAAAGCATAGAGATCAGGATCGCTGCTGCCCTGGCATCAATCGGAGCTACTGGCGATGTGGGTCCGATCAGGGCGAACCTGGCCCCGGTGGATCCCACGAAGCCCTGGAGATGGGGCAGTGGCCGGGGTCAGGTTGCCTGGCAAGGGAACTCACTCACTTCCAGGCTTACCTCCGTTCTTTCTCGAAGGATGATGGACGCTCAGAGAACGAATGCCGAACGAAACCCGCTCCGGGGGGCGATCACCCTCTCTCCGGAGGATGCGTGCGCCCTGATTGATGGAGGGATTGATGAATCTCTTGTTGAGGATCTGCTGTTCGGCTTCACTTGGATCCGATGGAGTGATACAGAAACCCTCCGCGCCGTTCGAAGGGATCTGATTGTCCAGAATGGGTGGGGAAGACCAATCATTAAGAGACTCGTACCCCGCTCATTTGCACTGCTTAAACTTCTTTTCCTACCAGGGGAGATCAAGACGAACGGCGATACGATAACGATCAGGCCCGAACCCTCCATCATCCCCCTCCTGAAGGGAGGTCACGTACAGGATGCATGTAAGGTCGCGGGGCGCCGGTTGTCTTCGGCTGGACTCATCCCCATCACAACCGACTTCCCGGACGGGGGCGACGGTGCTCGTATAGCTGCCGCCCTTCTCCTGCCGATCCAGGGGGAGCAGGAGATTATGAGGCTCGTTCTCAGACCACAACAGAAAAAAGTGTAGTATGAACTGAAAAGGATGGTGTTTGCATGACTGAAATTTTACATGATATGGAGAAGCTGATGGGCGTTCCCCGGCTTCTGCTCGAGGTCGAACTTCAGCCCGTTCAGGGCGACCGCTTCCAGCCAACGGGCTTTCCTGACCTGGGTGCGGCGATCTATGAGAGACCTGATGGAACACGGATGATTCTGGTGGAATCTTCTCAGTCCGTCGCGAACAGGCTTGAGGAGACCTGTCTTGATGGGTCTGGCCCGGGAATAGCACAGGAGCTCGCCGGTCTTCCATATGTTATGGCAGAGCTTGACGGGGCGGTCGAGACTGAGACGAGTTCGCTCGTTGAAGCTCACCGCATAAACTCGCCGTTCATCATAACCAATAAGGAGTTCAAAGAGGCATTCGAGAAGAAAGCAGAATATGGGAGGGGAAAACCGCTTAACTGGAAAACGATCGCTGGGGCCATCTTTTACTACGATCCCAACTCGCTCCTCCATGGGGTCTTTATGGCTAACCTTGAGGGCGGCAGGATCAAGGTGCAACGTGCGCTCAGCGGTTTCATCGAGGCGGAAGGCATCCGGGAGGCTGTGTCAGGCGGCGTCAAGAACAACCCGCTGGACCCCACCGGTAAACTCCGGGTTAGTGACTACAACGAAAATGTGTATGGAAATGTTCCCTATCACCGCATGGAGTTTACCGCCGACCGGATCGTCGCCTATTTCAACTTTGATCTCGCTCTCCTCGCGGGTTATGGTCTTGCACCGGAGGCGAAGGATCTGCTTGTTGCCCTTGGGCTGTACAAAGTTCGCAGGTTCCTGGGTAGTGGACTCAGGTTGCGGACTGCCTGTGACCTCGCACCAAAAGGTGGTATCGGGGTAACGGCCCCCGAAGGGTTCACCGTCCCTGATGAGGAGAGCCTGCTTGAGTTCATACGGGAAAAGATCGGGGCATGCACCGAGCAGAAACTCTTTGCGGATCCGCCGGTGACTGTGCTGAAAGCTAACGTGATCTGGAAAGAAGACAAGGAAACAAAACCTGGTGCCACGCAGGAGCCCGGGAGGGACGGAGGAACCGAAGAAGAGGAGACTGAGTAGTAAGGAGATCTCGATATGCTGGTTATCGAGCTGAATCTCCTCACGGGACGATTCCACGCGACGCCCTGGGGACGTAACGTAAACGAGGGAGAGCCTGAATGGCCTCCGTCTCCCTACAGGCTTATCCGGGGGCTCTATGACGTCTGGAAGCGGAAGCTGAGCGACTGGCCCGGGAGCCGTGTCGAGCCTATCTTCGCAGCTCTTGCATCGGAACCTCCCGTATTCCACCTGCCGGCGGCAAGTGCATCTCATACCAGGTCCTATCTCAGCCAGAACGATAAGAATGCGGAAAAAAAGCAGTTAATATTCGATGCTTTCGTCGCGGTCGAGAGGGGCTCTAGTCTGCTTATGATGTGGCCGAATACCGCTCTCGGCGCGGACCTGAGGGACGATCTGGACCGGATGCTCGGGTTGATGAACTACATAGGTAGATCGGAGTCGTGGGTTGCCGCGCGACTCTGCTCCGATATTAATGGAATTAAATGGAACTGCGCCCCGAATAATGGCTCTAATGGCAGAAAGGATCTTGAAATTGTCAGGGTTGCCTGTCCGCTGCCTGAACCCGTCTATGCTGCTAATCCCTACACAAGGCCGCCCCGGACCAAGAGGGAAAAACCTGAAGCACTGAGCTGGCTGGATGCACTGGCCTTCACCACGGACGAGATGCAGAGGGCTCGCCTGAGCGTCCCGCCTGCTTTCCAGTATGTTGATTACTTACGGCCCACTGGATGTTTCAGCGTGAGACATGCCCCGCGGACTTCAGGGAGCAGCTCGACATTCAACGGAGTTATCTATGCCCTTGAATCCCGGGTGACTCCATCCGTGACTTCGACTCTAGAGGTGGCTGAACGGGTTCGCCGCAAACTGATGGGGATCCACAAACGGGTGGTCAATGACTCAGCAAAGGTCTCTCCCAAGTTCAGTGGCAAGGGAGAAGACGGTAAACCTCTGCAGGGCCATCAGCATGCCTACGTGCTCCCCCTCGACCGGGATCAAGATGGATGGCTGGATCATCTCATTATTGTGTGTAAGGCGCCCTTCAACCACGACGAGATGATTGCACTGGACAGGCTCGACCGGGTATGGCAGCCAGATGGGAAACCAGATATCTACTTCATCCCCTTGAAATGGGGGCAGATTGAGGATCTTCTGGAGGAAGGTGGGTCAAGGACTCGATTCACCAGCGCAACCCCGTTTGTCCCGCCAAGGTATTATCGCAAGGGGCGGGGACCGTTTCAGGAATGGCTCGCAGACGAGGTGCGCCGCGAAGCAGTCAATCATGGTCTGCCTGAGCCCGTGGAAGTCAGGCTCCTCGATAAGTTATCGATACGGGGCGGACGGCATATCAGGTGGCTTGAGTTCCGGCGGAATCGAAAAGGAGATCAACCGGGGATGGGCTACGGGTTTGAGCTAGTCTTTGCAGAGCCGGTGAACGCTCTGATAGCTCTGGGATACGGGGCCCACCTGGGGTTGGGGCAGTTTGTTCCCGCCTGGGCTGACCGCTGATAGTAATTCGTGCGCCTATCTGATGGTCAGGCCCCTTGGACAACCCGACTCTGTTCCTCCCGGAGAGGGATGAACCCGGATGCCCATGGGGCGGGTCCCGATCCGGGAAGGCTCGTTCTAGAAGAGAGAAAGAGGGGACAATGAAAGGAGAGGCGCAGAAGGATGGTGGGTGGGTTCCTGACCTGATTCCGGCCCGGATGCTAAACGAGTTCGCTTACTGCCCAAGGCTCTGCTACATCGAATGGGTTCAGGGAGAGTTTGTGGATAGCGTCGACACGGTGGATGGTCGGTTCCAGCATAGGCGAGTGGATTCGGGATCCGGGGTTGTACCGGCCGATGATGAGGTGCATGAGACGTTTCACGCCAGATCTGTACATCTCTCAGGGCCGGAGGTCGGTATCACCTGTCGCATCGATCTCCTCGAAGGCGAGGGGAAGCGGGTCACGCCGGTGGACTACAAGAGAGGATCTGTGCCCGATGTACCCGGGGGTGCTTACGAGCCGGAGAGGGTACAGCTCTGTGCTCAGGGGCTGATTCTGAGGGAGAACGGTTTTGATTGCTCTGAAGGCGTAATCTACTTCGTCAGGTCAAAACAGAAGGTTTCCGTACCTTTTAATGATCTGTTGGTGAAAAGGACAAGAGATCTGATCGATGCCCTCAGGGAGGTGGCCCGGGAGGGGGAGATCCCTCCCCCTCTGGAAGGGAGTGTTAAGTGTGTACGCTGCTCCCTTGCCGGGATATGCCTGCCAGATGAAGTCAACGTCCTGAAAGAACTGGAGACGAAGGGGGACGAAGTCAAAACCGCGAGGAAACTCGTCCCTTCCAGAGACGATCAGGTTCCGGTATATGTCGTTGGTCATGGCCAGATGGTTAAAAAGAGTGGTGATCGTCTGGAGTTCTGGTTAAAGGAGGATAAGGTAGGGGAAGCGAAGTTGAGGGATGTCGCTCAGCTCTCCCTGTACGGGGGTGTGGGGATTACCACACCCGCTCTCGCGGATCTCCTCCAGAGGGGTGTACCGGTATGCCACTTCTCTCATGGCGGATGGTTCTATGGGATATCCCAGGGAAATACCCATAAAAATGTGGAGCTAAGAATACGGCAGTTTGGCTGGGCTGGCGATAGTACGGAGTCCTTGAAGATAGCGAGATCATTCGTATCCGGCAAGATCAGGAACTCTCGAACTCTCATCCGGAGAAACGATTCCGGTCCTCCAAAGAAGGTCCTAACGTCACTCAATCGTCTGGCAATAGAGGCCGAGGTGGCAGAAAGCGCAGAGAGCTTGCTTGGGATAGAAGGGGCAGCGGCCCAGATTTACTTCTCGCGGTTCAATAACCTTTTGAAGTCCGGGGATATGGGGTTCTTGTTTGAGAACCGGAATAGAAGGCCCCCCAGAGATCCGGTAAATGCGGTGTTATCGTACCTCTATGGGGTTATGGTCAAGGAATTCTTCGTCACGCTTCTGGCAGTAGGTTTTGATCCTTATCTTGGTTTCTATCACCGACCAAGGTACGGCAGACCGGCCCTTGCCCTCGATCTCATGGAGGAGTTTCGCCCTCTTATTGCAGACTCCGTTACAATCACACTCTTCAATAACGGCGAGCTCACGGAAGATGACTTCATATACAGGGGATTGGGGGTCTCTCTCAGTCAAAAGGGGAAGAAGACGGTGATCGCCGGTTATGAGAGGAGGATGAGTTCAGAGATAACGCATCCTATCTTCGGATATAGGGTCAGTTATCGGCGCATTCTGGAGGTTCAAGCAAGGCTTCTTGCGAGAGTGGTCCAGGGTGAGATCCAGGGGTATCCACCCTTCTGTACCAGGTGAACTGATGAGTGGTTTAAACGTATACATCGTAAGTTACGACATCTCGGATCAAAAGCGACTCTACGCTGTGCACAAAACCATGAAGGGTTATGGGGATCCTCTTCATTTCTCGGTATTTCGTTGCCACCTATCCTCTAGGGGTAAGGTTGAACTGGTAGCTGCCTTGACCGATATTATTAATCATAAGGATGATCGGGTTATGATCATCCATCTGGGACCGCTGGAAGGAGAGGCCGATAGAAGGATCGAGTATTTAGGAATCCATCCGAAGATCAGCGATCAGTCGGCCATTATCATCTGACCGTTGCGAGAAGTGAGGTGGTGGATAAGTTCCCGGGACCCGCTCGAAAGGGTGCTGAAGGAGAGTGGCACGGAATGGTCTAGATGGAGAATGCAAAAAGGATTCAGAATGCAGGCAAAATTCAGGAGAATTGCCGCTCTTTCGGAAAGAGACATGACATCAGGATGCTGAGGATATGGCCGGCCCTTATCGGATAGTACCCATAACCAGGGAAGGTTACAACGCTTTTAGACACCTTTTATCAGCCTTGAGTGTTCTCATATATATGTGTGCTCTTACCATGTTTGAAAGGACATGGCCCAATTGAAGCGAACGAGCAGGCGGCAAAGAAAGCGGCACAATACCTCTTACCATGTTTGAAAGGACATGGCCCAATTGAAGCCGGGGAGATCGCAAACTTCCTTGCCCGTGGAACTACCCCTTACCATGTTTGAAAGGACATGGCCCAATTGAAGCCGTTTTATACCTTAGACATATCAAACCAAACAGAACCCTTACCATGTTTGAAAGGACATGGCCCAATTGAAGCAGGCAGAACAGTCCATAGTTCGCGCCGTTGTTCCACTTACCATGTTTGAAAGGACATGGCCCAATTGAAGCTCGGTGTGGTGTTCCGCGATCGATTCTTTCATGACACTTACCATGTTTGAAAGGACATGGCCCAATTGAAGCTGCACCCGGAACGTCCGGACCACAGCACCGTTGCGCTTACCATGTTTGAAAGGACATGGCCCAATTGAAGCTTGATGCAGGCGGTGCGGGGCATCGGGCTGGCCTTTGCTTACCATGTTTGAAAGGACATGGCCCAATTGAAGCGGGTAGACGATGATCGCGTTCTCCTCGGGGAGCTTCCTTACCATGTTTGAAAGGACATGGCCCAATTGAAGCACCTGCACCCAATTCATAACGTGATATATAATCCAGGCTTACCATGTTTGAAAGGACATGGCCCAATTGAAGCGGGTCGGGAGCCGCTGAGTAAGGTGATGGTGCCGGCCCTTACCATGTTTGAAAGGACATGGCCCAATTGAAGCGAGGTTCCCCGGAACTACTATCACGGCACTTCCCGCCTTACCATGTTTGAAAGGACATGGCCCAATTGAAGCATGTGCGCGTCCAATGCAATACGTATGAATCAGTTTCTTACCATGTTTGAAAGGACATGGCCCAATTGAAGCGCGATCCACTGCCCCACATCGTCGTTGTATTTCGCCGTCTTACCATGTTTGAAAGGACATGGCCCAATTGAAGCGGGAAGAGCCGGAGGCGGCCTAACATGGCCGACTCCCCTTACCATGTTTGAAAGGACATGGCCCAATTGAAGCATATCGTACGCTGCAATCCCGCGGAACACATACGTCCCTTACCATGTTTGAAAGGACATGGCCCAATTGAAGCCCTCATCAACACCCTCGTCGACAAACTGCCCGGCTATGCTTACCATGTTTGAAAGGACATGGCCCAATTGAAGCGCGGAGAGTTTCGCGGCGGTGACGTTGGCGTTCGGGCTTACCATGTTTGAAAGGACATGGCCCAATTGAAGCCGTCGCAGATCAGCGACGTGGCGAGCTTCTCGGTGGCTTACCATGTTTGAAAGGACATGGCCCAATTGAAGCACCTGGCGGCAGTTCTCCTACATGTTCAGCCGCAACCGCCTTACCATGTTTGAAAGGACATGGCCCAATTGAAGCCCGGATTTCCCCGTGTAGAGAAACACTCCGGACCCCGGCCTTACCATGTTTGAAAGGACATGGCCCAATTGAAGCGCATACTCTGGGGGCAGATTGAGTGTGCAACTGCTGTGCTTACCATGTTTGAAAGGACATGGCCCAATTGAAGCTCGAGAGCATTATGGTTTCGGCTCGCGCGAACGCGCCTTACCATGTTTGAAAGGACATGGCCCAATTGAAGCACGGCGGGACAGTGGGACAATGCACGAGGGACAGTAACTTACCATGTTTGAAAGGACATGGCCCAATTGAAGCTTGTGGCGATCGAGGGCGTGCCGCGAGACCCCGAACTTACCATGTTTGAAAGGACATGGCCCAATTGAAGCCGGTTCTCTTTGCTGATGAATCCACACACCGAGCACTTACCATGTTTGAAAGGACATGGCCCAATTGAAGCGACGTGAGCGATCCGCAGAACCCCGACCGGGTGTATTCCCTTACCATGTTTGAAAGGACATGGCCCAATTGAAGCGGAGGTGGCAAGTAATGGTCCGCGTCCTCCCCTTCCTTACCATGTTTGAAAGGACATGGCCCAATTGAAGCGGGGCGAATTTAGGGGCCAGCCCGACCGGGGGAATCTGCTTACCATGTTTGAAAGGACATGGCCCAATTGAAGCGCGGGACCGCGAGACCTCTCCCTGTGCGCCGACATGCGCTTACCATGTTTGAAAGGACATGGCCCAATTGAAGCGTGGATTACTTCTCCTACACACGCAACAGTTGTATTCTTACCATGTTTGAAAGGACATGGCCCAATTGAAGCCGACGGGGCAAGGCGCAAAACCAGCACCCAAGGAGACGCTTACCATGTTTGAAAGGACATGGCCCAATTGAAGCACAATTATAAAAATTGTAATAATACACCATCTTCTCAACTTACCATGTTTGAAAGGACATGGCCCAATTGAAGCCTTACACTTTTATCTGCTGTGTTTGGAACACCAAAAGACTTACCATGTTTGAAAGGACATGGCCCAATTGAAGCCAGAGATAGGGGTAGGCGCAGAGCGGCGGATCCTCGCGCTTACCATGTTTGAAAGGACATGGCCCAATTGAAGCTAGACCTCAGTCCCTGCGGTGCCGGGGTCCTCCCCGTCCTTACCATGTTTGAAAGGACATGGCCCAATTGAAGCTGGTGTAGCTTCAACGCAAATGGGGTTTTTACCCTCTTACCATGTTTGAAAGGACATGGCCCAATTGAAGCTTCAACAGATCAATGTGCATACGCACATCCGAAGCGCTTACCATGTTTGAAAGGACATGGCCCAATTGAAGCATCTTCAAATACTCCACTACTGTAATGTTCAATCTCCTTACCATGTTTGAAAGGACATGGCCCAATTGAAGCTCCGTCGCCGGGCACATCGAGGCCGAGCGGGATATCGACTTACCATGTTTGAAAGGACATGGCCCAATTGAAGCCAGGCTGCGAAAATGGAGTGTGTGATATGGTATACCCTTACCATGTTTGAAAGGACATGGCCCAATTGAAGCCATTGTAAAGGAGATTCGACCTGATCTTGTTGAAATACTTACCATGTTTGAAAGGACATGGCCCAATTGAAGCCCCGATCGGGACATCTACAACGCATACCCGATCTACGATCTTACCATGTTTGAAAGGACATGGCCCAATTGAAGCCAGACCCGGATGCTCGCCCGCATCCCGCCGCCCCCTCTTACCATGTTTGAAAGGACATGGCCCAATTGAAGCGCGGCCATGATCAGGCGGACATAGCGCGGCTTGTCCTTACCATGTTTGAAAGGACATGGCCCAATTGAAGCGTCTCGACGCAGTCCTGCGGCGGACACGGACTGACCTTACCATGTTTGAAAGGACATGGCCCAATTGAAGCGGGCGAACGCGGACTCGAAGATGTCAGGATCGCTACTTACCATGTTTGAAAGGACATGGCCCAATTGAAGCACGAGCCGGCCTTTCCCGCCGGCAACACCCGAATCCTTACCATGTTTGAAAGGACATGGCCCAATTGAAGCCTCCTGTTGATGCAGCTCTCGCGGACCTATGGCCTACTTACCATGTTTGAAAGGACATGGCCCAATTGAAGCGTGACCCTCCGGCCGGTATCGAGCGTCACCGCAAACCTTACCATGTTTGAAAGGACATGGCCCAATTGAAGCTTCGGTAATCGGCTCCCATACGGATTTTATGCGGGGCCTTACCATGTTTGAAAGGACATGGCCCAATTGAAGCCATATTCCACATCCTATACATCCCACCCACCCTCCACTTACCATGTTTGAAAGGACATGGCCCAATTGAAGCGTCGTCGGCGGCGTAGGATCTCCCACCTCCGCATGCTTCTTACCATGTTTGAAAGGACATGGCCCAATTGAAGCGACCACCGGCTGCCGGCGATCTTGCGAGCGGCCGCGTACTTACCATGTTTGAAAGGACATGGCCCAATTGAAGCACGGGTTGGCGAGGAGGGCCGCAGTAAACGCCCACGCCTTACCATGTTTGAAAGGACATGGCCCAATTGAAGCCGGACCAGCACGTCGCCGGCGCTACCATCGAGCACCAGCTTACCATGTTTGAAAGGACATGGCCCAATTGAAGCGCTCTTCTTCGGCGGCGAGTCCCTGGTGGGGGCCCCTTACCATGTTTGAAAGGACATGGCCCAATTGAAGCGTCGGCAAGACCGGTGATGGTCCGGCCGGCGAACACGCTTACCATGTTTGAAAGGACATGGCCCAATTGAAGCCTCTACCAAGAATATCTCTGAACGTGTAATCATTCGCTTACCATGTTTGAAAGGACATGGCCCAATTGAAGCTTCTGAGAGTCGGGGCGTTCTCCTGGCGCTTCTGACTTACCATGTTTGAAAGGACATGGCCCAATTGAAGCGGGTTCATAGACGAGATCCCCCATGAGTGTCGGCACCCTTACCATGTTTGAAAGGACATGGCCCAATTGAAGCTTCTGGTTCATACTGTTTAATACGCTCTATTGCAACTCTTACCATGTTTGAAAGGACATGGCCCAATTGAAGCTAGACAAGGTTTACTGTTTCAGCGAGCCTAAGAACCCTTACCATGTTTGAAAGGACATGGCCCAATTGAAGCGATGCGACGGTCGGCGCCACGTTCAAGGTGAAGGCCCTTACCATGTTTGAAAGGACATGGCCCAATTGAAGCGTCCTCCGGATCGTCGTCGGGCCGCTCCTCCCGGGGCTTACCATGTTTGAAAGGACATGGCCCAATTGAAGCAGGTCAGTATTCTCGGCCTCTACCCTGGCAAGACGCTTACCATGTTTGAAAGGACATGGCCCAATTGAAGCGCAGCCTGGCTCTTGATGTTTGCCAGGTGGTCCGGGCCTTACCATGTTTGAAAGGACATGGCCCAATTGAAGCCGGGGCGGCGATGTCCGGGATGCGGGGGGCCACGAGGCTTACCATGTTTGAAAGGACATGGCCCAATTGAAGCATATTTATTATCATCAAAACAACGCTCATGACGCTGACTTACCATGTTTGAAAGGACATGGCCCAATTGAAGCGAGGTTGACTGCCCGGACGTGCCGCACGAGGACTGGCCTTACCATGTTTGAAAGGACATGGCCCAATTGAAGCTCTACGGCATCACTCTGGAGGCCGAGCAGTACATCCTTACCATGTTTGAAAGGACATGGCCCAATTGAAGCCATGACATACAATAGAATACGCGCAGGAGGAATTAAACTTACCATGTTTGAAAGGACATGGCCCAATTGAAGCTCGTCCATCTCGCCGGGGTCCGGGACGACGACGCCGACTTACCATGTTTGAAAGGACATGGCCCAATTGAAGCCTGATGGGACCCTGACGTACTCACAGATGGTACGATATGCTTACCATGTTTGAAAGGACATGGCCCAATTGAAGCCCGAGGTGCCCTTCCCATGCCATTGATCGTCGCGGGACTTACCATGTTTGAAAGGACATGGCCCAATTGAAGCTGTTGGAAGGGTCGTTGTAACTCTGTAGAACCGCCCTTACCATGTTTGAAAGGACATGGCCCAATTGAAGCCTGTCGAGAGGATACAAAAGGGTTAGAGGGTGCACCTGCTTACCATGTTTGAAAGGACATGGCCCAATTGAAGCGCCGAGCCAGGGGGCCTTATCGATCGGGTAGATCTTCTTACCATGTTTGAAAGGACATGGCCCAATTGAAGCCCGCGCCCCATGCTACCATACCTTTGCTTGCCTGTCTTACCATGTTTGAAAGGACATGGCCCAATTGAAGCTGGAGCACCGTCGCGTCAGGCAGGGACTTGCGGATCTCTTACCATGTTTGAAAGGACATGGCCCAATTGAAGCTTCTACGATTGGGAGATCGGCACCCTGACAGGTCAGCTTACCATGTTTGAAAGGACATGGCCCAATTGAAGCGTTCGAGCTCATGAGCGGCCTCCCTGCAGCCGGTAGACTTACCATGTTTGAAAGGACATGGCCCAATTGAAGCATATTGTAGTCTCCAGGTGTGCCTCAAGCAAATAATACTTACCATGTTTGAAAGGACATGGCCCAATTGAAGCATATTGTAGTCTCCAGGTGTGCCTCAAGCAAATAATACTTACCATGTTTGAAAGGACATGGCCCAATTGAAGCATGGACGGCACCCTCTCCCTCCCGGAGAACCGGGCCTTACCATGTTTGAAAGGACATGGCCCAATTGAAGCACCTTAAAGCGAATGAAAACAAACGGCGAATTGCCGTCTTACCATGTTTGAAAGGACATGGCCCAATTGAAGCATTATATGTTTCCCGACACATCCATCTCCAGATCCCCTTACCATGTTTGAAAGGACATGGCCCAATTGAAGCCTGCTTGGCAGCGTCGAATCCAAAATCCTCGCAGCCGCCTTACCATGTTTGAAAGGACATGGCCCAATTGAAGCACCGCTTTACCGGCCCACTCTGGCGGCAGCACTACGCTTACCATGTTTGAAAGGACATGGCCCAATTGAAGCTTGCACCGGTCCCGGAGCCGTGCCCATTCGCGGGGCCTTACCATGTTTGAAAGGACATGGCCCAATTGAAGCCTAATCTTCCATCGCGCACCGAATTGACAAAATCACTTGCCATGTTTGAAAGGACATGGCCCAATTGAAGCCAGTCACAACGGCGCCGGTGTAGCAGTTGCCGGAACCTTACCATGTTTGAAAGGACATGGCCCAATTGAAGCTTTGTCGAGGACCCAAAACGGCGTCGGATCAACGCGCCCTTACCATGTCTGAAAGGACATGGCCCAATTGAAGCAACGCCGCCGCGACGAAAGGGGCGGTGCTGAGCGTCTACTTACCATGTCTGAAAGGACATGGCCCAATTGAAGCGCGCTCTACTTCACGCGGACCTGGAAAAAACAGGGGTCTTACCATGTCTGAAAGGACACGGTCCAATTGAAGCCGGGTAGACTTCGCCAAGGGCGGCGATCCGGATCTCCTTATCATGCCTGAAAGGACATAGCCCGATTGAAGCCTGCACATAGTTACACTGCCGTTTCCCACCCCGCAGAGGTCACAGCGGCCAAGCTCGACCTTCGCCCGTTCAAACGTCCGGTGGTCGAGGATGCCGGGAAGGACTGTGGCCCTCCCGGCGCCTGCAGTTTGCAGCACCCTCCCAGGATCGCAGCAGTTTTCAGCGGTTTGTGGAACCCGCTGCATCTGAACAAAGAGATCTTTTGCCCCGAATCATCATTCTGGGCCGATTGAGGGGTATCGAGGTCGGAGTTCCAGCATTCCAGGATTCGCACGCACCCACACCCCCGGAGAGATCGGGAGACCGGCCGGTGTGTGGGTCTCTCTTTTGCTGTACATTATGATCAGTACAGAGAGATGCGTCTCTCTCTGTACTGGAATACTCTAATTCAGCGCCGTCCCGAGGAGATCGATCCTTGCAGCGCCTGCTGGAATCCTGCTTTAAACCTGCTGCAATGCCACAAGTGTCGCTGGGACTCCCATCCCGGTTCCCAGCGTCATCGAGTCACGTCCCCGCCCCGCGTGCCCACTGCCGGTAGACCTCAAGGTCGAACAAGAAAAGGTTCTCCCGCCGCACGGTATACCCGCAGTTATCCACGGTGTGAACGGCGCGTCGATGCATCTGACCGCCGGGCGCTTTTCCAGCAGCCCCGGGTGGGTTATCCCACGGCTATGTGAGGCGTGGGGTGATCTGGCATGCCTGCGATAAGGCCGGCCGCATCGATCGATCTCATCGGCCGCGGCCCGCGGTATCAGGTAGAGCGGGACAACACCTGCATGTCACTCCCTGGTAGCTGCTCTTATTGCTCTACTCAGGCCTGTTTCGAAAGATCGGGGCAGAAGATAAGTTCCGGGATATCCTTTCTGCACATATAACCCCGTCACGCCCCCCGTCAGAAAACCCCACCAAACAAAGCCCGGGCGATGAGGAAGCAGATCCCGGAGACGACCGCCGCCGCCGGTATGGTCAGGATCCACGCTATGAGGATCTCGCGGACCACTCCCCACTTGACCGCCGAGTAACCACGCGTTGCGCCGACGCCCATGATCGCGCCGGTTATCGCATGGGTCGTCGAGACCGGGACCCCAAAGACGTTCATCAACGAAAGGACGCCACCGGCGGCGGTCGATGCAGCAAAACCCTGGTAGGGCCGGATCTTTGTGATCCGGTTGGCCATCTTGTCCACGACCCGCCACCCCCCGAGGAGCGTCCCGACCGATATAGCGAGCGAAGAGACCAGTATCACCCAGAGCGGGACGGCAAACTCGGATATCATCCCGCCGGCAAGGAGCATGGCGGTGATGATACCCATCGCATTCTGGGCATCGTTGCCACCGTGGCCGGCCGCCTGGAGCGACCCCGAGAATATCTGGAGATTTTTAAAGATGCTTGTCAGGCGCCGCGGAGGATAGTTGCGGAAGATGTGGACGACGAGGGTGCCAAAGACAAACGCGGATATGAGCCCGAGCGTGGGGGAGATGACGATGAAGATCAGGACCCCCAGGATGCCGCTGATCTTCAAATACCCCATTCCAATAGCGAGCGGGATGGCCAACGTCACCCCGATGAGTCCGCCGAGCATGAGGTTCCACGGCCTGAACTCCCCCTTCCAGAGCGTGAGCGCACCCGTGACGATCGCACCGAGGACTGCGCCGATAAGCCCGTAGAACAGGGCCTGCTCGATCACCGCAAACGACGGCCAGAGGACCGCCCCTGTCCCGGCGGCTGCAATCCCTGCACCAAGAAGCCCCCCGATCAGGGCGTGGCTGCTGGATACGGGGATCCCGAGATACGAGGTTGCAAGAACCCAGAGCACCGCACCGACCATGGCCATGAGGATCATCGACGGCGTGAGGAAGACGGGGTCGACGATCCCTCTCCCGATGGTCGCTGCAATCGCCGTGGTGAAGAGAAGGGGGCCGAGGAGGTTGAAGACCCCTGCGAGGAGCACCGCCTGCAGGGGCGTCAGGGCCTTGGTTGCGATGATGGTGGCGATCGAGTTTGCGGCATCGTTTAAGCCGTTCGCGAAGTTGAAGAGTAGCGCAAGGAGAATGCCGAGGATGATGATCGGGTCCATAGCGGTCAGGTGTGTCTGATGGCAATATCGCTCAGGACATTCGCGACGTCCTCACACTTATCGGTCGCTATCTCCAGGTTTTCGTATATGTCCTTGAGTTTGATGATGGTGATTGCGTCCTTCGTCTTGAAGAGGTCCATGATGGCATGACCAAGGACATTGTCCGCGATGTTCTCCAGGCGGTTCACCTCAATGCACCGTTCCTCGATAAGGCCAGGGTCCTTGATCGACCGTATGCTGTTGACGGCTTTCTCGATCTCGATGACGCTGAGCTGGATCAACTTTGCAAGCTCGACCATCGAGTCGTCGGTCTCGGTGATGCCGTAACCGTACATCTGCTGCACGGTGCCGTCGATATAGTCGAGGATATCGTCCAGCGCCGATGCAAGGCGGGAGATCTCTTCCGGTTCAAGCGGCGTGATGAACGTCCGGTTCAACTGTTCGTAGATCTGGTGTGTAATGTCGTCTCCCTGATGCTCGAGCTGCTTCATCCGGTAGCACTGCTCTTTGACGTTCTCAAAGTTCTCGACGAACTCGACGAGCAGATCGGCTGCGGTAACGACCGTTTCGGCCATCCTGTCAAAGAGATCGAAAAAAACCTTATCCTGAGGGACTACCCACTCTTTAATGCCCACAATGATCGCTATAAGGTTTTTCTGTCAGGGGCTATATACCGATCGGTCAGGCCGCCCTTCTCGGGGCGGCAGGATACGATGAAACGGGGGTAGATCTGGAATGCAGGCCCCACAGGGGGCGCACCGATCGTTCCTCGGGAGTTGTCTGCATAAACTGCCCGGCTTTTACGCGAGGGTGAGGCCCGGAGTTGCTGCAGGCTGCTCCCGTGCCGCCCGCACGGCGCGGTCCTCCCCCCGGCAGTAGACTGAAAGAATGCCCGGAGAGCCAGACGCCGCCCCCCCTCACTCCGAGACCTTCACGAGGTTGCTTCTGATGAAATCAAGGTCCGCCTCCTTTGCCGTGACCTCATAGAGCATCGTCCCGTAACCCGGGCAGGGTTTCGTGAACGGCAGGAGGACCCTCTTCTTCCGGATCTGGAGGCCGACGAGCATAGGGGTTTTTAAAAGGATCCGGATGTCCTTGAAGACGAAACCCGGAGGCATCTCGTAATACTCTCTGCAGTGCTTTCGCACGTAGTCGTCCACCTGTTCAGGTGTCACATCCATGAGGAGCACCTCTCCGCCAAGGTTGTTTATGCATCGCGATGCCATCTCTGGAATGTTCGCATTCACACGAATAAACTTTGCGTTGCTATCCAGTTCTCTGGTTCCGGGCGAGATATTGAATCTTTCCCTGCCTGACAGCGCAGATAGAGATCAGCCTTCTCTGGAGGATACCCGGGGCAGAAAGAACTCCGGCGATGCGGACGCGACCCTTCGCCGGCGTGGCCCGGGCATCCTGCAAAGAGGGTACGCGCAAACGGTGCGCTGCGGGCACGGGTGAATGAGAGCGACCTCCCTCAACCGCTCCTGTGCCGGAGAGGGAAAAAATTATCGTGTGCCGAGCGGATACTCAGGTATGGACTCATCCGGGCTCTATCTCTTCTTCCTGATGGCGTTATCAGCCCTCCTCATCGTGCCCTGCTCCGTCCTGGGTGCGACGCCCCCACAGTCACCTCACATGACGGTCTCGGTGTCGAACGATACCCTGTCCCCCGGGGAAGATCTGAACGTTTCTGCCGTCTGGAGCCGGGACGCGAGTTCCTATCATCCCCCGGAGAGCGTTGATGCGCGTATCTACAGCGCCCCGGGAGGATCGTTCGTCGCCGGGTATACAATCCCGAAAGACGAACGAGGGGCCTCCGGCGATGACACCCGGCATTTCCGCGGGGTGATCGCCTCCTCGGAGTTGCCCGCAGGGAGGCTCCTGCTCGTCGTCATCGACCCGGTCTCCGGCGCCGACGCCCGCGCCCTGATCAACGTCATGGAGTCGGGCCTGGATTTCCCCGGCGCCAGGATGCAGAGGTATGCCGATGCTCTCTTCTCCGGTGTTGCGGCGGTCCTGCTGGTCGTCCTCGGGGCTGGTCTCGGCCTGCTGCTGAAGCGGTCGTGAGGGGGAGGCGGAACTGCTGCCCGGTTCTCCTCCCGCTCCATGTCCGTCTGCACCCCCTGGCCGGTGAGGGCGACCCATGGGAGCCCGGGTTTCCGGCTGCACCCCGACGGCATTTCATCACCGGTTCACTTAATGTCTGCAAGCAGCCAACTATTCTTCAAGTGATACGCGAACCCGCAGTGAAAAAATTCCTCTACTGGTGCGACCAGTGTAACGTCCCCCTCATCGGGCGCACCTGCGCCTGCGGGACCAGAGTCCGGGAGATAGCGCTCCTGCAGCCGCACGACGTCCGCCCTGCCCTCGCGGCGGATATGGCCCTCATCCGGAGCCTTCTTGCCGGGCAGTTCGGCGATATCCCCCTGCAGAACGTCGTGCTCCTGAACAAGACCGGCGGCGCCGACCGGGCCGACCTCGTGATCATGCACGGCGACCGGTTCGGCTGGCTCTCGTTTGACCCGGTCACCCGGAAGTTCAGCCTCGATATCGCGCCCGAGGCGCTCCCGCACATCCTGCCGCATGCAACGCGCGGCATCATCGATCTTGAGGCCGAGCCCGCCGTGAGCGCCCACAAGGGGCGCATCGGTGGGAAACGGTTCCCCCTGGAGGCTCACGTCCCCGACGGGACGGTCATCGTCTCCTATAAAAACCGGTTCGGCACCGGCGTCGTCAAGGACGGGCAGGTCCGGGTGAAGGAACTCGTCTCCGTCGAGTCCCGCACCCGGCCCGACCCGGACTGGGATGTGGTGATCGAGAAGAACCGCTACCACTTGAAGAACCTCGAGCGCAACGCAGTCCGCACCATCAAGAAGCATATGAACGACCGGCCGTGCGTGAACGTCTCGTTCTCCGGCGGCAAGGACAGCACCGCCGTCCTCCATCTTGCACGCAAGGCGGGGGTGGAGAAGGCGTTCTTCATCGATACCGGGATCGAACTCCCCGAGACGGTGGAGTTCGTGGCGTCGCAGGGCGTCGATATCATACGGAAAGGCGGCGACTTCTTCCAGGCGGTCGAGAAGGCGGGGCCGCCGGGGAAGGACCACCGCTGGTGCTGCAAACTCTTGAAATTGCACCCCTTGAAGATCTATCTCGCTGATGTCGGTCCCTGCGTCACGATCCAGGGGAACCGCTGGTATGAGTCCTGGAACCGTGCCGACCTCGAGGAGACGAGCCAGAACCCGGCAAACCCCCTGCAGCTGAACATATCGCCGATCCGGAACTGGCGGGCGCTTGAGGTCTTCCTCTACCTCTGGTGGCAGGAGGCCCCCATGAACCCGCTCTACGAGAAGGGTCTTGAGCGGATAGGCTGTTACCTCTGCCCGGCGGCGCTCGAGAGCGAGTATGAGGGGCTCCGGGAGATGCATCCGGACCTGACAGGGCGCTGGGACGAGTTCCTCGTGCGGTGGGCGGAGAAGTCGGGGATGCCGGACGCCTACCACCAGTGGGGGCTCTGGCGCTGGCGGGCGTTGCCCCCGAAGATGCGTGAGGTCTGCAGGGACCACGGCATACCGTTCAACGACGACTTCACCCTCCGGGAGGCCGCGGTAAAGAAGAGAGCGGAGGTGGCAACAACGAAGACGGTGCAACCCCACGAAGCGGCGCCGCCGGCAGGAAAAGAGTTCGCCCCGGAGGAGATCCGGCGGGACTTCCCGATCCTCGGCGACATCATATACCTGGATAACGCAGCGACGAGTTTCTCGCCGGAGCCGGTTGTGGAGGCGCTTGTCGAGTTCGAGCACCGCTACCGGGCCAATGTCGGGCGAGGAGTTCACCGCCTGACGCAGATTGCCACGCAGCGCTACTGGCATGCCCACGAGAAGGTGGCCCGGTTCATCGGCGGGGAGGCGGGCGTCACGGTCTTTACAAAGAACGCCACGGAGGCGATCAACATGGTCGCCCAGGGGCTCTCCTGGAACCCGGGCGACCGCGTGGTGACGACCATCCTCGAGCACCACTCAAACCTCCTGCCGTGGAGAGCGCTTGCAAAGCAGGGCGTCGCGCTCGATGTGATCGGGATCGATACCGACTACTCGCTCGACCTTGTTGCCCTCGAGGAAACTCTGTCCAAAGGCGATGTCCGGCTCGTCGCCGTCACCCACGCCTCGAATGTCCTCGGCGTGACGACGCCGGTCGCAGAGATCGCCCGGATCTGCCGGAAACACGGCGCGCTCCTCCTCGTGGACGCCGCACAGTCCCTGCCGCATATGCCGGTGGACGTATCCGACCTCGGCTGCGACTTCCTCTGCTTCTCGGGGCACAAGATGTTCGGGCCGACCGGCACCGGCGTCCTCTGGATGCGGGAGGCGATCCTGGAGCCGTCGGTCCTCGGCGGCGGTATGGTCGAGAGCGTGACGGCGGAGGGGTTTGTGCCGGCGGAGGGCTACCAGCGCTACGAGGCAGGCACGCCGAACGTCGGCGGCGGTATAGCGCTCGGCGTCGCCGTGGACTACCTCTCGGGGATCGGTATGGAGAGGATACAGCGGCACGAGGAGCGGCTGACCGCCCGGCTCATCGAGGGGCTCTCCCGTATCGACGGCGTCAGGGTCTACGCTTCCCGGAAGCCGGAAGCCCGGATCGGGGTCGTCTCGTTCACCATCGATGGCGTCCACCCGCAGGAGGCCGCACACCTCCTCGACGAAGAGGCGGATATCCTTGTGCGGTCGGGGCATCACTGCTGCCAGCCGCTCATGGAGCACCTCGGCCTCCCGGGGGGGACGGTGCGGGCGAGTATTGCGGCCTACACGACGGAGCAGGAGATCGACCTTCTTATTGCGGCCGCGAGCGAGATCAGCCGGGGCCGGTGAAGCCTCCTCCTCGCTAGACCATTTTTATGGCCGGGGTTGCTTGATGCCGCCGCCCTACGCGCCTATGTCCGCTATCCTTTCTGCGTGCGTATAGACTACCATATCGGCGCTGCCTGCGGACCCGACGATGCAGAGCCCGGTCTCCTCCGCGATCTCTACGGCGAGGGCGGTCGGGGATCCGGTGGAGGCCAGCGCCGGAATGTTCGCCACCAGGCATTTCCGGACCATCTCGGAGGTGATGGAGCCGGTGCTGGCGGCAAATGTCCGGGAGAAGTCGAGGCCGTCACGCAATCCCCGCCCGATCACCCGGTCGAGGGCGTTGTGCCGGTCGATATCCTCGGAGCGGGCGATGATTTTGCCGCCGTCCGCAAGGGCGACCGCGTCGAGCATGCCGGGCGCGGGGAGTGCGGCGACGGCGGCCTCGATCTCGGGAATGGATATCGTGAGGTCCGATTTGATCGCGGGCAGTTTCTGCGTGTCGATGTAGGAGACGGCCCCCCCGCACCCGGAGAGGATGGTCTTTTTTACGCTCACTCTCTTGAAGATGTTTTTCGTGAGAACGCTTATCCGGTTCTCCTCGATCCTGACCGACTCGATCTCGTCGGCGCTCCTGACGATCTCTTCGGTGTAGAGGTAGCCGGTGATGAAGTCCTCAAATCCGCCGGGGCTCAAGGCAACGGTCGCCAGGTGCCGGCCGTTGACAAAGACCGCCACCGGCGCCTCTTCAGCGATATCCCGGGTGAGCTGCCCGCCGCCGATGCGGGTACAGGTGATCTTCTTGAACATATCCTTCACTTCACGGGCTGCCGGCACCGGGGTGTACCCGGTGCGGAAACGTCGTGAGTAGACTGTGTGCGGGAGAGGGACATAATACCCAACGCTGCCGGACGGCAGGCCGGCGGATCAGGACGGTGCCTGCTCCGGGCGGAAAATAAAGGAGATTATTGGTCGACAGCCGCAATATCGATCGTGAAGCAGTCCATCATGCTGAAGAGATCTATATCGTAGTCCGCCGTATCGGAGACGATCGCCGGGTACTGCCTGACTATCCTGAATATGGCGGCACCTTCCGGCAGGGCCGGCTTCATCGGAGCATCGACGTTCTTCTGGATGACGAGACGGGCGGGGTCGAGGTTCGCGGCGTAGTAGTCTTTGAACGCCGACCGCTTCTCGTCGGGGAGGACGACCCAGTCTGCCGCCTCGGCAGCCGTCGGGTCGTTTGGGACCCAGCCGTAGCCGGGCAGGTAGTACTCCGCCCAGAAGTGGGCGCCGGGCGTCTCACCCATGATCGTCTGGTAGCCGCCGATAGCGCGGGCGGGGATCCCGAGCGACCGGCAGAACGCCGCAAAGAGCATGCTCTGGGTGCCGCAGTCGCCGTGGCCGGTCTCGAACATGTGGGTGGACTCGGCGACCTTGGGCCCGCGGGCATCAATCGAGAAGTGCGGGACGTGGCTGTAGGGGTAGGTCTCGATGATGTGGTAGTAGATCATCTGCGCCTGGAGGTGCGGGTTCGTCTCGTTCCCGACGATCTCCCTCGCCTTATCCCGGACTGCATCCGTGATATCGATGTTGCGCTCGGATCTCGTATAGAGCCGGTATTCGGGATCGCTCGTGTCGTACTCCCCGACCCGTGCAGGGTCGATGTCGTCAAAAACCTGCTCGTAGGAAGTGAACGCGATCTCCGCCGAGAGGACGAGGTCCCCATTGACCGCTCCGGCAGGGATCTCATAGTAGACGTAGCCGATGGCCCCCGTGGTGAACGGGCCGGCGACGATATACTCCGGGCATGAGAGGTTCGTGACGGTGACGTTTCGCTGCGAATCCGTCTCGACCGGGAGCGGGAACCAGATCTTCAAGACACCCGTCGAGGGGAGCGCTTCGTGCGGGACCTCCAGCCGCTCGACCCCCGCGTAGCGGACCGGGTTCACGTACGGCCCGGCCTCCCCCGACCGGTTCTCCGACCAGGCGTACCGGGCGACGTAGTCAAAGTCGAGACCCCTCTCGTTCTGCTTCCGCATATCGTCGAAGTGCGCGTAGAGATAGTTGCCGGCGACGTCATAGAAGTAGAGCGTCTCGTCCTCCGAGACGATCTTCTGGGCCCGGTTATCCAGCCAGTCGGCTATGCTCTCGTCGGTGATGCCGGGGATCTTCTCCCGCAGTGCCGCCTCTGCGGCCGATCTGTTGAGGGGGTATTCAATATATGTCCTGTTTGCCCGGAACATGGCGTCTCTTGCCGTCCGTGCCTTATCGAGATCGCCGGCATCGGTGTAGAGGGCGTAGGCCTCCCCGAAGCGTTCTTCAGCGATCCGGTAGTTGGCATCCGCGTATTCAACCACCCCCCGGGTGTAAGCCTCGTCGGCAGGCGAGGGACCCGATGCATCGAGCGTTTTCGTATCCTGTGGTGTGGCGGTGCATCCAGCCGCAAGGAGGAGCAGGAGTGCAGAGATGACCAGAAGAGCAGTAGTTGAACGGTGGTTCATAGAAAGGAGAGCATGTGGATTGATGATGAACTTTTCTGTTTTACTCGACTGTTATCCGGGGAGATTGAGGGATTTGCGGCTTTTGGTCAGGCAACCCTCCTGCCAGCAGCAGGGGATGCCCGGTAGCAGCCGGCTATCCGGTCCCCGACCGTCGTGCACGGCCGTACTTCAGTTGGAAGTAGTTCTGCGCGATATCAGGCCTGTCGAATAGGGGCGTAGGATTACTGAGGCCGGGACAGCGCCCGCTCCGGGTGGAAAAAAGGGGATTATTGGTCGGCAGCCGTAAGACTGATCCCGAAACACCCCATGCAGGAGAGTTCGATGTCGTAGTCTGCCGTATCGGAGACGATCGCCGGGACCTGCCTGACAACTCGGAAGGTGACGGCGTCGTCGGGCAGGGCCGGGTCCATCGGGGCGTCGATGTTCTTCTGGATGACGAGGCGCGCGGAATCGAGGTTCGCGGCGTAGTAGTCCTTGAACGCGGTCCGCTTCTCCTCGGGGAGGACGACCCAGTCGGCTGCCTCGGCAACCGTCACGTCATTCGGGACCCAGCCGTAGCCGGGCAGGTAGTACTCCGCCCAGAAGTGGCCGCCGGGCGTCTCAGCCATGATCATCTGGTAGCCACCGAGGGCACGGGCGGGGATCCCGAGCGACCGGCAGAATGCGGCAAAGAGCATGCTCTGGGTGCCGCAGTCGCCGTGGCCGGTCTCGAACATGTAGGTCGACTCGGCGACCTTGGGCTCGCGGGCATCGAGCGAGCCGTGCGGAACGAGGCTGTAGGGGTAGGTCTCGATGATGTGGTAGTAGATCATCTGCGCCTGGAGGTGCGGGTTCGTCTCGTTTCCGACGATCTCCCTCGCCTTCTCCCGGACCGCGTCCGTGATCTCGATGTTCCTCTCGGACTTCGTGTAGAGCAGGTACTCGGGGTCGCTCGTGTCGTACTCCCCGACCAACGCCTGGTCGATATCCTCGAAGATCTGCTCGTAGGAGGTGAACGCGATATCCGCCGTGATGACGAGGTCCCCGTTGACCGCCCCGACCGGGACTTCATAGTAGACGTAGCCGATACTTCCCGTGGTGAACGGGCCGGCGACGATATACTCCGGGCATGAGAGGTTCGTGACGGTGACGTTTCGCTGCGAATCCGTCTCGATCGGGAGCGGGAACCAGATCTTCAGGATGCCCGTCGACGGGAGCGCCTCGTGCGCGATCTCGAGCCGCTCGACGCCCGCGTAGCGGACCGGGTTCACGTACGGTCCGTGCTCCGGACGGTTCTCCGACCAGGCATACCGGCCGATGTAGTCGAAGTCCACACCACTCGCGGTCTGCTTCTGCTTCTCGTCGGGGTGCGCGAAGAGGTAGTTCTCGGCGACGTCGAGGTAGTAGAGCGTCTCGTTCTCCGAGACGATCGTCTGGGCGCGAGTATCCAGCCATTCGGCTATCGCCGCATCGGTGATCCCGGGGACCCTCTCCCGCAGCGCCGCCTCTGCGGCCGCACGGTCGAACGGGTACTCCATGACCGTCCGGTTCGCCCGGAAGATGGCATTCCTCGCCGTCAGCGCCTTATCCAGATCGCCGGCGCCGGTGTAGAGGGTATAAGCCTCGGCAAAACGTTCTTCGGCGATCCGGTAGTTGGCGTCCGCGTATCCGGCCACTCCCCGGGCATATGCCTCGTCGGCAGGCGAGGGACCCGATGCATCGAGCGTTTTCGTATCCTGCGGTGTGGTAGTGCATCCCGCCGCAAGGAGGAGCAGGAGTGCAGAGATGACCAGAAGAGCGATAGTTGAACGGTGATTCATAGAAGGGAGAAGATGTGGATTGATGATAAATTTTTCTCTTTTACCTGGCCACTTTCCGGGAGGATTGAGGTATTTGCGGCTTTCGATCAGGCAATCTTCCTTCTGGCTCCACATGATGCGGCTCGCCGGGAAAGCCGGCGTAACCGTTGCGACCACAGCGGGAAACGGCCTTGTCGAGGTGCAGAACTACCTCGGAATGATGATGACGTCGCTCGGGGTCAAGACCATCGGAACGCTCGGGTCGTACGGGTCGCTTCCCGGGCACCTGTACGACCTCGACGGGGCACAGGGCGACGCCCGCGCGCTGGTCGATGCGGCGTATCCCCACGTGACGGGAGAGCGTGCCGTCACCACCGACGAATACCCAGGAGAGGTCTTCACTATCATGAAACACAAGATCGAGGCAGCCGGAGAGAGCGTCCTTGCAGGGGACCTGGAGTACCGGGCGCGGGCTGGCTACCTCGAGTGCTCCTGTTTCGCGGACGTGCTGGAGAAGAAGCAGGCGTCCTCCTGAGGAGAAGGGTCGTTAACGCTACATAACCGGACGCAGGAGAAACATATGCAGGAGTCTCGGTTGATCTCCGGGATCATACCCGGTTTCGTCGTCATCGGGTTTGCGTGATTCGCCGTCGCCCCCTCCCCCTGCCGTAGGGCCTGATCGCCTTCGATTCACCGGAAGGTCGGGCCCTGCTCCATCGAAGCACGGCCAACGCAGGTTACTTTCCTTTTTCGGGTCCTTTTTCCGAAGATAACGGATGCAATGAAGATTCCAAGCCCGATATTCGGAACGGTCAGCCATCATTCCATGCCGAGCTGCGCCGCAACTCCGCTGAAACCGACGATGGCGGGCTTGCTGATGAAGTTGCTCCATAGGAGAGGGCAAGAATAACGGGGTGGGCGTTTCTTCCGGCAACCATGTCGTCGTCACTCTTAGTCTGGTAACCGAGGTAGCCAAGAGCGATGACGACGGCGAGGTATGCCAGCGTTACTGCAACGAAGAGCCATGTGTTAACCATCTTGCTGGTCCTCCACTCCGTTATTCCAGTTCAGCAGGCCATACGGGAAGTATACGGGTGCAGCCCCGAGCCGAATGCGGGCTCCGGTAATGGCGGATAGTCCCACAAAAAGGCCTGTACGAAAGCCGTCTTTGAGCAGGGGACACCTGCACCGGGTTCGACTTTCGGCGGTTTCAGGAGCGTTTACGAGCGATTGGTGCGTGCGGTCTCCCTGAACCGGCCACCCCGGCTGTATTCGACGGCGCCTGCGGCGACCTCGTTTGGATTGTCATGCCCGGTGATCGTGAGCGAGCATCGCCGATGTATTAATATCCACCCTGTCGTCATGGGGGCGCTCAGAAGGTGAGCAAGTTATGGTGGAATCACAACAGATTGAACCCGGAAAGCAGGAGATCGTCCTCACGCAGGCCTTCGACGCGCCGCGCGAACTTGTGTGGGAAGCGTGCACGGACCCGGAGCTGGTATCGCAGTGGTGGGGGCCAAAAAGCCTCAAGACCACGGTCGAGCAGATGGATGTCAGACCGGGCGGCCTGTGGCGTATCGTCCAGCGTGACGCCGAGGGCAACGAGTACGCGTTTCATGGTATTTTCCACGAGGTTACAGCGCCCGAGCAACTTGTCTATACTTTCGAGTTCGAAGGCATGCCCGGCCATGTCCTGCTTGAGACGGATACCTTCGAAGACCTTGGGAGCAACAGGACGAAGATGACGAACCGCCTGGTCTTCCAGTCGGTCGAGGATCGCGATGCGATGCTCCAGTCGGGAATGAGGGCAGAGATGGACGAGATCATGGACCTTCTTGATGAACTCCTGAAGAGGCAGACCTCACAGAAACAGGCGGCTCCGGCACGGTAAACCCGGATCTCCACTGCGAACGGCTTTTCCTGCGAGGTTTTGCCGTGTGCCGACGGGGCAGCCCGGCGGCATCGGCACTACCTCACGCTGCAGAACACCTTCTCTGTTGTCTCCCGATGAGGGAGACCCGCGGCAGAAACGTTTTTCATGCAGGACCCCTGAAGTCCGGAAAACGGGGGGAGAAGTTAGATGGCAGAAGCAGTTCTGACGGAGGAGAGAGGGCGATTATTCATCCAGCGCATCTTCGCGGCATCGCGCGAGCAGGTCTGGAAGGCATGGACCGACCCGGAGTTTATCTCCGGGTGGTGGGGGCCGGCGGACTTCACGGCGCCGGTCATTAAGGTCGAACTCCGCGAGGGAGGCAGGTACCTGTTTGGCATGCGCTCGCCCGAAGGCCGGGACTTCTGGAGCACGGGCGTTTACCGCGAGATCGTCCCGACGGAGCGGATCGTCTTCACCGACTCGTTCGCGGATGCGGAAGGCAACGTGGTCTCGGCCTCAACCTACGGGATGAGCGGGGACTGGTCGCAGGAGCTGCTCGTGACGGTGACGTTTGAGGAGCACGGCGGCGGGACAAAGCTGGCCCTGCGGGAGGCCGGCATCCCGGCTGGCGAGCCGCTCGATATGGCCGAGGCCGGGTGGAACGAGTCCCTCGACAAGCTCGAAAGAGTCCTCCGGGAAGGAAGAGCCGCGACGGCAAAGACAGACATCATCATCGAGCCGGGAAAGCAGGAGGTCGTCATCACGCGGGTCTTCGACGCGCCGCGGGAGGTTGTCTTTGCGACGTTCACGGACCCGGAGCTGATACCCCGGTGGTGGGGGCCGGGGAACTTCACGACCACGGTCGAGGCAATGGATCTGCGACCGGGCGGCCTGTGGCGGTATGTCCAGCGCGACGCCGAGGGGAACGAGTACGCGTTCCACGGCGTATACCACGACGTTACAGCGCCCGATCGGCTCGTCTACACTTTTGAGTACGAGGGAGAGCCGGGCCATGTCCTGCTTGAGACGGTGACGCTTGATGGGGAGGGCGGCAGGACGAAGGTGACGGACCTGGTGGTCTTTTCGACGGTCGAGGACCGCGACGCGGCTCTCGCGTCGGGCATGCGGGAGGGGGCGGCCGAGAGCATGGACCGGTTCGCCGTACTGGTGGAGAGTCTGAAGGCGCAGAAACCTACGGCGCCGGCACGATAGCGGCAGCCAACTCTGGAAACGACACGGAGACGGTGCCTGGCAGCGTACAAAGGGAGATAGAGTTCTTCCCTTTTTTAAGCTCCGCTTATCGACCTACCTGAAAACACTTATGATAAGCGTATTAGTCTCACGAATCTATTGTAACAAATATGACCCTCGATGGCATAATTGAATCTTCAAGAATTTTTCAACTTGCTTCCAACATCAATGGATTTGGGAATTGGATGGCCAATCGCCATAGTATCAAGGATCTTGAACCAATTTTTGGGGGAGTACATCCCAAAACAACCTTTAAACCAGCGTATCGATTCTCAATAACCAGTGCAGTAAAAAGGAGGGGAGTACCGGTCAGATTTCCCAATATTCGAAAGGTCGCATCTCGGGGTCTGCGCACCTGGAGGTGCTCGAACTCCCGGCGTGCTGCCGGTCGCATATCGCCACGCGCTGCCCCTGCTCCCCAGCACGATAACTACCGCAGTCCAGTGCCTGGGGTGCACCCGTGGAAAACCTAGATCTGGCACCCACCCCATTGGGGCGGGGAACGAGCACCAGAACCGGAACAGAGGTTCAACAGAGTCTGATAGTTCGGAATCGATGCACCATTAAGTGCCTATAAGTGGAACGTCAGTGTACGAGGCTTCAATTATCCAAGCCATAGCGAGGGATACTACATGAAAACAGTTTTTATCCTGGTATCTCACGTGGGGAAGGGACCGGGAGGGGTATACCCCCTCTTGGCAACGATATTCTGGGATAAGCCTATAGTTGCCCACTTGTTGGTTTCAGTATATGTAACTTGTTGTTTCCTCTAGATGCTTTACATCATCGATCGGTTGAAGTTCTCTGGAAGATAATATGATGGACTGATACTGCGTTATGGCCACTTATGATCTGGAAGCATTATCTCCTCTAGAGTTTGAAGAACTCATTGGAGATCTACTTCAAGCTGAGATGGAAATTAGGTTTGAACTTTTTAAACCCGGCCGGGATAGCGGTATTGACTTAAGGTACTGTTTGAAAAATGAGAATATTATAGTACAATGCAAACATTTCTTCAAGAGTACTTATAGAAGGCTGGAGAAAAGTCTTGAAAGTGAGAAAGAGAAAGTTGCTGTGTTACAACCAACGCGGTATATTGTTGCAACTTCTTGTGGTTTGACTCCTGGGAATAAAGCGACAATACGGAAACTTTTTCACCCTTATTGCCTCATGGAAGGCGATATATATGGCAGAAATGATATTCTAAAACTTCTGAAAGATCATGAGGATGTTGTTAGAAAGAACTACAAACTATGGTTTACAAGTGAAGCGGTGCTACGTAACATCCTACATAGTGGCATATTGAATCAAACTGAGACCGACTTAGAAAATTTCAAAGAACTGCTGCCAAAGTTGGTAATCAATGCTGCTTATGGCCGCATCAAGGACATCTTAAAATATGTCAATACCTGCGTCATTTGTGGTCAACCCGGCATTGGAAAATCAACATTAATGCAATTGTTTATTTGGCATTATGCATCTGAAGGCTATCAGCCCATAAAAATTTGTCAGAATATTAAAGAGGCCTATGAATTATTTAATAGAGAGCAAAAACAAATTTTCTTTTATGATGATTTTCTCGGTGAAAGCTTTTTAAAGAACGGGTTGGGAAAGAACGAAGGCTCTGAAATCTGCTCGTTTATTCAAAGAATTAACCGGATGCCAAATAAAAAATTCATTCTCACAACAAGAGAACATATTCTTAATCAAGCTCTTTCCCAATCTGAGAAATTATCCGGGATTAAAGAGTATGAGTCCGTAGTCGCACTGTCTGATTTCTCTCAGGTTGTTAAGGCACGGATACTCTACAACTACCTCTGGCATTCAAAAATCGAAGAAAAAAATATCCAAAAAATGTTGGAAAACAAAAATTACATGAGGATTATTCAACATAGAAACTTCAATCCGAGAATCATTCAATGGATGACACATGATGACAAAGTTCTTAATGAAAACTTTCTTGAACTGTTTCTTAAGTCTCTTGATAATCCCGATGAATTATGGCATCACGCTTTTGATAGTCAAATCAACTCCTATTCCCGAATGATCTTATTGACAATGGGAACTTTTTGGCACAATGTGAGATCCGATAACTTATGGATAGCCTTTAAACAGCATTACCCCTCTGACCCCTTCAAAGAAGATGAATTGCGTCGATCCTTTGGGAAGGGCATCAAAGAATTGGAAGGCTCTTTTATAAAAACAAACATTTACAGCGGATCATTATATCTCGAATTTAGCAATCCCTCCATCCGTGATTTTATCAACAGTTATTTGCTAAGTGACAAGTATTTAGCGAACACTTTGTGTGAACGGGCAGTGTTTTTCAACCAGTTAAAACAACTGTGGGATATCTTTCAAGGGGGATGCCGACAAAATACAAAAGTTGTTTCAGATTACGTTGATTTACCATTGTATCTCAGGTCGATCGAGAAATTGTTCGAGGATAATGATGACATTAATTTGTTTACTTTATATGAAGAGAAAGTCCTTCATCTATTAAATGTCGCCGTCACCGTTAAGGATAGGCCATTTGTAGAATCACTTCAAAAAAAACTCAAATGTCTTATTCAGAGAAACAATAATGGAGAAACAAGAGATTCAGAACTGCTAAGTACGATATTAAGCCTTGTAAAAAACAGCAAAAAACTATTTTCGTTTGAACTTCCAGTAGATCTGGATGAACTAATTCAATCTTCGAGAACAGTGATTACATCAGAGCGACCAACATGTATCAGCGATTTTTGTTTGATAAAAGGTTTTATTGATCTTGGAGTGGCTTTCGAGCAGGAAGAAATAGACCTCCTTAAACACAGATTGAATCTAGTTTTAAGCGAAGGGATTGAAATTGATGACAAATTTGATATTTTCATCTATAATCCCGATGAGGACTGCTTCGACTATACTGGATCTGAAATACAGGGTTTAGAAGAACTGGAAGAGAGTCTAATTGCAATGTCTCCCCTATTTGGGTCGTGCGTAAATGAGGCCTTAGTGTCTGTTCAGCACGAAATTGAGAAATATTATGAATCAATCGACAATTTGGGTGTTTTTGATGGAGATTTGCTGGACATTAATGAGCGATCAGAAGAACGATCATCTCAAGCAGAGAGTGAAATTGACATAATGTTTGAAACGCTAAATGATAAGTGAGGTATGTCCAGTTTCTATGCCTTTTGAATGGAACATTTTACCAGCAGGCATAGATGACTTTAGCCGGAATTATTACCGAACCGTCACATGAAAACAACAGAATGAGTTTATGACTATTAAACCGCCTGCTCTTCCTTCCAAACAAGAAACGCTACTGGAGTTTAAACAAAATATTTATCCGAATGAAAATTAACTTTCGCTCAAGGTGCAGAACGGAATTGACCTTTTACAATTCTACTGGATCACCTACCGCATACACCGAAGATGGTAAACATATTTTTCTTTTTTCTAGCGAACCGGTTGTATTTATTGATATCGGATCAACCCTCTCTTTTACAGGTAAGCACCTTGGAAGATCCGAGAATGGGTGGATCCGAAACAATGACGGTCAATGTGTCTTTTTTACTGAAAATGCCATTGGCAGACCAATGAAACCAATGAAATTTATGAAACCGATGAAAAGCATGAAGAAGATGAAGCCAATGAAGGCCCTGAAGGAAGTAAAACCTATAAGGCCAATGAACTTGTCTTCATAGCGAAAACTTCAGGAGATCTATTCTTTAGATAAAACTGTCAGATTCTATCTACCTTGCCAGAGCTGGTTTCTCCAGAAATATTAGAACTTACTTGGGATGGGCTAAGCAACGAGGTCGATCAGGACCTGGCAGGGTTTAATATCTGTTACTCCCTGGAAGGATCAATCAAACTCCTGGGGGATCTCAACCCATGACCTCTGGACCGTTGTCTAAAAGATCGCCCCCGGCCTTCTTCCTCCTGCTCTTTTTCCTCTCCGTCCCGTTCCTGTACTTTGCCGGAACTCCCCTTCCCGGCCCGCTAAACCTCCCCGCGAGTGCGTTCATGATCGTCTGCCCGGCTCTAGCGGCCTCGATCCTGGTCTTTCGGGAGGAGGGATCCGGCGGTGTCGCGAGGCTGCTTGCGAGGGTCGTCGACTACCAAAGGATCAGACCGATCTGGTTCCTCCCATCATCTTCCTGGTGCCCGCGATCATGCTCCTCTCCTGCGGTGTGATGCTCCTTTCCGGCCGGCCGCTCCCCGCCGATCAGTCTGTCCCGTTTGCGACGATTCCGGTGCCCGTTCTCCTCTTCTTCATCGTTGCGGCAGGCGAAGAGGTCGGCTGGATGGGGTATGCCGCCGATCCTCTGCAGGGGCAACGGAGCGCGCTTGCGACTGCCCTGATCTTGGGAGTAGTCCTGCCGTCCGCAAGCGCGCTCAACCCCCTGGTACTCGGCGGGATCGGCGCCGGGGAAGAACGATCTTTTCCCTGCCGTTTGTCGACCCGCCCGCAAAGACCGGGGTCTCCCCCGAGCCGGAGACGATCCGGAACCGGAACCGGGCGCTGGAGTATCTCGGGTTCCCCGAAAAAGTGAGCGATAAGGCGCTGGAATAACTCCTTTTTTCCCGTCTGTGTTGCCCTCCCGGCGGCGAAGGGCGATCCCGGGTCCACGTCTGTGACCGGGACCGTCGCTCTTGCCGGACGGTGAAGATGCGGGCAAAGGTCCGTAAGGAACGGCGTTCGAGCACCGTCCGGTCCAAGACGGAATTGGAGCGAGTGGGAAGGAGTGCGATGGTGCCCTGGCCGTTCCCGCTCGACGGGGGAGATCATGAGCGGATGCATGCGAATTACTTCAACACCATCGTGTAGAAGAGGGAGCAACATGCCGGGCGGACGGATCAAAAATGAGAGAGGGTTATTGCATCGGTAAGATGCCCTGAGACCGTAACCAGTCAATGTCCACAAGAATACACAGGGAACCGTATTCCTCGCGTGACAGTTCTGAGTCGAATAACAATTGGTATAACTCCATTCTTCTGGTATCTCTCTTCCATTGATCAATTCCTACCTTATACGCCTCTTCAAAACTGCGACTGCTTACCATTGTTGTTTCGAGGGCATCGGTCTCCGTTCCGATTTTATCGGTCTTCCATGCGACATACGCGTGATCCGGGGTGATAACAATGTACGTTCGTATGCCTATCGCCTCCAGTGCGGAGGCGAAGAGGACTGCACCGTCGATACAGTTTGCACTCTCGCTTGAAAGAGATTCATCCGGGATACTGACTCGTTGAGATTCACCCATACCGAATGCAACCGGTGCATTAACGTAACTCAGATTGTAGTCGTACTTCAATGCGTTGTAGATGGCTTTAACCTGAAGAGTCGTACGATTCTTCGTTTCACTGTATGGTTTTGAAGCGTCGGGAGCCGAATACCCCGGTAAACTCCGTTCCATCCCGTACGTCGCATACCTCTCGTCGAACTCGCTCGTCGCCCGCTCTTTTGCCTTTACCAGTAAGTCCGCCACACTCCTGGATTGGGGGGTGACAAATATGGCGATGAGTCCATGATAGATTGTAATTTTTCCACTCGAATCCTCAGTGGCCCATACCATCTGGTCCATCGGGTAGAACGTGACCAGGCGTGTCTGTTCATCGTGAACGGTCCAGTTACTACCATCCCGGTACTCAATCCTGTAGTGGAGATTTGCTCTGGTTGTCGTCCTGATCTCCTGAATTTTATCGAGATCCAGTATGATGGAATGGTTGAAGGTTGCTGTGCTCCTTGCGCCGATCTCCGATACATTGACGATCGGGGCACTGTACCCCGGGTATTGTGATGTGAGCCGAACCCCGACAGGCGCTGCTGTGGGATTATGGATGGTATACTCGACATCCGATACGTTCAGGAACCATGTAGGCCTCAGGTTATGCCAGGCTAAAGGATAGTCTGTTCTGTGGTTCACAGAAGTAAGAATGGGAGAGCCCTGATTTTCTGACGGCAGATCCTCAGAGCCTTCGGATGCCAGAACGGGTATGCAGCAGGATACCAATAGGATCGCCAGCCAGCACACCATAACATGGTGAAAAAGGGTTGTTGTGAGGGTCATAACGATCGCCTCCGGTTGCACTGTCGCAACAACGACGGTTATATAACTTGCCCCGAGAACCCGACTATTTGCATTTATTCTTCCGAATAGATCGGCGCTCCGTTAATCCCGGGCGGGCCGGTCACCTGTTTGTTTGACGCCTTCCTCGAAGGTATCGGCCGCGGGGGATGTTACAACCCAGATCAGCAGTCGTCAGCCGTGTCGGACAGCACCCCGGCATCATCCCATATCCATGTGGATAGTATTATATTGTGGGGCGCATATTGTGCGCCGGTGAATATCGGCGTGACCAAAATTTGCCGTATTGCCGGATCTTTTCTCCTCATTGCCATGATCTCCGTAATCGTCCAGGGCACGCAGCCCGGTGAAACGGGTTATGGATCTCAAATCGACGGCAGGAGCCTTGCACTGCGGGTGGATCCCGGGACAGGAGAAAGCATAAGCAACCTGCAGGTTGTGCAGGTGACCAACAGCACGCTGGATCAGTTTCAACCACGCATATCAGGCAACAGGATACTATGGGTGGAAGATGAACTCGACGGCACTATGAGCCTGTATTTGTATGACATTACAAACAGGTCCGGGGAGATAATCCTTGATCGGTTCTCATGCCTTACGGTTCCGGAAATGTCCGGCAACTGGATCGGCTGGGTTGAAAACCGAAGTGATTCCTCAGGCAACTATTTCCCGTGTATATGTGTATACGACATTCTCAATGGCACAACCACTCAGGTTACCAGATACCCCGCCATGCCGATGCAGACAAGCAGGTCAAAGTACTTAACCCTGGAACAGACGTCGACGTTGGATATCTCAGGTGACATGATTGTCTGGCATGATAATAGGCGTGGAAATATGGATATTTACTGTTATAACCTCTCTTCGATGGGCAAGCCGTCGGCTGATCGATTACTATCCTCCTCGCCGGCGGATGAGACCTGTCCGTCGATCTCGGGCGATCGGGTTATCTGGGCGGAGCAATACGAGATGGAGGGATACATCATCTATCTTTACAATCTGACTTCGGGCGACCTGAAACGAGTCACCGAGCGTCCTGCCATGCGGAGGAACCAGGTGATTTCGGGGGATCATATTGTCTGGTCGCAATGGAGAGATACGGATTACGATATCTGCTGTTACGACATCGTATCGGGCAATACAACCTGGATCACCGATGAACCCCGGCATCAACTCTGGCCGGAGATCTCCGGCGACGTTATCGCCTGGTCTGATTACCGAAGAGGGCTTGACGGCGAAATCTATGCCTATGATCTGTCGACACAGACTGAAACACTGGTCACAAACGCCTCTACCGGGTCGATCTGGGCAGACGTCGACAGTAACAACATTGTCTGGTCCGATAACCGAACCGGCAACTTTGACATCTACTTATGCTCGCTGGAGAACAGATCGGATGCCGTATCTCAAATGTATACGGTTCACCTCGATTCCGTCCCTGAAGGGGCTGACGTTTATGCAAACAACGAGTCGTGGGGCCGTACGCCAACGACACTCTACTTTGATCGACCGGGGAGTTGCCCCATCGAGCTGGTAAAGAAAGGTTTCAGACCTTATCTTACGACGCTCAATGTCTCCACATCGATGACGTATGTGGTAATCCTCGAACAGGAGGTGCCCGGTCGACCCGCGGGAATCGACATCCTGATAGACGTAACCATAGACTCAGTCCCGCGGGGTGCAAATGTCTCGATAGGTGATGTGCCTTACGGAACCACGCTGATTACAGTGGCCGACCTGCCTGCCAGCGAGTACCAGGTTGAGGTATCCCTTGAAGGTTATCAATCCAACAACACAACCGTGAGACCGTCAGGGTCAATCAATGAGGTCAATCTGACCCTGATCCCCGAGGAGACGAACGGAACGAATGGAGGCTTACTTACGGGAAACCGCGTCTGAGATGGTGAAAGTGATCTGATGTTCTCTTACCGCTCTAAGAAGCAACTATACATCGCAGTCGTTCTAACTCTTCTCGTTTTTTTGATCTACTATGGATTCGACATAACGATGTTGAGTTCCCCTGTAGGGTTGTATGATGCCATCGCGCTCGCTGCCCAGAGTGGAGCAATCGGGTTCCAGCTCATCGGCATCTTGTATCTTGTTTCCCGGCTAAGAATGGCATTTAAGGATGATCTTCCGCCGATTACCTGTTATCGGGGCAGTGATTGTCCGTATATAGCGGTGAAACGGGTGCAGTATAATGGCGAGTATTTTGCCAAATTTATTGCAGTCTTCCTTTCGCCGTTCATTATAATCGAGGTTGTCAACCTCCTGATAGGAAACACAAACTTCCGATTTCAGGTGTTCCCGTTATCATCGAACGACCTGTTCGATATTGTTAACCCCGTCCTGTACGATGTTTTTAATTATGGGGTAACTTTCACCAATTATTTTCTACTGGGGACAATTTCATGGATCCTTTTCAGTACTGTATCCGCAATCAGAGAGACTAAGAATGTCCGGTACGGGATGTACGATATTGTTGATGTCTATTGCCCGGACCGGGTTGGGGGTCTATCTCCGATTAAGAAGTATTTATTCAACATCCTCTATGTACTTCTGATAAGCGTTACGTTGCTGATGATCGGCCACACCCCTTTACTGACCAGTTTTATCACTCATGCTCTTGGCCACGGACTATATTTGCCTTACTTTCGTGTTATTGCAGGTTTCTGCGTATTGTCGCTCTATTCACTTTTTGGAGTTGCTCTAACCATCATCGGGTTGAGGCGGCTTTCCTCCATCTGCCTCGAGAAGGTTGAAGATGGGATTAAAGGCATAAACGAGAAGTACCGCGTGCTCCAGAAAAAACTCTTCGCCCTATCCCCTGATGAACTGGACATTCCTGATAGAGAGATTAACAACCTGAAATCGATTATGGAGATCTTCAGTAACGAACGGGAACGATTGCTGCAGTGGCATTCGCATTGCGGCGGGATCAATGCCGGGACAGCGATCCGGCTCTTCGTGGCATATATCCCGCCGCTTGCAACGATAGTGTTCCAGTTGTATCAGTTATTCTCTCTATAACATTCCGATGGGTGCATGTTCGGCTCCGGCGCATGGATGCGGTAGAACGCTGCGAATGTGGTCGGTGTGTCTCCCCGAAAAAAAGATGATTTCGAATACCGATTATGCCACCCGTTTTCGGGATACGGTATCTCACGCAACCTTTACGATCCTTGCCTCCGCCTTCAGGTCCACCGGCTCCGGGAGCGATCCCATGTACGCGACCAGCGCATCGACATCGAACGGGCCGCTGACCACATCCGTTCCTTCCGTGAACACAGTATACCCATCGCCGCCGGTCGCGAGGTAATCGACCATTGCCGCCGTGTAGTTCGCGTTCGGATCTAGCGGGGTGCCGTTTACCCGGATTTCGATGATCTTGCTGCCCGCCGGTTTTCCGTCATCGAACGTATACGAAAGTCCGGAGACGGCAAGGTTGTGGGGCGGCAACGGGGTCTGCCATTGCCGTTCCAGCACATCCCTGACCTGATCTCCCGTAAGCGTCATCGAGAGCACGGTCGAGGAGAACGGCTGCACCGCATACAGGTCGCCCCAGGTGACGTTGCCCTCTGTTATGTCCGCCCGTAGCGAACCGGTGGTGATAAATGCAATATCGGCGTGCATTGCCGTCCGCTGGCAGTCGGCGACAAGGTCCCCGAGTGAAGATTCGCCGGCATCGTTCTTCCGGCCTGTGATATCCGCCGACGCGATCATGATGACCTGGTTCGTCAGCGGCTCAACCACCTCTTTGCTCTTTTCAAGAAGCGAAGCGACCGCCGGGTCGGGACTGGCGCCGGGCAGCCGGCCTGCATACGTCGGGACGATCTCTGCCGATTTATGGGTGATCTCACCGGTGACGGGGTCGATGAGGAGATTGATATCCGCAAACGCCCTGCTGTAACTGTATGCCTGCGTCACCAGTACCGGCTTCCCCCCGGCATTCTTCAGATAGGCGTTGGTGAACGCATGGGTGTGACCCGAGAGGACGACATCCACATCCGGGTCAAGACCGGCGACGATCCCGGCGACCCTGCCCGTCACGTTGCCCTCTTCCCGTGTCAGGCCCTCGTAGGCGTCCTGCAACCCCCCCTCGTGGAGGAGGACAACAATCGCGTGCACTCCCCTCTCTTGGATCTCCGGGATATACCGGTTGATCGATTCGGTCTCGTTCTTGAAGGCAAGGTCTTCGATGTTTGCCGCCTTCTGGCGCGAGGGCGTCTCGGCCGTGGTAGCGCCGATGAACGCGATCCCTACGCCACCGACGTCCCGGATCACGTAGGGGGCGGCGATGGTGGTCTCGTTTGTCTTCCAGACCACGTTTGAAGAGATGTATTCCACCTCTGTATCCGGGTAGGGATCCACCAGGTGGGTAATGGTCGTTACGCCGTTCCCGCCGTTGATCTTGCGCAGCAGTTCGTCCGTGCCTTTGTCAAACTCGTGGTTGCCGAACGTTGCGATCACGTTGTATGCCGACGCAGACTGCTCGCAGTCGTCTGCGAAACTGTCGAAGAAGAGCAGGGCGGGTTCGTCCAGCAACAGACCTGATTCCGGCGGCGACGCGCCGACGACATCCCCCGGCAACGCGATGAACGTGGTTGCCTGACCGGCATCCGCCATCGCCGCCTTGAGGTAGGATGCAAGCACCGGCGCACTGCCGGCCGGTTCTTTGTTGAGTTTCTGTCCGTCGGGCAGTTGCCCGTGGAAGTCGTTGACCGCGAGGATCTTCACGAGCACGGGCCCGGTCGCTGGATACGGTGCGGGGTGCAGGTAATAGGACAGCCCGATGGGGGCGAGAACAACGATCATGAGTACGAAAAGACCGGCGATCGCCTGTTGCCATGGTGGTCTGTCGCCGATGAACGAACCGGGTGCCATGAGAAGAGTTCTTGCCGGACGGGATAAATACCAGCCGGAATAGATGTGCACAGCCAGTTGGAACGTGCCGGGAGATGGACGGAGGCGGTTCGCGCTCTACCGGCAGGAATCTCGGAGATTTTCCGGTCCACCGGATGTTCGAGCAAACGTAGATGGAACTCGTGTGATGTCTGCGGGGCAGGAGAGGCGGTCTACTGCTCGCGGGAGGCGCAGGCGAAGGTGTGCGAGGAACGACTTCCCCGGAGGGTGCGACGGATCCACCGAACCGGAGTTTGAGATACCCGAAGGGTTCGGGGAAGGGTGGTTATGCGAGGCCGGTGCGGGAGTGGAATCCCGTTAATTCACGCAAGATCGCGCTGCCACCCGGTTCAAGTCCCCGGTTCCGACGGCGGCACGAGCCGGCAGACCCGCCCGGCCTTCCCGGTCGGTCCCCGGTTCTCTGATGTCATGACATAGAGTTCGTGCTCCGCGTCCTCCCCGAACGCGAGGACGTACGCCCCGACGGTCCGGCTCCCGGCCACCTCGACCTCCGTGAACGCCCACATGTCGTTGGGGTTTTCCGGCGGCGTCGCGACGAAGACGATTCCGTCGCCGTCGGCGCCCGCCCGGTTCCACTCGCCGAAGACGTAGCGCCCACGAAATGCGGGGAGTGCGCTCCCCCGGTAGACGTACCCCCCGATGATGACCGCCCCGATGCCGCCGGGCTGGTTGGCGTTCGGGTACTCGATGATCGCGGGTATGAGGGGCTCGCCGTGGCGGCCGACCCGCGGCACCTTTGCCGGCGACTCGTAGGGGTTCTCGGGGTCGAAGGCGTGATTGCCCTCCCTGAGGTTCCAGCCGTGGTTCCCGCCCGGAGTGATCATCTTCACCGACTCCCAGAGGTACTGCCCGGCGTCGGCGGCAAACAACCGGTGCTCGCCCCCGGAGTCAAAGGTCATGCGCCAGGGGTTGCGCAGCCCGTAGGCGTAGATCTCGTCCCGTCCGGGCTTTCCGACAAACGGGTTGTCTTCCGGGATCCCGTAGGGCTCCGCGCCGTCGACGTCGATCCGGAGAATTTTCCCGAGCAGCGTGGTGACGTCCTGCCCGTTCCCCCCGGGCGGGTGGCCCGGCCCGACGTCGCGGGCGCCGCCGCCGTCGCCGAGCGGTATATAGAGGTAACCGTCGGGGCCGAAGACGATCGAGCCGCCGTTGTGATTGGATTGCGGCTGATCGACCTCGAGGATCACCCGCTCGGAGTCGGGGTCCGCCTGGTTCTCGTCGCCGGCAGAAACGGCAAACTCTGATATTCGGCTCGTGTGGTCCCAGCCGCGGGGTGCTGTAGTAGACGAAGAACCTCCCGTTCTCCGCGAACTCCGGGTGGAACGCAAGGCCGAGCAGCCCGCGCTCGTCGTAGCCGGGGCGGAGCCCGACGACCCGGTCGGTGATATCGAGGAACGGCTCATCCAGGAGAAGTCCGCCGGCGTCGATGACCCGGATGACGCCGGGGAGGTCCGCGACGAAGAGCCGCCCGGTTCTGTCGGCGGGGGACGCGAGCGCAACGGGCATGGTGAATCCCCCGGCGGCGAGATCGAGGCCCACCCGGTCCGGGGTTGCCGTTCCGGGCTTTTCTTGATTGATAGTCTCACCCCTACCGGGAATGGATAGGGTGGAAGGACTTAAAGGTACCCGGGCAGTGAAGGCATGCTCACCGCCTCATCAAGGTCACACCGATCTGGAACGGGGATATCTCCCGGGACGGTGCATCCGTAAATGACAATCAGGGGAAGTTCTTCAGATTTTATCGTATATATTCTCCCGCTTCCCGACCTTGATCACGTACACAATCATAGTCTTCTTTCTTAAGTCCAGAATGACGCGGTAATTTCCCACCCGCAGTTTGAAGTAAGGGGACCCTCGCAGCGGGTGCAGGTGATCCAGAGGGTTGGAACGGGTTCTCTCGACGGCTGCAACGATCCTCGCAGCAGTTTCGCGGGGAAGTTGTTTCAGGTTTTTAAGGGCTTTTTCGGTCCAGATCACCGTGTAAGGCATTCAATCGATCCCCAGTTCCAGCTTCAACTCCTCCGTTGTGTAGACCCTCCCGGCCTTAATATCCGCAATTGCCTCTTCAATATCACGGATATCTTCATCCGTCAGTTCCTCGGCAGATTCCTCCAGGGCGTCCCGGGTGAGACGGTCGATCACGTCGTTGTACGTCTCCCGGGGGTAGTTTTTCAGTTTATCCAGCCTCCCCTTCACTTCCGGGGTCACCTTGATCGTTGCTTCCACACCCATACACCATACTACACCGCAGGGGAACATCAACCTTTCCGGCCGGATTCTCGGCAACCCGATATGATTGTTGCCGGTTCCAGAACCCGGATCCGGGGCAAAAAGAGGAGATCGATCAGAAGTATGTCCTGCCCTTCTCGAAGGCTTCCCGCCGCTCGCGTGCCATCTGCGATAGCCGCTCCTCCATCTCCGGGGTGCCGAGGACATACCCCTTCCAGAGGTCGGTGTAGGGATCCTCGGGCACGACGATGATCCCTTTGTGCTCCGCGACCCGGTCGAGGATGAGCGACGCCGCCTTATCGGCAGGATACGCATCGTCGGGGATCCGCAGTTCGCCGCGGGCCTGTCCGTCGATCCCCTTGTTGAAGATCGGGGTTGCGATGTTCGCCGGGCATATCGTGGAGAAGTAGAGCCCTTTATCGGCGTATTCGTACTTCAGGCACTCGGTGAGGCCGGTGACGCCGTACTTCGTCAGGGAGTAGAGCGCCTGGAACGGGGGAGGGACGATGCCCGCTATCGAACTGGTGTTCACGACATGCCCGAACCCCTGTTTGAGCATGATCGGCACGGCGGCATGGACACCGTAGACGACGCTCCAGATGTTGGTGTCGATGATCGCCTTCCAGTCCTCGAGGGTGGCCTTCTCGAACGGGATGGTTCCCCCGACGCCTGCGTTGTTGAAGAGCAGATCCAGCCTGCCCGCCTCTGCCGCCGTATCCTCGATACCCTTCTGCACCTGCTCCTGCTTCGTCACGTCCACAACAAGCGTGCGTACCCGATCCCCGTAGGCGGCGAGCTGGCCGGCGGCCGCGGCAACCTTCTCCCGGCTGCGGCCGGCCATGTAGACGACGGCTCCCCGCTTTAAGAGTTCTTCGCTGATCGCGTACCCGATCCCGGAGTTTGCACCGGTGACGATGCAGACCTTGCCCTTATAATAATCCAAATCAACCATAATCCTCGCCTACCCTTATTCAATCACCCTTGCACCCATCGCACGGAGGATGGCCCTCCCCTCGATCAGTACCGCCTGCGTCACCCGTTTTATGGGCAGGGACGCGAGGCTGTTGACGATGTAGTACTGGGCCGGACTCTGCATCGGGGTCAGTTCGGTCCATTTCAGGCTGCCCTTTCCGACCTCTGCCGTCTCCACCTCCATGCCCTGGGGGTAGAGGACGAACTGGGAGAGTTCCGCTCCCGGAGCGCCGACCTTCGGGATGTACCGCCACCCAAGAGTGTTCATGGAGAGGAACTGCGACTTCAGGGCATCCAGATCCCGCCCGGCGATCGATCCGGCGGCCTCGAAGTCCATGTTGAGGAAGGTATTCCCCTCGTAGCTGACGGTCGTCGCGTAGTGCGGCCGGACGATATGCAGGTCTTCGATATCCGCATAGATCTTCGGGATGCCGGTCTGCTCCCGCCCGCCGAGGATGGGTGCGGTCTTGTTCTCCCAGACCACCAGCGTGTAGGCCCCGTCGAGTTCGTCCTTCTTTCCGTGGAACCGAACCGGCGCCGCCACGTTGATCAGGTTGTACTGGCCGCCGTGCATCCAGTTGATCTCGGTGAATTTGTTGAACGCGACCTGCACCTCGGGGGCCAGGAGTTCGAATCCTTCCGGAATGTAGTTTTCAAGAAGGTCTCTCTCGGTTTCGTAACTGACGGAGAGGGCGGTTGCCCTCTGCGTGACCAGGGTTTCCGGGTCGAATTTGCCGCCCCCGAAATGAACCGGCATCAGGTAGGTAAAATCGTCTTGCGGTCGGAACATAGGCATTCCTACCCGTCCCTTACTGCCTCACAGCATAAATTTATGGTTTCCTCCTCGCGGACACCGGATCTGTAAATTGGCATTTTATTGCATTCATTTTGAAGGAATAAACGATATCATTCCGGTTATCATACTGGAACGGTTAAGGGGATGGGATCACCGCAAAACCGTCCTGGAACCTTTGAAGCGCCCGGACGGGAACCGCAGGGCAGGATTTTTCCGTAGCCGGGCAGAATCCGGGCCAGGAGCACGCACACGACCTCTCCTTCACTTCCGGCGCGCGGGGAGCGTTTGCCGACAGGGCGGCGATACGACCGGCCGTCTTCGTCCTGTAGCGACGTTTCGAGACGGTTTCGACCCCGCCGTCAGCACGGGTGCGGGGCCGGCTACCGGTGGAGAGAACATCGGAAATACTATATCTATAAATAAACCTTGAGCGCTAACCTGATTATTTATCCGACAGCCCTTGTTCGGGCCTCCATTATCGGATCCACACCGGGAGAGACTAATTTGGCGCCTGAAAACCCGCAGAACCAGAAAACCGGTTCGACAAGAGCAGACTCCGGCCTTTCACTCGAGGTCGTCATCCTGCTCGTCTTCGGGGTATTCATGCTCCTTTTCGGCCTGCTTCTCTTCAGGATTCATACGGGCGAACTTCCGTATGCCCCCGACAGCACCTACGGGCTTTTTCTCGTGATCGTCTCGTTTCAGGTGATCACGATGGGAAAGACCCCGTTCGGCGATCTCAGACGTTCATGGGCGGTCATAGTGATCGGAGTATGCACGGCGGTTATCGGGATGGTCGCCTGTTTCATTCCCGGGCTGCTGGCCGAGCCGGTTCGCATCCTTGTCGGGCTCCTTCTCTTTGCCGGAGGGGCCGTACTTCTCGCGCAGTTGTTCTTCTCCGAAGATAAGGCCCGGGTGTGGCTGAAGGTCTCCGGAATACTCCAGCACCTGACGATCGCCTGCATCCTCGTGTACGCGATGTCGATCGTTCTCGGCCTTGTCACGCTCCTTCCCGGCATCACGACCGACCGCGAGACCGCAGTCCTCCTCATCATCTACGGCATCGGTTTCTTCTACCTCTCCTGGTGCATCCAGAAGGCTGCCCGGACGTATCCTCCCCGAGAAACCCCGGCGTGATCGGCATGACTTCAGACGACCTTCACTCAAAAGACGGGTTCGGGTTCTTCAGGGAGGCCTCCCTCCCCCTCCCGGTTGCCCTGGTCATCCCGGTCGGCGTGCTGCTGGTGCTCCTCGGGCTGCTGCTCTTCCCGGTGAACCAGGGGACGCTCCCGTTCTCCCCGGACGGCCAGCTCGGCCTGCTGCTTGTCATCATGGCCATCCAGATGCTGGCCCTGGGAGAGACCCCGATGGGCCAGTACAGGCGCTCGTGGCTGCTGATCGTCATCGGGATCGTCTTCGCCGCCATGGGAATCTTCTCCTGCATCGTTCCGGGCATCCTGACCGACGTGATCCGGCCGCTTCTTGCGCTCCTGAACATCGCCGGGGGCGCGATACTCCTCGGGAAACGGTTCCTCCCGATGCTGCACGGTGCCGCCGAACCGGCCGTCCTTCCGCCCATCCTCAAACGGCTCCTGGTCACCCTGACGGTCTTAAACGTCGTGGCGATCGCGTTCGGTATCAGCATGCTGCTGCCGGGCCTCGTCCCGGGCATGGTCATTGCGGGAATCGTCGTGATCAACGGCCTGCTCCTCTTCGTCCTGGCATCGATCCTCTTAAAGATCGGTTAATCCAGGGTCACGGCACCCTTTTCCCCAAACGCCCTCTCAAGACTTCCCGGTTCAGGCTATTGCCGTGAGTAGTGAAGAGAAAAGAAGCAGAAGGTATATCATCGGATGCGAAAATTGAACTATCAGGGCAGATCAAAGAAGGCTTAATACGCCGCAAACCGGGAAGGATCCCGGAAGAGCCAATATCCGGGCGATATTGGGAATAATTTGAGTGCCCTTGCTGGAGTTGGCAATACCATGACTGCAACTGAACAGTATGTAAAAGGGGCCCATGTAGAGACGGATATCGGGAGGAGACCTACCGACGCGGAGGGATCTCCCGTCTGCGGCGCCAGGATGGACGCCGGACGGGCCTATGAGGGAATTCCCGGACTGCTCCGGAAGGTCATCGACGATGACGACACCGCGGCCTGGGCAGCGATTGCGGAGAAGATCGATTACATCTATACGCATATCGGTTACGCCCTGGACAGTCTCGACCAGGAGACCGGTTTTATCGCCGGGGTAGAGTCGCAGGTGCGATCCGGCAAGAAACTTGTCTTCAAGCCCAATCTGGTCGGACCGCAGGTCATAGATCCCGATACGCACGGTGAGGATCTCGGCGCCCCCATCTGCACCGACTGGTCGGTGATAGCCGCTCTGATGCGGTGGTTCCACGACAACCTCGGCATCGACTACCACCGGATGGCGCTCGGGGAAGCGTCGACATCTTCGCTTCTTCTCGAGAGCGCGTTCAGCCGGAGAGCCGGCAGGCCCATTACCTCCGAGGCGATCTTCGAAGGGCGAAGCGGGGACTTCTACGGCGGCTGGGGCTTCTACTTCGTTCGCCGCTACCTCGCACAGCGCCACCCTCCTTCCCATACCGACGACCCCATGAAGGGGTACGAGGAGAGCGTGGCCGGCAGGTACCTCCCGCCGGGCAGGGCGGGGAACCGGTTGATGGTCTACGACCTGAACAAGCTGGGCGACGACCCGTCGCGGGGGAGGACGGTGCCCGTTCCCGGATGGGCGAACTTCCCGGAGATCACCCTGCACAAGGTGATCGTGGGCGGCGGCGCCGATGATCTCGGGGACTATCCCGGCTGCGTCCTCGTTAACGTTCCGAAATTTAAGATCCACGCCCAGGACCTCATCACCAACGCGGTGAAGAATCTGGGTATCGGCCTTTACCCGACGCAGTGCCCCTCGGGCACATGCCACGGGCAGACCTCGTGGAAGTACGCGCTGCCCTCCTCTGCGACGCCGAGTTACAAGGCGAAACTGCCTCATATGCCCTGGGTCGTCGAGATGGATGCCGCCGCAAACCTGCCGGTGAAGGATGAGAACGGAGCATACGCCACGACGAAGACCGCGGGGATGCCGGGAACCCAGGCCGATGTCATCAGGGCCGTGCAGGGCCAGCAGGTGTTCATGTTGCACGTCTCCGATGCGATCGACATGATCAACCTCAACCATAACGCCGAAGGAATTGCCGTTAGAATCCCGGAAGGCTACATCTGGGCGTCTCTCGACTGCGTTGCGCTGGATCATCTCTGCTCGCGGTACTGTTTCAAGACCGTTCCCATGGCCGAAGGACTGAGGCTCAAAGAAGAGAACGGCTGGGCCACGGAGTTCGTCCATCATGTTCCGGTGGCAACGATCGAAGGGCGAAATATCGTAACCGCGGAAGGGCTCGACTCGCCTCTCTTCAGGTATAACCTGTACCGGTATGCCGAAAAGCGGGGCGTGGGACGGCAGCAGTACTACGTCACCGGATGGGACAGCACCACCGGGACACCGCTGGCGTCTCTCGCCGGCCATCCGGGGAGGATTGAGGGTACGACGTTCGTCGAACTCATGACGGAGACGATGTACTACAACCCGTCCTGCATGCTGTGGGACATGCAGAAGACGGTCTTAAGCTACGCAGAGGCGCATGATCGCCTGACCGGCTCCTCGCTCGTCGAGCAGTTCATGGAGGGATTCGATGAGAACCGCGACGGTGTCATCGATTACGACGAGAACGGGCAAAAAGGGTTCTGGACGCCGGGGTTCAGCATACTGTCGCACGGACTGGATCTCCAGATGGCCGGGGACTACGGTATGCTCGAAGGAAACTTCTACGTGGCGGCAAACCTCTCCTTGAAGCATACCGATCCGCGATGGAACCTCCAGGGGCACGACTTCGCCCGTGAGTATATGCTGGTCTGGATCGCGACGCGGGCCTACGAGATGTCAAAGGCCGAGACGGTGAGCGACGACCCCTTCGTGCCGGGGATGAAATGGGGGAAGGGCATGTGGCCGAGCTGGCAACTCGCGACCCGGCACCTCATATCCGATTATGTATACGGCGGAGTCTCCCCCGATCGGGTCAGCCCCCGTTCACTCTACGGGACGGCGTTCAGGTACGCCGACAAGACCCAGAACAACGGTGCGTATACCGGAAGCGTTGATCAGGCGGTATCCGATCCCCATGCCGTCGAGGCATACTTCGAGGCCGTTTCAAACGGAGCGGAGCCTCTGGACTTCACCCTTTACGTCTCCGCAGGGTTCGGGAGTCTCGCGGGTGTGAAGATCCCCAACGTGGAGGAGACAGACGATCCGGGCAAGATATTCACGGCCCGTTTCGCCGAGGGTCAGGAGGTCTGGTGAGGAAGAAGGGTGCAGGCGGTCATACAACCGCCAACCCCGGCAAACTCCTGGAGGCACTGCGCAGCCCGCAGGCGTAGATCTCGCCCCATAACTTCCGGCGAAGGGATCGCCGCCCGATCAACCCGGCCCCCTCTCCTCCCCTCTCTTCGCCTTCATCTCCTTTGCCCGGCCGATGAGGTACTCCAGTTCCACGAGTTCCCCGGCACTCCCGCATGCGCCCCTGCTACACGCCTCGTCGTGCAGCCTCCAGCACTCCTCTTCGATCTTCTTGAGGTCGTCCATCGTGCAGGTGTGGTACCGGGCAAGGATATCCCCGTGCTCACGGGTGAACGCGGCAATCTCTGCGAGGAGGGCCATGCGGTCCGCCTTCGGTGCAGATGGTCCTGCAGCGCACCGGTTCGCCCTGGAAGTCGTGCGGTCCATAATAGGTCCTCGTTGCACTGAGGGTTATCCTTTGCGGAATGGCGGGGAGCGGTGACCGGTTCACGAGTAAAAACGTAATCTCCAGGGGCACTCATGCCCGGACTTCCCGAAACATGGGCTCGCCCCTGTGTTCTTCCCCTATCCTCTTACCGATGGCCTGCCGTTCAGTGAACGAACCCCATGTCGACGCCGACGAGCCCGACGACGGTGCCGGTCGCGTCCCTGACCGGAGCATACCCGGAGAGGATGGTGGCGGTCTCGTTGCCCCAGTCATCGGTGTAGAACCCGGGTTCAGCAGAGGGTTCCTCAAAGCCGGCGAGGAACGCGACGTCCTCTTCCGTGGGCATGTAGACGTCGCCTATCGCGGCCGCGTACGCGCTGCCGTAGTCTGCGTCAACGGCGTAGTCGGTGGCGTTCTCGGTCTTACGCATGGTGTAGACATAGACGACCCCGGGGTTTGCGTCACGGAAGGTGTTGAGTTCATCGCGTATGGCGGTGAACGCCGGGGTCGTCTCGTCGCCGGGCTTGAGCGCCGCCATCGCGGTGCCGTCGATCTGTCCTGCAACCTCCACCGCGAGGGCTTTCAGCCTCTCCTGCGTGATCGGGTTCCCTGCTTCGATGGCTGCCATCCCGACGCTCGCGCCGGTCGCGTTTGTTATCGGGGCATACCCGCAGATGAGACTGTAGATCTCGGCCGTGGGCTTCTCAAAGCCGGCAAGCAAGACGGTGTCCAGTGCCGTTGGAGTGTAGCCGTCGCCGATCGCGACGGCGCTGTTGTCGCTGCCGTAGTCCGCATCCACGACGTACTCGGTGGCGTTTCCTGCCTTGCGCATCGTGTATATGTAGGCGATCTCAGGGTTTGCGGTCCGGAAGGCCCCAAGTTGGTCGCGGATAGCGGTGAATGCCGGGGTATTCTCGTCGCCGGGCTTGAGCGCCGCCATAGCGTCGCCGTCGATCTTGCCTGCAATCTCCACCGCGAGGGCTTCGAGTCTCTCCTGCCCGATCGAGTCGTTCGGTTCGAGGCAGACCAGCCCGACGCCGGCGCCGGCCGCGTTCCTCACCGGGGCATACCCGTACACGGCGGAGTAAACCTCAGCAAAGGGTTCCTCAAAACCGGCGAGGTACGGGGTTTCGGGGTCCGCAGCGTAGTATCCCCCACCGATTGCGTATGCACCGGCGCTGCCGTAGTCTGCATCAACGACGTGCTCGGTACCATTCCCCGCCCTGCGCATCGTAGAGATGTAGACGATCTCGGAGTTTGCGGACCGGAAAGCATTGAGCCGGTCGTGAACGGCGATGTACGCCGACGTGTTCTCGTCGCCGGGTCTGAGCACTGCAAGAGCATCACCGTCGATCTGTCCTGCAATCTCCGCCGCGAGGGCCTTCGCCTCGTCCAGCGTGGGCACCTTCTGCACCGGCACGATCGTGCCGGGGGTCGGCTCGGTCTCGCCGGGGGCAAATGCAATCATGATCCCGGCGGCAACGACGATGAGCGCAACAATGGTGACTATCAGAATGTTCTTGACGGTCATACCAGATTCTCCTTCAGGATTTTATTGCAGAAGTGGGCACTTAAACACTCGCAAATGTATCGCGGTTGAATGTGGCGCTATGGTAATTTCAGCGCCTGTATGGTGGAATACCGGGGATAACGGCGGGGATATTTGATATGCATATTCAGGCCAAATCGTCGCGCTCATGCTGACGTGCTCCGGGATTTCAGGGATAGTGCCGACGGTGAGCGGATTGGAGGCGGAGTTTCCCGGCAGAACTGACCCTGTCAGCCCTGCCCTATCCTTGACATCGACAAGAGCCAGGCGTGGTGCCCTTCGGGCTGGACGACGTTCTCGAAGACCGCCGGCCGGATATAGTTGATGATCCAGCCCTCCCGGAAGGTCTCCCGTATCTCCCGCTTCGCGATCCTCCTCGGGAGCGGGTATTCGCCGGGATTCTGGTCGTTGAAGCAGAGCATGAAGTAGTTCCCGCCGGGCGCAAGAACGGTAGCGAGGCTCTTTGCGAAGACGGGCCGGTCTTCGTCGGAGAGGACATGGAAGAAGCCGGAGTCGATGACGGTATCAAACGTCCGCTTAAGCCCGGCGAGGTCCAGCGCGTTCCAGACGAGGAACTGCGCCCGGAGCCCCCGTGCCGCAGCCTTCTCCTTCGCCTTCCGGATCGCAAGAGACGAGGTGTCGATCCCGAGCACCCCGTGCCCTCTCTCTGCAAAGAAGAGGGCGTGCTCCCCCGTCCCGCACCCCACGTCCAGGACGGAGCCCGTAACCTCCCCTGCCGCGGCGAGGTCGACGAACGCCTTCTGGGGCCGGCCGATGTCCCAGGGCGGCGTGCCCTGGTAGACCGTATCGAAGATACCCATGCATTACACAGGATCTTGAGGCGATTTAACCGGTTCTGCACGACGGACCCTGTGCCTCATCCCTTTTCGCCGCTCCCGCAAACACCGGGCATCCGGTGACGCAGAGGCTGCACCGGATCGTTGCCATCCTGGCGATCACCGGCGCAAGCGGTGCTATCCCCCTGAGCAGGAGTTGCCGCCGGAGCAGCCACTTCACGGCCGGGACAGTCCAGGGCGGGACCCATGTACGCACGGTCCGGCACCGGAACGCATCGACGCCGTCCGGCCCGATCGCCCCCTCCGGGCACGCCCGGGAGCAGGCGCCGCACCCCGTGCAGAGCGGCGCATCGTTATCCCCTGCCCCACTGTCTCTTCCAGCTTCCGGGGCCGGGGCTCCGGTCACGACGCCGGCGAGCAGCAGCCGCGAGCCGAACCGGCGATTGAGGAGGAGGGTGTTCTTTCCTATCTCCCCAAGCCCGCCGGCCGCCGCGATCTGCTTTAAGCGGACAACGCCCTGCACTCTCCCGTCGGCGACCCGCACGGGCAGGTAGAGTGGGACGGGACGGGACGGGATATGCTCCGCGTTCAGGAGGCCGGCGAGCCGTAGGGCAGTGTCATCCAGGCTCTCTGCAATCCGGAGCATCTCGCGGGTCTTCTCTCCTGGCGGCATCCGGTGCACCGGGATCGGGACCTCCTTCCCGAAGACGATCACGGACAGGGCGGCCGGGAGGAACTGCAGCACCGATGCCCTGTCCACCCCGGGGAGGTCCTCGATGCCGACCCGGGAGAAGACGTCGACTCCCTCATCCTCAAAGAACGCTGCAAGATCCATGCCGGTCCCTGAATGTATTAATGCCTGCAGGGGAGCATCAACCTTGCGAGCGAAGATATGCTTGAAAGCCGTTAGTTGGGCTCTGTTCTATTCTCCGCGGCCGGCTCCGGCTCCTGGGCCGGGTCCGGGCGTGGTAGTGGTGGAATCGGAAGAGGGTCGGATCCTCAACGTGGGTGTCGGTTGCGCGGTCAGGTCCGGTTCCGGAGTGCAATCTATGCGGGCGCAGGAATCAGGGTCAGAGGTAGGGGATACCTGCTCCCCTGGAGCAAAGCCGCATCGTATCACTCCACCGCCCATCCTTTGAGGGCGATGAACGCATCTGTAAAGACCCCGCCTCCCGTAGTGGACAACGTATACAATACCATCAAATCCTGGAGGGCTTCAAGGAGATAGCATGAGTGAATCGACCCGGAAAGTTCTCCGCTGCCCGGTGTGCCGGAGCACCGACATCTACTGGGATGCCCGCGGCCTGTATGCGACGCTGTATCATTGTCGGCAGTGCGGGTATCAGAGGGCGTTCATCCTCGAATGTGATGAGGATACCGACCGGCATCCAGGCGAAAGAGTGCAGTAAGACCGGATGCTTGTATATCCGGACTACTCGGGCGACGGTTGCCTTCGCCTGCTGAAGATCAGGATCGTTTCTCCTGTTCCCCCTCAGGTAGGATAGGTTCGGTCAGCAAGAATCCGGGCAGTTCAACACCCGCGGAATCTACGTTGTGAGTTTCCTCGCCGGAAGCGATTGCCGGAATGATGAACCGAAAGAATTCGCTCGTGAACTGCTCGTAGTTGAACCCTTCCGCCTCAATCACCAGCTTCCACCTGTTCTCCAGGGAGAAGATGCCCATGAAGGATATCATAAGGTACATCGAGGTCAGGAACGGATCGAGATCGGCCCGGATCGTCCCGTCATCGATCCCCTCCCGGATCGCATCCGCCAGGATCCGGCGACAGGTGCCGTAGCCCTTTCCGATCTCCGCGGCATAGGGGTTCTCCCTCGAGAAACGCTCGGACCCGTAGAAGTGGATGAGCCGAAGATAGTCCGGGTATTCCTGTGAAAACCGGTAATACGCCTGGCCCATCAGGACCACTTTGGCAATGCCGGGAACCTCATTTTCCATGCACCCGGTGTATCTCTCCGTGAGGATCCGGACACCGCGGAGCACGATCGTGGCGAAAAGAGTCTCCTTATTTTTGAAATAGAGATAGATGGTAGCCTTGTTCAGTTCGACCTCACGGGCGATATCATCCATGGAGACGTCTTCGTAACTCCGGGAGAAGAAGAGACGCTCGGCTGCATCGACGATCTCGGCCTTTCGCTGTTCCTTTTCTCGTCGTCTTCTATCGGCAGTTCCCATAGTTCCGCTTCACCGAACCCCTATCTTTCGAATTTCCCCATTCCCGGCAGGCATATGCTCGTTACAGGAAATATTCGGGCTCCTTTCGCTCGTTATATAACGTACTCAGCCGCACCGAAGCGTCCCTGACCGGGCCGGGCTTCATCATTCTCGCGTGCGCGGGACAGTGCTTGATGCAGGCGCAGCACGTGATGCACTTCTCCGTATCAACAAGGTAGCCTTCTTCTGGGTCGATAGCGCCGGTGGGGCATCCCTCTGCACAGGTCCCGCACCGGGTGCACGCATCACTGACCGCGATAAAGTCAACCGTCCACAGCTTCGAGTCCCCCCGGTACGGACGGCAGCCGGGTATCGCTACACCAGGAATCTGGTCGACCGACGGGATGGCGTTGAGTTTCTCCCGTATCTTTCGCCCGAGTGTCTCTGCGTAGTGTAAGTCGGCTGCATCCGGGCGACCTTCTGCCGTCGGCGTCCCGGCGCTGGAGAACGAATGCTCCCCGATAAATGCTGCACCGGCGATCGGTTTACAGCCACGCTGAGCCAGCATATCGTCCAACTCGATGAGTGCATCGTCATACACCCGGTTGCCATAGACGACGACACTTACTGCAGGCGTATCATGCGCTTCGATCGCCTGCAGCCAGTCCATCAAGAGTGCCGGCACCCTTCCCATGTAGACGGGGACTGCAACGATAAGCAGTTCATTTGCCGATGTCTTCAGCGGTTCATCTCTCGCCTGCGGCGTGGTGATGTCTATGAGTTCCACCGTGCTGTGGTTGATTCCCCGTGCGATGCTCTGAATAACCGTCCTTGATGTTCCCGTGGGCGAGAAACATATCAGTTTCAGCGAATCTATCTTCATATGGTCTCCTCCGCCCGTTCTGTGGATGCGATCGTCTTCAGCAGCCAGGCCATGTTCTTTCCGGCTTCTTTTGCCCTTGCCATACCTTCTTCGTCCTTCCGGACGTCCCCGATATCCCGGCCGATACCGATCACCGGGGCTCCCGTGACCGTCATCCCGCTGTAGAGCATGAAATGCAGCATGGTATCGACGGTATGGTTTGCACCGGATCTCCGCACCGCTGCCGCAGCGATTGCCGCCTTGCGCCGGAAGGGCCCGTCGTTTGCTCTCGCTACCACGCCTGCCCGATCGATCAGGGCTTTCATCTCGGACGTGACGTCAAGGAAGTAGACCGGGGAGGCGAGGATGATCCCGTCGGCATCGACCATTTTCCCGATGCAGTCATTCACGATGTCGTCATCAAAGACACACCGCCGGTCCCGGTTCTCGAAGCATCTCCGGCAATCGGTGCATCCCCGGATCATCTGCCCGCCGACCTGGACAAGCTCCGTCTCGATGCCTTCGTTCTCAAGCTCATCAAGGATGCGCCGGATCAGGATGGATGTGTTGCCGTCTTTCCGGGGACTTCCATTGAATGCAACGATTTTTGGCCTTTTCATATCTCTTCACTCCCTTCAATTTCATTCGCGCATCCGTGCTCCCGGGACGCTGCCCAGTCGTCGATGAGCGCACGGGTCAGGCTGAGTCTGGGCGGAAGAGCCGGGAGATGCTCCCGGTCAATCCATGCGGCGCTCTCGATCTCAACGCCGTCCGGGGTAACTTCTCCTCCGTCGCAATCGGCAACGAACCCGAGCATGAGTGAATCGGGGAACGGCCACGGTTCGCTTGCACGATACCGGAGATTCTTGATCGCAACCCCCGCCTCTTCGCGGACTTCGCGGCGTACGGCATCTTCGATCGTCTCGCCGGGCTCGACAAAACCGGCAACGAGGCTGTACCTGCCGGGTGGCGCCCTTTTCCCCCGGACCATGAGGATGGAGTCGTTCTTTCTTACCAGTACGATGATCGCCGGGGAGAGCCGGGGGTAAATGATCCGGTGGCAGGACGGGCAGACTTTGGCCCGCTCGGTTCTTGCAGGTTCTGTTGGCGTGCCGCACCTCCCGCAGAACCGGGTGGTCCGATCATAGTCGATGATCTGAACCGCAAGCCCGGCAACGGCAAGTTCCTCGTCCGGGATGAGGCCGGCAAGTTCGCGTACGCCGGAATGTGCCAGCCCTTCGGGCAGGGGGAGGTCGCCGGGGACCTCGACGGCATAACAGGCAACCGGTCCCCGGTGGCCGAGATACCGGGCATCCCTCTTCAACCCTCCCGGAAGGTCCGGGGATACCTTCTCAAATATGGTCGGCGTGCTGCTGTTCCTGACGCAGACTCCCCCGTCGCGGACAAACACCAGGCATGCATCGTCCGGGAGCCGGTCCGATTCCGGATACTGCTTGTGCAGGCAGTCGACTGCAAACTTCGCTTTATGATCCATGGTGTCCCCTGATTCCCGGTACAGGCCCGGGCCTTTCCCTTCTGTCCACGTCTCCGCGGGATTCCCATGTGTCCTGTTGAGTGTCCATCTGATCCATCCCTCCCCCAATCGGGAGGTGTATCTCCAGGCTGCCCGAAGGTAGTCTCACCAGATATTACATCTCATGGTTATATTATAACTATTGGTTAGTTTGTAACTTCAAGTTATGATACTAAAACATTGGAGTGCGGCAGAGCATGCATACAGCTCGCGTCGCGTCCGGGGAGAGGCGAGGAGAGGGCGCCGGCAGGAAAGGCCTCGCCCGGGCAGGCCCCCTGCGCCCTCAAACCGGCGAGACGTTCAGGCGATGGCTGCCTCGATGAGAATCACTTATTTCTGCATTGTCTGAATCTGGATGAGGTTGCCGCAGGTGTCGTCAAAGACCGCTATGGTCACCTGGCCAATAACGTTTGTCGGCTCCATCGTGAACGTTACATCCCGTGCTTTGAGCCTCTCATACTCTGCATGGGTGTCTTCGACACCAAAGGACGCGGCAGGGATATCCTGTTCGAATATTCCTTTCTGGTATGCCTGTGCCACCGGATTGTCGTTCAGCTCAAGCAAAAGCTCGGTCCCGTTTTGATCGTCAGGAGAAACGACGGTAAGCCACCTGTACCCTTCAGCAGGAACATCGCTCTTCTTCACAAAACCTAGCGTTTTGGTGTAGAATTCCAGAGCCCGGTCCTGATCGTTTACAAATACGCTGGTCAGTATGATCTTCATAGCCGTCAATACCCGGAGAACCACATGTAGGTTTCGGCACCTGGTTGGAGCATACTTCAAAGGAGTGGTGCAGGAGACGATCGTTTCAGGTTTATCATGATAAAACAGCCAGAGATAGAGAGCGCAGGTCCGCTTCTCCTCATCACCGGATGCCTGAAGCGTATTCCTGCAGGTACGCGACAGCCAGCTCGTATGCCGAGTACACCTTCTCTCTTTCAACCTTCGGCACGCCGCATGCCACAATGTGTACCATCTTTGTGGCGAGGGTAATCTTTGTTGTATCCGAGTCGCGGTACGGATAGATGGCGATGATCTCGCCTTTATCTGTCAGGATAACCTGGTTCTTATGGAGCATGACGGGTGTTGCCATCCCGATGCCGAGGAACTCTTCACCCTCTTCTGCAAACTGCATAGAGATATCCCCGCCCAGGGTATCGGCGTCGAAGGCGGCGATGGGTATACCTGTCCGGACTGAGGCTAGATTATAGGCATCTACTGCGGTGTTGATCGTCGGGAGCATCTTTCCGGCGAGGATCCTTCTCACCAGCGCTTCCGAGGCGGGCCGCGTTTTGGTCGGATCGACGCCCACTCTCCAGAAGAAGTCCCTATACGCCCTGAACAGAGGTTCATCTTTGACCTGCTCAAGCGTATACCGTTCTCGTACCGAGCGGACGATCTCGTCTCTCAGGGCTTCCAGGCGCGGGCTCTTCTCCTGGATTGAGAGCGGTCCGACATCACCCTCCGCAACTGACAGACCGGGGAAGGCGGCAAGAATCTCCTTATGAATTTTCATGGCTTGTACCATTCCTGCCCGCTACTCCAGCGAGAGCAGGTCTTTCAGAAGAACGTTTATCGCTTCCATATCCTCGACCGAGCACCGCCCGATCTTCCTGACGAAACGGTCTTGCGAGAGGGCAACAATCTGGCGCAGAGATGCAGTTGAGTTCATAGATTGTTATAGACATTCTCCCGCTTCCCCACCTTGACCACGTAGACGATCAGGACCTTCTTTCTGATGTTCAGGATGACGCGGTAACCCCCCACCCGCAGCTTGAAGTAGGGGGACCCTCGCAGTTGCTGCACGTGGTCCTGGGGTTCGTCACGGATCCTCTCGACGGCTGCGACGATCCTTGCGGCGGTCTTTTTGGGCAGGGGTTTCAAGTTTTTGAGGGCCTTTTCGGTCCAGATCACCGTGTAGGCCATTCAATCGATCCTGAGTTCCCTCTTCAACTCCTCCGTCGTGTAGACCCTCCCCGCCTTGATATCCGCAATCGCCTCTTCGATGTCATGGATATCTTCCTCGGTCAACTCCCCGGCGGCCTCCTCCAGGGCGTCACGGGTGAGACGGTCGATCACGTCGTTGTAGGTCTCCCGGGGATGGTTCTTCAATCTGTCCAGCCTCCCCTTCACCTCCGGGGTCACCTTGATCGTTGCTTCCACTGCCATACACTACCGTATCCTGCAGGGGAACATCAATCTTGCGAGCGGGAACCGGTTCCGTGATTCCGCTCATCCTGTGGCAGAGGCTGTGTCACCTTCGGGGAGGCCGCAGAGATCTTTATTGAGGGCCTGCGGGAGAAAGGCAAGGAGGTTCCGGCCGGAGAGGGAGTGCTGGAATACACACTCACCGTCGAAGCCCTTGCCTAAATTTCCGGCGCTCAAGCCCCGGAGAGCCGTTACGATTCCGGAAGAAGGGTTTGGTTACCGGTGGCGGTTATCCTCTACCGACCGCTACGTAGATCGCTGAAGATCGTGACGGTGGAATCGGGAGGCCATCCTCCCGGAGCCCTTCGATATGGAGTTCAATTGCCTCGTGCATTCGCTCTTCCGCCTCCTCACGGGTCGCTCCGGTCGCCACGCACCCCGGGAGATCCGGGGAGTATGCCGAATAGTTGCCGTCGGTCTGCTCGACAATGACAAGAAATCGATACATTATTCATTCCTCCATTTCAACCCTGCCTGCTTGAGAACACTGTTCAGCGTTCCCGGAGCAAGATCGTCCACCGGATGCCCGGCGATGGTGATCCTGCCAGACTTTGACGGATGCTTATACTGCCGGTGGCTGCCCCGGGTTGCCACAAGATACCATCCGTCCGCTTCGATCATCTTTATGCAGTCCTTACTTTCATTCTTTCCCTGCCATTGTACCTTGCGTCGATCGAACCTCCAGGAGCACCGGGTGGCTGCTATGCTGCTTGCCCCATATGCTCTGCTCGTGCCCCCGTGCGTCGGTGAGATCGACAAACCAGATATCGCCCCTGCTCCGGCGCATCCTAATGCCTCATCGACCGGATACCGGCCCGCTGCCACTCCCCCAGCTCGGCGTCGAGCGCCGCTTTCTCTTCTTCCGTGGGGACGAAGAGGTACTGCTTTGCCCGGTTGACGCCCCTGACGATCTGCTCGTTTGAGTAGAAGGACTTCATCCTCCGGACTATCCGGTATGCCTGCTGCGGCGGCCGGTGCATCTCGTAGGCCAGGTACCCGTAGGTCGCCCCGATCTCAAGCAGGGACGGGATTTTATCGAAGAGGGCGGTGAGCTCGGCAACCGAATCCGCCTCGGCGGGAGAGAGTGTGCTCTCCGTCTCGCACCGGGAAAACTCGTCGGCATGCTGGTAGTACTCCCGCGCGAAGGCCGGTGAATACGGCCCCCGGACGTAGAGGCGGAATGGATATGCGAATTCAACGCCCTTCAGCTTCAGCAGGTAGACGAGCTTCTGGGCGATGAGCCGGTGCTCGAACCGGTCTTTGTTCATCCGGAACCCCGCTTCCCGGAAGCAGGCAATGACTTTGCTTCTATCGTCCACAGGTATCACCTGCGCAGCCCAGGAGTTTGCAGAGCCAGCCCCGGACGCGCTGCCACTCGGCGAGCCCTTCCGGGGTGATGGCGTAGAGTTCGAGTTCCTTCCCTTCGAGCGTCACCTTCTCGGAACGGAGGTACCCCATCTCGACGAGCTTCTTGAGGTTTGCGTAGAGCACGCCGTCGCTCAGGTTCAGCCCGGCCTTGAGTTGCCGGGCGGTGGCCCCGTCCTCACCGAGGTCGGAGAGCGCCCAGAGTATCTCCAGGCGCACCCGGGAGATGATGGTGCTGTCAACGTCCTCAGATTCTTCCACGATTGTTATCAGATTATCCGGCATAAGCGACTTTCAACTTTGAGTAGATATTGGAGCGGGAGGTGATAAAGGGTTTGGGCAGTGCTCCGTATATGTCATCGGGTGTTGCACTCTCCCAAGGGATGCGATGAAACTTGCTAACTACCGTATCCTCCTCCGGAAGGAGCCGGAAAGCGGGTACATCGTCACCGTGCTCGCGTCATCTTCGAGGAGAGAGGTGAAGGTGCGCCGGCACGAAACGCCTCGCCCCCGCCCGGGCCGACCCAATGGCGAATAGACCTGCAAATGCAGGCAACATGCGTGACACCTGACAAATTTGTTATATAACGAATCTGTTCTGTTACGATCGCCCGTCACGGAGGGGTGGTCCCGGCAGGAGAGTGCCCCCCTCAATGAAGGGGCTGGAGCAGAGCAACTATAATCAGTCCGGAGCACCCACATACGCATATTCTGGAGTGTGCGACATGGGAGTGCAATACATCTGCGATGCAGAAGGCAGGAAGACTGACGTTATTGTGCCCATCGATCTCTGGGAGAGCCTGACCGCCGAAAAATCTGCGGACAGACCTATCGGGGTTGCCGAGCCCGCGAGATACCGGGGCATATATCGGGACCGGGATCTCGACCTGGAGGCTGAGACTCGAAACCTGCGGGACGAGTGGGACCGGACATGAAACGGTACCTGCTCGATACAAACATTCTCATCTACTACCTCGCAGATGCCATTCCGCCGGAGAGGGTGAGCGAGATAGAAGCTATGCTCACCTCTTCGTTTCGCGTCTCGATCATCACGAAGATCGAGTCTCTTGGCTGGAAGAAGCATACTCCAAAAGGGTATGCGCTGGCTCAGGACTTCATCCGCGCAGCCGAAGTGTATCCTCTGACCAATACGATCGCCGATCGTGCCATTCACCTGCGCCGCACATGCGGGATGAAGCTCCCCGATGCGGTCATTGCAGCCACTGCTCTCACCCACGAATGTGCGCTCGTCACCCGAAACGAGGGTGATTTCTCCGGGATCTGCGCACTTGAGGTCGTAAACCCCTTCTGCGGCGAATGAGTCGGGCGAGGTGGTGCACGCACGGATACCCTCTTACATTCTCGGGTAATGTATTATCACGAGCAGGGACGCGATGCGATGAGACTTGTTAACTACCGTATCCTCTTCCGGGAAGAGCCGGAAGGCGGGTATACGGTTATAGTACCGGCCCTTCCCGGTTGCGTCACCTTCGGGGAGACCGTCGACGAGGCGATAGCGATGGCACGGGAGGCTGTCGAGGTCTATATCGAGAGCCTGCGGGAGAAGGGGGAAGAGGTTCCGGCCGAAGAAGGGTACCTGGAATATAGGCTCACCGTCGAAGTCCCAGGGTGAACGCCCGGACCGCAACCCCGTGAACCGGCGTGTCCGGGGATATCTATACTAGAGGAGAAGGCGCATATCCCGATCAGGAATGGATACCGTCACCCGCGAGGCCGGTGGGGAGTGCGCGAGGATCATCGGCATTCTCCGAAGGAACAAGACTTACCTGGAGGAGATCTATCACGTCGGGTCCATTGGCATCTTCGGCTCGTGCCGGCGTGGCGAGGAGCACGAGGGAAGCGACGTGGACCTCCTGGTCGAGTTCTCCGAGGTGCCGGGGATCTTCGGGTTTCTCAGACTTGAGCGTTACCTCTCCGAGATTCTCGGTAGACCGGTGGATCTGGTCGAAAAGAGTGCGCTCAAACCCCGCATCGGCCGCCGCATCCTGAACGAGGTTATCTACGTATGACGGCTCCGCGGAACACCCTACTCCGGCCTGCTGGAGAAGTGCCCGGCGATCAGCCTCTACGACGCCACCGTGACAGAGGACGGCGGGTGCGGGGTCACGGTCCGCCGTCGGGAGCAGTACTTTACGTTCGACGCTGAGGTCTACCGGGCCTGGAGCGGGAGAACCTCCGTCTGGCTGGATGACGACCCTGACGATGGCAGCAATGGCAGCAGATTGCAGCAGAATAGCAGCAGTTGCTGCCAACGAGAGATCGGCCGGAGCGGGGAGGATTCCGGGAAAACGGTCCGGTATATTGGTAGAGATCTGTACATGTACCTATATGTACAGCAGAATAGGGGAACGGAGAGCATGGACGACGAGACTCCGGGTAGCGGCGGGGGTGCCTGCGTTCTCCGCACTGCTGCCAATGAACCGGCAAATGCTGCATATCCAGGTGGAAGCGTAGATCGGGGTCAGAATCTGGCTGCACTCATTGGCAGCAGGTGCTGCCACCGTGCTGCCACCGTGCTGCCAACGGTCAACCCCGCCGACTATATCGCCCCCCGGTCGCAAAGGACGAGCCCGGGCCCGCGTCTGCGGCCGGCGGCCGACGTCGCGGGTGTTGCGGGGTGGGGGGTTCTACCTCTGCTACGACTGCCTGAAGAAGGCAAGACGGTCAGCGAAGGTGCAGCCGCTGCCGAGGGTGCTGGAACGCGGTGAGGAAAATCTCTGATTTCCCGGTCCATCGGACGTTTGAACGGGTGAAGGTCGAGATCGGCCGGTGTGATGTTTGGGGGGCGGGGAAGGCGGTGTAGCGCTCGCGGGAGGTGGGAGGCGAAGGTCCGCGAGGCTGGTGCGGGAGTGGAATGCGAGGGAGGGGGTGAGGTGAAGGTTCTTGGGCCGGTCTCAAGGATCCCCCGTGCACAGCCTCCCCTGGCCATTCAGACCGAAGCCGTGAAGACCGCGGGAGAACGCCTTTCCGGGTATAGAAGACGAGCCATTACCGCAGAGCGCGCCATAGCGGTCATGGAGATTTCACAAGCCTTATGTATACGTCTGTTTCGAGTAACTATTGAATAGGGCTCTCGATTCTCCTGGCTGTGGGTTCTCCGATGGACTTAAACGAATTACAGACGCGGAAAGAGAAGATAGACGTCTACCTTGCGGAGCAGGGCTGGGACATCGCTGACCGTGCATCTGTAATCCTCGAAGTCGATACCAGACAGTCAGACTTTCTCGCGTGCTCCTACAAGACCGTAGCCGAGACGCTGAAGAACGACCTGGAGAGTAAGTATGTCGACTACCTGCTCCTCGACAGTCTCGGCGCTCCGCTCGCCATCATCGAGGCCAAACGCACCTCAAAAGACCCGCTCATCGGGCAGAAGCAAGCGGAGCAGTACGCTGACGACATCAAGCGGCAGACCGGTAAGGACGTCTTCATCTTCCTCTCCAATGGCTATGAGATATGGTTCTGGGACCGGGAGTGCTATCCTCTTCGACAATTGAAGGGCTTCTACGCACAGAAAGACCTTGAGCGGCTCCGGTTCCAGAACGCGAGGATCGACCCCGGAAGATCGATCGAGGTCAACACCCGTATCGTCGATCGGCCCAAGAGCATCGAGAACGTCAAGCGGGTTCTTGAGCACCTCTATAAAGGTCACCGGAAGGCGCTGATCGTCATGGCGACCGGCACGGGGAAGACTCGCGTGGCGATGGCGATCATTGATGCCCTCCTGCGGGAGAACCGTGCGCAGAGGGTGCTCTTTCTCGCGGACCGGAAGGCTCTCCGCGACCAGGCGTGGAATAAGGGGTTCCTCGAGTTTTTCCCCCACGAGGCGAAGGACAAGATCCTGCACGGCAGGTTCAACCAGGAAAAGCGGCTCTATGTCTCCACGATCCAGACGTTTCAGGAGATCTACACCCAGAAAGACGAGCGCGGGCAGTACCTCATCTCGCCCGGAGAGTTCGACCTGATCATCTCCGATGAGGCGCACCGGAGCATCTACAACAAGTGGCGGGATGTCTTCACGTATCTGGACGCCATGCAGATCGGGCTGACGGCGACCCCCGCCGAACTGGTTGACCGCGACACCTTCCGGTTCTTCCAGTGCGACGGAGCCATGCCGACCGCGCTCTACTCGTATGATGAGGCGGTGCAGGACGGCGTGCTGGTCGACTTCCGCAAGAGCATTCTTGGCGCACAGACACACTTCCAGATCGAGGGCATCCGCCCCTCTGACCTGACGGAGAGCGAACGTGACCGGCTGATCGAGCAGGGCGTCGACCCTGACGATATCGACTTCGAGGGGACGGAACTGGAGAAGAAGGTCGCCGTCAAGGGCACGTCTGAGGCGATAGTCCGGGAGTTCATGGAGAACTGCCTGATGGACCAGGCCGGGACGCTTCTGGCAAAATCAATCTTCTTTGCCATCTCAAAGAAGCACGCCCGACGGCTGCACGAGGCGTTCGACGGACTCTATCCAGAGTACAGGGGACGGCTCGCGCGGATCATCGTCTCGGACGACCCCCGCGCCGACGCGCTCATCCACGACTTTGAGCACGAGTCTTTCCCCCGTGTGGCGATCTCGGTGGATATGCTCGATACCGGCATCGACGTGCCGGAGGTCTGCAACCTGGTCTTTGCCAAACCGGTCTTTTCGAAGATCAAGTTCTGGCAGATGCTCGGGCGCGGGACACGGTCGGATTCGACGTGTAAGCACCGGGAGTGGCTGCCGGATGGGCATAAGGAGTATTTCAAGGTCTTCGATTTCTGGAACAACTTCGAGTACTGGAACATGAACCCCGAGGGGGTGAAGAACGAGCCGACCGAGGCTATCACGAGCCGGATCTTCCTCCTGCGGCTGAAGCAGCTGGAGCGCCTTCGAGAGCAGGGTGATGAGGAGCGACTCGGGCTTGTCCGGCAGCGAGTCGAGGAGGATATCCGCTCCCTCCCGATGGACTCGGTGAGCGTCAGGGAGCACGAGCCCGAGATCGCAAAGGCACTCTCCCCGAACCTCTGGGATAACGTGGGCGTGGACCCCCTGGAGTACCTGAAGAGCACGATCATGCCCCTGATGCGCTTCCAGACCGGCGTGAACCTGAACGTGGCGTCCTTCACGCTCAAGGCGGAGCGGTTGGGGCTCGCGGTGCTGGAGGGGAACGCAAAGGAGATCGAGCGGCTGGCCCCGGAGATCGGGGGGATGGTCGACCACCTGCCCCGGACGCTCAATATCGTGAGGGAGAAGGAGGAGCGGCTGGACGAGGTGCTCTCTCGTGCGTTCTGGAAGGGGCTCTCGTTTGAGGACGCTGCCGGGCTCATCGAGGATGTCGCCCCGCTGATGCGGTACATGTCAAAGGAGGCGTATGAGCCGATTGTCATCGATATGGGGGACATCATCAAGGAGCGCACAGTCTGGACGCTTGCCGAGGAGGCGCCCGAGTATGAGGTGGCGTTCCGGGAGACGGTCGAAAAACGGGTCACGGACCTTGCCGACCACAGCCAGGCCATCCAGAAGATCCTCCGGGACGAGCCGATCAGCGAAGAGGACCTGTGCGACCTTGAAGAAGCGCTGGCGGAGGCCGGAGTGAACGTCACTGATGAGATGCTGCAGGCCTCGCCGCGGCATCCGCATGGCACGCTGGTTGAGTTCATCCGGTCCCTCTTCGGGCTCTACGAGGCGCCCGACCCGAGGAAGAAGATTGAGGAGGCGTTCCGGACCTACATGATCGAGAACAACAAGCGCTACTCCGCCGACCAACTCCACTTCATCCGGACGATTCAGACCGTTTTTATGCGAAAGAAGCACATAGTTATGGACGATCTCTTCCTTGCTCCGTTCACGAACTTCGGGAGCACGGCGCCGGTGCCGATGTTCGATGAAGACGATCTTCTGGCGTTTATTGGGATCTGCCAGGGGCTGGAGCGGGAGTTGTTTGCGGCGGAGGCGTGAGTGGAAGTGTTGAAGAAGGAGTTGCCTGATGGGTGGGAATGGGTAACTCTTGGCAGGATCTGCGATAAGCCAGAATATGGCTATACGACAAGTGCAAAATCTGAAGGCAGTGGCCCAAAATTTTTGCGAACGACTGATATCTCTAAAGGAGAAATAAACTGGAAAACAGTCCCTTTTTGCAAAGAACCCCCTAGTGATGAGGATAAATACCTGCTTAAGGGTGGAGATATTCTAATTTCTCGTGCCGGCTCTGTTGGAGAGTCTATTGTAATCAAAAATCCACCAAGAGCTGTCTTTGCCTCATATCTCATCCGTTTTAAACCAAAAGAACGGTTAAATCCGGCATATGCAGGTTATTATCTTAAATCAAATCTTTTTCGAGTACAGCTGACATCGAGCTCATCAGGCACAACATTAAAAGGCGTTAATGCCAGTAATTTATCAAAAGTAAAGATTCCTCTCCCCCCTCTCGACACCCAGCGTAAAATCGTCGCCATCCTCGATAAGACAGAGGCAACGCAACGCCTGCGGGCAGAGGCGGATGCGCTGACTCAGGAGTTACAAAGAAGTGTCTTTTTAGAGATCTTTGGAAATCCTGTAAAGAATGAGAAGGGATGGGTAAAAAAGCCCCTCCGTGAATTTGGTGAGATAATCACTGGGAATACTCCACCAAGAGAGAGAGCAGAGTATTATGGCAACCATATAGAGTGGATAAAATCGGATAATATTAACACCCCGTTTACTTACTTAACGAGAAGCGAAGAAATGTTATCAAAACAAGGAGCAGATGTTGGACGGATTGCGCCAAAGGGATCGGTGCTAATAACCAGTATTGCGGGCAGTATTTCCTGCATCGGTAACACTGCTATAGCAGATCGAGAGGTTGCATTCAATCAACAAATCAATGCTATCGTGCCAAATAAGAGTGTCAATCCGGTTTTTTTGTACCACTTATTCAGGAATTCACAGGGGTATATCCAGAAATTTTCTACCCATTCGATGAAAGGTATGATCAGTAAAGGTGTCTTAAGCTCAATTTCACTTATTCTACCTCCAGTAGAGATACAAGATTCTTTCGCAAGTATCGCCCAACAGATTGAAGAAATTAGAAATCAGCAGCATGAGTCCACATACGAGGTCTCGTCTCTCCTTAATGCGCTAATGAGCAAAGCCTTCATCGGAGAACTAATATCAAACTAAATCTCGGAGGTTAATTGCTATGACAAAAACTGGAAGAAACGACCCATGCCCATGTGGGAGTGGTAAAAAATATAAAAAATGCTGCTTGCGTCCAGAAGATGGCATAGCCCCAGTCGGTGTATACAGATTGCCCTTCGGTGCTGTCGCTGACACGTATCCAGGAGATTTTATTCTGAAAGACATATATAAGATATCAAAGGAATTTAGGAATTTTTATGACTCAGAAAAGGGTAAATTACCCAGTAGAATTTTTTGGCTGAAAGCGAATCCAGCAATTGCTACCTCATTATCATATTGTATAGGCCAAAAGGGAAAATTTGCACGATTAACTACTAAAGGAAAAACAGATTACTTACTAATCCTGGATAATATCCCTCCAAAAGTCGAAGATATAGTAACCATTGCCCATGAGTTGATGCACTGCATTGTTTTTGATGAGAGCTACCCTGGAGTAGGTGTAGCGAATACGAAAGACATTCCATATGAAAATCAGCGAGCGAATGCAGTTATTGCAGCAAAACTTACCAGTATGCTTCATGATATTCTCGTTGACTCAAGACTACTGAATTACGGATTCGATTACAATGACCTCTTGAAAGCCAAATATTTAGGCCATATTAGGTCGTACAAAGGCGAGTCTGAAGCGTCATTAGATAGAATAAACACATTATTGACCTTATTTGAATTTGTTTTAGCCAATTTACAGGGGAAAATGATCCTCGGTGAGGATAAGACTTACTCCAATCAATATCGTGATGCCTTCAAAGAAATTTTCCCGAATATTGCGAAAGAGGGAGACATACTCATCGATATGATTGAATCAATAGGTTACGACACGCCAGATAAGGTGAAAGCATTATTGCAGGAAATAATGGAAAAATACGGACTTGTTGAAGGATTTGTCCTGGAGCAGGAAATGATAACATGAAACTCGCCTCCGACCTCAAATCAAAGATCGACACCCTCTGGGACCGCTTCTGGAGTGGCGGGATGTCAAACCCCCTCCAGTCCATCGAACAGATGTCCTACCTCATCTTCATGAAGCGGCTTGAGGATATGGATGTCGTCGAGCAGAAACGTGCACGGCTGCGGGGGGTGCCGTATACCCCGGTCTTTGAGGGGCATGAGGAGTGCCGGTGGTCGACCTGGAAGCACTACCCCGCCGAGCAGATGCTTGAGCATGTCCGGGGTGTGGTCTTCCCCTTCATCAAGTCGCTCCACAACGGGGAGAAGACGCTCTTTGCCCGGCAGATGCAGGACGCCGTCTTCATCATCCCGAAACCCTCCCTCCTCCAGGAAGCGGTCGCCATCATCGACGATATGGACATCACCGCCCAGAACCGCGACACCCAGGGCGACATCTACGAGTATCTCCTCTCCCAGCTCTCCACCGCCGGAAAGAACGGACAGTTCCGCACCCCCCGCCACATCATCAGGATGATCGTGGGACTGGTCGACCCCGATATCACCGACCGGATCTGCGACCCGGCGTGCGGTACGGCCGGCTTCCTCATCAACGCATATGAGCACATCATCCGGAAGTACACGAGCCCCGACCTCCTTGAGGTCGATGACGAGGGGGAGTATCACAACCTCATCGGCGACAACATCACCGACCAGAAGCATTGGGAGAAACTCTGGAGCGATACCTTCTACGGATTCGACTTCGACTCGACGATGGCTCGTATCTCCCTCATGAACCTGATGCTCCACGGCATCAAGGCCCCCCGCGTCGAACTCAAGGATACTCTCTCCAAGCGATACAACGAGGAGGAGCGCTATACCGTCGTGCTCGCCAATCCCCCCTTCAAGGGGAGTATCGACAAGAGCGACATCAACGACACCCTCTCGCTTAATACGACGAAGACCGAGCTGCTCTTTGTCGAGCGGATGCTGCAACTCCTGACAATCGGCGGGAAGTGCGGTGTCATCGTGCCGGACGGTGTGCTCTTCGGAAGCTCAAGAGCGCACAAGGAACTTCGCAGGATGCTCCTCGAAGAGAATCAACTGGAGGGTGTTGTCTCCATGCCCTCAGGCGTCTTCAAGCCCTATGCGGGCGTCTCGACCGCTGTCCTGATCTTTGTCAAGGGCGGAAAGACCGGGAAGGTCTGGTTCTACGATATGGAGGCGGACGGCTACTCGCTCGATGATAAGCGGACGTTCATCGACGGCAGGGGCGACATCCCGGACATCATCGAGCAGTTCAGGCAGCGGAGGGAGGCAGACCCGACCGACCGGAAGGCGAAGTGCTTCTTTGTGCCGGTCGAGGAGATCCAGACGAACAACTACGACCTCTCGATATCCCGCTACAAGGAGATCGAATATGAGGAGGTCGAGTACGAGCCTCCGGAAGTTATCATCGGAAAGATTGAGGCTCTGGAGAAGGAGATCCAGGATAACCTGAGCGAGCTGAAGGCGTTGCTGGGGAAGGGGTAGGACCTTTTATGCCCACCTATGTTACTAAAAATCACATCGTATTCAGGAAGATCTAAAGAACCTGAAAATCCAACCGATTAGTGGTAATACTGTTGCTACCTGCTCACTGTGATGAGAGAGATCCCATAAAAGCGATGATTTTAACTTCGCTTGTGTGGGGCCATGGTTGCTGATAAAGTGATTTCTATTTCGGGTGACTTCGGGGCTTAGGTCTACAGTTATTTTGGATTATTGAACCGATAAAGACTGAGTTGGATCGTACGAATATCTATCAAATCGATGTTGCCTATTTTTATTTTAGGATAATGAAACTGCCCCTCCAGTGGAGAGTCCATTCTATCATCTGTTTATCTGCGAAAAATACTTTAAGAAATCGTATGCCTGATTAAATGTTATCCCTATTCATTATCCACAGAATATAATGAACATTCGAAAGATCGATCGTATCATTTCGCAATTTATTTAAACTGAAATAAATAACTAACACTATTTAGTGGGAGTTTATTATGTCAAAGCAACATCATGTATTTATTAGTCATTCATGGACATACAGTGATGCTTACGATAGATTAACAAACTTGCTTAAGAACAGGCCGGGTTTTAATTACTCTGATTACTCAGTTCCGAAAAATGATCCAATTCACACAAATGGAACTGATAAAGAGCTCAAAGAGGCAATCGAACGTATGATTAGACCTTGTGGCATAGTTATTATTTTAGCTGGGGTCTATTCCACATACAGTAAGTGGATTTACAAGGAGATTGGCATCGCTCAGGAGTATAGAAAGCCTATTTTAGCAATTGAACCTTGGGGATCGGAAAAAACATCCAGTGTTGTAAAGAACGCAGCAGATAGAATTGTAAAGTGGAACACGGAATCAATCGTAGCAGCGATAAGGGAGTTAGACTAATATGCGGAAGGCCCTTGTGGTTGGGATTGATTACTACCAAAATATTAATCCGCTATCGGGATGCGTTAATGATGCTAAGTCTGTTAAAACTGTACTCGAAAGAAATAGCGATGACACGAAAAATTTCGATGTTGTAACCTTGACAGCGTCATCATCCTCAAGTTTGATCACAAAAAAAGACCTGAAAGAGGCTGTAATTGAGTTATTTAAAGATAATAACGATCAAATCGCTCTATTTTATTTTTCAGGACATGGCTATATAGAAAGTACAGGAGGTTTTCTTGTTACCTCCGAAATTACTGATGGCGATGATGGATTCTCAATGAATGAGCTAATGGCTCTAGCGAATAACTCCCCAGCAAAGAATAAAATAATTATTCTCGATTGCTGTCACTCTGGAATCGCCGGAAGCTGCCCAAATAGTGATACAGCCACTCTCAGCGAGGGAACAACCATAATGACAGCTTCGAGCAGTAAACAGTATGCACTTGAGGAAAATGGCTCTGGTATCTTTACAGCGTTGTTTGTAGATGCGATGAATGGAGGTGCTTCAAATTTAGTGGGAGATGTTACTCCCGGCAGTGTTTATGCACATATCGATCAGTCACTTGGTCCTTGGGACCAACGGCCAATATTTAAAACCAATGTAAAAAATTTTACAACCTTAAGAAAAGTTCAACCCCCTATCGCATTACAGGATTTGAAAAGGATTGTTGAACTATTTCCTACAATTAACGAGGAATTTAAGCTCGATCCGGAGTTTGAACCAGAGAGTGAGAATCCAGTTCCGGAAAAGACGAAAATGTTTGCGATACTGCAAAAGTTTAACAGAGTTAATTTAGTTGTCCCCGTTGGCGCAGAGCACATGTACTTTGCTGCAATGAACTCAAAATCGTGCAAATTGACCATTTTAGGCAAACACTACTGGAGATTGGTTAAAAAAGACAGAATCTGACCTACAATTTCCGTTTTTTTGGTTTTTTGAGGTTTAGATCCTATATTGGCATTAAGAGGAGGCGTTCTCCTATGCTGACTGATCGGAACATCCATTTCCATAAGGAATTTGTACTGCTTCAAGGGAAGCGTTTGGGAAGTATGTCATTTAGGGTTTAAATTCACAACATCTCCCTTTATAGTTACTGGCCCAACATCTTTGAAGCATACTTTGGCCTCAAGAATTTCACCACCCATTTCTCCCAATAGGTTCTTTTCCCTGCCAGTCTCTCAAATGCCGCTATAATCGTGGCTGTAAGGTGTTCGTCATCCCTGATGAATGTCGCTGAGACCTCCCGCTTGATCGCTCGCCAGATCTGCTCGATGGGATTGAGATCCGGAGAATATGGCGGCAGATATGCAAGACGGATATTGTTGCCGGCGGCGTACTGCCTGACAAGAATCGCATGATGTGAGCTGAAGTTATCAAGGACGATAACAAGTCGTTTACTGGGGTTTGCTCGCTTGTACTCTCTCAATACCTCCCGGATATCTTCTTGCTTGGAGCGTTCCCGAAACGTGGCGATGGAGGTGCCATTGACGGCGAGAATGGCGAAGGTATTGGCCCGGATCTTTGTGGTGTTCTTCACCAGCGGGGTGCGGTCGAACGACCACATCCGCTGGGTATTGGCCGTGGTTTGTGGAGAGCACTCATCCAGGAACCCAAGCACCGTATGCTTGCTCATCCGCGGAAGTTTTTTTTGAACTGCGCCTCTGCCTCCCCCGGTCTGCGGTAATCCCGCGGGTAGGGTTTGCCAAAATGCATGCCAAATGACTTCAGGATCCGCCGGACCTGATCCAGACTGTAGGTGACACCGAATTGAGACTGAATCAGCTGCTGTGCCTCGACGGTCGTCCAATGATCGTTTTCGCGCAACCGCTCGAGCAGTGCGGCCTTCTGGTCGGCAGTGAGTTTGGCGGGGCGACCACCGGCATACCGCGGAGCCAGTCCCTCCAACCCATCAGCATTCCAGCGTTCTTGCCAGTTGTAGCCCGTTTGACCGGAAACACCGATAGACTCGGCCGCTTTGACGACACTCATGCCCATATACCGCAACTGAATAAACACCAGGCGCGGGACCACTTCAGGCAAGCCTTGGTGATGCTTGATCCGTTTCGTCAAAGTGGACAGGGAAACGTGTCGGACAATCGCGATCTGTTCACGGCCAGTCATGCAGGCAGGGGGGGTTCAAGGTTCAAGAGGGTATCCGCCAGGAACTATAAGATCACTTTAGTTCTTGTCCAGTTCTGCCTGCACTGCACTGAGTTTCCATGGCAATACTTTATCCCCATGGTCAAGCATGGGCTGTGGGATCTTATGATTTTCGTCACTATGGATTCTCATTCCGATTACAGGCTTACCCAGATCATGGGCCTTCTGAATTTCCCATAATACTGCTTCACGATTGTGACTTTCCTCGCCGATCGCAACGACCACCACGGATGATTGTTTGATCCTTTCTGTACATTGGGTCTTCCACTTTTCATCGAATGGTTCCTTGACCGAGTAATCTGTGAATTCTAGTTGATCAGAATTTTTCGATTGATATCGGAGCAGATTCACTTGCGCCTCATCCTCGATATGGAAACTGATGAATACCCTTGGCTTTCTTTGCCTATCGGTATATTGGGATAACTTTGTCTGCTTCAGGTTTTCCCCGTCATTGCGTTTCGATGATCCAGACGATCCTTTCCTATATATCCCACCACCCATTGACATACCTCATTTGTTACTACAGCAATTCATCCTTGCTCGCCCTGTGGCACTTTCCTGGAGAATCCCACTAACCTCTGTTCCTAAGAATGCAGTTAATTCTTGCTGATTCCCCAGATCCTCTATAAATCGGCTGATTGCACGAAGATTATGCATCACAAGTTCTCTATTAACGCCCTGTCTTCGAGACCTGATCCATCTCCCATGTTCATACCTATAACCGTAGTACGCTTTCACATAGTGTGATTGAGTAGCAAATCCATCTGCAAATCTGAATGAGGTGATATGTTTCTTCGACCCAATCCCATAGATGATGAGTTCATGTGTCCTCTCTCGGATGAGATCAGCAAATCTCTTGGCAACTTTGAGAGCATAATCTGGACCGCGGAAGAAATCTGCCAGATGGAAACAGAATTTCTTTATGCCCATGGTTTGCATCTTCTCGAGATGATATTGGATCTGCTCACTTGTGCATCCTTTCACCAAGCCGATGGGCACACATCGCGGGCAGCTATCACGCAATGCCCGAGTCTGGTCTAACATACGAAGTATTTCACCTGCGGAATATCCAGGATTCCCAAGATACGTCTCGCCATCTGGAGTGAGGTAATACATTACCCCTAATGTGTCGATTATCTCAGCGTAGGTCTCACTAGTCAGTCCTTCAATAGCCCGATCGGGCATTATAGAAGAAAGTATTACATCCCCGCCAAAATCTAGGTGATTCTGGATGCCCCCGTCACTTTGAATCCGGCTGAAGAGTGCAGTGGTTGATTTCCCATCCTTCGAGATGAGTTGCTGGGCTTTAACTATCACATCTGGTGAATCAACATATCTTTCAGGATTGTACGTGGTCTTTTCACCGAGCTTGACGATCGGATATAATCGTTTTTTTGCAGTTTTGATTCTATAATCAGGTTCCACTAAAAAATGTGGGTATGATGGCAGATCCTTATTTTGAGTGATATAATCAAAGCTATTGTCCAAAGAATCCCTCCGGAGACTCCATTGATCAATTGCGGTTGTGTAATATAACCATTATTATCGTCAATAAGGTTAATATCGTTCATTAGGATAATCAATTGGTGGTTATGATGATGAAATATCCATTAAGAGTGCATATCGCGCCTGTCGGTTACGATATTGATAGAGTGATTTTACCGCTGGAACGGATGGCAGCAGATAGAGTATGGTTGGTCAAAGAAAGAAATGAGCATGAACCCACATTCCGCAGGTCCTCCATCATGCATAGTATTTTTCGTACTCCCTCCCCAG
>ENA-UOOI01000139-UOOI01000139.1-fermentation-metagenome-genome-assembly--contig:-NODE-139-length-89999-cov-73.015554_pt1 | contig 89999 bp, 78 predicted proteins | sample MGYA00245779_ERZ724027 | MGnify/ENA primary metagenome ERZ724027 (study PRJEB28704, sample SAMN03018318) | fermentation metagenome | biome: anthropogenic terrestrial biome; feature: soil; material...
CACCGACAGGGAACGTAACACCCACACCGACAGGGAACGTAACACCCACACCGACAGGGAACGTAACACCCACACCGACGATGAACGTGACTCCCACACCGACGATGAACGTGACTCCCACACCGACAGGGAACGTAACACCCACACCGACGATGAACGTGACTCCCACCGCCGAAGCGAACGTCACGATCACGTCGCCGGAGGAGGGTGCCAACGTCACTGCCGGGAACGTGACGGTTGCGGTGAACCTGACGAACTTCACGCTGGTCGAGCCGACCGGGCAGCCGAACGCGCCGGGCGAAGGCCACCTGCACTACTACCTCGACGCTCTGGTGCCGACGAACGCGAGCGCGCCTGCCATCCCGGAGACCGGCGGCTATGTCGTCTCCACGAACACCTCCTACACCTGGGAGAACGTGACGGCGGGCGAACACAACCTCTCGGTCCAGGTGGTCAACAACGACCATACCCCGCTCATACCGCTCACGTTTGACACGGTGAACGTCACCGTCGGCGGGGGAGCCAACGTGACTCCGACCCCGACAGGGAACGTGACTCCCACGCCGACAGGGAACGTGACTCCCACGCCGACAGGGAACGTGACTCCCACGCCGACAACGACGCCGGGAGTACCGGAGAAGAGCATGGACCTCGAGCTCTACGAAGGCTGGAACTTCATCTCCATACCGAGGCCCCTCTCCCTGGGCAACAACACCGCAGTTGAGGTCTTCGGGGATGTCGACACCGGCGGACGGCCGATCTACACCTATACTCCGGCGACCGGCTTTGAGCCTGTGGGCGCGAATACGACCCTGAAAGTCCTTGACGGCTACTGGGTCTATTCTACTGAGGCCATGACCGTGGGGCTGAACTTCAGCACCAACCCGATAATGGCCCCCGCATCCAAGGTACTGAGCCCGGGATGGAACGCCATCGGCTACTCCGACCTGACTCCGGCGACTGCGAACGAGTCACTTGTATCGGTGGAAAACAACTGGGTCTATGTCGTCGGCTACGACGCAGAGAACCAGAACTACCAGCCGGCGCTCATCAACGGTCAGAAGGGGGCTCAGGGTGAGAACCAGAAACTCTTCCCGACCGAGGGCTACTGGCTGTTTATGCGCGAGGATGGCACACTGGCTGCCATCAGCGCCTGACCCTTTTTTGACAGTCCGGATACGTCCAGAACCTGCTCCTATCCCGCGTTGGCCCTCTTCGAGTCCACGCTTGCACATCGAGTTCCCCGGATCAAAAGAGCGTTAAAAAAAGGGCTTCCGGGAGGAGAGACCGGGTTCAGGGAGAGACGAGTTCGGTCTCTGGCCGACTGAACCGGTCCATCACAGAGAGAACCGCTGGCATGACCAGGATCGCTCCGAGGAGCGAGAACCCGACGGTGATGACCGTCACGATCCCGAAGTTGCTGATGATATTGAACGTCGAGAGCAGCAGCGCCGAGAACCCGAAGACCGTTGTCATCCCCGATACCGTGATGGCCGTCCCGATCTTCTGCACTGCCTGCTGGATCGCCTCATGCGTCTCCTTCCCGCGTCTCCGCTCTTCCTGGAACCGCTCCATGATCAGGATCGTGTACTCCGAGGCCACGCCGATCGTCATCGACCCGAGCACCGCGGTCAGCGGCGTATAGTCGAGGCCGAGCAGATACATGATCGCCCCGTTCCAGCCCACGATGAAGATGATCGGTACAACCGGGGAGACTGCTGTTACCTTCCGGTAGACGAGGAGCAGGAAGAGGAAGATTAACCCGAACCCGAGGACCGTCATCGTCGTCTTGCTCTCCGATATATCGGTCATCAGGTTGGTGAACATCTCAAGCATCCCTGTCGGCGTCGCGGTGATGCCCGGCGGCGGGCTCTTCCACGCAACGTCGCTCTTCATACGGTCAACGAGCGAGAGAGCCACCTCGTTCTCCATATCGACAAGCCCGAACTCGATGACCGTCTCGGTATCACCGCTCAGGTACTGCTTCTTCGTGGCCTCGGGTATGCGCTCCAGGACCTCGGCGACCTCCCTCCCGGACTCCGGCATCCGGCCGTCGTTGTACTGGATCAGATAGGTGACGATGCTCGTGGCCGAGGTGATCTTCTCGTTATTGGCTACTTCGTAGTCCTGGAACTCCTTCATCCACGTCAGGGTGTCCAGGCTCGTGACGCCGTCGCCCTGGATGTAGAGCGGCAGGGTATCCGTCGACCCCATCGTGCGCCGCATCTTCTGCAGGTCGGCGACCGCAGGCATATCGTCGGGGACGAACGTCTCCTCGTCTGAGTTGATGGGGATGGTTGCGTCGAGCTGCACGCCGACGAGTGCGATGAGCCCGAGCACCAGGAGGATCGATACCGGATGTCTCGCGATCTTTCCCGCAACACCGCCGAGAAACCGGTCGTACGCCTCCATGCTGGAGCCGGTGGAAGCGCTCCCCTCTGCTCTCGGGCGGTACCTGACCAGCATGCCGAACGTCGGGACGACGATCAGGGCCGATATGTAGCAGAAGATCACCCCCATGACGCAGACCAGCCCGAAGTCGCGGACCATCGGCACTGGAGAGACCCACATGGCGATGAACCCGAGCGATGTCGCAATCATCGCGTACAGGATTGCCGGGCCGGAGTTCCGGATGGTCGTTATCGCTGCTTCCCGGATCGGGGAGTTTCGCGCCTCCTCATCGAACCGGGACTGGAACTGGATGGCGTAGTCGATCCCGATCCCGATCAGCACCGGGAACGCGCCGATCACGACCATGCTGATCGGTATCTTAAATAGCCCCATAGTGCCGAAGGTCAGGACGAGTCCCGTTCCCACCACAAAGACCGGGAGGAACCGGTAACGGACGTGCCCGAAGAGGAGGCCCACGGCCAGCACCATGAGGAGCATGGCGGCACCGATCAGCACACCCATCGAGCCCTGGATCTCCTCACCCATCTGCTTGGCGAAAGCAGGCGAACCGGTCACGGTCACCCTGACGCCCGGGGGCATATCGGAGAAACTGATGCGCGACTCGATGGTGTCGATGACCTGGTTCCGGGTATCCGAGGAGACACCGGGCGCGAGGGTGACGACACTGATCGTCATCATGTTGGACGGGAGGTACCGGGAGAGGAGTTCCGGCGGCACCCGTTCCTTTGCCATGCTGATCTCCGCCTCGGATGCGGGGAGCGCGCCCCCGTTCACCTGCTTTACCATATCGATGATGCTCACGGTGCCTGTGACGTACTCCTCGCGGGCGATCTCCGACTGGAGCCCGTCGATGTAGGTGAGGACGTCGGTATCGAGGACGTTGTCGCACTCGAAGAGCAGCATGATCGAATCGGACTTGAATGTGTCCATGTACTTGTCGAGCAGGGCACCACGGGGTGTGTTCTTGTCGATGTAGGTGTCACTCCCCGTCTCCATGGTGGTCTGGCCCATGCCGTAGAGTGCAACAATCAGGACGAGAACAAAGAGCGCGGCGACTGCCGCCGGTCTCCGTGTGATGCTCTCGGCAACCAACTTAAAAGGTGATCTCACGCTCTGCCTCCGTATTCATATATCTCCGCCGCGTGGAGATAAATGATTTGTTGCGAATGAGACAACAAATAATGTGGAGGTCAGGCTGCCAAGCCCTGATGGAGGCCGGCACCGGAGTTCGACCGGGAATAAGGGTAATGCGCGTCTGCGGGGTCAAGCATCTGGAACGGGCGGATGCAGGCGTCCCCCGCGGCAGGGGTTCTCCGCCCGCTTTACCGGAGACTCACCCGGGAGTCGCCTTATACTCGCGCATCAGGGCGTCGCCGTACGCCTCTTTCTTCTTCGTCGGTATGTAGTTGAAGGCCCCCGCCCTTCTGAGAAGCTCAGCGCGAATCGCGGCATCGCTCTCCAGGTGCAGGTCCCGAACGCCGGCGACGATCAGCTCGAGCTGGTTGATGCCGGTTTCCTTCCCGTCCACGAGGACCGTCTTGATCTTGATCGCCTCCGGCTTGATCCCGCCGCATATCGTGCAGTAATCGCCTTCCTTCTCATTTGTCATGCGCCCTCACTCCCGGATCATCGTAAGCGACATCTTGAACCGCGTGATGGCAGAGAGGGCGTGGGGGACGTTTGCCGGGAAGATGATCGTCTCACCCTCGTGCATCTGGTGCGTCTCGCCCGCGACCCAGACCTCGCACTCGCCGTCGAGGATAGTCACCACCGCATCGTAGGGCGCGGTGTGCTCCGAGAGCCCTTCGTCCTCGTCGAACGAGAAGAGGGTGATGCTCCCTGATCGGTTGTTGATGACCATCCTGCTTGCCACGGTCCCGTCCTGGTAGGCGACGAGATCCGGTAACCGGAGAACCTTCCCCTGTAACTCTGCACGTTTCTCTTTAGCCATTGATACACCAACCTTTTCCTTTACTCTGCTGTCCTTCGCTTATTTACTCTTCTCATTTCCCCCGTCCATACACGAGCGCCCCGTCCACCGGGCAGGCTTCCGTGCACCGGCCGCAGAGGTAGCACTCCCCGAGGCCGGCGGCGGGGGTTGCCTCCCCGGTCGGGCATGCCCGCTCACACTTCCGGCACCCTATGCAGGCGTCCGTCCGCAGGAGCCGGTAGAGGCCCTTTGAAGCCGCCGGGGCGAGGAGGGCGCCGTACGGGCAGACGTAGCGGCAGAACGGCCGGTAGACGGTAGCAGAGAGGAGGACGATCCCGAGGAAGACGAAGAACGATGCGCTCGCGACCGCGAGGTGGAAGAAGGCCGGGAGGCCTATGAGCGCAAGAAGGTTCACCGAGAGCCCGAGGCCGGCGGCGAGGAAGACGACGAAGACGCCGGCCCTGACCGCCACCGGAACCCGGCTTTCGGCGCGGCCGCGCTTCTTTGCCGGGAGCAGGTACATGAGTTCCTGGACGGCTCCCGCCGGGCAGACCTGCCCGCAGATGACACGGCCGAGTACGAGGGCGAGGACGATGAAGAGCAGAAGGCCGCCGATTGCCATGGGGAGCGGCGACCCGAGCGCTGCTGCGTTCCCGAGGACGACCATCTGCAGCTGGTAGGGGAAGACCGGCGCGAAGACCAGGAACCCGAGGAGTGCCGAGACGATGAGGAACGGCAGCGCACGCCGCCGGGTGAACCGGCCGGAGTACCAGAGCCAGGCGAGGGCGGCAAACGCGAGGAGGCCGTAGATGAATCCTACGGCCTTCGGGATCGACTCGATGACCATTGCATCCTCAGAGCAGTCTCGTCCCGGTCGTCGGGCGCGGGACCTTCACCACGAGCACCCGGAAGGGCTGATCGCTCTCGTTCGTCCAGCGGTGCGGTATATTTGCCGGGCTGTCGACCAGGTGGTCCTTCCCGACCTCTGCGCGCTCGTCGCCTATCTCGACGATCCCGGTCCCCTCGAGGACGTAGAAGAAGACATCAACCGGAGTTATGTGCTTCTTCAACGCCTCGCCGGGGGCAAGCGTGATCACCACCGCGGTCGCGTGCTCGGTGTCGTAGACTTTCCGGGCGTCGACGTTGTGCGGGTTCTTACCGATCGGTTCTTTTGATACATCAACAATCTTCATTGCATCCATCTCCAGATTAATCTCATTACGCTCATCCCTTATAATTCGTCCAGTAGTTCGCGAGGCTCTCCCGCCGCCTCCGCTCATGGCGGCATGCCCGCATCTCCGGGTAGGTCGGCTCGGTGCTCTGGACCGCCGGGCAGTAGGGGCAGAGGGCGTAGGGAACATCGTCGGCCCTGTCCCTGACCGGGCAGAGGTAGGCCCCCTCCCACTCGTCGACGATCTGCCCGCCGGGGAACGGGGTGCCGACCGGGTGGGCAGGTTCTCCCCGGACGAACATGGTGAACCCGGAGAGGAGATACTTCAGGTAGAGGTACTTTGGGTCCTTCTCCCGCGCCTTTGTGGCGCAGGCCTCCGCCACCATGGCGGCGTAGGCGCCGAGCGCCGGGTCCGGGGGGTCGTCCATGCCGGGGTCGCTGCCGTTCCGGGAGAGGAGGAACAGGCGGTGGTGCGCCCCGAAGATCTCCTCCCTGACGCTTGCAAGGAGGCGGTCGCGGTAGTCCTCCGGGAGGTTCTCGACCTTCCGCTCGAACCGGACGTTCATCGCCTCAAGGTCGTGCAGGTCAAACGCTCCTACTTCGCCGGCGATGATACGGAGAAGTTCTCCTTTTGTCGCCGCCCCCTGCATCCGGCGGCAGGCTGCCCGGATGGTGTCTACCGGTACCGATCCTTCGCGGGCGTCCTCCACCGCATCGATCGCCTCCCCCGCGAAGGGGTCGATGAGGAGGGAGCAGGCGTCGCCCGGGCCGGCTCCGGGCGGGCTGCGGCCTTTCCGGCCGATGAGTCGCAGGAGACGATCCAGGAACGCATGGAGCCACATGATGTCACCAGAGTTCTTCAGAGAAGATGGGGCGTGAAGAGGTTTAATCCTCGTGTAACTATCATAGTAACAACATGGACGACCTAATCCGGAACCTGATGACGCTCGGTCTGACGGAGTACGAGGCCCGGGTCTACGCGGCCCTTGTCGGCATCGGCGAGGGGAGCGCCCGCCATATCCACGAGGCGAGCAAGGTTCCCCGCCCGAGGGTCTACGATATCGCCGAAGGGCTTGCCGCCCGGGGTTTCATCACCATCCGGCGGGGAAACCCGCACGTCTACATCCCGGTCGAACCGGCCGTCGTCATCCACCACCTGAAGAGCGCCGCCGATGCCGCGGCGACGGCGGCGGTGCAGGGTCTTGATGCCCTCTCGCTCGACGCCCGGTCGAAGAACTCGCCGATCTGGTACGTGCAGGGGGAGTGGAGCATCCGGCGCCACGCGGAGTCGCTTGCCATGGGCGTCACCCACGACCTTGCGGTCGTCTGCCTGGACTACACACAGATCGGCGAGTTCGCCAGGCTGATCGCCGATGCGTCACGGGACCACCCGGTGAGCGTCCTCCTCCCGAACGGGAAGCGCGGGATCAGGAAGCCGCTCGGGAACGCATCTCTCCACGTCCCGAAGCCTTTCTGCACTTTCTTCCAGGAGAACATATTCGAGAGGATCTACTGCGGCCCGCTCTCGGTGGACGGTTCGACGTTCCTGCTCGAGTACATCTTCATCGCCGATGACCGGGTATGCATGATCGTCTACCGGGAGGACGGGGTGCGTAACGCCGTGGTGATCACCCTGCCGTTCATCACCTGCGTCCAGAGACAGTTTGTCAACCGGATGATCGCGAGCGCAGAGAGGATCGAGGGGCCGGCGAGGGCGGAAGGGGGGCCCTGACACTCTTCATGGAGGAGGCACCCGGGAGATTGGTGTGCTCCACGCCTCTCCACGGATTTTCGCATGTCGTTTCCGAAAATCCTGAAACTGTAATCCACCGGGTTACAGGCGGGGATATGAGCCGCCTCATATCCCGAGTTTCGCCCGCTTCGCCTCGATGTGCCCGACGATCCCCTCCACCGCCGCGCTCGCGTCTGTCTCGATGTGGAGCACTCCGCCCGTGATGCCGGGCAGGTCCTCGGTGAGGAGTCTCACGAGGTCCGGCCCCCCGGTGACCGTCGGGACCGGGTTGACGTAGGTGTAGAGACCGAGCGCGAGCGCGAAGAGGGCGTCGATCGTCGCCTTCTGCTCCATGTACTCCGGGGCGGCGACGGCGACCGGGAGGTCGGGGAGAGGGACGCCGCCGAGGGCTTCGGAGATCGAAGAGAGGAGGTCGGCGCACCGGCCGGTGTCGGTGCAGGTCCCGAATCCGAGCACCGGCGGGACGCCGAGCGCCGTGCAGAGCCCGGCGAGCCCCGGCCCGGCCTTCTCTCGCGCCTCCGGGGAGCAGAGCCCGGCGACCTGGAGGCCCGCAACCCCGCACCCCATCCCGAGGATCAGGATGTCGCGGGCGATCAGGCTCTCCGCGACCGCGACGGTGTGGACGTCCTGCCCGGTGTCGCGCAGCGTGGTGCAGGAGACGAGCCCCACGACGCCCCGGATGGTCCCGTCCTTTATGGCGGAGAGGAGCGGGTCGAGGCTCCCCCCGAGCGCCGCGACGATGCTCTCGGGCGCGAACCCGACCACCGCCTCCCGCACGGGAAGGCCCCGGATCGCCTCTATCATTCTGTGGCGTTCCTTGAAGTTCTCGATCCCCATCGAAAGGAGCGTCGCCGCCTGCTCCTTCGCCTCCTCGGGGACGTACTCGAGCCGCTCGCCCCCGCCCTCAAAGACCACGACCTCGCTGACCGGGATCAGTTTGAAGTGGTACTTCTCAGCGTAGAGGGGGTCGAGCGGGAGCGAGCAGTTCATATCGGCGGCAAAGACATCGACCGCTCCGGTGGCGAGCACCGCCTCCTGCATGATCCAGTTCCCGGTATAGCCGTAGAAGACGTCGTCCATCTCCCGGCGCTGGATCAGTTCCTGCCCGGTCTCTATGTTCGCGATGACCCGGAGCCCCTTCGCCCCCGCCGCCCGCGCCTTCTCCTGCCACTCCCCGGTGCGGGCTAGGTCGATGAGGGCGAACCCGAGGAAGGGCTCGTGGCCGTTCGGGAGGATATTGACGTAGTCAGGGTCGAGCACCCCGAGGTCGACCCGCATGGGGTGCGGCCGGGGGATGCCGTAGAGGATGTCCTGGATGTACTCGAGCACAATCTGGCTCTGGTAGGCCATCGCGACACCGAGGCGCATCGCCCGCATGGCATGGCTCGCGAACCAGCCGTCGACGTTCGTCAGGGTGGAGGCGGTATCGACGATCGTCTCCCCGTAGATCCCGCCCGGGAAGAGGTTGAGCCTCCTCCAGACCTCTTTTCGCTCTGGGGGGGCGAGCCGCTCCACGATCCGGCTCGGCTCGTGGGTGAACCGGTGGAAGTCCTCCTCCACGAAGTCACAGAGCCGGAGCGCGATCTCGGCGTCGCTCCCGCCGGTCTCGATCCCAAGGCGCTCCGCAAACGTCCGGAGTTTCTCCGGTTCGGCGATGGAGAACGGGGTTTTGCCCTCGGCGGTCGCCCGGAGGGTCCGGACCGCCTGCGCCGCGTGGAAGTGGTAGTTCGATGCTCCCATGACGTTCCGGAGAAGCATCATCCGCATCGCCATACCGTCGGCGCTGATCCCGCAGACGCCCCGCCGGTTCCGGGCGGCGTCGGCCCGGCAGGGGCCGTTTGAACAGAAGTCGCACCGTGCCCCCGCCTGGCAGAAGGCGCACCGCCGGTCGGGGTCGCCGCCGAATCCCTGGGCCTCGTAGCGGTCCCAGACATTGGACATGCCGTCTTTCTTGAGCCGGTCGTAGATGGTTCTCACCGAATCATGGTAGGATATCCTGTTGCTCTCCATGGTCATGGGGAGTGACCTCTCCCACAACCTTAAGTAGATGCCGGCACTACCGTCAACCCTTCCTCGATATACCGTTTCAGCGCCACGGCGTTGTTATGCTCCTCATCTTTGGCGGCGTAGAGGAGCGTGACGGTCCCCTCATCTGCCTCATGCCGGAGCCGGGCAAGCTGCTCCTCCCTCTCCCCGAGTTCGGCCCGGTAACGTCGCAGGAACTCCTCCCACTTCGTCGGGTCGTGCCCGAACCAGTGGCGCAGCTCATTGCTCGGCGCAATATCCTTCTCCCACCGGTCGAGTAACGCCCTCTCCTTCGAGATGCCCCTCGGCCAGAGCCGGTCAACGAGGACTCGGGCGCCGTCATCCTCGGAGGGTTCTTCGTAGATCCGCTTTGTGCGTATCATGGGGCGGGAGTATGGCGGCCCCTCACTTAACCCTGTCCCCCGGAGTAACCAGGCCTGTGCGGGCATGATTCCCGCCGGTGGGGGTCCTCCGGGGTGCGGAGGGCAGCCCTGCGAAAGGTATATCATGCTCGCTTCCCTCCTCCCGCCCCGTATGACGAGATTGATGAGACTCCTGATCTTCACCCTGGTGATAGGGTGTGTAGCCCTCTTCTCCGGGGTGGTCGCCCAGGAAGGGTATGTGAGCAACCAGACCGCGAACCAGACCGCCGAAGCGAACGTCACGATCACGTCGCCGGAGGAGGGTGCCAACGTCACTGCCGGGAACGTGACGGTTGCGGTGAACCTGACGAACTTCACGCTGGTCGAGCCGACCGGCCAGCCGAGTGCACCGGGCGAAGGCCACCTGCACTACTACCTGGATGCCGTGGTCCCGACGAACGCAAGTGAGCCCGCCATCCCGAAGACCGGCGGCTACGTCATCTCCACGAACACCTCCTACACCTGGGAGAACGTGACGCCGGGAGCGCACAACCTCTCGGTCCAGGTGGTCAACAACGACCACACGCCGCTCATCCCGCTCGTGTACGATACGGTCAACGTGACGGTCGGCGGGAACGCGACCGGGAACGCAACGGTGGTGAACCTCACCGCAGAGAACATCGCCTTCGATACGGACACAATCACAGTGCCTGCGGGGGCGAACGTGACCGTCCACTTCGTCAACAAGGATTCCGGCATCCCCCACAACTTCGCCGTCTACGACAGCAATCTCCGTTCCAAATCCATCTTCGTGGGCGAGATCATCACCGGGCCCGCCGAGACGAACTACACGTTTATGGCCCCCTCAGAACCCGGGACATACTACTTCCAGTGCGATGTTCACCCGTCGATGAACGGTGATTTCATCGTGCAATGATGCAGGACAGGATCGGTATGCGGAGAACGGGGATAACCCCGTCTCTCCTCTCTTTGCGTCTGTCCGGCGCTACACCAGTTCGTGCCTGCGGAGGAACTCCCGGATCTCCCTTGATTCCACCCAGCCCCGGTCGAGCTGCCTGACGATATCGTTGATCCGCCAGACCTGCTTGCGGATCCGCTCAGACGCCTGCTCATCATCCAGGAGCTCTGACGTGGCGAGGATGACCTGCAGGGGCAGGCGGATGTGATCGCCGAGGATAGCGAACTGCTCCATGTTCTGCTCGATCTGGGTGAACGCCTGGTGCCGCATCTCCTCAGACCGTCTCTGCTCGGTTATGTCGTAGGAGAGCACCGCGACCCGCACCACGTTTCCCTCTGCATCCGCGACCGGGAAGAGGGAGTTGTAGAGGACCATCCCCTCCCGCTCATCGACAAACCGGATCGGCCGGCCCGTCGCGAAGACCTCCCCGATGATCTCCCGCCGTCTCGCGGCGACCTCCGGCGGGAGGTGGTCATATATCGGTGTGCCCATGAGTTCCTGAACACTTCCTCCGAACCTCTCGGCAACCACCTCGTTCAGGACGAGGATGGTGCCGTCGCGGTCGATGAGCATCACCGCGTTTGGCGATGCGTTCATGAGCGCCCGGAACCGGCCTTCGCTCTCTATGAGGGCCGCCTCAGCCCGCTTCCGCTCACGGATATCGATCCCGATCCCGACACGCGTATCGTCGGAGAGACGGATGTTTGCCCAGGCGGTCTCGACGACGGAGCCGTCCTTGGCGACCAGCAGGAGGTCGCGCCACCCCGGCTCCAAGGACCGCATGTAGTCGCCGGCCATATTCCGGTACTCCGGGTCGGGGAAGAATCTCGCCATCAGGTCCCCCCTGGCCCCATCCTCCTCCGACCAGCCCAGCACCCTCTGGAACTCCCGGTTGAGGCGGAAGAACCTGAGATCCGGGTCATAGATCGTGATCATCACCGGGATGGTATCGATGATCCCCTGCAGGAGCTCCTGCTGGTGTTCCAGCGCCTGGCGGGACTGCTTCTGTCCGGTGATATCCATCGTGACGCCGACGGCCCGGGTGACGTTCCCGGCCTCATCCTTCTGGACCTCACCCCGTGACTCCAGCCAGGCCACCGCGCCCGTGTCGGGGCGGATGATCCGGTACTCGGTGTGGTAGAACCCGCTTTGCTCTTCTTCGGAGCGCAGGCGGTCTATATCATCAGGGTGGACCAGCGCCAGCCTCTCCTCGGGCCGGGTAAAGGGCGGCCGCCCGTAGATCCCCTCAACGTCGCCGCTGACCCTGAGCCAGCCGGTGGCGGGGTCCCAGTTCCAGGCGATCATCCTTGCGGAGGTGAGGGCCAGTTCGAGCCGCTGCTGCTGGATGCGCAGTTCCCCTTCCATCAGCTTCCGGTCGGTGATCTCGGTGCTGACGCTCCCGAACAGGTCTTTTCCGATGGGGAAGTTGGAGGAGATGTAGTAGCGGTTGCCCCAAAAACCGTGCTCATACTTCTGCCCGACGCCTGACGCCATGGCCTCCCGCGACCGCGCAAGATATTCGGCCATCGGCTCCGCGCCAAAGAGGTCGGTGACGCGCTTCCCGACGATCTTGTCCAGCCTGCCGAGGTCGCGCTGTGAGACCGGGTTTGCGTCACGCAGGATCCAGTCCACGATCTCGCCATGCTCATCGCGGACCATCTCATAGATCTCGACGGAGTCGCTCGTGTTCTCAAAGAGTCCCCGGTATTTCTCCTCACTCGCCTGCAGTTCCTCTTCCATCCGTTTCCTGTCGGTTACATCGGAGAGGACCGCTACTGCATAGCGCATGATGCCGCTCTCGTCGTGGATGGGAGCGGAACTGACGTTTATGTAAATCCAGGTGCCGTCTGCCCGGAGGATCCGGATCTCCTCATCCCTCACCACCTCCCCGCTGGCAACCGACCGGGCGATCGGCCACTCATCGGGCAGGTAGGGCCGCCCATCAGGACGAAGCCCGCTGAATGCCCTGATATCGCGCGGCATGTCGGGTCGCCCCCACATCCGGCGTAACTGCTTGTTGTAGTGGATGAGCCTTCCCGACTGGGCTTCGGCGATGGCGACACCCTCGGGCATCTGTTCGATGATGGCTTGCAGCAGGGAACGCTCCTCTTCCGCCCCTGCAAGGAGCCGGTCCTGCTCTGTGCTCTCCGGGAGCGTCGGGTGCTCCTGTGGCCGCTCCCGGATCAGCCACCGCTTTTCCCCGGCACCACGGCCGGCGGCGGTGATCGTGACCGGGGCCGGGGCGCCGCCCGGGGAGCGCAGGGTTGTTTCCCGGGATGCGCACGCTTTCCCGGCACGGAGGTCGGCAAGTATGCGAGCGATCTCCGGTTGAGCGTCGGGGTAACCGCACGCCGCAAGGAGCGTCCCTGGCAGCGGCTCCCCGAGGAGGCTCGTTGCCGCCGGGTTTGCCTCGACGATCCTGCCGTCCGCGTCCGTCACCACGAACCCATCAGGGGAGGATCCGACGAGGTCCCGGAGCTGCTGCCGCTCCTCCTCTGCCCGGGCTGCGTCTGCGATCAGGCTCTCTGCAGCACGAAGCAGGTTTTCGGGTGATGTGTTGTTGCCGGAACCTGCCGGCGGCTCGCGGGTGAGTTCACTGATACACTGCCGGATGGCCTGTACCTGTTGGTCCAGAGGAATCTCCTGCATATTACCTCGTCTTACTGCCGGCGGACCTGCCGGGCCGGGTGAGTGGACGCAAGGGTGACCGGACGAGGAAAAATATTCTGGCTATCGCGTAGGGGTGCATACGGGCCTCTTGCCGCTGGAACCGGTATACCGGACTCCCGCCCTGCCGGGCGGTAGATCACGGTTCAGGGATAGCAAGCGTAATTCGTATCACCTGGTCGGTGATATATTTTCTCGTATCACCCCGGGCGAAGAAGCGCGGATTTCCGGAATGCCCGCCGGAGGCTGCACCGGATCCCGTGTGCAGGGAGAACCCGGGAAACCGGCCGGCCTCTCCGCGACGACGCTCAAGGGCCGTCACAGAGCGCCAGGCATATGCTTCCGGGAAAAGGTTAATACCCCCGACGCAGAGGAACGGCCCGGCATGGGAGATACGGCAAAGGAGGTTAAGATCGCACGGGTCCTCATTACTATATCGGTAATCTTCGGGCTCTTTGCTGTCGTGACGCTCCTGTATATCGGAATCGGCGGTCTTGCAGGAAAGACCGTTCCCGGCATCTTCCCGGCGGGGGCGCTCCTCCTTGCCGCAGTCAAGGCTGCCGGGACCGGGTTCGGGCTTGCGGCGCACCGGACGATTACCCGGGGCGACCTCCGGAGGGCCGGGCGATACGCTCTCGTCGCAAGCCTCCTCCCGCCCCTCGACCTGATCGTGCTCTTCGCCGGGCTGCTCGCCCTCTTTCTGCACAGGGAGGGCGAGGCGGGGTGACGGGCCGAGGCGTGAACGCCGGCAGCGGGCCCCATATCATCTCCTGGAACGTCACGTCGCGGTGCCCCCTGGCCTGCGCCCACTGCTACATCGACGCGGGCGAGGACGGGTCTCCGGGAGACCTCGACACCGCTGAAGGAATGACCCTGAGCGATCAGGTTGCCGCCGTCGGTCGGCCGATCCTGGTCCTCAGCGGTGGCGAACCGCTCCTCCGCCCTGATATCTTCGACCTTGCCGGCTACGCCGCCGGGCGCGGTCTGCGGGTCGCCATGGGCACAAGCGGCGTCCTCGTCACCGACGCCGTCGCGGGCCGGGTACGGGATGCTGGCATCCGGAAGGTGGCGGTCAGCCTCGACTCCACAGACCCGGGTGTCCACGACGCCTTCCGGGGCCATTAGCGGTGCCTGGGAGAGGGCGGTCGACGGGATCCGTGCTCTCCGGAGAGCGGGCGTCCCCGTCCAGATCCACACAACGGTCAATGGATCTGACGCCGGCGAGGTCGATAGAGTCATCGCGTTCGGGAAGAGTCTCGGTGTCCGCGACTACCAGTTCTTCTTCCTGGTGCCGACGGGCCGGGGAGAAGACCTCGCCGGTATCCCGTCTGAGGCCCATGAAGCGGCGATCGGGCGCATCCTCGCGCACGCCCGGGAACCGGGGCTCTCGGTCCGGCCGACCTGCGCCCCGCAGTTCGTGCGGGTGGCCGCCCGGATGGGGCTTGACCCTGCACGGTGGGGCAGGGGGTGCATCGCCGGCACCAGGTACTGCCGTATCACCCCGGCGGGGGACGTCACACCCTGCCCGTACCTGCCTCTCCCGGTCGGAAACATCAGGCGAGAATCCTTCGCCGATATCTGGCACGGCTCCGATATCCTCGCCGCGCTCCGCGACCCCGACCGTCTCGGGGGGAAGTGCGGGCGGTGCGAGTACCGCCGGGCCTGCGGCGGGTGTCGTGCACGGGCCTACGGGGTCGGGCACCGGCGCGGCGATGCCTGCGGCGGCCCGGCCGGCGATATCCTGGCGGAAGACCCCTGCTGCCCCTACGAGCCGGGGCAGGGAGAGGTGAAGCATGACTGACCGGCACCTGGATACACTTGATCGGCAACTTCTTGAGGCACTGCAGGACAACTTTCCTCTGGCCCCGCGGCCGTGGCGCCGTATCGGGGATCGCGTCGGTATACCGGAGGACGAGGTGCTCCGGCGGGTGCGCCGGCTCACCAGCGCGGGCATCATCCTGACCATATCGCCGGTCCTTGAGTCGGCGCGGATCGGCCTTCTGGCCTCCACGCTCATCGGCATGCGGGTGCCGGCGGGCCGGGTGGACGAGTTTGCGTCGGTCATCAACCGGGAACCCGGGGTCTCGCACAACTACCTCCGGGACCATGACTACAACCTCTGGTTCACGCTTGCCGCCCCCGACAGCGCGGCCCTGAGCCGGACGGTGCAGGATATCGCCGCCCGGACCGGGGTCTCCCCGGCCGATCTTCTGGACCTGCCGGCGGTGCGGCGGTTCAAGATCGGCGTCCGGTTCCGGTTCTTCCCGGACGGCGACGGGGGGGACGGCGCATGAACGATCGTGACCGTGCGCTTCTTCTCAGGCTCCAGGAAGGCGTCCCGCTGGTGGAGGAGCCCTACCGGGCGATCGCAGCGGAACTCGGCATGACGGAGGCGGAGGTGATCGCCCGGATAGAGGCTCTCCTCTCACGGGGCATCATCCGGCGGTTCGCGGTGCGGATCGACCACCGGAAGGCCGGCATCCTGGTCAATGCGATGGTGGCGTGGCGGGTGCCGCCCGGAGATGTGGTGCAGGCAGCGGGGGTCATGGCCCGGTCTCCTGAGGTGACGCACTGCTACGAGCGTGCCGTCGTCCCCGGCAGGTGGGACTACAACCTCTATGCCGTCCTGCACGGCCGGCGTCGCGACGAGGTCGACGCTCCATTGCCCGGCTCTCCCGGGCGGCCGGTATCGCCGATTACACGGTCCTCGTCAGCACCCGGGAACTGAAACGCACGCCCCCGGGGCTTGCGCTCTTCCTGATGGAGGGGGTCCGGTGATCAGGTTCACGCACCTCGTGCACGGGGAAGGGCCGGTCAGCGGCCCGGCGGCGGCGCATAGCGGCCTTGCGCTTGCTGAGGGCCGTCCGGGGCCTGTGGTCTTCTGGAACATCACCTCGCGGTGCAACCTCTCCTGCACGCACTGCTATCTCCGGTCCGGGCCCGGCAGGCTGCGGGAGGACGAACTGACGACGGACGAGGCGACGGCCCTTATCGACGACCTGGCCGGGGCGGGCGTCCCGCTCCTCCTCTTCTCGGGCGGGGAACCGCTGGTGCGGGAGGACTTCTGGGTCCTTGCGGCGCACGCCAAAAAGCGCGGTCTCCCCGCGGTCCTGAGCACCAACGGGACCCTGGTCACCCCGGAAGTCGCCCGGCGGCTCAGGGACGCCGGGATCGGGTATGCCGGGATATCCCTCGACGGCGCAACGGCGGCGACCCATGACGCGTTCCGGGGCGTGCCCGGAAGTTTCGACCGTTCGGTGCAGGCGCTGAAGCACTGCATCGATGCGGGCCTCCGGTGCGGCGTCCGGTTCACGGTCACGAAGATGAACCACGGCGAACTCGGGCGTCTGATCGCGCTTGCCCGGGCGCTTGGGGTGCACCGGTTCTGCGTCTACTGGCTCGTCCCGAGCGGGCGGGGGGGCGACGTCCACACCGACCTGCAGGTCGCGCCCGGGGAGGTGCGGGCGGTCCTCGACCTGGTCTACCGGGAGACCATCCGGACCGACCCCGCCGTCATGGAGTTCCTGACCGTCGATGCTCCCCAGGACGGCGCCTGCCTGCTCGCGAGGCTGGAAGGCGACGGCAGCCCGGCATACGACCGGGCGTACCGCCTCCTTGCCCGCATGGGCGGGTGCAGCGCCGGGAGGCGGGTGGCGAATATCGACCCTTCCGGGAACGTCTACCCCTGTCAGTTCGCGCAGTCGGAGGAGTTCCTGGCAGGCAACATACGGGACCGGCCGTTTAGCGATCTCTGGAACGACCCCGGCAACAGGGTGCTCGCGGCGTTCCGGGCGGGGAAGGCGCGCCCCGGGAGCCAGTGCAGCACCTGCGGATGGCAGGAGGTCTGCGGCACGGGGTGCAGGGTCCGGGCCTACGTCCAGAGCGGCGATCTTGATGACGGCGATCCTCTCTGCCTCCGGCAGGGGAATATATAAATACAGTGTGCGGTATGGTCTCTCGCATGAGGCCTAACGTAATCTTTCTCGTAGCGCTCCTCGTCATGAGCGCCGGAATTCTGGCCGCGGGGTGCACTATGCCGGGTGGAAACGTCACCCAGCCGACGGCTCCTCCGACCGGGACCGAAACACCGTCTGTTACAGAGACGACAGCCGCCGGGACCGAAACCCCTGCCACCACGGCGACGACGGCGGCGACCGTCACAACGGCAGCGACCACAACCACCGGGACACCATCCGCCACGGCGACGACGGCAGGAGCAAACGTCACAACAGCGGCGACCACCGCAGCAGCGGGCGGCCAGACCGCGACCGTTGACCTGGCTGCCGAGAACATCGCGTTCGACCAGAGCACGATCACGGTGCCCGCGGGAGCGCAGGTGACGGTGAACTTCACCAACAAGGACAACGGCATCCCGCACAACTTCGCGGTCTACACGGACTCCTCCGCAGGCCAGAGTATCTTTAAAGGCGATACCGTCACCGGCCCGGCGACGACCACCTACACCTTCACAGCGCCCGCGACGCCCGGCACCTACTTCTTCCGCTGCGACGTCCATCCCCAGCAGATGACCGGGAACTTCGTCGTGCAGTAACTGCGTCCATCGATGGGAGATCCGGGGGATCTCCCAATTCCTCGCTCCAGGTGTCGCCTGGCACACCTTTTATATGCCCGGCTCCCCATGCCCGGACCGGGGGGGACGAGAACGCAGGCAGGGGGAACACCGCCGGCACCCGGCGAGTACGATGCGCGCGGCGATACCAGGAAGGTCGTCGGGATCCTGGTCGCGCTTGCGCTCTTCATCATCGTCCTCTACGGTTACATCATACCCCTGCAGGGCGGGCTCATATCCTCAACAGCGATACGGGCCGGCGACCTTACGGGGGCGGAACCCCGGTTCCAGGAGCAGATGCCGATCCAGGAGGTCGACCTCGGGGCCTCCGGCCGGTCGATCTTCATCGCGTTCGTGATGCTCACCCACATCCTCTTTGCGAACCTGCACCTCGGGGGCGCCTGGGTGCTCCTCTCGCTGGTCATCCTCTACCTCCTCTCCAGGAAAGAGCGCTACAGCCGTCTCGGAAAGTCGGTCGCGCTCTTCAACGTCATCCTCTTCTCGGCCGGGGCGACGTTTGCGGCGGGAGGGATGATGGCCTTTATCGCGCTCTTCCCGGACCTCTCCATGAACGTCTTTCACCTCTACTGGTGGCCGCTCTTTGCCTACTTCATCCTCTATGGAGTCATCATCCTCCTGCTCTTCACCTTCTGGTTCGCCTGGGACCGGATCCGGCCCGGCGTGCATCTCGCGCTCGGGTTCGGCTACGCGGTCAGCGTCTTTGTCCAGACCGTCACCATCGATACCCTCGCCGCCGGTATGCTGACGCCGGGTGTCGCGTCGTTCTCCTTTACCGAATCAGGGCTGCTCCCGATGACGCTTGACCAGGCGATGGCGCTCTGGTTCAACCCGACCCTCTGGGAACTCACCTTCCACCAGGTCGCCGCCGCAATCGCATTCTTCGGGTTCCTGATCACGACCCTTGCGACCGTCCACTACATCGACCAGAAAGAGTTCGCCGCCAAGAAGCAGTGGGACTGGGTGGCGGCCTACGGGATCGCCTGGGGGCTTGCGGGGCTGATCATGCAGCCGGTCCTCGGGCAGCTGTACATGACCGCCATCCAGAAGAACGCGCCTTCCGCCTTCATGATGATCATGCACGGTCCCCGGGCCTGGGCGATGCTCATGATGGTGACGCTTCTTGCCGGCCTCTTTCTGACCATCGGGACCTACTTCCTCACCCGGCGGGACCAGCTCCTCTCCCGGCCCGAGAACCGCACCATCCGGACGATCTTCAAGGGGTTCCTGGTGCTGACCGCCGTCGCCGGGTTCGTCCTCGTCCAGCCTGCCTGGCTCGGGACGCTCTTCATCGACGACCCCGGGGCCTGGATCAATCCGCTTGGCGGGATGCCGCTGAAGTACGTCGCCCTCTTTGTGATGGCGGCGATCGGTGCCGCCATCATCATGCTCGACGCCATCGTCCTGACGAGCGAGGAGAAGGAAGGGCAGTGGGGGGATACCTCACCCGGGGTTCGCTCCTTGCCGCCTTCACGGCCGGCATCCTCGGGACGGCGATTGTGAACGTCATGGGGCTCGTGCGGGAGTCGGCACGCGCACCCTGGGCCTTCTACCAGATCATCCCCGTTTCGGGCGGCCAGGCCTACGCGACCCCCCTCCCTCTGCCGGCGATCGCCGCGGTCTGGGCGATCGTGCTCGCGCTCTCGTGGGTGGTCTTCTGGTACGTCGCGAAGGTGACGGCATACCACCCGGCGGACGAAGACTCGGTCTGACCGGCGGGGCTCAAATCTCCGCCATAAGGGCAGAATTCCGCAAATCCCGCCCCTAAATTTCCGGGATACAATTGGGGGATCCGGCATAACCATTATCTACTCTCGTATCATTTCCGGACCCGCATGACAAAAGTTACCCTTGTCATAGCGTCCCTCCTCGTCCTCGCACTCGTCGCGGGTGCGGGCGCACAGGTGGGATTGAGCAACACCAGCGGTACCAACGAGAGTTCAAACCAGACGACAGGAAGTATGCAGAACGTCACCGGCAACGCAACGGACCTCACGAACGCCGGGTCCATGCTTGCCGCGGCGTTCGAGAACAATGTGTCCCGGACAAACCTGACGGCGATCCCGAGTTTTACGGCCGATATCGGCCTTGAGCTTGTAGCGGGCAACTTCACCTCACCCATGATGGTTACGTCGCCCGACGACGGGACGGGGAGGCTCTTCGTCGTGGACCAGATCGGTGTCGTGAAGATCGTGGATCCGAACGGGACCGTGTTCCCCGAGCCGTTCCTGGACCTCCGGGGCAACCTCGCAGACCTCAGCCCAACTTACGACGAGCGCGGCCTGCTCTCCATCGCGTTCCACCCTGATTACAGGACTAACGGCAAGGTCTACGCGTTCTACAGCGCACCCCTGAGGTCCGAGGCTCCCGAGGGATGGAGCTGCACTAACCATATATCCGAGTTCCAGGTCGACCCCGGGAACCCGAACAAGGTGAACATCTCCTCAGAGAAGGTCCTGATGTACATCGACAAGCCCTACCAGAACCACAACGGCGGCCAGCTTGCCTTCAGCCCCGCCGACGGCTATCTCTACATATCCCTCGGTGACGGCGGGAAGGCGAACGACGTCGGGAACGGGCATACCCCCGGTATCGGGAACGCCCAGGACCTCACGAAGATCTACGGTAAGATCCTCAGGATCGACGTGGATACCGTCACCGCCGGGGGCATGCCCCAGCAGAACATGACTGGAACGACGAACCAGACAGGAAATGCGAGCGTCAACCGGACGGCAAACCCGCCTGAGCCGACGTGGACGACGTTTGCAGGCAGCCTCTACGGCATACCGCCCGACAACCCGTTCGTGGGGACCCAGCCCGAGATCCTCGACACCTACGCCTACAAGACAGTCCTGCCCGAGGTCTACGCCTACGGGTTCCGGAACCCTGCCTACATGGCCTTTGACTCCGGCGGCAACAACGCGCTCTTCATCGGCGAGGCTGGCCAGAATCTCTTTGAGGAGGTGGACGTTGTCCTCAATGGCGGGAACTACGGCTGGCACATCCGCGAGGGCACGCACTGCTTCGACCCGAACGCCACCACGGCTCCCGGGAAGTCCTGCAACATCACCGGACTCCAGGGCGAGCCGCTGATCGGCCCCATCTTCGAGGGCGGCCATGACCTTGGTGTTGTCGTCGTCGGCGGCAACGTCTACCGCGGGACCGCCGTCACCGGGCTCCAGGGCAGGTACATCTTCGGCTACTGGAGCGACAGCCGGACTGTCGGGAACGGCACCATCCTTGTCGCCACACCCCCGACAGGGTGGACCGAGGGAGCCCTGCCGCAGACCGCCGCGAGCCTGACGCCGGAAGAGAACGCCATGTGGGATGTCCAGACGGTGAACATCACCGCCCGGAATAACGAGACCCTGGGCGCGTTCCTGCGCGGGTTCGGCGAGGACACCAACCAGGACATGTACGTGCTGACAAACGACGTGGGAGGACCTGATAACTCCACCAGCACCGGTAAACTCTGGAAGATCGTGCCGCCCACCGCTGTCACTCCGGCCCCGGCGACGGCGACGCCCACAGTCACGCAGACCGCAGCGGGGAACCAGACCCAGAACATGACAGAGAACCAGACCGGCACAATGGCCGCGGGAGGAGGAATGGGAGCGGGTGCAATCCTTCCCACCTCTCTCCTCTCACAGAATACCTCCGGGAACAACTCCGCCGGGAACATCATGGGGGTCCTTGCATCGACCGAGACCAGCATCCCCCTCGAGGAGAGCCCCGCGTTCGGGAACTTCACCCTCTTCACAGGTCTTCTTCAGTCGACATGGATTGCCGCCACGCTTGAAGGACAGGGACCGTATACGGTGTTTGCCCCGACCGATGCCGCGTTTGACCGGATGGACCCCGATCTGCGCGAGCCGATCCTGAACGGCTCCGCGAACAGCACGGATATCGTGCTCTACCATATCGTGAACGGCTCCTACACGCTCGCCGGTCTCGGGAACGTATCGACGCTCCGGACCCTGCAGGGCGGGAACCTTACCGTGAATGCTACCAGCGCGGCCGTCATGGTGAACAACGCCACGGTCGCGATCCCCGAACTTTTCGCCGACAACGGCGTTATCCAGGGCATCGACACCGTCCTGCTGCCGCCCGGGACCTGATCTTCTCGCCTCCGTTACGACCCCGGCCAACCGTACCCGAAGCATTTATGCCTTTTGTGCCGCTCTTCTCCCCTGTTTGTGCATGATGTATCGGCAGGTCTTTGTCGGTGTGGACGGATCTCCCTGTTCCGACCTGGCGGGGGAAACGGCCCTGGCCTTTGCCGCGGCCACCGGCAGGGGCAGGTGCACCGGCTGCCATGTGTATGCCGCCCGGATGCACCGGCAGCGCTTTGAGGATATGGAGCCGGGCCTCCCGGAGCGCTACCGGGAGGAGGAGCGGCTCGATGGCCTGCGGGCGACGCACGACGACCTGATTTCCGGGGGTATGGCGCTCATATCGGACGCTTACCTCGCGCCGCTGGCGGCGAAGGCCGCCGCGCGGGGCGTCCCGTTCGAACCGGTCACGGCCGAAGGAAGGGGATACGTCGAGGTCCTCCGCCTCATCCGGGAGCACCGGCCGGATCTTACGGTGCTCGGCGCGACCGGGCACGGGCAGACGCCGGAGGTGCCCCTCGGGAGCCTCGCCGGGCGGGTGCTCCTGCATGCCGGCACGAGGGACCTCCTGCTGGTGCGGCGGCCGTGGGACCTGAAGAACCGGCCGGTTGTCGTGGGCGTGGACGGGAGCGACGCGAGTTACGCGGCCCTGCATCGTGCGGCCACCATCGCCGCCGCGTTTGATGCGCCGCTCGAGGCGGTGGCCGCCTACGACCCGTTCTTCCATACCGCCGTCTTCCCGGTCATCGCCGGTGTCCTGCCGGAGGAGGCGCAGCGCCGGTTCAACTTCGCGGCCCAGGAGCGCCTCCACGACGGGATCATCGACCGGGGCCTTGAGCATATCTACCGGCGGAACCTGGAACGCGGGGCGGCCCTCGCGCGAACCCTGGGCGCCCGGGTCCATACGGCGGTCGTCGCCGGCAGGGTCTGCCCGCAGGTGCACCACTATGCCGCGGTCAGGGGGGTGGGGCTCCTTGTCCTCGGGCGCTATGGGTTGCACCGGGAGGAGGAGTCGCTGATCGGGTCAAATACCCTGAACCTCGCCCGGATGAGCACCACGAACGTCCTCGTCGTCGCGCCGCCGGAGACCCCGGTCGCGGTGCCGAATCTCCCTATCGACGTGATACCCTGGACGCCGGAGGCGGAGCGCCTCCTCTTGCGGATGCCGCCGTTTGCGCGGAGGATGGCACGGATGGCGGTCGAAGAGCATGCCCGGGAGGGGGGCCTCTCCCGGGTCACGGAGGACGCCGTCCGGGACGTGGCCCGGCGGTCCGGTATGGGAGGCGGTCAGGGTGCAGGTCCCTGATGCCCGGGTGATCGTCTTCACCCGGGCGAGGAGGTTTGCCCCGGACTTTCACCGGCATATCCTGCGGGGGAAGATCGTGGGGCAGACCGTCCGCCCGGGCGACCGGGTCCTCGTCTACGAGGTCGCCGAGACCGTCCCCGAAGGGGCGGTGCGAGTCACCCGGTCCACCCGCTTCGAGTTCCGGTGAGGGAGAGGGATGGTTGTTGTCGTACGGGACGTGAAGAAACGCTTTGGCTCCATCCGGGCACTCGACGGGGTTACGCTCGACGTGGGGGAAGGGGAGATCCTCGGCCTCCTCGGGCCCAACGGGTCGGGGAAGTCCACCCTGTTGAAGGTTGTCGCCCGCCTCATCCCTCCCGACGAAGGGTCCATCACGCTCCCGGCGGACGGGCGGGCGATGATGCTCCGCACCGGGATGCTCTTTGACCATACCGCCCACTGGGAGACGCTCACCGGCTACGAGAACGCCTGGTTCTTCGCCCGCTCCTACGGCATGGACCCGCATGCGGCGCGTGAGCGGCTCGAATCCCTCTTCGCCCTCTTCGATCTCCAGGAGCGGTGGGGCGACCCGGTCTCCGGGTACTCCTACGGGATGCGGCGGAAACTCGGTCTGATCGAGGCCCTGGCGCACGAGCCCTCCCTCATCCTGCTGGACGAACCGTCGATCGGCCTGGACTACCGGGCGCGGGTCACCCTTGCCGGGCTCCTCTGCGAAGCGGCCCGGCGGGGAGCTGCGGTTATCTTCTCCACGAACGACGTGAACGAGGCGGCAGGTCTCGCCCACCGCGTCGCTCTCTTCGACCGGGGCCGGTTGCTCGTCTCGGGGGAGCCGTCCGCGCTTGTCCGGTCGCTCGCTGCGAAGGTGACGATCGACCTCCGGTTGAAGGCACCGGTCGATCCCCGGCCGATCGGGCAGGTCCCCGGCGTCGAGGGCGTGGGCGCGGACGAGCGGGAGGACGGGTTTCACGTGACGGTCGTAGCCGCGCCGGATGAGTCCGGCACCTCGTCCCTCCTCGCCCGGGTCGTCCACGCGGTGGCGGCGCAGGGCGGGGTGGTCGTGGGCGCCGACCTGCGGGTTCCGGGGCTTCCGGACGTATTTCTTGCGTATACGGAGGAAGAACCGGGTGCGTCCTGACTCGTTCTTCCGGAAGGAACTCCTTGAGGACCTCCGGGACCGCCGGGGGCTCTTCCTGAAGTTTGTCCTGCCGGCGGCGCTCCTGCTCCCCCTCATACTCGCCGGCGTGCCCGTATCCCTGCAGGCCGCCGGTATCACGGTCGCCGTTATCTTCTCCGGGGTCTTCGGGTCGTCGATCGGGCTCGTCCGCATCCGCGAGAGCGGTATGCTGGACCGGATGGCCATGCTGCCCGCCTCCCCCCGCCGGCTGACCGCCGGATACATACTCGCAAACGCCCTCCTTGATTTGGCGCAGGTCGCCATCCCCCTCTCCGTCTTCCTGCTCGTCCACCCGCCGTCCCCGGCAGGGGTTATTTATGTGGCTGTATCGTTCGCTTCCGCCGTGGTTGCGGCGAACGCCCTCGGCGTCCTGGTGGCGGTCGTCCCGGGCTCGTCCGGCGAGGGGCATCTCTACGCGATTGTTACGGTCATGGCCGCAACCGCGCTCTCCGGGCTTATCGCGCCCGCCCCGTACACACAGGGGCTCCTTCCATTCTGGTACCTCTACGCGGCGCTCGTCGCCGCCCCCGGGGCATTCGCTCTCTCTCCGGTCCTCGCCGCTCTCCTCCTCGGGTCCGTGCTCATGGCCTCGCCCGGGCTGTTTCGTGCGGCGGTTCGCTAGGACCGGGGCGTGAGAAGACTGCAGGTCCTCGTTGCGCATCGTGCGGGCAGGCATGAATACGTGCCCGGGTGTGGTAACCTTTAAGCCCCCTCACCTGTTTCCGATGGTCGGGACCACCCGGGGTGACGACAGAGTCCGGGGTATGGAGGAGGTGATCGGGTAATGGCAGACGATCGTATTCACGCGCTTCCTGCAGTCCGGCGGTGGCTCGGGAATCCTGTTGCCCGTGCCCTCCTCCGGTTTGTTACCCGGGACGACGACTGCGGGAACCGCCTCGAGAACGCAATCAGCTACTACCTGGACCCGACCTGCGATACGTGCTGGAAGTGCAGGCTGGCGGGCCGCATGGTGGGGCATACTCTCCACCGGAGCAGCACCCTCTTCGGGGTGAGCGAGGATGCTATCAGAAGCGGGCTCCGGGAGACGGTCTTTCTGCGGGGATTAGAGAACGTGCTCGAGGGAATCGCCCGCTACGGCGTCACCATGCCCCAGATCGTGAACGCTCCGTTCATGGTGGTCTGGGATTTCACCCACCGCTGCAATCTCAGGTGCGCCCACTGCTACCAGGACGCCCACAAAGCGCTCCCCCACGAACTCGATACCGAAGAGGCAAAACGCCTCGTGGAGGAACTCGCGGATGCCGGTGTGGTGATCATCGCCTTCTCGGGAGGAGAGCCCCTGATGCGGAGGGACTTCTTCGAGGTGGCCGTTCACGCCCAAAAAAACGGTATCTACGCGGCGCTCGCCACGAACGGCACCCTCATCACCCCGGAGATGGCGGGAAGGATCCGGGCTGCCGGCATCGAGTACGTGGAGATATCCATCGACGGCAGGGATGCGGCGAGCCACGACGCCGTCCGGGGCATCCCGGGCCATTCGACCGGACCATAGCAGGCATCCGGAACTGTGTCGCAGCGGGGTTCTATACCTGCGTGGCGACCACGGTCACCCGGGCGAACTACGCCGAGATCCCGGACATCTACGCCGTTGCATCAGACCTCGGGGCGAACCGACTCATGTGCTTCAACTTCATACCGACGGGGAGAGGCGTGGAGATGGTGGGTCAGGATATCTCTCCCGAAGAGCGCAGAGACCTGATGCGCTACCTGATGGCACGGACCCGGGAAGGGGCAGGCCCGGAGGCGCTCACCACCGCTCCCCAGGTCGCCTCCGTGGCGCTTGCCGATGAGCGGGAGGTTCCTGTCGGGCACTTCTACGCCGGGGGAGCGATCGAGGGGAAGACCGGGCTCCTGGCCGAGTTCATCGGCGGGTGCGGTGCGGGGAGACTCTACTGCAGCATCGAGCCCGAAGGGGACGTCCAGCCCTGCGTCTTTCTGCCGATCGCCGTCGGAAACGTGCGGGATACGCCGTTTCTTGAGATCTGGCACTCCTCGGAGGTGCTGCAGAGGCTGCGGGACCGGAGCCTGCTCTCGGGGGCATGCGCCGGCTGCGAGAACAAGTATGTCTGCGGCGGGTGCAGGGCCCGCGGGTGGGCATACTTCGGGGATATCCATGCGCCGGACCCCGGGTGCGTCAACAACCGCGACTACTGGGAGTCGCTCCTCGTGGGTGAGGAACCCGCCATGCCCGTTCGTCCGTCCCAAAAAAAGGGTTAGTTCTTCTTCCTCAGCCAGAGGAGGAAGGCCAGCGGGGCAAGGAGGGGCGCGTAGACGAGCGGTGCCGCAGGCGTCGTCGTCGCCTGCGCGGTGGTCGCCTCCGTCGTCACCCCTGAGGTCACGTTCGTCGTGACATTCGTCTCGCCTTCCGTCGTGGCGTTCGTCTCCACCACTACGGTCGCGTTCTCCGGCGCCGCGGCGATGGCAAACGTGGAGAATCCGGGGGTGGTTGCCCGGAAGCGGTACAACCCGCTCTCCTCACCGACGACCTCGGTCTCCAGGGACTGCCAGACGCCGCCGACACAGCGCATCAGCCTGACGTCCTCCGGGGCCATGCCGTGGTCTTCGAGCCAGTCGGCAGGGATGGTGAAGACGATCACCGCTCTCTCGATGTCGTGCGGGTTCACCCAGAAGAGGGTGATCTCGACGTACTCGTAGATGTCGCCGGTGGGGGGCGTCGTCGCAGCGGACGGGGTTGCCTCCTTCACGGTCACCATCAGCTTCGGGATGGTGTTCGCTGCCGTGATGGCAACGCTGCCGACCGATGAGGTGGTGCCCGAGAACGTGAACGTCTCGCCGCGCATCAGGTTCTCACGCATCCCTGCATCGAAGGTCGGGCCGCTGTCGCCGCCGCTGTCGCTCCAGCCGGAACCGGTCGACCCGCCGCTGTCCCCGGGATCACCCGGATTCGGTGTGGGTGCGCCGGTGACGGTGACCGCTGCCGTTCCCACCGCGCTGCCGGCCCGGGCCTTCACGTCCGCCGATCCCCCCGCGTATGCCGCGAAGAGGCCGGCCCTGTCGATGGAGCCGACACCCGGGTCGGAGGACGACCAGGCAACCCTGACCCAGTCCATCTCGTTGTCGCACTGGTCAAAGACCGTAGCGACGAACTCCCCGGTCTCCCCGGCCGCGAGCGTTGCCGTCGCGGGGTCGACCTCGACGCGGGTTGGGACCGGGAGCGAGGGGTCGACGGTCACACAGGCGGAACCCGATATCCCGCCCGCCGATGCGGTGAGCGTCACCTCGCCGTCCTCGAGGGCGGTAAAGAGCCCGCACGCATCGATGGTGCCGACGGTCTCATCACTGCTCTCCCAGGTCGCCTCGACGTCCGGCATAGCGTAGCCGTACTGGTCGAACGCGGTCACGGTGAGCGAGAGCGTGCTCCCGGCAGCGATAGTGAAGTCAGACGGGCTGACCGCGATCCGCGCTGGAGCCCGGGATGCCGACCGGACCGTCACGACCGCGGTCCCGGTCTCGTCGATCCCGTCGACCGACGCAGTGACGGTTGCCGTGCCTCCGCAGACTGCGGTGAAAAGCCCGTCTTCGTCGATCGTGCCGACGGTTTCGTCATCGCACGACCAGGTTACCGTAGCGCCGGGCGAACTGTTGCCTTCCAGGCCAAACGCGGTCGCCAGGTCAGGCACGGTCGCGGTGAACTGCCGGGAGTCCCCGACGTCCAGGGTGACCGCCGGCGGGGAGACAACGACTCCCGGAGAAGCCTCGGTGACCGTTACGGTCGCCGTCCCGGTGACGCCGCATGCCGATGCGGTGAGGGTCGTCGTGCCCGCAGTAAGGGCGGCGAAGCGTCCGTCCGTCCCGATCGTGCCGACGGTCTCATCGCTGCTTACCCAGGCGATATCGATGCCCGGCATGACGCAGCCGTCCTGATCATAAGCGGTTGCCGAGAACGTCTCCGCGTCGCCGACATTGAAGGTGATTGCCGGAGGCGTAACGGCGATCCGGGAGAGGACCGGGTCATCGGAGGTTACGGTGACGGTCGCGGTTCCGGCGGCGCCGTCGCCCGTCGCGGTGAGGGTCGTCGTGCCTGCACAGATTGCGGTAAAGAGGCCGCACGTATCGATGGTGCCGACACCCGGGTCGCTGCTCGTCCAGGTGACCGCAACGTCGGCAACGACGTTGCCGAACCGGTCGAACGCGACGACGTCGAACTGCCGGGTCTCGCCCGCGTCAAGGATGGCCGCTGACGGGGAGACTGCAAGTTTAGCGAGCGCCGGGTCCGCGGCGATGACGGTGACGGCCGCCGTTCCGGAGACCTCGCCTGCCGTTGCGGTGAGGGTCGTCGTGCCCGCGGCGAGAGCGGTGAAGATGCCGTCCGCACTGATGGTCCCGATGGTCTCGTTGCTGCTCGTCCAGACGATATCACCGGCGGGCACGACGTTGCCGTCCCGGTCATAGGCGGTCACGATGAACTTCTGGTCGTCGCCGACTGCGAGGGTGGTCCGGGGCGGCGTGACCTTCAGGCTCCCGAGCACCGGGTCGACCGGGTCTTCGGCGTCAGCGCTGACGGTTACGGTTGCCGTCCCGGCGATCTCGCCTGCGGTTGCGGTGACGGTCGCCGAGCCCGCGGCAAGCGCGGTGAAGACGCCGTCCGCACCGACCGTGCCGACGGTCTCATTGCTGCATGACCATACGACCGGAACTCCGGGCATGGTGTTGCCGGACCCGTCAGAGCAGACGGTGGCAAACCCGCGAGTCTCGCCGACCGTGAGCGTCGCCGTAGCCGGTGCGATCTCGATCTCCGCGAGGACCGGGGCGTCGGCGCTGACGGTTACGGTCGCTGTTCCGGAGATCCCGCCTGCGGTTGCGGTGACGGTCGCCGAACCTGCGGCAAGCGCAGTGAAGATGCCGCTCTCATCGATGGTCCCGACAGTCGTGTTGCTGCTCGTCCAGGTGACCGCGACTTCCGGCAGTTCGTTGCCGAACTGGTCGAGGGCGGTTGCTGTGAACTGCCCTTTGTCGTTGACCGCGAGGGTGGCCGCGGTCGGCGTGATCGCGATGCTCTGCGGGACCAGGTCTTCATCGGTGACCGTTACGGCCGCTGTCCCGGATACGCCGTCCGCAGACGCGGTGATGGTCGCCGAACCTGCGGCAAGCGCAGTGAAGACGCCGTCCGCGCCGATCGTGCCAACGGTCTCATCGTTGCACGACCAGGCTACCGGGACACCGGGCATGGTGTTGCCGGACGCATCCGAGCAGACGGTGGCAAACCCGCGGGTCTCGCCGACCCTGATGGTGGCCGCGGCCGGTGTGATCGCGATCTCCGCGAGAACCGGGGCTTCGGCGGTGACCGTGACGGTCGCGCTCCCGGTGATGCTGCCCGCCGTTGCGGTGATGGTCGTCGTGCCCGCGGCCTTCGCGGTGAAGACACCGTCGGCGCCGATGGTCCCGATAGCCTCATCGCCGCTCGTCCAGGTGACCGAAACGCCGGTCATCTTGCTGCCGAACTGATCGAGGGCGGTTGCTGTGAACTGCTGTGTCTCGCCGACCGCGAGCGCGGCTTTTGAAGGCGTGACTTCGATGCTCGTTGCGACCGGTACGACCGGTGCTTCAGGCTCGTAGACGAAGATGTAGAGGTTCGAATCAGCTTCCCGGCCCCTCTGCCAGACGATCGTGTTTCCGCTGACAGCGGGGTAGAGGTGTTCGTCGTAGATGTCTTCGGCTTCAACTACGGACAGCTCCTCCCCGGGGGGGGAGAGGTCGTACATGTAGATGCTCCGCGCCGGAACCCGCTTGTCCTCCCAGCCGATGAGGCTCCCGCTGATCGCCGCTGAGACCTGGTCGGAGGAGTCGGTGGTGATCCGGATCTCTCCGGCGGACAGGTCGTCGAGATCGGTCATATAGATGTCGGAATTACCGTCTTGGTACTCTTCCCAGGCGATCTGGCTCCCGTAGAGCGAGGGCCAGGACTGGTCACTCGTTCCCGTGGAGGCATGGCCTATCTTGCCGGTCCCGATCTCGTAGTACCTGATCCTTTCTTCCCCGCTCTCTACCCAGGCGACATACTTCTCCGAGAGTGCGGGCTTGAACTCGGTTTTGCCGCCTGGAATCGTTGTCCTTGCGTTGCAGTCGATGATGTCCTTTACCTTCTTGGCAGCGATGTCGTAGAGGGCGATGTTGGTCCTGCCGCTGCTGTCATCGTACCAGGCGATGTAGTTCCCACGGACGATGGGCAGCCACTGGTTGCCCGTGTCGGTGGTGAGCCGTGTTTCATTATCTTTCGAGCGCTGGTAGAGGTAGATATCCCAGTTGCCATTCCGGTTATCCTGCCAGACGATGGAGTCTCCTGATATGGATGGTTTCTCCTGCGAGGCGGGGTCATTCGTGATCCTTGTCCCTACAGGGAGTGTGTACGGCGCGTTCCGGAAATCGGATACGCTCGCGAGGAATATGTCCTTGACTCCTCTCTCCTGCTCGTCGTTTCGGTCGTCTTCCCAGACGATCATGTTGCCATCGATATCCGGGTGCTCCTGCGCTTTGCCGAAGGGATGATAGATCTTCTCCCCCGGCGCAGTTTCTATCGCCATGACCGGCGATATCAGCAGCCCGACAGCGACGACTACGCACAATAATCTCAGGTGTGCCTGTTTCTTCATTCTTTTCCCCCCTTGAATGATTCGCCTTTCACCTGCGAGACCGCGGTGCATACCTCCCGGTATACACAAAGGGCTCGCTAAAGCAGGTGCTCACCGGAGCACCCGGCAGGCGGAGTGCAGAATCCGATTTAAAGCCCGGTCATAGGGTAGCCGGTGAATGGCTGAATAGCCGTATAAATATATATCCTTTACGGTGATTTATTCTAAGAATTATATAATAAAAATGGGAATTTTTCGTGTCCCCCCGCGGGTGCCGGGAGTCCGGGAAGGGCCGTCTTCGGACAGCACCCTCCCGGGGAGCGGGGAGGCCTGTGGCGGCGTATATTCTCCTCAAGACCGATATAGTCGATGGATTTTTGCCGCAATCGCTGCAGGACAGCCGGGTTCACACCGGCGGTCGCCGTGCCCCGGCAAGATCTCTTCGGATCTTTCGCCTGACGTACCACTCGACGGCTCTCCTCACGGCGTCGTAGAGCGGGTTGACCGGCACGCTCGTGTAGTAGCGCACACCAGGGTCGAGCCAGCCCGATTCTTTCCAGTAGGCGTGGTCGGCCGGAGCAGAGTCGGCGAACTCGTCAAACGACGCCCGCTGGGCGTGGAAGAAGATGACGCTCCGGAGCCCCGGCCGCCGTGCTCTCCCCTCAACCAGCGCCTGGAAGAACGACTGAGCTGCATCGTCGAGTCTCTGGTCGTTCTCGCGGACCTGCCGCTCCGGCGTGGTGGCGGGGTTCGTGATAATACCGACGCGGGAGACGACATCAAATCCCCATATGCCGGCGACGGTGTCGAGGTAGCGAAGAACGTCCTTCTCGCCCACCGCACCGGTGGTGGCGAGGAGGAGGGCTTTTTTACCGAAGAACCGGGGGCGAAGACGTAGGAGAACTGGTCGATGAAGGTCTTCATCTGGCCGGTGACGGCGAGACCGTAGACCGGCGACGCGAAGATCACCCCGTCGGCATCGTGCAGCTTCCGCCCGACGGCAGGGGCATCGTCCCGGATGGGGCAGTGTTCTTCGCCCCACTCGAGACATGCCATGCATCCCCGGCAGGGTGCAAGGGCAACGTCCCCGAGCATGAGGTACTCGAACCCGACGTCGCCGAGGGAGCGCATGGCGTCCTCAATCCTCTTCGCCGCCCGGTAGGTGTTGCCTTTCCGGGGGCTTCCCATGATGACCAGGATCTTCATAGCCGGCTCCTCTGCATCCCCCCCGTGCAGGTCGGGGCACAGGCGGAGATCTTCATTCTGCAACGTCTGTTGCGGGATGCGATGAGGGTTCCCGAACCGCCCGGTGGATCCTGGTCGAGATCGCTCAGGCAGCAGTCCGAACCCGATCGTCACGGTTCCATGCATTCTTCACCCGGAAAGTAGGAGTGATCGGGTTCAGCAAGACGATTGTCGCTGTGGCACGCAAGATCGTCACGATCTTCTGGCATCTGGTGGTGAATGACGAGGAATACGAAGAGAACGAAAGGAACAGAAAACAGGAGATCCGTATCCCGAAAGTAAAACAACCAAAGTTTCTGACATTAAATGAGATGCTCCAGGTGCTTGTCGAGGCTAACATCTTCCTGAAACAATCAGATCCGCATGGAGGAGGATGAATTCATCGTATTTTCATGTGAAACACGCAGCGATCCACCAACACGGGTCGACCTGACGGGCCATGTTCGCCATGAACAGAAATGGGCATTCCCCATTTTCAGTCATATAGAGAACGAACAGGCCCGTCCACCCTAAACCATTAAATGATACCTGTGCATCATAAGAGCATGAACCCGGTTGGCGGCGTGGTACGGGGCTTTTCAACCCGTCCCTTGCGGGAGGGTCGGAATTCCGGCATTGAACGCCTCTGCGGTGGTGTTGGTACGATGAAGATGCCGAACGTTGTCGGCGGAACGGATATCCGGTTCTTCCCGTTCGGCAGGGAGTTGCTTTCCGCAGTTACAGATCTGGGATGATAATTGACATCAGTGATTTGGCAATTGCAGACATTTTTCGGTACCCTGGTGGGGTTCGGATTGGGGAGGATGAGGACGAGACCGTACGGCTCGGCGGCGACTTTTGAGTAACTAACGATAAATGAGAGAACACTATGTCAGCGATACAATGTCCGGGAAAGAGAGGCAGACGCACGCTTATTGCCATAGTCGTCGTGATAGTAGCCGTGTGTGCCGTTGTGCTGGTATTCCATTTTCAGCCGTGGAAACCGACTCCACCCGGCCCACCGGTGCCGACGATACCGACTCCCGTGATGCCGACGGTGACAGAACCCACAATCATTGTTGCAGCGAGCGACAGCAGCGCGACGTCGAAATCCGGAGCAGACTATATCTGTGACGGTATCGATGATCAGCATGAGATTCAGGCTGCGATCGATGCCCTCCCTGCCAGAGGCGGGACCGTCCAGCTGACGGAAGGAACGTTCAACTGTGCCGGAAGCATTCTGCCCAGGTCATACACGACCCTGAAAGGGCGGGGTGATGAGTCTACCCACCTCATTTTTACAAATAACGGCCTGATCTGGATGAAAAATGATTCTATTGCGTTAGAAGGCTTCCGGGCAACCGGCTCCGGCTATTCCGGGAAATGGGCGCATATGGGTGTGATATACATCACTGCGAGCCACATGTGGGTCAGGGACGTCACGGCCACGGCCGACGGCTCCATCCAGGCTGTATTTTACGTGCATTCTATCGAAGGCTATAACAAGGATATCGAGTATATTGCGTTCGTCGGTTGTGTGGCTGATGGTCCCGGAACGTTTGGATTTCTTCATAGTTCGCAAGATACCGACTACAAGGTACACAGATACGTCCAGTATACCGATTGCAGGGCAATCGACTGCGGCCGATATTCCAGATTCAATAACTGGGTCACAGGATTCGACTTTGCGGAGCTCAACGACATCGAGAGCCTGCGGGTGACCCGGTGTGTCGCCGAAGGCAGCTGGGAATCCGGGTTCCACTTTGAATGGGCCCCCGCCAAGAACGACATCGTTCTCACCGACTGCATCAGCAGAAACAACGGCCAGAAACCCTACCCCGCATATTACGACACAAGCGGCGAGTACTACTTCGGTGCCGGCTACATGGCGCCGAGGGGCCAGTACACGTTCGACAACTGCACCGCGGAAGGCAACAGCGCCTACGGGTTCTTCTTCAGCTACCCCGATGGCGTTTACCTGTACAATTGCACGGACCTCGAGACGGGCCGGGGGAAGACCGACTACTCGCAGGTGAAACCGACGTCGTTCTTCATCGTGCAGTCGCTGTTGACGAACGCTAACCCCTCGATCGTCATGGATAACTGTGAAAGCATCGAATCGTTCGGATACGGTCTGCACATTGCGCTGATGGATCACGTGCAGATCAAAAACTTCCGGTTGACTGATCCAGCCGGGATCGACGGCAAGGGCGCCGTGGTGGGGGGTTCACCGCGAGGAGCGTTATTTGTGGATTCTAGCATCGATATCCGTGCAACGGGGGATCGAGTCTCCACTCTGATATACGCGATGGGTAACAGGAATGTTGTATATTCCGGGCAGATAAATTCAAACGCGGCGCAACCATTTGTTATTGACGGATACGGGACCAGCAATGTACTGGTACGGAATATGCAGATTCTACCGGTTGGTTCGACGGGCATAACGTTGACACAGGATGTACCCGAGGGTGCAGTAAAGATCGTGAAGTCGTGACATCCTGTTCATCTATCCTTCGGTCGTTTTGGGTGCATCAGGAAGCACTTCCGTTATCTCCTCTCCTTTTTTCTCTAATTTCCAAACGAATTCGATCCATCTCTTTCTGCCGGACCTCTCATGCGCAGGTCAACTCTGCCTGAATCTTCCGGGTGGGCAGGAGTTGTTGCCGCGCTCAGGGGCATCAACCCCCTTTCCGATATAAAAACCATCCCCTGATACGATATCCTCAATGTGGCTTTTTCTCAGCTTCATATTGATTTAAAATTCGTATATCCTCCGGTAAGCCCGTGTGACGATTATTATTGTTTTAAAAATATTTTTATAATGCGATATAAAGACCTTAATCCGCTCCTGTGAGGGAATAGCATGAAGAAAACACTCGTAGTAGAAAGACGGTCAACGCTCCTTCTCGTGTTCTGCTTCTTTCTGATCTTCGGAACGGCCGTAGCAGGAGAGGAATTGTCCGGTACAAACACACTTGTCGTGGCGGCGGGCGATAGCACCAGCACAGCGAAGGCTCAGGCCGACTATGTCTGTGACGGATCAAACGATCAGGCGGAGATCCAGAACGCTATCAACGCCCTCCCCGCCGGCGGCGGAACCGTCCAGCTGACGGAAGGGACGTTCAATTGCGCCGGAAGCATTCTGCCCAAAGCGCATACGATCCTCAAAGGCCAGGGCGACGATAAGACCTTTATTCGGTTCACGAACGACGGAATTCTCCGGGTCGACGCCGAATACGTGACGCTGGAGAACTTCCACGTCAAAGGCACCGGTTACAGTGCATCGCGCGACTTCGGCGTGGTGTACATCCGTGCAGGCCACAACGCTGTCCGGGACGTCACCGGTACTGCGGACCGGACCATCCAGGGGCTCTTCTATGTGCGCTCCGTCGGCCTCGGCAACAAGAACATCGAGGACATCGAATTTACCCGGGTGGTTGCAGACAGCCCCGGAACCTACGGGTTTCTCCACAGTTCATGGGGCACCAACTACAAGGTGCACAAGAACGTCCGCTATACCGACTGCAAGGCAATCGATTGTGGTCGATACAGCGCCTATAATCCCTGGGTTACCGGGTTCGACTTTGCGGAGCTCAACGACATCGAGAACCTGCGGGTGACCCGGTGCGTCGCCGAAGGCACGCTTGAGTCCGGGTTCCACTTCGAGTATGGTCCGAACAAGAAAGACGTCCTTTTCACCGACTGCATCAGCAAAAACAACGGTCAGAAGGCGTTTCCGAAGACCTACAGCCTGGGCGGCGAGGACTACTTCGGTTCCGGTTACTACGCGCCGAGGGGCGCGTACACGTTCAACAACTGCACCGCGGAAGGGAACAGCGCCTACGGGTTCTTCTTCAGCTACCCCGACGGGGTCTACCTGTACAACTGCACGGACCTCGAGACAGGCCGGGGGAAGACCGACTACTCGGCGGTGAAGCCGACATCGTTCTTCATCGTGCAGTCGCAGTTGACGGACGCCAACCCCTCGATCGTCATGGAGAACTGCACGAGCCTCAACTCCCACGGCCGCGGCCTCTACGCGACTCTCGTCGACTATGTCCAGATTAAGAACTTCACGATGACCAATCCGGGAGGCATCAACGGTGTCGGCGCTCTGATAGGAGATCCGGCACTGGGCGGGCAGGTGGTCGATTCACAGTTCGATATTCACGCGGCAGGGGATGCGGTGAAGACGCTCATCGGTGTGAACGGCGTGACAAACTCCAGGTTCACCGGAGATGTCGTCTCGGATGCCGAAAATCCGATCCTTGTTGACGGATCGGCTCAAAGCACCGCAATGATGAAGGATATGGAGATCCAGCCGAGCACTCCACCGGCAGATCCGACTGGGGAAACAACCTCTGATTCAGTTTCCACAGATGCATCTCTCTAATTCGATGCTCAAAACCGAACCGGTAGAGGTAGTTGCCATATGGAGCTCGGGCAGAGGATCGCACCCCTCCTTTCCACTCTTCGGCAGCACAAGACCTCCTGGTTCGATATGTCCTGACCGTTTCCGTCATCCGGGATCTGATTTCATGACGTATTCCGCTTATTCTGGCTGACAGCCTTTTCATCGGCCAGGGATAGTGTCGTTCGACACCTGCGGGCACGGTGCCCGGCGACGCTGTCTGCGGGCATGTGATCTCTCCAGGATTTTTGTTGCGATTTAACTGCAGGAAATTATTATCGGGATGCATAATGTCTTTATTTTGTACACGAGCAGTCTTCTGGACAGCCATATGGTCGGGTGCGAGTTCGCGTTGTCCACACCCATAGTTTAAATAATATCAAAAATATGTCATTTTTATATAAAAAAGATGATTTAATCGTATTTTAGATTTATTACATTTATAATCACTCTGATTTGAAATACCTTTGATTATATATCTTTAATAAATTTAAATATTTATATATATTACAATTTTCTGATACTTGGTATCGCCTGAACGAGGTGACTTAGTGAGATTCAAACGAACAACGAGGCTAATTATTGCAGTGTTCCTGGTATTCGGCATGGTGCCGTTTGTCGGAGCACTGGAGCCCGGCACGGCCACGATAACCGTGGCTGCAAGTGACAGCACCAGCACAGCGAAGGCACAGGCCGACTACGTCTGTGACGGATCGAACGATCAGGCGGAGATCCAGAACGCTATCAACGCCCTCCCCGCCGGCGGCGGAACCGTCCAGCTGACGGAAGGGACGTTCAATTGCGCCGGAAGCATTCTGCCCAAAGCGCATACGATCCTCAAAGGCCAGGGCGACGATAAGACCTTTATTCGGTTCACGAACGACGGAATTCTCCGGGTCGACGCCGAATACGTGACGCTGGAGAACTTCCACGTCAAAGGCACCGGTTACAGTGCATCGCGCGACTTCGGCGTGGTGTACATCCGTGCAGGCCACAACGCTGTCCGGGACGTCACCGGTACTGCGGACCGGACCATCCAGGGGCTCTTCTATGTGCGCTCCGTCGGCCTCGGCAACAAGAACATCGAGGACATCGAGTTCACCCGGGTGGTTGCAGACAGTCCCGGAACCTACGGGTTTCTCCACAGTTCATGGGGCACCGACTACAAGGTGCACAAGAACGTCCGCTATACCGACTGCAAGGCAATCGATTGCGGTCGATACAGCGCCTATAATCCCTGGGTTACCGGGTTTGACTTTGCGGAGCTCAACGACATCGAGAACCTGCGGGTGACCCGGTGCGTCGCCGAAGGCACGCTTGAGTCCGGGTTCCACTTCGAGTATGGTCCGAACAAGAAAGACGTCCTTTTCACCGACTGCATCAGCAAAAACAACGGTCAGAAGGCGTTTCCGAAGACCTACAGCCTGGGCGGCGAGGACTACTTCGGTTCCGGTTACTACGCGCCGAGGGGCGCGTACACGTTCAACAACTGCACCGCGGAAGGGAACAGCGCCTACGGGTTCTTCTTCAGCTACCCCGACGGGGTCTACCTGTACAACTGCACGGACCTCGAGACAGGCCGGGGGAAGACCGACTACTCGGCGGTGAAGCCGACATCGTTCTTCATCGTGCAGTCGCAGTTGACGGACGCCAACCCCTCGATCGTCATGGAGAACTGCACGAGCCTCAACTCCCACGGCCGCGGCCTCTACGCGACTCTCGTCGACTATGTCCAGATTAAGAACTTCACGATGACCAATCCGGGAGGCATCGACGGTGTCGGCGCTCTGATAGGAGATCCGGCGCTGGGAGTGGGTTTTGTCTCTTCAAACGTCGATATCCATGCCTCAGGAAACAGCGCGTCCAAGCTCGTCACGGTGAACAGCGCTTCCAATTCAAAATTCACCGGGAGCATTGTATCCGATGTGGCGACGCCGTTCACCGTAGCTGGAGGGGGGACCAAAAACGTCGTCGTTGAAGGCATAAAGACGGTTTCGAATACACTTCCAGTGGGTTCGACGGGAATCACGACGAGTAGCGTCAACTCGGGAGCAGTCAGTATCGTCAACTGTGCGGTCGTCAGGCCCGGCAGCACTCCGCTCCCGACACCGACCACCCCGACACCGACCCCCACCACGCCGGCTCCCTCCGGGAAGCCGGATCTCGTGGTGACCGACATCGCCTGGGTGCCGGCCAACCCGGTGACCGGGGCACCGGTGACCCTCTCGGCGACCATCAAGAACCAGGGTACCGCCGCCACGCCTGCGGGTGTGACGCACGGCATCCTCTTCACGTTCGATGACGGAGCGGCCGGCGCCGGTGTCTGGTCGGACAGCCATACCGCGTCGATCGCTCCGGGAGCGTGGGTCACGCTGACCGCGAACGGCGGCTCGGCCGGCGCAACCTGGAAAGCCATCGAGGGCGCTCACACGGTGAAGGCCACCGTCGACGACGTCAACCGGATCGCTGAGAGCGACGAGACCAACAACGTCCGCGCCGAGCAGATCACGGTCTCGAATGTTGCACCGACGCCGACCCCGACACCGGCTCCCTCCGGGAAGCCGGATCTCGTGGTGACCGACATCTCCTGGGAACCGGCAAACCCGGCTCCCGGAAGTGCGGTGACGCTCAAGGCCACGATCAAGAACCAGGGCACCGCCGCGACGCCTGCAGGCACAAAGCACGGCATCCTCTTCACGTTTGATGACGGAGCGGCCGGTCCGGGTGTCTGGTCGGATACCCACACTGCGTTGATCGCTCCAGGTTCATCGGTCACCCTGACCGCGAACGGCGGCTCGGCCGGCTCAGCCTGGAAAGCCATCGAGGGCACTCACACCGTGAAGGCCACCGTCGACGACGTCAACCGGATCGCCGAGGCCAGCGAGACCAACAACATCCTTACCAAGTCCATCACGGCGGCAACGTCAACCCCGCAACCTGAAAAAGGGGATCTCAATGCCGACGGGAAAGTAGACTGGGCTGATGTTGCTCTTATCGGCGACATGGTTCTCGGGCGTGTCGAAGCAGACCCCGACGCAGACTTCAATGCCGACGGTAAGGTAGATTGGAACGACGTCTCACTGCTGGCCGACTACTTCTTCGGAAGAGTAGATGCACTGTGAGACCCTTTAAGAGATCGTTTCTCACGCCGCTCACCCCCAAACTTTTTTTCCGGTACCCGTCCGCCTCCTGATCTGTGAACGCCTGGATTCGTCGTCAGTAGCGGCCGTTTCTCCTTTGCCACACCATGTGTGGACGTCCCAAACGTTCTGGATTCATTTAATAGTATGGGCCCCTCGGTACGACGTATCGGTGCAGGAGGGGCGCCAGGATGGATAATTTGATATACGCGATACATCCATTAGGGGAAATAATGCACGCGTTCCCGAAAAACCCCGTTGAACTGAAAGCCTATCTTATAGACCCGCTGTATAGGAATACGTTCTTCATCATCCTCACATCGATCTCAAGTGCAGGCTTTGGCTTCATATTCTGGATGCTTGCAGCACGGTTCTATCCGCAAGAAGACGTAGGGGTTGCGACGGCCCTTATCTCATCCATGGGGATGCTGATCCTCTTATCGAAGCTTGGATTTGATCAATCGATCATACGGTTTTTTCCGACGCGGGATAAATCCAAGGTCCTGGGAACGGCAATAATCGTTACATCACTATTCGGGTTTGTCCTGGGAGCTCTGTTCATAGCCACGGTGGATACCTGGTCGCCCGAATTGCACCCGGTCAAGGACTATGCGCTCCTCTACATCACCTTTCTGATAGCCAACTCTGTAACGGCTTTTATCGGTGCAGCATTCGTTGCACTGCGGAAATCCGAATTTTACTTCCTTCAGAGCCTCCTTTTTGGTTCAAGGCTCCTTATTCTCATTCCTCTGATTTTTCTCGGAGCACTTGGAATCTTCAGTTCGCTGGGTCTTTCATTCATCATTGCCCTCATTGTTTCGGTTTTCCTTCTCTACAGGTCCGGGATTCATCTATCCGGCCTTGATAGGGACTTTTTGATCGATTCGTTTCGCTTCTCTGCAGGCAACTACTTTTCCGGATTGCTCATTGCGGCTCCGAGCACGATCCTCCCGATTCTTGTGTTGAACATTCTCGGTGCAGAAAAAGCCGCTCAGTACTTCATTGCGTATGCACTTGTCATGTTCTTATTCCTCATCCCCACGTCTTTCACGACATCGCTCTTTGTCGAGGGCAGCCACGGCGAAGCACTGAAGAGAAACGTACTAAAATCGCTCGCCGGAATTTTTGCGCTGCTCATCCCGGCGGTTGTGGGCTTGTTCGTATTCGGAGAGCATATCCTCGGTTTGATCGGTCCGGATTATGTAGAAGGGCTCGAATTAGTTAAGGTTCTGGCAATTTCAAGTTTTTTCTTCTCGTTTTCGGAAGTATTTATTGCAATCAAGAAAGTTCAGTACGGGCTGAAGAGTCTGATCGTTATCAGCGCCATCATCTTCATCCTGCTTCTGGCGTCCAGTTATATCTTGATGCTGCAATTCGGGATTCTTGGTGTGGGGTATGCATGGATCCTGACATACGCACTGATCGGTATCTTTGTAGTGCTATCCATGGCTAAGCGGTACGTTCTGTGATTTACTCTCCCACGCACATTTTCGGGCATCAGGCGTGAACGCCGATCCCGGGACGGCAGCAGCACGGAGGAAGTGTTACCCGTTCTGATATATCTCGCTCTGATAGTTTGAATACACCTTGTTGTTGCGGCAGATCGCGGGATATATCTCTTCGATGCTCCAGTAATCATAATACTCCTCAGGACCGCTTGCGGAGCGCTCGACGACGTTATATGTCGCCAGATAAACATATGCGCCATATGCGCCCCAAACCGGTTCGAAGTCTGTTTTGGGCAAGAAGGGGGGCGTCCTCGCGAGGTTGCCGTAGGAGGTCAATACATTATCTTTCCGTGTTCTATCCGCATAGACGACCGAACCGTCCTCCGTGTACTTGCCCAGCCAGCGGGCACCAAAAACGTCGTGCTCCGGTATGAACGTTCCATAGAACACATTTTTCGGTGTACCGCCTCCGTATTTCTTAATCGAGTCCTGACTTAGAGCGATGGACGACGGCTGATCGTTGGCGCACTCGTAGATCCAACCCGTACTGAAGAGGAACAGCAATGAGAAGAGAACCGACATCAGTACCAGCGGCGTTCGTCCCGTGAGCCATCCGCTCCGGAGTTTATTGATATATGTTCCCAGTGCCGCAAGTATGCTGATGCCGCCGATAACGCAGAGCGGGGAAAGGAAGATGAGCACAATCTGGTAGAGTCTTGAGGTGTTGAGTGTGCTGGAAAAGTTTGGTACAACGACGCCCGCAACTCCGAAGAGGAGCGCAATAAAAGAGAACGCAATGTATTCCCTTGAAAAATTGGTGGTACTGCGCCAGGAACAGATGGCGATAAACCCAACGACGATGAGTGCCAGAGTAATGAGGTGGAGGCCTTTGGCGACGGTATGCAGGGGCGATTGGGGAGTGCTGATGAGAAGGTCCAACCCTTCAGTTGCCTCGGGGTTCAGCAGGTCCACCAAGACCGTATTGCCAATGTGATCGATGATCGATACGATTGTATCGAAGGAAGTCCCTCCCGCGATAAGTATGTACCACCCGAGTGTAAACCCGGTAAAAAAGAGGACATGAACGGCGGTTATCGCCCTCCCGTCATCCCTCCAGCTCAAGGAATCTCCCCCTGACGATCTCTCCCCTGCTGCTTTTCGCAAACGTTTGAGAATAGTATGTCCGCGGGTTGCGGTGATTGAGGAGAGAGTCATGTACAGCCAGACCGCGATGAGGAAGAGCAGGTAGATATATGATGTTCCGTAATGCGAAACGGCCAGAGAGGCACCGAATACCACAAATAACGCGAAATTCGTTATTCGGGGAATATTTCTCGTGACCATTATCATGATGAGCAGGACGAGAAAGAGTTCTGCAATCTCCTGACGCGCCAGAGAGGCCATTTCCGCGTAAAATATTATGAATGAGACGAAGAAGAAACATGCAAGGAAAGCGTTCTTTGCCTCTATCTGCCTCCGGAAAACATGATACAACCCCAGGGGCACAAGGGCAAAGATAATCGGATAGACTAATTTGAACACCCAGGTCAGGTCCAACCCCGTGATATACGAGTACATCGGAGCCAGCAGGACGACGGAGAGCATTGCGTTCACATTTCCGGGACTTGTGGAATCCCAGAATGAGTTATCTATGACGAGGTTTGCAAGGAATGTCTCATAATGGATATCGTAGCCCCATAGATAGGGAGATATGAGCGATGTGTGAAGCAATAGCGAGACGGAGATGGATAAGATTGCCAGAGGGTACAGCGTTTCCGGGATCACCCGGTTTAATCCAATCAGTATAGGTATAACCGCGATGAGCGCGATTACCAGCATGAGAATTCCGTTGTTGTGATACTGGTTTACGAAATAGGTCCCGATAATTGTCAGGAACGGCACTAGATACAAGAGAAACGCAGGTCTTGAGAGAAACGTCTCCGTATCGATAGAGCCCGGTTCGGAGGATCGACCATCTCTGGCGAGACTGAGTATGAGCAGAATCAATGTTATGACGTTGATTGTCACCAGGGTTGAACCGGGCGACAGCGGCCGGGAGACCCCAAAGATGGGGTAGAACACACTCATAAGGAACCCGGTAGCCATGAGGATTGCTATGCTCAACCCAACTGCATAGAGAAGTGTCTCAAGGGTACTTATATTATGTATCCTCATGAGTCTGAGAGCGATTATACCCGGAACGAATGTAAAAAAGGTAAACCCCAGGATCGCTTGCAGAGCGAGGATATACGGGTCCGTACTCGCCAGAAGTTGTATAACCAGGAGTCCCAGCTGAAACCCCAGGATCGCGATGAAATAATTCCGGATCTTCCAGTCGTTTAGCGTAATTGGATTTTCGATCTGCATGGCATCATCTATGTGGAGTCGCTATGACGGGCACTTGATTCCGGAACCAGAGTCTGGTACAGGTTCTCCAGTTTTCCCCTGATTATTCGCCAGTCATATTTCACTTCGGCCAGCGCTCGAGCATTGTCTCCAATTCTCTTCCGTTCTTCTTTATTTTCGATCAGATACCGGATCCCCGCTATGAAGTCTTCATCGACGTCGTCAACGATGATCGCATGCTCGTAATTTTCAGCATCGATTCCCTCGATTCCTTTCTTCGTGGTCACAATTGGTAGACCGGCGCTCATATAATCGAATACTTTTAGTTTTGTCCCTCCTCCGCTTCTAAGAGGCACAATGGCGATATCGGCGCCGCAAATATTCTGGATATCGGTGATGAACCCAAGCGATCTGACGTTTGCTTCTTCAAACGTTGGAACCTGCGTCCCACCGATGACAAATAATACATCCGGGTTTGTATCGGCAAAACGAGGGGCAATATAGGTTTGAATAAGATCAAACCCTTCCCGGTTCGGCGGATGCCCGTAGAGGCCGTGGAAGAATACAGCGATATCCGTGGGACGCAGCCCCATCCCTTCGCGAATCTTATTTCTTGCTCCATCAGATATCCTCGAACGGATACTGCATCCCGAAGGAATGACGCTGATCATCCCATCTTTGAGATGATACTTCCTCCTGAACGTAGCTGCATCATTGTCGCTCACGGCGGTGATGTGGTCGAACAGGTACCTGCAGGAGACCCTCTCCAGCAAATTCGTATAGGCGGGTATGAGTTTCCGCTCCATCGGGGAGTAGTGGTCATGGTTCGCAAAGGTCTGTTGAATGAAGTCGGATTCAACATTGTGAGCGTCATACACTATCTTTATCTTCCTGCGCGTAAGGAAACCGAGTGTCCTGGCCGCCATTGCTCCGCTTGGATGGGTGATCTGGATGAGATCAATCTCTTCGTCCCTGATGATCCGCGCCGCCTTACGGATGAAATCGAGATTAATATCTCTGAATATGGATAATCTCCTTTGGAGCGCCTCGATATCATGATAAGTATAGACCTTCGCGACATCATCATCGCTCTCGTCATGAAGATGATCTGGTTCGAGTACAATGACGCGGTTATGTGCGGCCTGGCACTTGACAAGGTTGCAAAACCGATTCTGGCCCCCGCTCAGTGGTTTTGATAGCCCGACGGTTGTTGGAATTGCCAGTATATTCATAGACACTTCTGGTATTCCTGTTCGAGTTTTTCCACGGTCGAGGAACTCGTTGTCGGATTTCCGCTCTTCTGCAGGCATAGGCACTTCCTGTATTCCTGATCGAGTTTTTCCACGATCCGGTCCCATGTCAGGTTCTTCCGAACGAATTCCTGCCCTCGCTGAATCATTTTCCTCCCTTCCTCGGGATTTTCAAGACAGAATGCCATTTTTTTCGCTAAATCAGCACAGTCTCCATATCGTACAACCAGGCCGCAGTCACCCTCTCTGATGAGTTCTCCGCTGCCATTGCCGTCTGTGACGATCACCGGGGTTCCGCTCATGATCGCCTCAAACGGGACAAGCCCGAATATCTCATACATTCCTGGATAGACGAGCAGATCAGCATCCTGATAGGCAAAACCGACGTCATCCATATAGCCGACAAATCGTACCCGATCCTGAATTCCGAGAGTGCGTACTTTCTCCTCGAGTTCCTGTTTGTAACCCCATTCAGGCCCGGCAATAACCAGGATGGCATCTTTTTGCTCCTGCACCAGCCGGTAAAACGCTTCTATCAGAAAATCAATTCCCTTGATTCTATCAATTCTGCCCAGGTATAGAATGAGATTGCTTCCGTTCTCTATTCCGCATGATTTGCGGAATTCTCCTTTGCTCCTGGCGGTAATGCACCTTTCGAGACTGATGCCGTTGCGAATAACGGCGATCTTATCCTCACGAATGCCCATCATTATACTCTGTTCCTTTTCCATGCTGTTCATGACGATCAGTCTTGATGCAGCATCTAAAGTGGCAGATCCTGAGATGAGATCAAAGAGGTTTTTCACCCTTACCTTACCCAGGGTTCGATTTTTAGGGAGCGATCCGTGCGGTTGCAGGACGTATGGAATGCCGTACTCCCTGGCATAATGACTTACAATGGCCGCAAGGAGCGTCCTGTGCTCATGGATGTGAATAATATCATAATTCTGCAGATCACGGCGTGCAACGAACGGCAAATAGTACGGGACTACGGGTATTGCTGCTGTGCTCGGAAAATACTTCCGTAAATTTTCAAAATAGTAGACCCGCATCCCCTCGATATCGATAGGTCTGTTCGTTGGAAGCCCGGTCGGATATGTGCTCCGATTCGTCGTATATACCGTAACGTCGTGGCCTGCCATCTGGAGACGCCTTGAGATCTCATATGCCGCACGTGCCACGCCCCCGGACTCCCAACTCGGCTTGAAGAACGGCGTCACCTGGAGGATCTTCATAAACGATCACAGGCCTGTTGCTTGAGCCGTCGTCTGATTATGCCTGCGTAACAGTTCTGGCGGAACAAAATGAGAAGCCGGATCCCGCATTCGGTGAGGGATGCGGGCCCGTGCTCCCTGATGCGGTACCGGCAGGTTGCAAGGTTGTAGGTGAGGGCCTCCTCACCATTTGTAGTAATCTGGCTGCCGACGCCTGAAAGGACCGTCTTCAGGGTTCCAAAAAAGTGGATCGTTCTGCAGAAATTCCTTCTGTACCTTCTTAAACGATTTTTCCCGTTTTTTGGCCCGAGAAGGATATCCCCAACGACCTGCATCTGTACCGATGTCATCCGACATCCCCTGTAACGCAGGTGCCACTCAACTGCCGGTATCCCATACCTGGATGCAAAGAAGGTCTGCATATCGTATTGGTCGAGCAAAATTCTACCAGGTAAGTGTATCGCCGAATATCATCTCCCCCTTGATGTGTTGAGTTCCATGCTGAACTTTATACTATATAATAGTTTGTCTAAAATATTCACTATGTAATATAGTAATGTCGATATAATTCACACCGCGAGGATTCGATTGGCGAACGGAACGGTCTGCAACAGAGAATAAGATCGACCTTTAATATTCCCGGATCGGGTATGCCAGGGCCAGATGTTTAACTTCTTGCGTATGTAGTGCTGGTATGAAACCGCGTTCGGCCACAGGCTCAACCGATAAAAGCAGACCCTCTTGCCACCCGGTGGATATGCTCTTCCCGGGGCTCCCCATGATGACCGGGATCTGCATGCCCTGTGCAGACCCGGGGCATGGGGGCACAGGTGGTGATCTCTCCACGTCATAGGATGTGGGAGATATGACAGGGGTTGCCAGGGCGTGTGAGTTCCGGTCTTGTCCACCCGGATATGAGTTCAAGGGGTGCAAAGACAGGCCCCCGAAACTATTATCACATAGCCGCCGCCCGTTGCAGGGGTAGATGAAGACCGAGGACCTGCTTGCAATGACCGCCGACGACTGCCTCGTTCACCTCGGGTCGTCATCCTCCGGCCTCTCGACCGCCGAGGCGGCCCTGAGGCAGAGACGATACGGGATGAACGAGATCGCAGAGGCGCGCCGGTATCGCGGCCTGGTCGCATTCCTCGGCCACCTGAAGAATCCGCTCGTGATCATCCTCGTCATCGCTGCGATCATATCCGCCTTCGTCGGCGAGATCGTTCAGGCTATGATCATCCTCGTCATCGTCGTCCTCAGTGTTACCCTGGACTTCTTCCAGGAGTACCGGGCCGAAGCGGCGGTCAATCTCTTAAAACAGAAGATTACCAGGACGGCAACGACGCTTCGTGATGGAGAACGCCGGGAGATCAGGATGGCCGAGCTGGTTCCCGGGGACGTCATCGACCTCACTGCCGGGGACATCGTGCCCGCAGATGCCCGTGTTCTTGCCGCCCGCGATTTCTTCGTCAACCAGTCGGCCCTGACCGGCGAGCCGTTCCCGGTGGAAAAGACTGCAGATCCTCTTCCAGCGGCAGATACGGACCGGAACACATGGAATAACTACCTCTTCCTCGGGACATCGGTGGTGAGCGGCCACGCGACCGCCGTGGTCGCCATGACCGGGAAGAACACCGAGTACGGGCATATCGCCCAGGCGCTTACCGCACGTCCTCCTGAGACCGAGTTCGAGGGGGGGCTGCGGCACTTCGGCTACCTGATCATGCGCACCACCTTCCTCCTGGTGCTGGTCGTATTCCTGGTCAACGCCGTCTTCAAACACGGCGTCCTTGAATCCCTCCTCTTCGCCGTGGCCCTCGCCGTCGGGCTGACGCCCGAACTCCTCCCCATGATCCTCTCTTTAAACCTCGCAAAAGGGGCTATAGCCATGTCGGAGAAGGGCGTCCTCGTGAAGCACCCCGAGGCGATCCAGAACTTCGGGAGCATGGATGTCCTCTGCACCGACAAGACCGGGACATTGACGGAGAACGCCATCTCCCTCGTGCTCCACACCGATCCGGAGGGGCACGACGACGAGACGGTGCTGCTCTTCTCGTACCTCAACAGCCTCAACCAGACAGGATTGAAGAGCCCGCTTGATGAGGCGATCCTCGCCTACCGCGACATCCCGGTCGAGGGCTACGGGAAGGTCGACGAGATTCCCTTCGACTTTGTCAGGAAACGGCTCTCTATCATCGTCGAGAAGGACGGCGAACGGTTCCTGATCACAAAGGGTGCTCCGGAGCAGGTTTTTGATATCTGTTCTTCGACCAGAGACCGGGCAGGGGTCCGGCCGTTCACCGGCGAACTGCGGGAGGAAGTGGAACACCGCTACGAGGCGCTGAGCGCCGACGGCTTCCGGGTTCTTGCGGTCGCCTGCCGGCCAACCGGAGATGCAAAGGCGGTCTATACCCCGGATGATGAGAAAGAGATGGTCTTGCTTGGCTTTGTGGCCTTCATCGACCCACCGAAGGAGAAGGCGCAGGAATCGCTCCAGCGGCTTGTCAGCGACGGGGTTGACCTGAAGATCGTCACCGGGGATAACGAGCAGGTCACAAGGAAGATCTGCCGGGACCTGGGCTTTCCGGTGCGCCGGTCTCTGACCGGTGCCGAGATCACCCACATGACCGATGAGGCGCTTGCGCGGGTGGTCGACGAGACCACGATCTTTGCCCGGGTGACGCCCATCCAGAAGGACCAGATCATCCGGGCGCTGATGAGAAACAATCACATCGTCGGTTTCCTGGGAGACGGGATCAACGATGCTCCGGCCCTCCGGACCGCCGACGTCGGCATTTCGGTCGATACGGCGGTGGATATTGCAAAGGAGTCTGCAGACATCGTCCTCCTTGAAAAAGACCTACAGGTCCTCGGGGACGGCGTCATGGAGGGGCGCAAAACCTTCGGGAACACGATGAAGTACCTCATGATGGGAACGAGTTCGAACTTCGGCAATATGTTCAGCGTCGCAGGAGCGTCACTGTTCCTGCCTTTCCTGCCGATGCTCCCGATCCAGATCCTCCTCAACAACCTCCTCTACGACCTCTCCGAGTCGACGATCCCGACCGACCGGGTCGACGACGAATACATCTCCAGTCCCCGGCGCTGGGATATACACTTCATCAGGGACTTTATCGTTGTCTTCGGTCCTATCAGCTCGCTCTTCGACTTCCTCACCTTCGGGATTCTCCTGCTGGTCTTCCATGCAACGGCCCCCCTCTTCCAGACTGCGTGGTTCATCGAGTCGATCGTCACCCAGACCCTGATCATCTTTGTCATCAGGACACGGATGAGCCCGTTCTACCGGAGCAGACCGAGCTGGCAGCTGGCATTCAGCACCGCCGCGGTCATCGCCGTCGCCCTCGCGGTGCCTTTCATTCCCCTGGGGGCCGCCTTCGGCTTTGTCCCGCTGCCGCCGCACTTCTACCTGGTCCTCGCCGGGCTGGTGGCGGGTTACCTGGTGGTGGTCGAGGTGGTGAAGGCCAGGTTCTTTGCCGGGCGCTCCTGAAGGGGTCTCTTTCCATACGAGGACGTGGTTTGATCTGCCGGCGGCGGAAGAAGACCGATACGAACCGTTGAGGCTGTTCGGCGTCCTGTAACAGGAGCACCCCGGGGGGCCTGCACCCCACTGGAAGGTCCCGCCGGCAAACTCCTTCCACGCGGCAATGAATTCTACCTCCCGGCCGAGACGGCGGCACAACAAGCGAGAACACTCCAGGAAGTCCCCCGGAGAGGATTGAGCCCTGACCCCGGGTATTCCGGCAGGGCGGAGCACCGCACAGGAACGTATATAAAGTGTTCACACCCTGTGAGCCTGCCGATACTGGAAACGAGTGAGGCAGGAGTTAACGAAGCATGGCATGGAGAGGATCGCCCCGCGGACTCCGGGCTGAATTTGACGAGATGCTTGGGGATATGCAGAGGCAGTTTAACGAGACAATGGAACGCATCTCGGGGGCCGCACAGCAGGTACCCCTGCTCGGCGGCGCCGGAACGACGGTTGATGTCCGGGAAGACGACACAGACGTCGTGGTCGTTGCCGACCTCCCCGGCGTGGAGAGAGAGGGAATATCGGTCCGGCTTCTCGACCCGAGGACACTCCGGATCTCGGCCCGGCGGGAGGAAGCGAGAGAAGCCGAGCAGGCAGGATACTATATGCGGGAGCGAAAGGTCGGCGCAATCTCCCGGACAGCCACCCTGCCCGTGGATGTCAGAGAAGAGGGGGCACACGCCACCTTCAGGAACGGCGTCCTCGAGGTGCGGCTGAAGAAGGTTGTCGAGACCGGCGGGAAGACCATACCGGTGAGCGGAGGACCTCAACAGGCCGCCCGGGGGAGCCCCGAGGAGGAGGCGACGGCCGCGAGGCTCCGCAAGCGCAAAGAAGAGTTGTACGAGGAGGGAAAGAGGAAACTCGCCGGGTAGGAGGGGCTCGCAAGATCCCTCGGCCGGTCGCCCGCCTATACAAGATCCCTGATATGCTCAAACCCCGACTCGATCAGGTCCAGGTAGCGCCGGTTGCGCCCGCCCGGATACGGCACGCAGAGGAGGTGATGCTCCTCGAAGAGGTCTTCCGGGAGGATCTCTGTAATCTTCCCGACACCCGCAAGAGCGCTCGCGTAGGGCTCGATCGCGCGAAGCCCCATGAGCGCCGTCTTCCCGAGGGCGACGACGTACTCCGGGGCGAGACCGGCGATCTCCCGGGCAAGGACCTCCCGGGCGCTCATCCTGACGAGGTCGTTTGGGATCGCCGCCTTCCGGTTCTTCCGGAAGACGCACTTGATCGTGTCGACCAGGAAGAAGTTCTTCCCGGCAAAGAGTTCCAGGTTCTCCCGGCGCGACTCGCCGTCGAGCCCCAGCATGAGGAATATATTCTCCGCGAGCCCGCCGGAGAGCGGCGCTCTCGCCCGGCGGCGCCCCACGTCGTAGCGATCATTCCAGAAGTAGGGGTAGTCAGGGCTCAAGCAGTCTCCGGGACGAGCAACCTCACGCCGTCCGGCGGTCCAGGGCGGGGACTCGGCGATGAAGAGCACCTTCACGCGACCGGGCCTGTGGTAGGTGCCGTAGACGCCGCAGGCGTCGTGCGGCAGGAGTCCGGGCAGGGCGACCCCGCTATACTCCGGCCGCCCGGCGAAATACCGCAGGTAGACCTCCGCAACTCTCGCGGCGCTCACCGGTGGAGACAACTGATCATTCATAGAATAGGTGGTTACCCGCCGGGGGATATCAGTTGCAGGGCAGGCAGGTGAGGACTCAGGGGTCCCCCCGGTCCCGGCGGAGGATATGCAAGACCCCATAATGCGACATATAAAGAGGTATCAGCACAAAGAGGTGAGTGAATGGAGAACAATATTACCTTTAAGGAATTCAATATATCGCAGAAGACGCTCCGGGCTATAGAAGATATGGGCTTTGAGGAGCCTACGCCGATTCAAGTAAGCACAATACCCGCGATACTCGAAGGACGCGACGTGACCGGCCAGGCCCAGACCGGGACCGGAAAGACGGCGGCGTTCGGCGTCCCGGCGATCGAGCGGGTCGACACCGAGAGCCGGGAGACCCAGGTCCTTGTCCTCTCCCCAACCCGGGAACTCGCCATCCAGACTGCCGAGGAGTTCGCCCGCCTGGCGAAATATCAGCGGGGCATCAACATCCTCCCGATCTACGGGGGCCAGCCGATCGAGCGGCAATTCCGGGGGCTGCAGCGCGGCGCCCAGATCGTCGTCGGGACCCCCGGGCGGGTACTCGACCACCTCGACCGCGGGACCCTCTCGTTTGCCGGTGTGAAACTGGTCGTCCTCGATGAGGCGGACCAGATGCTGGACATGGGCTTTCGCGAAGACATCGAGAAGATCCTCGACGATACCCCGCGGGACCGCCAGACAGTCCTCTTCTCGGCCACCCTCCCGAGACCGATCCTCGAGATCTCAAAGCGGTTCCAGAAGAACCCCGAGTTCATATCGGTCGCACGCCGGGAAGTGACCGTCCCGCAGATTGAGCAGCTCTACCTCGAGGTGCGGAGCAGGGACAAACTCGAGATCCTCTCCCGGCTGCTCGACATGTACGACCCGGAACTGACACTCATCTTCTCAAACACCAAACGGGGCGTCGACGACCTGACCACCCACCTCCAGGCCCGGGGATACTTCGCCGAAGGCCTCCACGGGGACATGAAGCAGACCCTGCGGGACCGGGTGATGGCAAAGTTCCGCGCCGGAAACATCGATATACTCGTCGCCACCGATGTCGCCGCACGGGGTATCGACGTCGAGGATGTCGACCTGGTCATCAACTATGACGTCCCGCAGGACATCGACTACTACATCCACCGCATCGGCCGGACGGCACGTGCCGGACGCGCCGGGCGAGCCGTCACGTTCGTGGGCCCGAAAGAGTACTTCAAGCTCCGGACGATCCAGGACTATACCAGGATCAAGATCGCCCGCATCCCGCTCCCGACACAGGGAGACGTCGAGGAGAGCCGGACACGCAAACTCATCGACCGGGTGCAGCAGGTCATCGACGAGGGCGGCCTCGAGCACTATGTGAACCTCGTCGAACGGATAATATCAGAAGACTACACGTCGCTTGAGGTTGCCGCTGCCCTCCTGAAACTGGAACTCGGCGCGGGCGGCCCGGCCGATAGGGGCCAGAGCCTGTCGCAGGATATCAGGCCGACCCAGGGGTTGGCCCTCCTCAGGATCCCGCTCGGGAGCGCTCACCAGATCAGGCCAAAGGACATCGTCGGAGCAATCGCAGGCGAGACCGGGATTCCCGGCAACATCATCGGTGCGATCAACATCTACGATGCCTACTCCACCGTCGAAGTGCCCCAGGATGCCGCCGAGCAGGTCATCGAGGGGATGAAAGGCAAGACCATCGCCAGGGTCAGGCTGACCCAGCCGATCGAGATCACCGGAACGCCGGGCGGGCGGTAAGGCCCTATAGGCCGGCTTCGAGCGGAGCCGGCCCTAAAGATCTTTCATCGAGCCGGAAGACGCGAACCGCGGCCCGAGAGGTTGCGGAACCATAACCGCCGCTCATCCGGAATCTTTTTTTAGAGAATCAGGACCTCCTCCACTACGGGCCGGCGGGAGTACCTCACGGTACCCCGGGAGTGCGGAGGGGTTCTCTGGATAGCAGCGCCGGTCCCTGCCGGGAGAAACGATTATATACCCGCGCGTATATTTTGTCATCGTCAGGGGGTGGTGGCGTCAACTGGTATGGCTATAATCTCTGAATCTTCCGGAGTCTCATCGCCATCAAAGACATACAGAAAAACCTGCTCTGTGACCTGCATACTCACAATAGTATATTGATACAAAGGTGTGTCTGGCCCTGCAACATCCCTGCCCGGGTTTCAGCCAGCCATCTGTGCCGCCTGCCCTGCATGGGGGGCGCGAGACGGGACAACCTGACCCGAAGCGCGCCCCCTCCAGAGGAACCGGTCCCGGAAAACCGGGATAGGTGTGAATTACCTGAAGTGGGTGGCCGCGGCGTTCACGTACACCGTCTCGCCCTCCCGGACGTGGAGTAACTATTCTTCTGGTACGTTTTCCGGGCAGGGGACCTGCCCTTCAGGTATTCCGGCCCACAAGCTCCGCGGTCAGCATGTCCAGGTAGTCGGAGAGGAGGCGGGTGATCAGGAAGTGCTGCCGGACATGCTCCTTGCCGGCCTGCCCGAGCCGCTTTCCGAGCTCCGGGTTCTCGAGGACCTGCCGGACCCGCCAGGCAAACCCGTCTGTGTCGGTCGGGTCGAGGAGGAAACCGGTCTCCCCATCCTCGATCTGGAGCGGTATGCCCCCGACGCGGGACGCTATGACCGGCCGCCCCTTCCAGAGCCCCTCGGTGACGGTCAGGCCGAACCCCTCGCGGAGCGATTTCTGGAGGATGACGGCTGAAGCCCGCTGCAGGGCGTTGACCAGCAGGTGGTCCTCGGCGGTGATCAGGATGACATCGCCGGCATCGATGAAGGCCCGTGCCGCCTCCTCGACCCGGCGGTAGATTGCCCAGCCTTCGGGGTCGTCGGGAGCCATGCTCCCGCAGAGCACCAGCCTGCAGTCGACATGCCGCTTAACCTCGGAGAAGACATCGATGACGCCTTCGGGATCCTTCCACTTGTCGAACCGTGAGATCTGGGTGACCAGCGGCTTGTCGGTCGGCACGCCATACTTCGCAAGGAGACCGGCGATCTCCCGGGAAGAGAGGTCGCGGTTCTTCTCCGAGAGCGGGTCGATCGCTGGCCGGCAGATCCACTGCTCCATCGGCATCCCGCGGCGCCGGTACTCCTCGTGCGATATCACCATCCGGTCGTAGTCGAGCACGAAGCCCTTGAGGAACTCCCAGAGGTCCATGTCCGGGTTCGAGAGGTCGACATGGCACCGCCAGACCCAGGGCTGGGCTTTCTGGTAAAACCGGATAAGGGGCAGGGGCTGTGGGTCGTGGATGACCACCAGGTCGTGGTCGATCGTCATCTTTCCGGAGAAGGACTCGTTCGTCCGGAGGTAGAGGTCCTTCTCTTCATCCGAGAACGCGACCGCCTGCCCCTGGAGCGCGTTATGGAAGTTCTTGGTGATGACGAAGAAGTCACCTTCGCCGTTTAAGATATTCCACTGCGTCTCGATACCGACGTCGTTCATGAGCGGAACCAGCGAGAGGATCATCTCCGCTACGCCGCCGCTCTGGTAGGTCGAGTTCACGTGGAGGACCCGCTTCCCCTGGAGACTCGCCGCCTTGCGGTAGATTCCGGAGATGACATCGTCGCCGACGATGGGCCGGTGGTCCTCAAGCGTCCGGCCGTTATCGCATATACAGGTTATTCCGTCCATGTAGGCCATCGCAGTTCTCCCCTCAAAGACTGTGTAGAGACGTACTATGTAGATCATCTGTACGTTCAAATCTATAAACATACTTATATAAAAAAGAGATTTTAAATTATTACTCAGACCGATATAGCCGTTAATATGGGACAAAAACGGATTAAAGCAATACATCGCCGGGCCAAGTGAAGAAAAAAGGATTAATAAAAGAGCACAATCCGGGGCCTCCGGACGCTGCAGGACAGGGGAGCGCAAGGGCTCCGATGGGACGAAGCGCCACCAGTATCCGGGGGAGAAACGCCCATATAGGCCCAGATCCTAACGCTATCCAGTGTAATGTACCTAAAGCACGCCCCGGGAAGAGGCAGCGGTCCCGGATACCCGCCCCTGGTCACCACCCACGACGGTGTAACCTTCAGGAGGATGCCTGAAGGGGCCGATGCCGTCTACGTCGTCGGCGAGTATCACATCGACGATATCCGGCCGGAGGATATCGTCCTGGATATCGGGGCCAATGTAGGCGCTTTCTGCATCCGTGCCGCCCGGCGGTCACGGCGGGTCCTCGCGGTCGAACCCGTCCTCACGGAGGCTCTGCAGGAGAACATCAGGACGAACGACGCCAATGTCACGGTGGTCAGCGGGGCGCTCGGCGACGGGGGCACAGAGCAGATCACCTGGGGAGACGAGACCGTCACCGTGACGACCCATACCTTCGGGGAGTTCACCGGCATGGCCGGAGGATGCGACTTCTTGAAGTGCGACTGCGAGGGGGCGGAGTGGTCTATCCGGCCCGGAGACCTCGACGGGGTGCGCCGCATCGAGATGGAACTGCATATGCCCCCGATCGGGGGACCGGTGAACAGGCCGCTCCTCGACTACATCGGGGAGCATTACGATTTTGCGATCGACCGGACTCCCGGCTATGACGTGAAGGGCGTGATGGGGATCCTGCACGCCGTCCAGAAGAGCGCCAGGTGAACGCCCGGCAGCCCTCAAAATACCGGGAGAACGCGCGAAACGCCGGCAACCCGGGCACGGCCGACACGCATAAATAGGATTCCGGGATCACCACCCTGCCGGTGAAGCAGTATGGTACAGGCAAAAGAAGGCGATACCGTCAAGGTGCACTACACGGGAAAACTGGATGACGGCACGGTCTTTGACACCTCTGATGAACGAGCACCTCTGGAGTTCACCATCGGCAGCGGGCAGATCATCTCGGGGTTCGAGAAGGCCGTGGTCGGCATGGAACCGGGCGAGATAAAGACCACCACAATCCCGCCCGAAGAGGCCTACGGCCCGCGGCGTGACGACATGACGCTGACGGTCGAACGGGAGCAGTTCCCGGAGGAGATCGAGCCCGAACCGGGCCAGCAACTCAAGGTGCAGCAGCCGGACGGCAGGGCGGCCATCGTCACCGTCAGCGAGGTATCGGGTTCGACCGTGACGCTGGACGCCAATCATCCGCTGGCCGGACGGCCCCTGACGTTCGATATCCGGCTCGTGGATGTCGTCAGCGCCGCGTGAGAGCGCGGAGTCGGGGGAACCTCCGGGTAACCCCTAAGACCGCAGAATCCTTCTTAACCCCTCAAGCGAGCGGGTGTTGGCGATATCGTTCGCCGAGAGCCACCCCCGTCGGGCGGTCGCGACACCGAACTCCATGTAGCGGAGGTTCTCCCGGTTGTGCGCATCCGAACCGAGCGAGAACCGGACATTCGCCTCGCGGGCAGAGAGGCAGTTGACGTCGGAGAGGTCCAGCCTGCCCGGGAATGCGTTGATCTCTAAGAGGACGCCGAGCGCTGCTGCGACATCGAAGACCGCGGCGAGATCGATCCGGTACGGCTCCCGTGAGAGAAGTATCCGTCCCGTCGGGTGGCCGAGGATGTCGACGTGATCGTTGTGCATTGCCGTGATGATCCGTTGTGTCATCTCCCGCTCGGGCTGCTTAAACCCGGAGTGAACGCTCGCAACCACCACGTCAAGGTCGGCAAGAATGCTGTCCGGGAGGTCGATCCTGCCGTCCATGCCGATGTTGCACTCGGTGCCGGAGAGAAGGGTAACGCCGCCGTCAGCCGCCCGGTTGATACGCTCGATCTCGCGCACCTGGTCGACCAGGCGCTCGGGGGAGAGGCCGCGGGCGATATGGAGGGTCTCTGCATGGTCGCAGATGGCGATGTACTCGTAGCCGAGCGCCTGTGCCGCCGCCGTCATCTCCTCGATGGAGTGGGCGCCCTCGCTCCAGTGGGTGTGGACATGGAGGTCGCCCTTGATCGACCCGTACTCGACGAGATCCGGCAGGTTCCCGGCCCGTGCGGCCTCGATCTCGCCGCGGTCTTCCCGGAGTTCCGGCTCGATCCAGGGGAGGGCAAGGGCCCGGTAGACCCCCGCCTCGTCCTCTCCCGCGACCACCCTGCCGCTTGCGAGGTCTACGAGCCCGTACTCGTTCAAGCGCCAGTTCCTCGCAATCGCGAGTTTCCGGAGCGCGATGTTGTGCTCCTTTGACCCCGTGAAGTACTGGAGCGCGGCCCCGAAGTGCTCGTCCTCCACCACCCGGAGGTCGACCTGGACGCCGGTCGCGAGCACCACCGATGTCTTCGTCGTCCCCCGGGCAAGGACCCGCGAGACCCCGGGGAGGGTGGCGAAGACCTCCATCACCTCCTCCGGACGCGTTGAGGCGGCCAGGATATCGACATCCCCGATCGTCTCCTTCCTGCGGCGTATCGAGCCGGCAAGGCTCACCCGCCGGACTGAGGCGAGCGATCCAAGCCGCTTCTCGATCTCCCGTGCGACCGGGAGGATATACCCGAGGAGGTGGCGCTCTTTTGCCGTCCGGCTCATCCGGATACCCGCGAGTATGTTCTGCTCGGTCTTCTCGCCAAACCCGGGGAGGTCGCGGATCCGGCCGGCCAACGCCTTTGCCTCCAGGTCATCGATGGACCGGATGCCGAGTTCACGGGAGAGGGTGATCGCCTTCTTCGGCCCGATCCCCTCAATCCGGGTGAGTTCCTGCACGCCCTCGGGGAGTTCGTCACGCAGGGACTCAAGATACGCAAGGTTGCCGGTCTCGACGATCTCCCGGACCCTTCCGGCGATGCCCTTACCGACCCCGGGGATCTCATCGAGGCGCTCTTCTCGCGCGACGTCGGCGATATCCTCCGGCAGGGTCTCGATCGCCTGCGCCGCCCGCCGGTAGGCCTGCGGTTTGAACCCGACACCCTTGATCTCGAGGAGGTCGGCGACCTCGTAGAGGATAGCCGCGACCTCGATGTTCGTCATGCCCTGGAGCATCTCCATACCCTACGCCCCCCGCTGGCGGCGGAACATAGCCGCGACCTCGGCGGCCGTCGTCGCCACTTCCGGGCTCTTCTCATCCCGCCACCGCACAAACCGCGGGAACCGGAGGGCGAGCCCCCGCCGCCGCTCCGGGTCCCAGTTGCAGGTATGGACGGGGCTCTCGGTGATCTCAAGCCCCAGCACCTCCACCACCTTCGCCGGCGCGAACCAGAAGTCGGGGGCCGCCTGCGGGTTCACCATCACCCGCGCCGGCCGGCGGTCCACCCGCACGCCGGCGAGCCGCCGGGGAAGGTCTGCCAGATCCGCGTCCGAGAACCCCGTCCCCATGCCGCAGACCGTCTGGAATATATCCTCCTCGTTGTTGTAGGCTGCGCAGAGGACCGAGCCGTAGGTCCCGGCCCGCTTCCCCCGCCCGGCGTTGGCGCCGATGACGACCAGGTCGAGCGTATCGGAAAGCCCGGGGGCATAATCGCTCTTCCACTTGATCCACTGCCACTCCCGCGCTCCCGCCCGGTAGAACGAGTCTTCGGCACACGATTTGCAGACGACCCCCTCAAGCCCTCGCTCGATGCAGGAGAGGTAGAACTCTGTTATCCCGTCGAGGTCCCCCGTTACAATGCGGCCTGCGGGAGAGATCTCTTCATCCCGGCCGAGGACCTCCTCGAGTCTCGCCCGCCGGTCCGGGTAACTCCGGCGGAGGTATGACTCGCCGTTCACATAGAGGAGGTCAAAGACCCGGTAGATGGCGGGGATTACGCCTGCGACCTCCGGGACCCGGTGCTTCCGGCGCCGCCGCATGAGCGTCTGGAAAGGCCGGTAGGTCCCGGTCTCGTGGTCGAACGCGACCGCCTCGCCGTCGAGGATCGCCGTATCGGCTGTGACACACCGCCGGACGTGCCGGACGATATCGGGGTACTGGTGGGTGACGTCGGTCAGCCGCCGCGAGAACAGGGTGACGTCGTCGCCGTCCTTGTGCGCCTGGACCCGTTCCCCGTCGTACTTCTCCTCGACGGCGATGACCGGGGAGCCGATCCGCTCCGGGATCTCCGAGAGCCGGGCGACCCGCTGGGTGAGCATCGGCCTGATAGGCCGGTGCAGGGTGACAGTGATCGCCGAGACCCCGGAAAGCCCCTCCTCCAGGAGCGTCCGGGCCACATGGCCGATGTCGGAGGATAGGTTATACGCATGCTCAAGGTGCGGGCGCTGTGCCTTCGACCCCAGGAACGCCTCTGCCAGAGCATCGAGGAGCGTCATATCCCCGGCGCCGAGCCGCATCTCCCCGGTGACAAGCCGGATCAGGTAGCGCCGTTCCAGAGGCGTAGCGGCGGCGAGCATCGCGGCGAGGAACCTCGTCTTCCGGTCGGCCGAACCCGGCCCCGATGCCCGGGCGATCTCCATAAAGCCGTGGTGGACGGCCGCGACCGTGAGCGGCCCTGCGAGCCCTTCCACGGGTCTCCCGGTCAACCGGGCGGCGGCGTCGCCGTAGTCGCCGAGTTCCCGCGCCGCCGCCTCGACGTATGCAGGGTCGGTCCCGGTCGCAAGGGCGATCGCTGCCGCCGCGGTCCGGTCCCCGATGCCGAGGTTCACCCCGCTGTAACCGGGACCGATCTCCCCGAGCACAAAGTAGCAGACGATGCCGATCTCGTCCGGCGCTGACCCGGCGAGCAACCGCGCAAGGAGGGCGGTCATATCGTTCCGGGACGATGTGGCCTCAAGCCTCTCAAAGCAGGAGGTGAGAGTTGCAAATTTCACGGTACGGGGCTCCCAGGGTTATTCACTTCCGGAGGCTACTTCAACGTTGCGGTATCCGGCCCGCCGGGGGCTTTATTATTGACGGGGATGTGGTAGGTGCATGGAACCCCTGATGCATGTCGAACCTCCGGGCCCCCGAGCCCTCGAGGTGCTCCACCGGGACGCGGCGGTCATATCCCGGTCGATGGTGCGGGAGTATCCCCTCGTGCTCCAGAAGGCAAGCGGCGTGAATCTCTGGGACGTCGACGGGAACCGCTACCTTGACTTTACGGCCGGGATCGCCGTGATGAACATGGGCTGGAACCACCCATTGGTCGTCTTCGCCATCCAGGAGCAGGCGAAGTACCTCTCGCACGGGGCGTTCCTGGACTTCTGCTCCGAAGTCCCGGTACGGTGCGCCGAAGAACTGGTCGGGTTCCTCCCCGACGGGCTCGACCGGGTCTACTACTCCAACTCCGGGGCGGAGAGCGTCGAAGCGGCGATGAAACTCGCCCGCCACCACACCGGGCGGAACTATTTTATATCGTTCTATGGGGGGTTCCACGGCCGGACGTACGGCGCTCTCAGTCTCACGGCTGCGAAAGTGGTCCAGCGCCGCTCCTTCGGCCCGTTCCTGCCGGTGATCCACGCACCCTACCCCGACCCCTACCACCCGCCCGGCGGCGACCCCGCCACCTGCGACGCCGATGTCATGGCCTACCTGGAAGACACAATCTTCCGCTCCGAGGTCGCGCCCGACGAGGTCGCCGCGATCTTCGTCGAGCCCGTGCAGGGTGAGGGGGGATACGTCGTCCCGCCGCCGGGTTTCCTTCCCCGGCTGCGACGTCTCTGCGACGAGCACGGTATCCTCCTTGTGGTCGACGAGGTGCAGTCGGGATGTTTCCGGACCGGGCGGTTCCTTGCCGCCACGCACGCCAACGTCACGCCCGACATCGTCTGCCTCGGGAAGGCGATCGGCGGGGGAATTCCGTTCGGTGTCACCGTCGCTTCCAGCGAGATCATGGACTGGCCGCCCGGGTCGCACGCAAGCACCTTCGGCGGCAACAACCTTGCCTGCGCCGCGGCGCTCGCCGTGATGGACCTGATGCGTGACGGGGGGTTCGGGGACCGGGTGATGGCCAGGGGCGAGTACCTGGTGAAGCGCCTGCGCGAACTCGCGGAGTGGCACACGATCATCGGCGACGTCCGCGGCCTCGGGCTCATGGTCGGGATGGAACTGGTCCGGGACCGGTCTACAAAGGAGCCGGCACGGGAGGAGCGGGAGACGATCCTCCGCCATGCGTTCGAGCGCGGTCTCGTCCTCCTTCCCGCGGGAGAGTCGGTGATCAGGTTCTGCCCGCCCCTGATCATGAACGAGGAGGATATCGATGTGGGGATTGATATCCTTGACCGGGTCATGAAGGAGTTCTGATGGAGGCTGGTAGTATGCAGAAGTCAGGAAGAGTCACCTACGTCTCGCTTGAGGCGGACGAGAGTTTCCACGGCGAGTACGAGGCCGCCCTGCTCGATGCCGGGCGGGAACTCGGGGGTCGCCATCCCATGTACATCGGCGGCCGGGAGGTCGCCGCACCCCGGGAGTTCGAGGCGCGATCCCCCATCGACCCGGAGATCCTGCTCGGGACCTTCCCGGAGGGAGGAGAGGAGCATGCCCGGGAAGCGATCGCCGCGGCAAACAAGGCATTTTTCGAGTGGACCCGGCGGGGCTGGCGGGAGCGGGTCGGCATCGTGAGGCGGACGGCAGATGTGATCGAGGCCCGGCTCTTTGGGCTCGCGGCGCTGCTGACCTACGAGGCGGGGAAGACCCGCTACGAGGCGCTGGCGGAGGTCGGCGAGACAGTCGATATGCTCCGGTATTACTGCGACATCTACGAGCAGAGCAACGGCTACGTCTTTCCCATGCGCTCCCCGGTGCCCGGGGAGGAGTGCCGGAGCGTTATGCGGCCGTATGGTGCCTGGGCGGTCATATCTCCATTCAACTTTCCTATAGCGCTTGCCGCGGGCATGATCACCGGGGCGCTCCTCACCGGAAACACGGTCGTCTTCAAACCGACGAGCAAGACACCGCTCTCCGGGGTGACCCTCTACCGGCTCTTTGTGGAGAGCGGGGTTCCTCCCGGTGCGCTCAACCTCCTGACCGGACCCGGGAGCCCCTTCGGCAAGGTCGTGACCGCCCACCCGGATGTTGCCGGGATAGTGTTCACAGGGTCGCGGGACGTGGGGATGTGGCTCTACCGGCAGGTTGCCGCGATGCAGCCCTACCATAAGCCGCTGGTGGCGGAACTGGGGAGCAAGAACCCGACCGTCGTCACCGCGAGCGCCGATGTCGGGAAAGCGGTCGAGGGCGTCGCCCGGGCGGCCTTCGGGTTTGCTGGGCAGAAGTGCAGCGCCACCTCCCGGGTCTACGTCCATTCGTCGGTTGCGGAGCGGTTCTGCGAGGCGCTCCGTGACCGGGTGGACCGGATGGAGGTCGGCGATCCCCGGCGGCGGGAGGTCGCGTACGGACCCCTGATCGATGATGACGCCCGGCGAACCTTCCAAGAGGCGGTCGAGGAGGCGCTCAGGGATGGGGGCAGGCTCGTTGCGGGCGGGGCGGGGCAGGGCGTCTACGTCCGGCCCACGGTCATCGCCGGCCTCGCGCATGACCACCGCCTCTTCGCGGAAGAACTCTTCGTCCCTATCCTCCTCGTCGGGACCTTTGAGACCCTGGAAGAGGCGCTCACTCTCGCAAACGCGACGGACTACGGCCTGACGGCCGGTGTATTCTCAGAAGACCCAGAGGAGGTCAGGTACTTCTTCGACCGGATCCGGTTCGGGGTCGTCTACGCCAACCGGCGCGGAGGGGCGACGACGGGAGCCTGGCCCGGCGCCCAGCCCTTCGGGGGGTGGAAGGCGAGCGGAACGACGGGCAGGGGTGCCGGGGGGCCGTACTACCTCCTCTCGTTTGTCCGGGAGCAGGCACGGACGCGGGTTACGGAGCCGGGGGGCGGCGGATAGGGGCCAGGGCGGTCCGGTGGGGGCGACCAGAGAGCGTTTGAGCACCGCCGGTAACTCCATAAATGGTGGAGAACACGTTATCCCCGGAGGGATCGTATGGGCGAGCGCAGGAAGGAATCAGTCGTCGGCGTCCTCGTCTCAAGGCTCATCGGGATCGTCGTCTTTCTGATCCTGCTCGGCATCCTGAACGCCCTGGCCGGGGCCTACATCCAGAGCCCGACCTTTCTCCGCGTGGTAGTTCACTCGAACCCCTCCATCTCCTCGAACGTCTTCACCTCGTAGTCCCTGAGCCTGCCGGTCTCCGGGTCCATGTGGACCATCACGAAGAGTTCATGCTCGCGATTCTCCCAGAGGGCAAGGGCGGGGTTATCCTCCTTCGCCCGGAACCCGAGATCTTCGAGGCCCTCCCGGATCCCGTCGTAGGTGGCACCTCCGGTGATGACCTCCCGGACCCGGCCCTTCATGGCCTCCTGCTCCTCCCGGTCAATCTGTACCTGTTTGCGCATGGAGGGACCATACCGCCTGCGCCCTGATAAACCTGACCCGGCAGGGATGGTTGAGAAGAGGCAGGAATGGAGTTGTCTGGAGAGAAGGCCTCACCGGGCAATGTAGCCGGCGAACTCCCCTTTGTGGTCTTCCAGGTCATCGTAGGCGGCGACCTTGTAACCCGCATACCCGCCTCCGAGGTTCATGTGGAGCAGAACAAATATCCTGAGGGCAGGATGCACCCATATCGCGATATCGGCATTATCCTGTTCCGGTATGAAGTTCAATGACTGGAGCGCCTCCCTGATATCGGCATACACAGGCGTCGACTGGATCATCTCCTCGATCTCCACCATCACAGCCCGCTGCCGCACCGCTTCGATATCTCCGAGCATGCCCCCCCGATCGGTCCTCTCGTATAAAACATGATCCCGGGGCGGATGCAGAGAGAACAACCGTGCAGCCTGCGATGCCGTCCCGGAGTAGCAACCGAAACATCAGGGCCGGTATGTTCATGCCGGCGCACGAGGCGCCCGGTGAAGTGCATAACCTTCATCAGAGATCTCGTGAAACCATACAACAACGGAGCCGGGAGGAGAGCGTATGACCAACGACGATGACTCAAGGACACTGGTCCTCGATATAGACACCAACGATCTGCAGGAACTCTCCGAATACCTGGACGTGCTGAGCAGCAGCACGCGCTTAAAGATACTGAAGGTCATTGAGCGGAGACCAAAGGACGTCCGGCAGATCTCATCCGAGATCGAGACGAGTTACGAGAACACCAAGAAGCACCTCGACAAACTCCTGAGCATCGGGGTCGTCCGGAAGGAGGCGGGCCTCTCCCGCCCGACCGCCAAAGGAATCCACCCGGTCTGGAAATACTCGCTCGTGCCCGGAGGTCTTGAGGCGATCACGAGAAGCCTCGGTCTGTTTGCGAACCTGAAACTGACGCTCACGGATGCCGTGCTCGCGGAGAAACTTGCCGGGGTCAGGGAGACGCTCTCGGGGGAGTTCGCGGGGCAACCCCCGGCCTTCATCCTCCTCGGCGGGGCGGAGGACGGCAGGGTCTTCCCGCTCGGGCACGACAGCGTCGCCGTAGGCCGGGCAGACCCAAGCGTGCCCGGCCGGGCCGAGCGGGAGATCGTCCTCAGCGAAGAGTACGCGGCGGTCACCCGTGTATCGAGACCGCACGCCCGGCTCACCCGGCGGGACGGTGCCTGGTTCATCGAGGACTGCGGCAGCACGGGCGGCACCTTCGTGAACAGCGCACCGCTCGACCGGGGTGCGCGGCGGGAACTCCACGACGGGGATCTCGTCGAACTCGCAAAAGGAGCGCAGGGGGCGACCCTCGTCTTTGTTGTTCCCGGGGGGGTGCCGCCGTCAGATGCGGCCTGAACGTTCCGGCGTCCTGATCCTGCTCTCCGTCCTCCTCCTCGTTGCCGCCATATCTCCCGCCGTCTCGGGAGCAGGGGGGCCCCCGGAGCACTCGAACGCCGATCCGCAGGGCATAGAGGCTGCCGGCAAGACGCCGAACGACGATAAGGTCACCACTCCCGGAAAGAGCGCCGACGGCAAGGGTAAAGACACACCAGGAGCAACGCCCACCGCCCTGCCCACGGCCGTCAGCACGCCGGAGAACCAGGAGACGCCGGTTGCGACAGCAACGACTACTGCCGCCGGTGAGAATCCCAATCAGGGCAGGCAGGGGGCCACGGATCCGTTCCCCTGGGCTGCCGTTCTCCTGACCGCCCTGGGGATCGGTGCCGCCGTGCTCGGCACCCGGTATCTGAAGAAACCCGGCAGAGCACCGGCGGGTGCGACCATCCTCCCCGGCGCATACCAGACCGTACCTCCCCACCCGACCGGGTTCCCGCCCGAACTTGCGGGACGGTACGGTCAGGTCGCCTTCGTCGGGAGAGGCGGGCTCGGACAGGTCTTCTCGGCGGTCAGGCGCGATGACCGTCGGACCGTAGCGGTGAAGATCCCGATCGCCTACGACGAGGCCACCGGAAAGACCTTCATGAAAGAGATGCGGTTCTGGGAAGACCTCACCCACAAAAACATCGTCGCGGTCTACTCGGTCAACATCCTCCCGGTGCCCTTTGTCGAGATGGAGTACCTGCCCCGGACCTTAAAAGACCTGGAGAAACCCGTCCCGGGAGAGACCGCCGCCCGGATCGTTGCTGGCATCGCTGCCGGGCTTGCCTACGCCCATGATCGGGGCGTGATCCACCGGGATATCAAGCCCGGAAACATCCTTCTCACAGACGACCTGACACCGAAGATCACCGATTGGGGCATGAGCACAAGACTGGAGAGGAGCCGGGATACCAGCATCGCCGGGTTCACGCTCGCGTATGCGGCCCCGGAACAGGTCGCCCCGGAGCGGTTCGGAGAGACCGATGCCCGGACCGACATCTACCAGCTCGGTGCCGTCTTCTACGAGTTGGTGACGGGAAGGACCCCCAATGCCAGCGAGGGCCTCGCCGGGTTTGCCGGGGCGGTCCTCCACGAACAGCCGGTCCCCCCGTCGGAGATCGTGAGAGACCTCGCGCGGTTCGACCCGGTCATCCTCGCGTGCCTCGCAAAAGACCCCGCTGACCGCTACCAGTCTGCCCGGGAGGTGCAGAGAGCAATCGAAACCCTGATGAGGGAAGCCGGCGACACGACCCTGATTTGACCCGCAAAGTGAGACTTCTCGCCCGGCTTCTCGCCCGCGCCAGAGCGATGCAGTTCCACTACCTGCTGGCATCGCTCATCCTCCTGCTTGTCATCTATCCTTATGTGGTTGCAGGGCCGGCCGGCCCGGTTGCCCTGAAGGTGCTCTCGTCCATCATCCTGATCACCGGGGTCTATGCGGTGAGTTACCGGCGCCGCCAGATCGTGATCGCCGTCCTCCTCGGGATCCCCGCCTTCGTCTTCGGCTGGCTCCACGTCATCACCGGAGTTCCCGCCCTCGATAAAGCCGAGAGCGTCTTCACGCTCCTCTTCTACGCCTTCACAGCCCTCATCGTCCTCTCCCGGGTGCTTACGACGCGACGGATCACCACCGACACCATCTACGGCGCGGTCTCCGTCTACCTCCTCATAGGCCTGACCTGGGCGACCGCCTACGGCCTCATCGAGAGTATCAGTCCCGGATCGTTCTCGGCCGAGTCCGGGCATAACCCGGATGGCACCTTCACCTTCCCCGATTTCATCTACTTCAGTTTCGTCACCCTTGCGACGCTCGGCTACGGCGACATCACCCCGGTCACCGACCAGGCCCGGTCGCTCGCCCTGCTTGAGGCGGTGAGCGGGACCATCTACATCGCGGTCCTGATCGCCCGCCTGGTGGCGGCGCTCGGGTGGTCGCCGGAGGCCGACGGAGAGTGAGGGCTACCAGGATATCGCGTTAAAACAAATATTTTCGCAATCCGCCCGGTTAAAGCTACGAAAATTCTCGTAGTTAAAGCAAGACATTTATTCTCGCCAAATCAAGTGATGATTGATACCTATGCGGGGAAAGATAGCACTTCTGGGGATCGCTCTGATGGTCCTCTGCGCTGCGGTGATCGGCAACGTCACCGCACAGTTGCCAGAGGAATCCAAAGATAAGCTGATCCACGTATCCGGTACAGGCAAAGTGACGACCACACCCGACCAGGCCATCATCGTGCTCGCGGTCGAGACCGAGAACGCCGATGCAAAAGTCGCACAGCAGCAGAACGCCCAGAAGATGGACGCCGTGGTCAATGCCCTGAAGGGCGCCGGCATCCCGGCAAAAGATCTCAGGACCGCCGGCTACAACATCTACCCGGTGACCGAGCAGGACGACAAACCCTTCGTAACCTCTAAAGTCAAGTTCTACCGTGTGGTCAACAACCTTGAGGTCAGGCTGAGCGACGTCAACCGCGCCGGCGAGATCATCGACCTCGCGGTCGCGAACGGCGCAAACCGGGTCGACCGGCTCTCGTTCACCTTAAGCGACGCAAAACAGCAGGAGTTCCGGTCGGAGGCCCTGACCGCTGCCGTGAAGCAGGCGCGGGGTGACGCGGACGCGGTCGCGGCCGCCATCGGCAAGACCATCGTCGATGTCAAAGAGGTCAACGTCGGGAACAGTTACGTGCCCATGGCCTACGACAACCGTTACATGGGCATGGAGAAGACGGCAGGCGCCGGCGTCCCGACCCCGGTTGAGGCCGGCGAGATCGACGTGACCGCCACCGTCTCCATCGCCTACGTCATAGCGTAACCCTCTCCAGCCCCTCTTTTTCGTCTGCAGGCCCGGGCTGCTCCGAACCCCGGGCCGGATACCCCCGAGCGCCCTGTCTGCCCCATCGGGTAGCATAATCTTCCGGGAAGAGAGACCGGAAGAGAGGAGTCCGTTTTCGATGCTCACCGTCACCGAGGTCTACAATAACATTCCCTGCCGGCAGGATCTCACGCCGGACTGGGGCTTTTCCTGCCTGCTCGAAGAGGCGGGGCTGCTCTTTGATACCGGAGAACGCGCCGATATCCTTCTCGCAAACATGCAGGCGCTCGGCATCAACCCTGCAGGTATCCGATACCTCGTGCTCTCCCACGACCACCACGACCATATCGGCGGCCTCGCGGCGATCCTTGCCGCAAACCCGTCGGTGGAGGTCTTCGTCCACGACGCCTTCTCCGGGCAGACGCTCGGGCTGATCCGGGAGTACGCCGAACCCCGGATCATCGGGGAGTGGACGGAGATCGCAGGCGGCATCGCCGTTACCGGCCCGCTCGGGACCGATATCCGGGAACAGTCGCTCGCGGTCGCCGTGCCCGACGGCTTTCTGGTCATCACCGGGTGCGCACACCCGCATATCAGCCGGATCATCGACCGGGTCTCCCGGGAGGGCAGAGTGTGGGGCGTCATCGGCGGGCTCCATACCCTCACCGATGAAGATATCGATGCCCTCGCCGGGGCGGCGTACCTCTCGGCATCGCACTGCACCGAGAGAATCGGGGAACTCCAGGAGAGGTACCCGAAGACCTTCCGGCCGGGCGGTGCCGGGAAGATGCACCGGATCTAAAAAGAGGTTATTCTTCCGCTCCCTTCGTCCCGGTATCGCCGGTCGTCACCTTGAGTTCATCTGCAAACCAGACAGTCCTCTGCGGGTAGGGCATCTCGATGCCGTTCTCCTCGAGTTTCTGCTTGATCTGCCAGAGGAGGCTTGTCCTGACATCCCACCAGTTCCGGGCCGGCGCCCAGATGTAGGCCGTCAGATTGACGCCGTCATCACCGAAATTATCGACGAAGACCGACGGTGCCGGGCTCTTCAGAGCAAACGGATGGGTCCAGATAACCTCTTTGATTATCCGTATTGCGGCGTCTGCATCGTCCTCGTACCGGACGCTGATCTGGTACTCAAACCTCCGGGCGGCGTTGTGGACGTAGTTGGTGATGTTCGATGTGAAGACCTTCTCGTTCGGGATCCGGGTAAAGATCCCGTCATGCGTCTTGACGATCGTCGAGAGGATACGGATATCCTCGACACTGCCGCTGACGCCCGCGACGTTGATGCCGTCGCCGATCTTGATAGGGTGCTCGAACATAAGGAAGAGGCCGGAGACCAGGTTCGAGACGACGCTCTGGCTGGCAAAACCGATGACGAGACCGGCGATGCCCCCGGCCACCAGGAGGCCGGAGAGGTCGAACTTGAGTTGCGGGAGGGCGATGACAAGCGCCCAGAGAACGATGCCGTAGTAGACCAGCTTCACGAGCAACTCGCGCTCGCTCTTTGGAAGCCGCTCCATGAGGGCTCGCCGGACGTTTGTTGAGACGACCCTCGCGACGGCAACGCCGACCACGAGGATGACGGCAAAATACAGGAGGCTCTCGACGGTGATCGATCCGACGCCGATGGGAATCTCCAGGACCTCGGTCACGTTGAACGTCACGACAAACCCCACTCCATCAGGTATCCCCGATTGATGACCGGGATCTTGCGTACCGTATACAACTCGATGGACCGCGTCATGTCGGGCCTGAGCGGGGCGTCGGTGAAGTCCGTCTCCGCCATGGTCGGAGTGATGATCTTCATCCTGGCAGTGGTCGTGACGACATTATTGTAGTAGATCTTCATATCGACACTGTCAAAGACGGCGCACGAGACCTCGGCCCACTCATGGGATGCGTTCTGGATGGAGAGTTCCATCACTCCCTCACGGAAAGGCTCCACCGTGGGAACCTCCGTGTATACAGCGCTCCGGTACCAGCGGGCGATGACGCCGCTCGTTGGGGGGCCGTAGAGCGTATACTTCTGGGTGCCGAGACCAAAGACGTCGAGCACCTCAATATCCCTTGCCGCCTCCAGGAAGACACCGACCTCAACAGGAAACTTCAGGTAGACCGTCTGGGTGACGCCGGGCTCGATGAGCATCGGGGAGAACTCCATCAGCAGGTAATCCGTGATCTCCTTGGGGAGGTTGACCGGCTCCACCGGGTTGATGACGATCTCGGCCGTCTCCGAGACCAGGAGTCGCTCGAACGTCTGCCCTTCGCACCTCCGCAGGTAGGTCAGGAGACCGCCAATTCGTTCGGTTTCCACCAGAATATCGCCGGATTCGTAGCGAAAAGTGTCGTTGTAACGCCCGAACATCATTAATACTCTGCAAATACTCAAATATTAACTTACGTCAACTACCCCCCGCTAACGCAGGGTGCTTGCGGCTGGGGCCCCTTGCGGGGCACAGGGCTGCAATTTAATGTGTGCGAAGGTTGACGGTTCAAAAGACGTCCTTATTCGCACGGGCCGGTTGACGCGGCCCCTACCGATTATCCGTGGGACCACGGAATCACCGGCTACCTTTCTCAGGTGGTTCAGAGCGCCGTTGACGTCGGCGTTGATCAGGGTGCCCAGAGCACTCCGGTACAGCCCGCGCCGGATCCGTCGTTTCCTTCCGTAGGGGGGTTTCGCGATCGGATCGAGGTTCAGAGCATCGACCTGCGAGGTGTAGGCTTCCGAGTGGGTATCATCGAACCGGATCCCGTACAACTCGCACTTGCTCTTCAGTTTCTGCCGGAACTTGTGATACGGCACCTGCACGAAGTTCTGGTTCCCCCGCGCGCCGTGGTTGATCTGGTCCTTGATCCCATCCCAGCGAGGGAGGATCACGGTGCCGATCGTGTGCTTGAGGGCATAGTCCACGATCCAGTTCACGTATCGGTTCATCGCTTCCCCGATCCGGCAGTCCCGCTTTTTCAGCAGCCGGGCCTGCCGCTTCGTGATCCCCCCGATCTTCTGCTTATCCTTGATGCTCTGCAACCGTGCGTTCTCTTTGTTGTACCACCGGTTAATTGACTTGATACGCTTACCGTCAAGGATGACGGCAGCCCCGGTGGCGGTGTCAACCAGCGTCGCAAAGTTGTTGAGCCCGAGGTCGATAGCGAGGTACTGGGCGGGGTCGAGGTTCTGGGGTTTGGAGGGGACCTTGTAGCAGAACTCGATCTTGTAGGCCTTCCCGCCGTGGGCCGGCAGGATCGTGACCTCCCGGATCTGGTGCGGCTTGATGCACGGCGGGATCGGGAACGTGAGCTCCTTCCCCGTCAGGCCATGCTGCTTCCGGAACTTGATCGCCATCCCCAGCGTCACGGCCCCGTTGCGGATCGTCAGGTGTGCCCGGGGGAACGCCAACTTGAACCGCCCATCTCTGGGAAGATAGTGGGGAGGACTCGGACAGTACTCGAGCTGCCCCTTGCGATACAACTTCAGCAGTTCAAAGTAACTCTTGTACGCCTCTTCAACGGACTTGAGGGTCTGCTGGGCATTGTCGTTGTGCAGGAGGCTGAAGTTCTCGTTCGGCTTGGCTTGAGCGTAGTTGCTGCACTCTTTGTACGGGAAGTCCTTCTTCCGGGTAAACGGGAGGTAGGATCCGACCAGGATGTCAACCCCCGAGGTGAGATCCGGCCGGATCCCTTGAAGGATCTGGGTGTTTTCCTGGTGCGTAGCGTAGTGTTGCCGGACGTTGTACAGTCCTACGTTGTACATGCTCTTGGCATGGTACGCGAGCGTATCGAGGATCTGGAACGTCTTCTTGGGGAGACGAAGGTAATTGCTGACCACTCGCAGTGCCATTGGAGTTAAGGTATGACGCTCATCGGTCTATAAGGTAACTCCCGCGGGGCGAAAGTGTACGGGGCTTGCTACGGGCAATTCCTCCCCCCGCTTGCGCAGGGGGCCTCCTTGCCCGACGAGGTGAATGGCACGAGTCACCGGCTTTCGCGTCCCCGTACCTGATCCAGAAGGGCGGCTTAAAGCGGGCCTTTTTCACCATACCTGTATTAAAGCAAGATATTGCAGAAACCCGGGCCGCTCTGACCCGGGGTGATCTGAGAAGATATAAATAACAAATCCTCCGGCCAGTATATTTCGAAGAGAATAAATAGACACTCTTTTAAGTGACGGTCCCAGACACTTTTCCAGCGTGTTTATCCCGGCCCCCGGCGAGTGCCCCTGCCTTTGTCGTCTTCTGGTGCAGGTATCGCGAAGGCACGGGGAGTGCCGCGAGAGACCGGAAGCAGTAATAAACAAGGGACGCTGTACCTGCCAGCTCGGAGGATCCTCCCGGAGACCCGGATAAGGAGGCCTTCTCGCGGCTTTGCGGGGACGAGATCCGTTCCCGGGTGATGCGTGTGAAGATGAACCAGGAAAGAGTCAGGACGTCCATGAATCGCAGCCAGATACCCATGAGTATCATCGAGCATCTCCAGCAACCAGCACTCGTTCTTGACTGCGAGGGGCGGGTGATCGTCTGGAACAATAGTATGGAACGGTATACCGGCATTTCAGCCAGAGATATCGTCGGAAAAGGTGGTTACGCACATGGAGAAGCGCTGTTTGGCGAGAGGCTTCCTACGCTGGCGAATTGCATCCTGAATCACAGCGATGCCGGGAGCGACCACTACCGCCTGCTGCCCCCTGAAGGCGAAGAGCTGCTCACCGGGTCGCGCATCACCCCGAGACCCGGCAGAGAGGTTGTCTGTATGGCTGCACCCCTCTACGAATCCACCGGCAGACGGATCGGTGCGGTAGAGACTATCCGGGATACGCCGGAAGAGAGGTCGGTCGAAGAGTCTTTCGGGACATCAGCGGAGCAGGTGCAGATCCTGGCGAGTTCTCTTCCCGACATGATCTTCACGCTCAACCAGGACGGCATTTTTTCCCAGTTCTTCTGGACCGGCGCCCGGGAGATGGGCGTAGTCCCCGAAGAAGTCGTGGGGAAGACACCCCACGCCCTGTTCCCGGCGGAGGAAGCAGACTACCTGATCGGGGCTGCGCGACGGGTCATCGCGGGAGAAGAAGTTGTAGCCGAGACCCGGTCGTTCTCATGGCACGGCGGCCAGCGGTCGTTTCAGGTCACCATTCATCCCCTGCACAGCCCCTCGGGAAAGGTCGTGGCGGCCACGGGGGTCAGCCGCGACATCACCCGGGACCTCCTCCGTGAACGGACCCTCCAGGAGACCAGCCGGCTCTCCAGCCTCTATCTCGACCTGCTCGGCACCGACATATACAACACCAACATGGTTGCGGCAACGATCATCGAGATGCTCCGGGAGCGGCTCTCCGGCGATGAGGCGGAGCTCGCGCAGAGGGTCAAGAACACGGTCGAGCAGGGGATCAACGTCATCAAGAACGTTGAGCTCTATAATACGCTCAACAAACACCGTATCCGCCTGGAGCCGGTTGATCTGGACAGAATCGTCCGCGGCCAGATACGGCGCTACGCAGGCATCGACATCAGGTACGAAGGAGAGAGCCACATGGTCTGGGCAAACCCTCTCCTCGAACACATTGTATCCAACCTGATCAGCAACAGCATCAAGTTCGGCGGTATGAAGGTGCGGATCGATATATCCATCATGGAGACCGAAGATACCGTGACGCTGACGGTTGCCGATACCGGCATCGGCATACCGGACCACTTAAAGCCCAACATATTCGATCGCTTCAGCCGTGAGAGCAAAACAGCGGCCGGGAGCAGGGGCCTTGGGCTCCATATCGTCAAGACCCTCGCGAACCAGTACGGCGGGCGCGTCTGGGCGGCGGACCGGGTGCCCGGCAGACCGGGGGAGGGAGCAGCAATAAAGGTGATCCTGCAGAAGTGCTAGGCCGGCGACATCCAGCGTCCCGGAGTACTCAGATATATATTCTCCCGGCGACTACATCATACCGCATCATTCCCATCGGGGACTTCTCCAATGATACGAACAATATGTTTTAAAGAGCGACGATATATCGAAGAGCTGAGAATTCTCACCCGGGCGACCGCGCTTGACTGCATCATCGACGAGCGCTTCGACCGCATAGTATACCTCATAAAAGAAGGAGATATGGGTCTCGCTATCGGTCGGAAGGGAAGCAATATCAGGAAGATGCAGCGGGTTCTCGGGAAACGTATCGAGATGGTAGAATACTCTCCCGAGATCGAGAGATTCTCAAGAAACGTATTTAAACCGGCCGACGTCGTCGGTATCAATAGATTGGACGACGGAAGGCTCAACGTCTACATCAATAAGGACGATCTCGGTATCGCCATCGGGAAAGGCGGATGCACCATCGAGAAGGCGCGGCTCCTCCTCTCCAGGTACTTCGATACCGATCTCGGTGAGGTGCTGGCACGGGAGGACACCCATGCGTGACTGGAGCATCCTCGATGAGGTCTGGCAGGTCATTCAGGACCGGGCAGAGCACCCGTCGGCCGATAGTTATGTCAGTTCCGTTCTGACCCACCGGAAAGGGATCGACAAATCCCTGGAGAAGGTCGGTGAAGAGGCGGTTGAGTTCATCCTGGCCGCAAAGAATCAGGTCCCGGAGAGGACGGTCTCTGAAGCGGCCGACCTCCTCTTCCATTTCCTGGTGGCGCTTCAGGCCTCAGGCACCGATGTGGCTGACGTGCTCGACGAGCTTGCCGCACGCCGGAAGTAACACCATCCTTCTCCCGGGCGGCTTCGCCCGGTTGACGCTCCGGCGGGGCCGATCATACCCCCCGGAACCGTTCAAAGGTAGTCCTTCAGGTCCACCATCCTCGGGAGGTCGTCCTTCTTCACTGCTGCGGACTCTACAACCGTATCCTCGATCATAATGGGAGCCCGGTAGCGCAGAGCAATGGCTATCCCGTCGCTCGGCCGGCAGTCCATCACCTCGGTGCGCGAGCCCTGCCTGAGGAGGAGTTTGGCGTAGAAGACCCCTTCCTCCAGAGAATCGATGTGCAGGGCATCGAGGATTATCTCAAAGTTCCGGAAGAGTTCAACAATGAGGTCGTGAGTGATGGGCCGGGGAAGCATCTCACTATTGAGCGCGTTGCTTATCGAGATTGCTTCCCAGAGCCCGACGTATATGGGTATTGTGCTGTCGCCCCCGGCATCCAGGACGACAGTCGGCGCTGCTCCCACCTCGCTCACCGACATGAACACGCCCTGCACCTTGCAACTTTGAGCAGTCATGTGATCACATGACATGAGCCTTATGATGTTTAAACCTTGGGGTCAATCACCGCTGTTTTTTGGCGCGGGCAAGGAACTCACGCCGCATAATGGAGAGGCTCGGCAGCAGGCCGAGAAGGATGTTGAGATAGTAGAGGATCAGCCGCCAGAGGAGGACGAAGATGCCGACGATCGATGACGGGATGAAGAGGCTGTAGAACGACGTGGCGCCGAGCTCCGCAACGCCCGAGCCCCCGGGCGTGAGCGGGATCATCATGATGATGGCGAGGACGAGCTGGACAACGAACGACTCGATGAGGTACGGCGACTGCCCGAGACCCATAAGGAGCAGTGATGCTATGATGAACTCAGAGAACCAGAAGAGCACAGTGAAGAACATACCCCATACGAGGCCACTCCTTCCGTAGTTCACGAACTTGACGAGACCCTGGTTGAAGTTGTCCACTTCCCGGTCAATCGTCCCCAGGAGGTGCTCGAGCCGCTTTAAGTGCCAGCGCCGGTCGATCCAGCATGACATCCGTCTGAGGACCCGTTTGAGGTAATCCGGGTTCCTCACCGAGTAGACGAAGATCAGGACGAAGAGAGTGACGAATATCCAGGCGGCGTACATTATGAAACTCACGCCGCTGAATCCCGAGGCAAGGCTGCTCCAGTACCTGCCGAGGAAGAGCATGGCAAAGGCTCCGAGTGCCCCGAGGACAATCCCGTCAAGAATCCGCTCCATAACGACGACAGCGGTGGCGTCCCCGACCGGGACGCCCGCCCGGTAGAGTTCGTGGATCCGGACGGGCTCACCGCCCGCCTGCGATGGGGTGACCGCCGCAACGAGCATGTTCGCGAGCACCAAGTTCAGGCAGTGCTTGAAGTTCACCCGGTAGCCGAGCGACGCCGACATCTTCTGGATGCGGAGCGCCCAGAACCCGAGCGAGACGATGTGGAGGAGAGCGGCAAGGAGCAGGTAGAACGGGTTTACGCGACTGATGTAGTCGATCGTCGTCTCGTCGACGGTGAAGTACAGGACACCCGCCATAACGAGGGCGCTAAAACTGATCGAGACGAGCAGCCACTTCCATTGAGACTTCTTCATGCTCTACGCTCCCGGGTGTGGGACAGACTTCGCAGTCCGATCCCCAGACCCCGATTGGCATCCGCAATTTTTTTGCGGAAATCGGGCAATTTCAAGAGAAAAATACCCGAAATTGGACTAATAAGGTATCGTGCGGCTACTATTTAAACGGTGATTTTAAACGCAAATCAATAAGATTCGGGATCTGCGGAGTGAGGGGGCTCCGGGCCGGGCCGGGTGCTTCCGCGCAAAACCTCTGGTGGAGCATTTCACCTTATCTTGTGGGTTCTGGTGCGGCCCGCCCCATGCAGTGGACCGTGGTAGCTATCGCCCCGGGGGGCGGGGGCAGGGGAGGGGGTCTCCCCTTCCCCCCGAATGGACAGCGTTCCCGGCAATCCCCGCCCCCCGTGGGGGGGGCGAACACCAAACAGGGCCTGATAATTTGGAATCGATACACTAGACAGTAAAGAGGCCCCGCTCACCGGTAACCCTGAAGAGCCCCGCACGGACGCCGGCATCAAGCCAGGCATACCCGTAGCTGAACCGGGCGAGAGCGCCGGCAAGGTCGCCCGCATTGAGGTGCTCTACGCCGTCCGCGTACCAGGAATGTGCCGCCGAGTGAAGCACCTCCGCGCCCGCACGGAGCGGGCTCGCTTCGTCCGGCCCCGCCTCAACCATCGTAAGAGCGGAATGAAGCATCCGCCGGTAGCGGTTGGTCTTCTCATCCAGGCGGGCGGCAAGCGAGTCAGGAATACACACGTCTGCCGCATCCGGCGGGTGGGCGGCAGGCGACTCAAGCAGCCCGAGCCGCGAGCCTGCGTCAAGCCAGCCGAACCCGTACGCAAACCCCGCGAGAGCGTTTACCCGGTCGCCCGTCCGGAGAAACGCCGTGCCGTCGCTCTGGTATGCGGCAGCCATCTCGAACACCTCGTCCGCCACCCGGCGGAGGAGAGTCCCCTCCAGAACAGCAATCCGGGTCTGGAGAAGAGCCTCTTCAAAGAGGGCTCCCTGCTCTTCGAGAGTCATAGGCCGGCAAACATCTCCAGGTACTCGCGCTCCATGGGGTGGAGTTCTCCCGGCACGACGAGGACGTGGAGCGGGGGCCCGAAGTCCGTCTCTTTGAGTTTCGCGCCGGTCCCCGCGCGAACCACGGGATTCTCCGACCCCGCCCGGGCGATGCCCACGTAGAGTGCGGGAGGTTCGGTGCCGCGCTTCTCCGCCATCTCTTCGAGTATGGCAATCGCGTCGGGTATGCGCATATAGCGATCCGTCTGTATATCAAGGTAGACGAGCGTGTGCAGGTTGCAAGCGAGGTTTGCCGCAACCGTCTCGGCGGGGGCCGTCGGGAACCATCCCTTCGCGGGGTACGGCACCGAACAGGACTTCCCGAACCGGTAGTTCTGGAGACCGGAGAGGCCGCAGACGGCGCTCGATATGGACGAGGCGTGGATGATAGAGGTTGCAACACCGGCAGCGGCCGCCCGCATCCGGAGGTCGGCGTGCGTCGTCGAGACCATGGGGTCCCCCCCGGTCAGGAACGCCACCCGGCCTCGCGCGGCACGCTCGATGATAACTCCCGGGTCCTGCTCGACGTCCTCTCGCGCGAGCACCCGGATCTCCTTGCCGAAGAACGCCTCCATTCCAGGAACGTCCGTCCCCATCAGCCGGGATGTGTACGACTCCAAGTAGACGGCATCGGCGTTACGGACGCATGCGAGGCCTTTGACCGATATATCCCCGAGGTCGTAGAGCCCGAGGCCCACAAACGTCAGCATGGCCGGTTCGCTCCCGGGGTGAGGGGAGAGGCGGGGAGAGACGAGATTGGGAGCACGGGGATTTTGGAGCACGAGCGTAAGGGTTTCATCGTCATTCCTCAACCGTCAGTGTTCCATCATCGTAGAAGTAACGGATCCAGGGAGTCGTCCTGCCGTGGATGCCGATGACACGGAAGTCCCGTTCCACCGACTGCCGCCCGTCGTCCGTCCTCACCTCGACGACCATGTTCATCAGCTGCTTGATCGTGGATATGGTTCTCTCGTCGAACGACTCGCTGTTGAGAACGTAGATACCAACCCCCTCAAATTTCTTCACCCTGTTCGTGATGACGTGGAGGAACCTGAAGGTCACCTCCAGCCGTGCATACATAAGAATCGTCGAGACCGAGTTGACGCAGAGCCGGATCGGCGGGGGCATCGGCCCCGGAGGATCGGCCATCACCCCCTCCTTCCACATATCCTCTACCATCCGGGAGAACTTGATCCCCATGCTGGTCAGGTCAAGGGGGCTCGTGACAAACTTCGCCCTCGCCGTGTCCCGGAGAGTCGGCACCGAACTCTTCGTGACCGCATCGATGATCCCGACATGGCCCCTGCCCGCCCCCTGCTTCCGGAATGCACCGGCGACATCGGCGGCACGCTCGTCGGTCGAGATCGCAACCGTCCATTCCCCGGTCCGGGGGCAGGCTATCCTGTAGGCAAGGTGCTCCGCGTAGGTCAGGGGCGGCGCCAGGATGAGAACGTTTGCGGCGGCCCGCAGACCTCCGAACTCCCTGTCGATCATCGGGATGCCGGTTACGTAGCGATACATATCAGTAGACTACCTATGCCATGATACGATACATAAGGGCTCCGATAAGGAGTCCGAGGGCAACGGTGTAGAGCGTGATTGCGAGCGTGATCCTTGAACCGACTTCCCGCAGGAGGACCGTGATGGTCGCGAGGCAAGGGACGAAGAGGACGGTCACAACAGCAAATATGTACAGCTGGAGGGACGAGAGCACCATCCCGAGGTCGGCGGTGCCGGCGAGGATGGCAAGGGTCTCAAACGCCATCTCCTTCCGGAGTATCCCGAAGATGAGCGCCGTTGCCGAGTAGCCGGGAAGGCCGAGGAGGGCCATGGTATAGGGCTCCACCATCTGTTCGAAGATGGCCATGATACCGAAGAACCCGAGCAGCCCGAGGACGACGCTTCCTGCCAGGAGGAGGGGCATCGCGATGAAGAGGAACTCGGAGAGGCGTGACCAGGCCTTCTTCATCACCAGCCGCGGGTCCGGCCGGCGGAGCGGGACCATCTCCATGATCATACCGAACCGTTCGCCGGGTGCCACGCGGGAGAGGACGAGCCCCGTGATGAGGATCAGGACAAAGACGATGGCGTACACGCTGAATGCCGCCCCGATGCCGACGAAGCCTGCCACAATCCCGGCGATGATGACGGTCCGGGCCGAGCAGGGGACCATCGTGACCAGGAATGAGGCTATGATACGCTCGCGGCGAGAGTGCAGAAGCCGTATGCTCATGATGGCCGGCACGTTGCACCCGAACGCCAGGGTGAGGGGGATGACCGCCCCGCCGTGCATCCCGACCCTGTGCATAGCGCTGTCGGCGAGGAAGGCTGCCCGGGTCATGTATCCGGAGTCTTCGAGGACGGATATGATGATGTAGAAGAGGAAGACGTACGGGAACGCTATACCGAAGCCTGCCTGGAGCGCGAGGAGGACGGACGTTCCCAGTGCCTCTGCCAGCGGCGGCAGCCCGAGAGCGAGGAACGGTTGAATTGCAAATACATTAAAGAGCCCCACGATCACCTCTTCGAGGAACGATCCCACGATGAAGACCACGAGGAGCATCCCCACCAGGATACCGAGGAGGATCGGGATGCCCGGGAACACCCGCGTCAGGATGCTGTCGAGATCGGTCCGGGGGAGCATCGCCTCTTCTTTGAGCGTGAGGTCGGCGATCCGGCGGGCGAAGTTGTGCCGGTTGGCAGCGATGATCTGGGCGACCGTCATCCGGTGCCGGGACTCGATCTCGTCGGCGATCGTCCGCGCCGCCTCGAGCATCTCCGGGTTATCGCCGAACCCCTGGAGCGCCCGGATGCTCTCCTTCCGGTCGGCCGGAAACATCTTCCCGAGGCTCCGGACAGCGGCTTCTACATGGTGGTCGTAGGGAATCTCCCCCTTCGACGGCCGGGTGGCGGCAAGGGCCGCCGGGATGATCCGGTCTATGTTCTTTCCCTGCGATGCGGCCGTCAGGATCACCTCGACGCCGAGGAGGTCGCGGATCGGGCCGGGGTCGATCTCGAGCCCCTGCTTTAGGGCTTCGTCGGCCATGTTCAGCACGACGACCATCGGGAGGCCGTACTCCGCCACCTGGAGGAGGAGGTAGAGGTTGCGTTCCAGGCGCGTGACGTTTACCACTGCGATGACCGCATCGGTGTCCTGCCGGTCCAGGAACCCGCGGACCAGGGTCTCCTCGTCGGAATTCCCTTCCAGCGAGTAGATGCCGGGGAGGTCCACGAGCTCGACCATCTCGCGCTGAAAACAGGTGTTGCCCCGTTGCAACTCGACGGTGGTCCCGGGGTAGTTGCTCACCTCCACCCCAAGGCCGGTGAGCTGGTTGAAGATCAGGGATTTGCCCACGCTGGGGTTGCCGACCAGCGCTAACCTCATGGGCACGACTCCACGATGATCGATGTGGCGATCTCGGGGCTGATGGCAATGTCGCACCCTTTCACCCTGACGACGACTGACTGGTTCGGGAGTTTCCGCCGGATCTGCACGACCTCGCCGGGAAAGATACCGAGATCAAGCAGCCTGCGGTTCCGCCGGGGCCCCCGTATCATAGCCACCCGGACGGTATCCCCTTCCTTGCAGTCGAGGAGAGTGCAGGCTTCCCGCCCCCGGCAGCGCCTGATACGCTCCTGCGGGGGCTCTGCGCCTTCCATGTAGGAGGAGAGCCGCTCGATCGTCTCGTCGGATATGCCATGCTCGAGGGTGCAGGCCTCCTTGCTTGCCGCATCTGCATCGACGCCAAGCATCTCTGTTAAGAAGCACTGGAGGACGCGGTGTTTCCGGGCCACCCCTGCCGCCACCGACCTCCCTTTCTCGGTCAGCCTGACGGCATCGCCGGTTGCCCGCTCCAGGTATCCTTCCTCGACCAGGGAGGCGATGGTCGTCTCGGCGGTTGCCCTCCCGGTGCCGAGTGCTGCCGCTATATCCTGCATCGTCGCAGGTTGCCTCCCGTTTCCCGTGACCGTGAGGACTGCTTCGAGGTAATCCTCAAATGTGGAAGGAAGCATGCTACATCTTCTTTCACTTCTATCAGTTTATGGATTTGGATGGCGTCATCAGGATCGGAGCGCCCACCGGGGTGAGGCGTCAACGTCTATATGGTTTCAAGCCGATCGGTGATCATGGGGACCCCCGAGAGGCTGGTCACGAACAGGTATGTTGCCGAACGGCTCGCGTTTATGGGCCGTCTGCTCGATATTGCCGGAGGAGACCGCTACCGGATCAGGGCCTACGAGTGGGCGGCACGGCAGATCGAGCGGCTCTCCATCCCGGTTGCTGAACTCAATGAGGAGCAACTGGCCCGTATCCCGGGCATAGGAGTCCGGATAGCCGGGCAGATCCGGGAGACTGCCGCAACCGGATCGTTTGGGGAACTCGAGGACCTCCGGGCCACCATCCCCGGGTCAGTCATCGAACTTCTCGGTGTTCCCGGCCTGGGACCCCGGACCCTGCACACCCTCTGGAAGAAACTCGGCGTCCTGACCGTGGATGACCTGGAGCGGGCGCTGAAGGGCCACCGGCTCCGGGCGCTCCAGGGGTTTGGTGCAAAGAAGGAAGAGGCGATCGGGAGAGGTATCAGGCAGTTCCGCCAGAGATCGGACCGGCTGACCCGCCCACAGGCCGACGCCGTGATCGGGAGTGTGGCGGCGTTCTTCCCGGACGGCCAGTATACGGTTGCGGGGGGTTACCGCCGGGGGACAAGCACCATCGGCCGGATCGATCTCGTCACGACCGTCGAGAGGGACGCCCTCATGCACCGTCTTCAGGCCGCCGGCGCTGCGATCACCGGCAAGAGCGCCGAGGAGGTCTCGCTCTCTCTCGGCGGTGCCCGCCTGAACGTCCGGTTCACCGATCCCGACCGGCGCGGCACCGCGCTCCTCTGCGCCACCGGCTCTCGCGGGTTCTTAGCCCGGCTCGCCGCGGTGGCACTGGAGCAGGGCTGCCGGCTCGGCCCTGACGGCCTCGAGGACTCCGCGAGCGACCGTCTCCGGACCTTCGGGAGCGAGGAGGAGGTCTTTTCGTTCCTGGGGCTGGCGGCCGTCCCGCCGGAACTGCGCGAGGACCGGGGCGAGGTCGAACTCGCCCTCCGGCACGCCCTCCCCGACCTCGTCGACCTTTCCGATATCCGGGGCGACCTCCACGCCCACACCACCGCAAGCGACGGCCACCAGTCGCTTGAGGATGTGGCGGAGGCAGGAGATGCCCGGGGCTACGAGTACATCGTGGTCACCGACCACTCCTCGCGGGTGAGGCCGGAGGCTCTCGCAAAACAGCAGGGCGATATCGAGCGGGTCAACCGGCGGCATACCTGCCAGCTCCTCGCCGGGAGCGAGGTGGATATCAGGAGCGACGGCACGCTCGGATACCCGAACAGCGTGCTTGCAGACCTCGACCTGGTTATCGCCTCGGTTCACTCCGGGTTCGGCCAGGGAGAGGACGTCCTGACCCGGCGCGTCCTGACCGCTATGGAGAACGAGCACGTCGATATCATCGGCCACCCCACCGGGCGCCTTCTCGGCCGGAGGCCGCCGCACGCGATCGACCTGGCCCGGGTGATCAGCCATGCGGCGGTGACGGGAACTGCCCTTGAGATCAACGCATCGCCCCACCGGCTCGACCTTGACGATTTTTATATCTGGCACGCGAAGAAGAAGGGAGTGAAATTGGCTGCAGGGACCGATGCCCATCGGGCAGGCGAATTCTCAAATATGCGCTACGGCATCATGCTGGCACGCCGGGGCTGGTGCACCCCGGGCGATATCTTAAACACCTTCTCTCTATCCGAACTGCTGGAGTGGAGGTCGTGATCTACCGGTTCTATGAGAAGGTTCTCCTCCGCGACCTCCATACGCTTCCGGAACACATCTGCTTCATGATCACCGAACAGGATATGCTCGACGCCCCGGGCAACCTCTATCTTGCCGCCCAATGGTGCCGTGATCTTGGGATCGGGAGCGCCATGTTTCATATCAGCACCGCCGATCCGACCCGGCTGGAACGCTGTCTCCCGCTTATCCGCACGATCTCCTCGATCGCACGCCTGACCCTGCACTACCGGGACGAGAAGGAGGTGAGCGGGGAAGGTATGGACGTGATGGTAGCGATCGGGAAGAGCGGGCGGGAAGAGATCGCCGACTGCGTGAGAAGGATGGCCAGAGACGGCGTAGACCCGGCGTCGGTCGATGAAGACCTGCTGGAGTCGTACCTCACCTTTAACTACGAGCCCGACCTCGTCATCAAGACGGGCGGCGACCACCTGACCGACTTCCTCATATGGCAATCGGTCTACTCCGAACTCTTCTTCCTCGACGTGAACTGGGCCCTGCTCAGAAAAGTGGATTTTTTCCGGGCGCTCCGGGACTTTCAGTCGCGCGCGCGTCGCTTTGGGCGGTGACCACGGAGGAGCCCGGGCTTAGCGGTCGCTCATCAGGAGTTCCAGCCGGCACGCTCTTTCAAGCGCATGCGCTGGTCGTAGACCCGCATCGCCCGGAGGAGATCGATCTTCCTGAACGCCGGCCAGTACGGGGCGCAGAAGTAGACGGCAGACTCGTGGCCGTTCGCGAGCCACGGGAGAAAGTTGGATGTCCGGCAGTCGCTGCCGGTGCGGATGATCAGGTCGACGGGGGGTATGGGCGCTCCCCGGTTGAGATGGCTCTCGACGGTCATGGGATTGATGGCCGCGGGATCGATGATGCCCTGGTTCACCTCATCGAGTATCGACCGGGCGGCATGCACGATCTCGTTCCGGCCACCGTAAGCAAGCGCTATGTTGATGTAGTAGTCGGTGTAGTGCAGCGTCGCCTTCTCCGCTGCTTCGATGGTAAGAAGGAGGTCGTCGGGAAGGAGGGACCGGTCCCCGATCATCTGCACCCGGATATGGTTTTTATGCACCCGCTCATCGGTCAGGATCGCTATAAACTTCTCGCGAAAGAGTGCAAAGAGCGACGCTAACTCGCTCCTCTCCCTCCGGAAGTTCTCGGTCGAGAAGGTATAGAGCGTGATGTGCCGCACGCCGAGCTCGCATGCCCAGTCGAGGACCTGTTCCGTGGTGTCTGCCCCGAGCCGGTGCCCGACCGCCGTATCGAGCCCCTGGTCCCGGGCAAACCGGCGGTTCCCATCCTGGATCACCGCAACGTGCCGGGGGATGTGCTTCACCTGCCATCGCAGGTAGCGCCCGTAGAGGCGCTCAATACCGGATCGCAGCATCAGAGTGGCGTCACCTCAACCACCATCCCTCTGTTGGGGTAGCGCTCGACGACGTATTTCCGGCCCGGCACCCGGGCAGCGTTATCGGCAAGCACCCACCATGCCATCTCGACCCTTCCTTCGCAGATGACGTAGTCATCCTCATCGAGGCTCTCCAGGAACCCCTCAAGGGTGCCTGCCGGTTCGAGCACCCCGTAGACAACTGTCCCGTCATCCGTCACCTCATCAAACGGACGGGCAGTGTTGGCAGCGATCCGCTTTAACCGTTCCCGCAGTTGGACCGAGTCCTTGAAGATCGACGAACAGAAGTGCACCTTCTGGTCGGCAGAGAGTTCCTCCGCCCACTGGCGGGCACCCAACACTGCGTTATGCAGCCCGTCCTCGGGCTCGAACCCGCGCTCGCGCATGGCGGCAGCACAGGTCTCCCCCCATTCCAGTTCGTTGATGTTGAGGAAGTCAAGGAGCGGCAGAGCGGCGGCAAGGTTCTCGAGCCCGGGAAGCGACGGGACCTCGATGCCGATCGCAAAGCCCATCCGGCGGGCGAGGATGGCGGAGCGGGCGAAATCGGTATCGAGGATGCGCGGCCAGGACTCGTGCGGCGGGTGGAGCCGGATCTCGTCGACCAGCCCCCGCAGGCATTCGAGCATGGGTTCGTCCGGTGCGAGGCCTGTGTAGAGGTGGATATGGTGGTCCGGGCCGAAGTGCTCCTTGAGAAGGCTCGCGTACTCGACTACCCGGTCGAGCACGAGCAGCGGTTCGCCGCCGGTGACGCCGGTGCCGAGAGCGCTCATATTCTCGGCCTCCTCAATGATATCCGGCGGCGATGAGACCTTGCGGTCGTTTGCGAACACCACATCCAGGCCCTTCCTCTCGCGCGAGAGCGGGCAGTACCAGCAGGTCCGGTGACATCGTCCGGTCACGAAGAGGACCATCTTTGCTCCCTGGTGGCAGAGGACGCATCCCTGACTCAGGGACCTCCCCGTGGGGGCCACTCCCGACTCCTGTGGCATATATGCTGTACCTATGGGAGGGCAGAGATGAAAAGGTTTGACGGTCCCGGGGAGAGAACCCCGGAGGAATGCCTCTTCGGGGTTATGGCCAGTTCTCTTCAGACTTGCCCGGCAGAACCCGGCATAACGATTCGTAACGGATAAATACGGCCCATACATAGAAAATCAAGTAATTATGCCGCTTCTCCAGCGTGATGACGGCCTCTCGGAGGTCGTTGGTTTTGTGCTGATCCTCGGTGTGATCGTTGTAGCACTCTCGCTGTACCAGGTGTATGGGGTCCCGGCGGCGGGGAGGGAGGTCGAGATCCAGCATATGAACACGGTGAAGGACCGGTTCGTGGATTATAAGATCAGCCTGGATTCGCTCTGGGTGAACGGAAGGAACGGAGTGCTCCTCTCGACAGCCTTTGACCTCGGGACGGGTGCGCCGGCGACCGGGGGCACGGCCTTCGCGCTCCCCCTCCTCACCCCGGCGGGGTCGGGGGGGGCAGTCTCGGTGACGGAGGGCGGGGCGAACCTGACGATTGAACCTGCAGGGAAGGAGCCGGTGACCATCCCCCTCGGCAGCCTCACCTACCGGTCCTCGAACCGCTACTGGGTGGACCAGACCTGGACCTACCAGATGGGCGCGGTCTTCCTCTCCCAGGAAGGGGGGGCGACGGTGCGGGTCGGGCCGTCGATTGCGGTGGCGAAGACGAAGGACGATAATATCACCCTCACCGTAGCACCGATCAGCCTCGAAGGCTCGGGTATGATCGCGGGGTCGGGGCCGGTGCGGGTCGAGACACGGATGCGCTTGAACGATTCGTCCTCCCTTGACGGGGCCTATGAAAAGGTGAACCTGACCGTCACCGGCGATACGGCGACGGTCAGGGCCTGGGAGAGAGCCTTTGGCGAGGTCCGGCAGAGGGCGAAGGATGAGAACGTCATCTGGCTGCTCAAGCCCGAGGTGTCCCCCGGGAGCAAGAAGGTCACGTTCACCGTCAAGCCGGAGGCAGACAACAAGAAGGTGTTCCTCAGCGTATATCCGGCGAACTACACGGTGACGATCCACAACGCGGCGTCCCTGGTGGAGTGATCGATATGAGACAACATCCCGGTGAAGAAGGAGTCTCCGAGGTGGTCGGGGTCATGCTTCTGGTCGGCGTGACCGTCCTTGCCGTGGCGATCGTGGCTGTAGTCCTCCTCTCCGGCCCCCAGCCGGACGAGATCCCCCGGGCAACCATCGTCGCGGGGAACAAGAGCGGCAGCCTCGTCCTCGCCCACGAGGGAGGCGACCCCCTGAGGGAGGGGGAGTACCGGATCTATATCGATGCCGGGAGCGGCCTTGTGGACGAGACCGCGAACTTCAGCAAACCTGCAGGTGGCGTCTGGTCGATCGGGAGGAACATTACCTACAATAAGGGTGGTGCAGACCGCGGTCGCGTGGTCGTGACCACGATCTCGGGCGGCAGCGAGACGATCCTTGCAGAACCGGAGTTCAGGGGTGGGGGGGCGGTGTTCTCCCCCGACCCGGTGGATCCGGGGATGACGCCAGGGGGGACGGGGACGCCTGGGCCGGAAAGTGGTGGAGACGTTTCCCCCATCCAGATTACTACGCCTGAAACAAGCCAGGAGTTAGTATTTTCAGGGAGAGGACATGGCGGCAATAAGTACGCAACGATGACCGCCCAAACAACACTGGAAAATGTGACAAGGATTGACTTCATAATCTATCGGCTCGATGGCCCGTATACTAATGATAAAGAAACAATAATGCGATCTGTTGAAATAAATTCCAGTGATTATTACGTCTGGGACGATATTCCGGTTTTACCCGGCCTTTCAAACGGGAACGAAGTCGCAATGATCGCCATCGCGTATAATAGGACCGAAATAATCGGGTGCAGGTGGCAGGTCACAACTGTGGCTGGAATTTAAAAGTTCAACTTTAAATCCGGATGAAACGTTTGAGAAGGAATTAAATATGAAATCCGACACCGCCACCTCCGACCTCATCGCCGTCATGGCCCTGATCGCCGTCTTCGTGACAGCGGCGGCGATCGCCGGGGTGGCGCTCCTCTCCAGCCCGCCCAGCGACGCGGCGCCCGCGATGATCGCCCGCAGTGTGACAGAGAACGGGACCCTCTACATCTACCACGACGGCGGCGACCCTCTCGAACGGGAGCACTTTGCGATCCTCGTCGACGGCGGCGAGTGGACGGAGAACTTCAGCCTCGTCGATGCTTCAGGAATCGAATACGAGCCCGGTACCTGGACAACGTGGGAGACCGGGGAGGTTCTAGTCAATAAGACTCCACTCGAAAAGGGGACTCCCCGCATCCAGATCGTCGGAGAGGGCGTGGGCCGCACCGGCAGCGACTGGCTCCTCCACGAGATCGGGAACGGTACGCCGACTACACCCACGCCAACAGAGACTACACCCACGCCAACAGAGACTACACCCACGCCAACAGGGACTACACCCACGCCGGTGTCCCTCGTCGCGAACTTCACCGCCAACATTACCGCCGGCCTCGCCCCGCTTTCGGTGCAGTTCACCGATACCTCCACAGGGGAACCGACCTCGTGGTCATGGACGTTCGGGGACGGCAACACATCGACCGTGCAACATCCAATCCACACCTACGCTGCGCCGGGCATCTACACCGTCAGCCTGACCATAACGAAGGCCGGGGCCTCGGCCACCGAAACAAAGACCGGGTACATCGCCGTTTATAACAGTTCGTCTCCGGGCCTCGTCGGAACCTACTACCCGACCAGGGAATTCACCGGCACACCGGTCCACAGGATCGACCAGAGACTCCGGTTCGCCGACGCGTTGGCCGGGGAATGGTATCATTGCAACTCCGACGAAGAGGACTGGCCCAACAGCACTCTCGGCAAGACCGAGCAGTTCAGCGTCGTCTACGAGGGCTACCTGCTCGTTCCGGTAGATGCCGTCTACACCTTTTACCTCACCTCAGACGACGGATCGCGCCTCTGGATCGATGCGGTGGGCGAGGATGCCGAGCCCCTGATCGATAACTGGGGTTACCACCCCCCGACGGAGAAGAACAGCACAATCCATCTCTCCGCCGGGTCCCACCCCGTCAAGGTGAAGATGTTCGAGAACTGGAATGCGGCCGTACTTTACCTCGAGTGGTCGTCCCCCGCGTTTGTGAGAACGCCGGTGGATGCCTTCTGCCGGAGCCCGCCGCCGGCCTCCGCAGACTTCACCGCCAGCCCCACGTCCGGCTCTGCCCCCCTTTCGGTGCAGTTCACCGACACCTCCGCGGGCGAACCGACCTCGTGGTCCTGGGACTTTGGGGGCGGCGGTACGTCAACCGAGCAGAACCCGGTCCATACCTACATCATTCCAGGGACCTACACCGTGACGCTGACGGCCGAGAACGCCCACGGGAGCGATACGGTGACAAAGGTTGGCTATGTCACCGTTACGGAACTCCAGCCCCCGACTGTCACCGCCATCATCCCGGACTCCGGAGAGTCGGGCACTATCGTTAGTATCACCAATCTTGCCGGAACCGATTTCCAGAACGGCGCAACCGTCAAACTCACGAAGAGCGGAGAAACCGACATCCATGCCACAGGTGTAACTTTCGTCAGCAGCACACAGATCACCTGCTCGTTTAATCTGGCCGGCGCCGTTACGGGTCGATGGAACATCATCGTCACCAACCCGGACACACAATCGGGAACACTTTCAAATGGGTTTGAGGTAACCACGGGTCAGATCTATAAACCCGAACCAGATCTAAACAACGAGCTGAACCACTGGACGAAGAGCGGAAGCATTGACGTCGTCACGGTTTCAGGTCACGGTGATGTTGTCAAAATGACCGAGACGAGCAGTATAAAACGAACACTATCAACCGTCGGATATGAAAATATTCAGGTTTCATTCAGCCTTGCTGCCGTTGGGTTCAATAATCCAAACGACGCGGTTGTCGTGGAATGGTTTGACGGCACCTCGTGGCATGAGTTACTACACATAAAGGGTAAAAATCCGCTTGGGGATGAACAATTCCACGATTTCAGTTACTCTCTGCCATCGTCGGCAAAAGACAATCCATCCTTTGAGATACGATTCGGGATTGAACACCAGGGGAAAACAGAATCTGCTCTTGTGGATTTGAAAAAGCTTGAGGTAACCGGAGATCCGATCTAACTTTCGTAGGGCTTTCGCGATCGAGCCGAAAGCCCACCGCTTCATGTATGGCAAAACGCTGAATATCTCTTAACTCATGAAGGTTCCCCTCCTCTCGTCCACCAGCGGCGCTCATACAGTGGTATGGGTGACTTCGTCCTGATAACTCAGGGTTCTGACGTGTTCGCGCACCCGGCAAGGCTTCGCAATGCAGCCAGCGGCTTCCCGCGTACAGTCCATCTCACTTCTTCGTCCGGTACGCCTGCGTCGGGTGCCGGGGATTCTCGGGGATCGTGTACTCAAGAATTCCAGCGCGAAGCAGAGGAGAGAGATAACTCCGGAACACCCACTTTTTGTTTCTCCGGAGGAGCACCGCGAGTTCATCGGCCGTATACGCCCGGATGCTGCAGAGTTCGGTGATGACCTGCTGCACCTGCCCCGGCGGACTTCTCTGCCCGAGGTTTCGAATAGCCTCCGCAAGCTTGGTAGGTAGGTAGGCAGGTAAGCCATCAGGCATGGTAGGTAAGCCATCAGGCATGGTAGGTAAGCCATCAGGCATGGTAGGTAAGCCATCA
>ENA-UOOI01000140-UOOI01000140.1-fermentation-metagenome-genome-assembly--contig:-NODE-140-length-89578-cov-11.399182_pt1 | contig 89578 bp, 62 predicted proteins | sample MGYA00245779_ERZ724027 | MGnify/ENA primary metagenome ERZ724027 (study PRJEB28704, sample SAMN03018318) | fermentation metagenome | biome: anthropogenic terrestrial biome; feature: soil; material...
AAAATAAGCGTTTATGCTTAACTCTGTGTCCCGGCTAAGTTAGTAATTCCAGAGTGCAAGTTGGGTTAAGCTTATTTGCTTTTTGTGAATTTTAGAACTAAGGGCGATAATGGAGCCATAGCAATAGATATTGTCTTTATATTCTTTTTGTCAATATGCTCAACGGGGGCCCAATTTCCATCTTTTAAAAGTACCTCAATCTTACTATTCTCCCAATGTTCTGAAACAATAATAGAGAATGAATCGAAAATATCTGCGGTCATATTGACACAAGTCAATATACCTTTTTTTTTATCTATTGACTGATTGAAGATGCAAAATGTATTTGGTTGATCTAAAACAGATATTGCAAGAGCTTCTTTACCTAACCAATTAATGATCTCTCTCACCAACTCTTTCTTTTTATAGTTAAAAATACTCGAAGATTCATTGGAAGAAATATTATATGCTGTAATTGCAATCCGACCACCCAATCTATTTTCAAATGTAATTAATCCGGGAATCACCGACTCTTTTCGAGGATTTAAAAAGTCAGTTATTACTACAGCCTCCTTCATCGGAAATATCTCGTAAAATTCGCTTCCTACTTCTGAACCGGCAGGAGCAAACATCAAATTGTACATTAATTTTCCTTCTATTTTATCAAAATTTTCGGGATGACGGATAGATTCAAAGCAAAAATCAGGTTTTTTCCCTTGTGTTATCGCCACAACTCCTATTAACTCACCAAAACCCCTGTTATACAATGATATAGCAGCCTCCCCGTCCAAAAAAACCCCTTCACTTAATACTTCTTTCACTTTTTCATCCGTCATCATATCCAGAATATTCCCTGAAACAAATTTCACCTTCTCTTTTTTACTGGTATATGGTATACCATATCTTCCAAGGACAGAAATCCAACCGTTGTGGTATATTGTATTCCAAAGAGGATGAGCTTTTTCACTGTTATATGGTTTGGTTACGTGAGCATCAGGCAAATAAAGTATCTCACATCCTACTACTTCAGTGTTTCTTACACTGTTCTTGAGTGCAAGGAGTCGTTTCTCCTCATCTTTATACATCTCAACATAGGCTTTTTCTTCCAGTGGATTATCCAAATATTGTGTTGGATAAAATAAAAAATCGTCAAGGCCACATGAAAGTGCACCAATCATGAGACTTCTCATCATATTGGCGGAGGTAAAATATCGAGTATGTGGGTAAGTATCCGATTCATGCAAAAGTTCGAAATGAGAAGGAAGATGTTGTTTGCAGTACAGAACATGAAAAAGGTATTCGGGAATAGCAGTTAATTTATCAACTGAATAGCCTGAGCCGTAAAGTCGAACGGATGGTTGCGTATTTCCTGCAAATGCCTCTGCGACCTCTTCTGTAAAATTCCCGTCAAAATCTGCTGCGGCAGATTGACACAGCGTAATCTGTACTGTAGAATCCACTTCATCCAAACGCGCCCTAACCTTAATTGCCAGATCGACTAATGATCTTTTAGCCACTTCGCTCCAAGCTTTACGAAGTTCGATACTTTGAGAATTAACGCCTCTAAATATTGATTCTAATTCTTCTCTTTGATATTCATGACCCTGACATCTCGAAAATTCCCTTAAATGTGCAGGACAAAAACACCCAAAATTAATATCGAATGGATGCCAACTGATTTCATAATCATCTTCAATTTGAATTCTAAACGGTTTGGCAATTTTAGCAACGATAGCAATTTTTTTAGCGAAGTCATCCTGAAAATCTTTATCCAACGGGCAAGGTGTTGCATTGGCTACTCTACCTGTGATATCTGTTATATACTGAAATGGAGCATTAGGTCCCATTCGTAAACTGGGAGCGCACCACCACCCGATTTCTATCCCATGCTTTTGCATTCTATTTTTTATTGCCAGAATTCGTTTTCCAATCTTTACAAACAAGCTATCGGAAGGATAACCCAATAATTTTACTTCATCTGTCGGTTCTACTATCAAGAATCGGCAAAGGCCATATTTCTCTTTCATCTCAATCATTTGAGCAAACATCCTTTCCTCTTCTTCTTGAAAAAAACGAAAAGGAACAACAGGACTCAGACCGGATCTATCTTGCTCTGATTCACAATGGAGGTTACCTGCATTGAGTGAAAAAGAAATTGAGAAGATATTAAATAATAAACCTGTAATTGTTGTGATAAGTATTTTGTAATACATCATGATTTTTAAACAAATAATATACTTGCATCAACGCCTGTGGTATAATATTCACGACAGGCGTTGATCAGTAAAACGTAAAAATTCCGAAAAGAAAAGACAAAATGTTTTATCTAAAAACTAACCTCCTCTATTTTTCCAAAATCACTCCATACGGCAATAGCCTTGTACGCATTCGCAGCGCCGGTCGGAACTTTAAGAGTAACATTCGACAATGTAACACCCCAAAAGACATTGGCTCCAATGGAAGGAGGAAGTGCAGTGGCTATTTCTACCGTTTTAAGTGAAAAACACTCAGAAAAACTCCATTCTTCTAAAAAGTTAATTGCATTTCCTAACTTAATAGTTTCTAACTTTTGACATTTGAAAAATGCTCCTCCTTTAAGTTGGGTAACGGAATTAGGTAAAGTGGCAGAAACCAATTTACCACAAGAATGAAACACATCAGCGCCATATGATTCCACACTTTGAGGTATTACAACCGAAGTAATTTTTGTGGCCTTAAATGCGCCATCCCCTATGTTAGTCAAACCTTCAGGAAGCACTAAGCTTTGCAGACCTGTAAAACCAAATGCAAAAGCACCTATCGATTTTATATTGGAAGGAAATGTAACAGATGCCAAATTCTCAGCATTTATAAACGCATAACTGTCCAAATAGGTAACTTTCTCTCCTAATTTAATAGATTTAACTGTCAGATTATATTCGAATGCAGCTATTTTTATTCCTTCTACTTTTCTCAACTTAGTATCTATATTCATATCAATATATTCCTCTGTACCAATCCATTTAATCAACACTTTTCCATCCTCGCTTAATTGATATGAACTTTCAGGATAATCTAAAACTTCACTTTTCACATTTACCACGCAGATAGCCATTTTACCTCCAGCTTTTACAGTGATATTGACCGATACCCCGGCTTTCAAAGCGACAATATTTCCATTATTATCCACAGAAACTGCCGATGGATCTGAACTTTCCCATGTTAGAGTTTTGTCCGAAGCATCATTTGGATTTACCGTCGCAATAAGTGCAAACGTATCATCCTTTTCAAGATTAAGTTCCGACTCGTTCAACGTAACGCTCTCGACGGCAACCACCCGCTTTGAGACTGTAACTTTACAATAATTAATCACTTTTTCAGACCGTACATATATTTTGGTTTCACCAGGTGATATCGCTGTTATTAGACCATCTTGGTCGACTGTGGCTATTGTCACATCTTCACTGTCCCAACTTACGGTTTTATCTGTCAGATGGGTGGGATTGATAACTGCAATAAGCTGTTTTGTTTCGCCTGCACTTAATTTTATTTCTTCCAGGTTAAGTCCAATACTTATTACCGATAATTCATCCGATTTAATCTCTTTACAAGAAATCCCCATCAATATTGTCAAAAGCAACAAAACACTTATTTTTATAATATTCTTCTTCATATATTTTTGTTTATTAATCCCCCTGTCTTACAACTGGGGAGTAGTTTAATACTGAGAATAGATTAAATATTCTTCACGATTACCCACAAAAAGGATTGCCCGATTTTATTTCCAAGAAAATAATCGCATATCCCCCGGATCAATTTGATATCGTTTGATTTTCTTCCAGTCAACAGTATTAAGATATGCTTCTTTGTCAACTTCTTGCACATATTTTTTTGCTTTGACGTTTAATGTTATTTTCTTATCAAAACTACGGTTGACAATCATCAAATAATTACGATTTCCGTTCTTCAACAAAGAAACGACAGCACCATCACTCCCTGTATCCAGGGATTCGAAAGCAGGTGGTAACTGCAGGGCTTTTGTACCCTCCGGTAGTACTCCAGTATGCCAAACATCGATTTTCTCAGCTCCCACAAAAACACCGGAAAGCTTAATAATTTCCTTATTGACACTTTTTAATCGTTCATATAGGATGGTTTTACTCCCATCTTTGTTGACTGGGGCTAAATAGTCTGCATCAGAAGGGGCATCTAAAGGATTCCAGTAAGTATAATATTGCAATACCTGGGAACCATATGCCAAGTTGCTGTATACTTGTAGCTTTAAGTCTGCAATAGTTGGTTCTGGATATAAACGATCATTATGATGATGTTTAGAGCTAAGTGTCAATGTCCAAAGAGGTATGTTTAATTCTTTTGCTTTTTGAGAATACACCTCCAGACTCTTATACCAAAAGGGATTCAATTCTCTTTCCGTTTTCCCATCTAAAATATGTATCGGATAAAAAGAAAAAGATATCATTTGCAGTGGCAACTCAGATGTCACCGTTTCAACATATTCTTCGAAAGATGCTCCTATCCACCAATCAATACCCGCTGCCAATAAGTTCACATAACTGATACCCTTACTATCAAACGATTGAAACTTATTCATTTTTTCTTTAGCCTCTTTTATATTATGCATCCGAGGCTCATCCATCACTGTATATCCTGCCAATGCCGGATGATTTTTAAATCTATTGATCGTTTTCTCAGTATCTGTCACTAGTTCCGGACAATTTATAATTCCCTTAAGTCCTGCCCTCTGTAGCTTGTCTAAACCTTCCTGAATAGCATCTGCATTCCCGAAAAAGGTCATCAGGTCATGATTAAAACCAGCAGACTTCATCGTATTATAATTGCCTATATCTGCCCCCGGGGGAACTCCAATCCACCCCAGAATGGATATTTGTTTTGTATATTCTATTTTTTCCCTGTCGCCGTTATCATCTGTTGGTTCCGTCAACCCTATATTTTCACTCTTACCACATGATAACATTGTGGTTGCAAATAGACTGTGGAATAGCAATGTGATTAAAAAAGATTTTATTTTTGTCATGCCAATATTATTAATTATTATCAACCTACCATCCTGGATTTTGTTTCAATAAATCCCTGTTTTTATCTATTTCTGTCTGTGGAATGGGAAACAGATAATGCTTTTTTTTATCAAAAATACGGGGATGTTCCCATGTAGGATAGCTAAATTTACCATTCTCTATATGTACCTTATGCATATAGCCTACATCCACTTTCTCTGCTATCATCCATCTCCTCACATCGAAAAAACGATGATTTTCCATAGCTAATTCAACTTTCCGCTCGTTCCGAATTTTTTCCCGCATTGTTTCTTTCGTCAAATTAAATGGCAAATCGGGCAAACCAGCTCTACCTCTTATTATATTGATCGCAGAATATACTTCTTTATCTGGACTGGCAAGACTTTCATTTAATGCCTCCGCATAATTTAAATACAATTCCGATAATCGAAATACAATAAATCGCTTGACAGAAAATCCTGATCCCGTAGCCATGTTAAATTCCTCTTGCATATATTTTTTCCAATAATAATTAGTTCGAGCGTAATTCTTGTCATAATAATTACCATTAGGATACGACAAATCGATAGTTCTTCCTTTCCAATGCGATCCGTGATAGATTATTGTTTGATAGAAACGTTTATCTCTGTTTATGTATGGATTTTGAGGGTTATATCCGGATGCTTCATTGAGAATTGGATTATTATTTTCATCATACCCTAACACAGGCAATTCTCCATTGATCATCTCATAAGAATCAACCATCTCCTGTATAGGAGCTTCCCCAGCCCAACCATTGTCGGCTAAGGCTCCGCACAAACCATTCCAAATGCGACCATCACCTTCATATGGACTGAGAGAAGACCAAAGTATTTCTGAATTTGTCATCTCTTTAAAGATTCTTTCATATGCCAGGCCATTTGCATTGTCCGTCAATGACAATGCATAACCATTCGATTCAGCGAAGTCTATTGCTTCTTTTGCGGCTTCTGCAGCCTTGCTCCATCGGGTTAAATCGTTATCCGAATTTGATAATTTACTTGCATAGTAAAGGAGTAATCTCGCTCTTAGGGCCTTTGCTGCCACTGAAGTAAAGCGTCCAAACTCGGAAGAGGTATATTGAGGTGATAAATATTCTTCTGCAATCCTTATATCGTCACTAATAAAATTTATCAAAGAGCTCACATCTGTCCTCTGTAAATAAATATCATCTTCCCCTGGCAATAGCACCGCCCTATAATAAGGCACTTCTCCCCACATCGAAAAAAGTAGAAAATAGTAATATGCTCTAAGAGCATGAGCTTCTCCGTATAATCTACGACGTTTATCACCAAAATTGACTCCTCCTACTTCTTCGGGTATCAAATCATAATTTTTAATGAAGGTATTCGTTCTACGAATGGCGGCGTAATAAGCATGCCAGCACCACATCAAAGGGAATTGAGCTGGATTCCAATCTCCATAATTGAACGACTTGGTGGTATAGGCCTCTCCTGTCATATGAGCTCCTTCATCTGTACCCGATCCCAAATTAAAATGGCCCCCGAATGCTCCTCCATACACTAACTGGGGAACTTCTCTATATGCATTGTTCAGAAAACCTTCTGCATTGTTAAGATTTGAAAAAACAGCTTTTTCGTCAAGTAGTCCACTTGGAGCACGTTCCAAAAAATCGTCACATGAAACGAAGAAAACAATACTTATTACTATCCATATTGGCATTATTTTTTTCATATTTATTTCAAATTTTAAAATTTAACATTAATTCCGAAATTAAAGACTCTTTGAATAGGATATATGAAGGCGTCAGCTGTAACCTCCGGATCACGGTCCTTAACCCACAATTTATCCCATATAGCTAAATTCTGCCCATTAATAAAAATCCTCGTACGACTCACACCTTTTATAAAATCAGGAAGCACATAGCCAATCTCCATATTTCTTAGCTTCAAGTAATCAGTACTGACAGACCAAAAGTCGGTTGCACTCATTGAATTATTCAGCCCTATTTTCGGAATGGGGAGCATTGCCTTATCTTTGTTTTCTTCTGTCCACAGTTTATCCAAGGTACGTCTATCGGAGAAATGGGGTTTGAAATAATTTTTGCCACCAGCTGCACCATTCAAAAGCACACTAAAATCAAATCCTTTGTACGAAAAACCAAAAGAAAGACCTCCGGCAAGGGGCGGAACAATCTGTCTTTGGAAAGGAATTCTATCACTCGGATCAATAACACCGTCTTCGTTAATATCGGCGTATTTGATATCTCCCGGTATATTTTTTGGGTCAAAATTTTGTATAGGACTATTCTTTATATCTTCATTATCCCTGAAAAAACCTACAGATTTATATCCTAACTCATATCCAACAGGATAGCCTCGCAAATCTTGATATGCAAATGCAGGAGTAGGCTGATCGTTGTTAATCACTTTATTTTTAGCATAAGTACCTTGTAAGGTAATAAAAAAGCCCCTATCCTTCCAGTTCTTACGAATGCTTATTTCTCCATCAAAACCCTGATTTTCAACAACTCCCGTATTCAATGGAGACAAGTTTACAATACCAAGATAATCAGGCACCGTACCTGGCATTGTAAGAATTCTACTACGTCTTTCATGAAAATAATCTATAGATAAAGATATCATCCTATTTCTCAAAAGACCTAATTCGAATCCAGTATTAACCTTTCGAGAACGTTCCCATGTAACTCCGGGATTTCCAATTCTTGTAGCACTATATCCTTGTCGCCAGGTAGGATTCACCCCGAAAGGATATCCACCATCCATCTCGTAGTCTGTTTGATACATCCATCTGACTCCCCCGATCTTATCATTTCCTGCTAATCCGATAGATGCTCTAAGTTTCAGATATTCCAACCAAGTGACATTCTCCAGAAATTTTTCATCACTCGCAATCCATGCTAATGAACCACTAGGGAAGAATCCATAACGATTCCCTTTGGGAAAATTTTCTGAGCCGTTAAATCCAAGGTTAACCTCAACAAAATACCTGTTTTTGAAGCTATATCCAAAACGAGAACTCAAGCCTTGGTAGGCATAGGGTAATTCCTGGTTAGCACTCCTCAATGTTCTATTACATAACACCTGCAGTGTGGCATTGTGATCTCCCCATTTTTGCTGATAGAGCAGGCGTAAATCTAAATATGTCGTTTTGTCGACTGCGTTATATCCTCCTGTAGAGAGAGTACTCGCAATACCGTACTGTTGATATTGAGGGGTACCATCCTCATTAATACCTTTGTAGTGGTAGGAATCGAAATTCTGAGTACGGGCAGTATGGGAAAATCCATTGTTTTCGAAACTGACAAATCCTTGCACTGCTAATCCTTCAAGAATAAAATCCAAATCATGAATTGCCGATATTGTTCCGTACATTGAACTTTTTGAGTTCTCATAATATCCGGCTCTCGTAACCAAACCATAAACATTTTTCCAATATGGCACTTGTACAGCACTCCCATATCCCAAACTGCCATTGGGGGTATAGATTGGCAACGAATAAGGAACAATCCAGCGAAGAATCGTAAAAATCTCATCCAATCCAGTTGAAGGGCCCGTTTCTTTCTCCATTCTTGCTGCAAGATCTACCTGAACCTTTAATCGGGATGTGGCTTGAATATCTATATTGGATCGAAAGTTATACCTATTAAATCCACTTGTTTTACCATATCTTTCATTAAATTCTTGCTGATGCCGAAGAACAGTTCCTTGATTCAACATACTTCCAGAAACAAAATAATTTATAATTTTGCTACTTCCCGAGATATTTATATTGTACTGTTGTTGAAGAGAGTTTTTCTTGATTATTTCATCCATCCAGTTCACATTCGGGTATAGATACGGATCTGCTGTCCCGTCCGCCAAGCGTTCCATCACCCTGTCAGTAAATGCCGTTTGTGTTCCACTATTATTCGCTTCTATACGCTCATATTTACTTGCATATTCATACGCACTTGCGGGTTCCGGCAAACGAATAACCTGTAACATTCCCGACTGCACTGTCACATCAATCACAGGCTTCTGTTCTTTCCTTCCGCGCTTGGTCGTAACAACAATAACTCCATTTGCACCTTGAATACCATAAAGTGCGGACGAGCTGGCATCTTTAAGAATGGAAATTGTCTCAACTTCATTGGGATCAATCTGGCTAAAGCTACTTTGATCACGCGGCAAACCATCAATAACGATAAGTGGGGCATTACCAGATCCATAGGTAGAAACTCCTCTTATGTACAAGCTTGCAGCATCATGCCCTGGCTGTCCGGAGGTTTGAACAGTAATGAGACCAGGAATTTTACCTGCTAAAGCATTATTAAGATTCGCCACTGGACTTTGTTTTAACTCTTTAGTCTCAATGGTTGCCATCGCCCCTGTGACTGAACGTTTTGTTTGACGAAAATTCATTCCCACCACCACCACTTCGTCCAATGCCCGAGTGTCTTCCTGTAATACGATTTCCCATGAGGCCTTTCCGGAAACCGGAATCTCATGCGGCAGGTAACCGATATAGGAAATCTGTAACTGCGCGTTGGGAGCAACGTTTAACGTGAAATTTCCATCAATATCGGTAACGGTTCCGTTACCGGTGCCTTTTTCGATGATATTGGCACCGATAATGGCTTCTCCTCTTGCATCTACTACTCTACCGGTTATTTGTTTTTTTGCCGGTTGTTGGATGATATTAATGTCCGGTTGTTTTACAGCAACAGGCAGGGCAGCTTCTATAGATCTATAGACGACAATTTGTTTATCCAAAATTTTGTACGCAAGCCCCGTACTGGATAATGTGGCATCCAGTACTTCGGATATATTCTTGGAGTTGGACTCAACATTCACTTTTTTATTAATTATTTTCTCGCAGTTATCGGAAAAAACGAAGATATAATTACTCTTTTTCTCAATCTCATTGCATAACTCCTTTATTGAGGTTGATCTTAGCTTAAGAGTGAGTTTTTGCGAATAACTGTTTGACGCTGAAGAAAACAGTATGCAGAAAAACAAGAAGAATAGGGTTATTCTCATGATTTTTAGAACGCGTATTAAATTATTGAGGGGTTCTCTCCCCTCAATACAATGTTTATTCATATCTTTGTACGATTTTAATTATTAATAATCAAGGTAATTAAATTCAATCTGGCCGGACGATATTCACGGTATCGTTCGGCTTTTTGTTTTTTTATTATCATCTATCTTTGTGCATAGGCTTAAAGTTTAATTAGGGTTCATTAATTATAAATACTTGATTGTTGTCCTTTATGTATTTGGTTGAGGAAAGAAGTCCTACCGTGGTCATTACGTTATCCAGGTTTTCTGAAAGGAAGATCTTTCCGGTACAGGTGCGCTTCTGTAGATTCACATCGTTATCGAAGTCAAAAGAGAGGTTGTAGTATCTTCCGATCTGTTTCAGTACTTCCGTCATAGGGGTTTTATCGAATTCCAGGTAACCGTTTTTCCAGCTGATAAACTGATTTACATCTACTTTTTGCGTGTTGAAGGTTCCGTTATCTGAATAAACAGCTTGTTCGCTGGGCGATAAGAAAGTTTCCTTTTTATTTATGGGTTTCAGACTCACTCTGCCTTCCACCAACACTACCGATCGTGGGGAATCGGCATAAGCGGAGACATTGAACTTGGTGCCGTACACCTTTACGTTAAAATCGGAAGTGCTTACGTGAAACGGTTTTTGGCTGTCGGGTGCTACTTCAATATACATTTCTCCCGACGCCAGCCGGATCTCCCGTTTGTTTTCGGTAAATTGGGCCGGAAATTCAAGTACGGAACCGGAATTGAGCCACACTTTACTGCCGTCGGAAAGGGTAAGTGTGGAGCGTTTTCCGTATGGGACGATTAGTGTATTTTGTTTACTTCCAGTTAATTCTGCGGTTTTTCCTCCATTGTTCCCCTGTGTGATTTTTGCTTTTCCGCTTTCATCGAATTCTACCTGTACATCGTTTTGAAAAGACAACGAATCTTCGTCCGTAATCAGTTGAATATCTTCATTGTTTAATAGATTTCCAACTATGAGTTCTTGTTCCGGTGAAAATCGGGTTTCTTTTTCTTGAAAAACAAAGTGGTTTAATCCAATAATAAGTAGGGCTATAGCAGCGCACGAAGCAACGGAGAGTTGGATAAGCCGGCGGTGTTTTGTTTTTTTCAACGACCGTTCGACGGTGGATTTAATTTCATTCAACAAGCGTAACCGTTCATCCTCGTTTAAGGTGCTTTTGTTCAGTCCGTTTGTTTTAAGGTAATCAATCGCTTGTTGAAGTTCATAGTTCAGGTGTTGATTTTTTTTGATAAAATCTTCCCAATGCGCTTCTAGCTCCCTATTCGGGGCTAGTTGCCACCGGATAAACTGCTTGTCTTTTAGAAAATCGGTATATCGTATATAAGTTGGCATCGTAAATTCATTTCATGCGACTTCAACCAGTTAGAAGCTCGTTTATTAAATAGACGACTACGGGAAAAATTTATCCCCTTGTATTTGAAAAATCTTGTAAATTTAACATTCGAAGATTAAAAATGACAGGTAAAAGTAGCTGGGAAATGATGAAATCCGAGAAGAAGAACAAATTCCTTGATATTATGATGTGTGGTGATAAAATAAGAAAGGATCATTAGCAGAGCAGTTACAGAATGAAGGCAAAAGAATAAATATAAGTCATGTCCAAATGAGATTACGATAAGAGAGCCAAAAGCAGGGTGAGGGATCCAAATTTTTCACGGAGGCTGAGGATAGCTTTCGATACAAGTTTGCGGCAGCCGTGAACACTGATTTGCAGAAGTTCGGCAATTTGCAGATAGTCATACTCTTGTACATAGCGGAGATAAATAATTTCGCGCTGCCGGTCGGTGAGAGCATTGAGCATTTGTTCTATATCAGCTTTTATCTGTATCTTCTCCTCTCTTTCAATTATAAGGTCCTCAACGTTTACATGTATGTTGAATGGGACTTCCACCGCTGCATCAATCTCTTCAAGGGGAATCTGTCCTTTCTGGCGTTTGTATATGTCTATTAGCCTATTTTTTAGTGATCTGAGAAGATAGAACTTTATATTTGATACGTCGTTCAGGATATCTCTATCAATAGTTATTTTCACAAAAATATCGTGTATTGCATCTTTTACAACCTCTCCATTAAAACCGAGGTAGGTTCCGTATGTGAACAGATCATCCACATAGAGATTGTAAACTAAAGCAATATCATTCTCTATTTTCACCAAATTTACAAAATGTATTTAAAATAAATATAAATGCAAATTAAGCAAAAATGATTCGAATAAAAAATTTTAATTTGTATGCTGCAATACTGAAAAAGAATGTGATATTGTATATTTATGGACAGGCAATGTGTAGATTGCTCATGAAGGGTGTTTGGGCATTCAGCTAAAAGACACTAACTTTGCAGCTATGAAAAAATTAGTGATTGTTGGATGCGGTTATCTGGCGGATATTGTGGCTGATGCGCTATTGAAGGGCTTGTTGCCCGGCTATGTTTTGATTGGTGTTTATTCGAGAACGGCGGCAAAGGCAGATCGACTTGCCGCAAAGATGGAGAAGCATGGGTATAAGTGCAAAGCATGCAAATCGCTGGAAAAGCTGCTCACTTTAAAACCAGATTTTCTGGTGGAGGCTGCATCTCCAGCAGCAATGAAGGAGCTTGCATTGCCGACACTTAAAAACGGTACGTCTATCGTTACACTATCTATCGGGGCTTTGGCTGATACTCATTTTTGCGAGGAGGTAAAGAGAACTGCAAAAGACTACGGTGCGCGTGTTTATATTGCCTCCGGTGCTACGGGAGGATTTGATGTGCTCAGAACAGCCACCCTCATGGGTAATGCAGCTGCCGGATTCCTGAATGTGAAAGGGGTGAAGGCACTTAGAGAGTCTTCCTTCTACACTCCTGATATGGAAACAAGCAATAAGGTTATTTTTTCCGGTACAGCCCGTGAAGCAATTGAAACTTTTCCCACCGGTTTGAATGTGGCCGTAGCTGCCTCACTGGCGACCGTTGGGCCGGAGAACTTACAGGTGACTATGAAGTCGACTCCAGATTTCACGGGCGACAGGCAGCGGGTGGAGATAAAGAACGATCAGGTGCACGCTGTGGTTGATGTATTTAGTGCCACTCCCGAAATTGCCGCCTGGTCGGTGGTAAGCACCTTGCAAAACATTGCTTCTCCCATTGTATTTTGATTTTGAACAGGTTGATGAGAAGCGGCCAGTCGCTTTTTTATTAAAGGCTTCTATCCGTTTGACCGGCGTTTATAGCAACTCTATTCCGGTATAGACGGAAAGGTTCTGCAATACCTTTTTGCTTAACCGGTCGAAAGCCTGCCGGGTACGTCCGGTAGATACCCGCATGCAGCGCACTTTCGGGTGGTCGATTAGATGTTCGCCTCCCAAGGCACCTACTGTGTCGCAAAAACATATATTATCGCCTTCGAGCCATTTCAAAAAAGATGTTTCATCCCATGCAGGGGAGAGTCCCGTGTTGAATAGAATCTTCTTATTACCCAGCTTTTCAAACTGGGCCTCGTGTAATAAAACTGTATTTTTGTTGAGACAGCAAAAAACCGATTCGCTCTCTTCAAGCAGTTCATCTAATGGAAGAAAACGATACCCTTTTGTTCTGGCTGTAGCCTTCTCACTCCTGGCAAAATATGATATCTCTGCACCGAAGAAGTGAAGAGCATCAGCAATCATGCCCCCCGACTTACCCAGTCCCACAATTCCGGCTTTCAGACCGGTAATCTCCCTTGCCACACCATCCCATGGTGTTTGGCCAAAACCGTGCAGGCATCGTATCAACTCACTGATTACATACTCCACCACGCCCTCATCGCCATAATCCCGGATGCCGGTAACAGTTATATTCCGGCTATTAGCATAAGTGATATCCACGTTGGCGCTCTTGGGAGAGTAAAGAGAGTTGCACATGCCTATATATTTCACATTGGAACATTGCTCAAGGGAGGCCTTCCCAAGTTGGGAGGTATAGCTAAGCAATACTGCGTCGGCATCTCCTATTCGTGCTGCAATCTCATGATCATCTTTTGGAATATCGGGGTAGAGGATAACCTCTTTTGCGAATGAATGCAGTTTTTTTTCTGCAGAAGGAATTAAACTGACAGGCTCTATCGCAACTAGTTTTTGAAACATATCGGTACTGTTTGGATTTTTATTGATGAAAGATGAGTCTCCTCCGATAAGTCTTTTTTCTTGAAAATTTCACAATATGAACATTGATTTTCAATAAGTTGCAAACCAATAAAAATGAGTTTTGAGGTTTTCGGAGAGGACTCAAAGATCAAATATACGATTTTGATCTTATTCTACCAAAGGCAATTTACGGTATTGCGTTTGGGCAACTCTTGTCCTTTTAAGGTTTTATCAAAAAAAAGCTGCTACAGCACAGATTGCCTGCCTTAACACGGGGGCAATAAGTCTGTAACAGCATTAAATTCTTATTATCAATACTTCGGTAATTTTTTTAAAACAGTTCTTCTATTACACTGAATATCAATAGACTATGGCGCTTTCTGAAGATTTGGCATAAATTATTGACTGTCAGTATTATAAATGAAGTTTTAACGAAGCATTATATTTAAAGACGCTGATTTTAAAATTGAACACTTGCCCCGCCAGACAACCAGAATCCCGGTTGGGGAATATTGCCGAAATCGACATGAGTGGTGTGGAAGATGTTGTTTGCGTTGACAAATAGATCAAATTTGCGGAGAGTGTAATTTGCCTTTACATCCAATAAAGCGAATGGAGTGAACTCCACCCGTTCTCCCGGCTGAAGGGCAACATATTTTACATAAGACCCGGCACGCTCTTGCCAGCGGAAATTCCACGACAAGGTGATGTTCCTCACCACTTCGTGATGAAGGGTTGCAGTGAATTTGTGGCGGAGATGATTCAGCGTGTAGTTGGATATCAATTCATCTTCAACCTTATTCTGGTAAAGATACATATATCCGGTATTGATGGACCTAAATGGCTGATCAGCACCTAACAATTCCTTAAGATCCAGACCAAGGTTGGCTTCAAAACCCTTTGTGTTTAGTTTGGTGTGATTTCTGGACTCCCATAAAGCATCGGGAGAAGGTTTTACCCAGTCGATCATATTTCTCCCCTTCAGGTAGAAAACTGCAAGGCTCCCTTTTACCACAGGATGTGTGTATTTTGCACCGGTTTCAAATGCTTCGGACTGTTCGGATGCAAGGTTGCTGTTGCCGATGTGTGTTTTAGTTGTATAATAAAGATCGGTGAAGGTGGGCATACGCGAAGCTTTATTCCACGAGGCATAAAACTTTAACAGCTCAAAAGGCCTGTATGACGCGTTCAGCGCCGGATAGAGGTCGAATTTATTGATAACAGCAGTATTATGATTAAGTAAACCACCTATCGAGAAGGTGAGCTTGTTGAAGATAAAATTGTGTTCCAGAAAAAAGCTGATGTTGCTGCGGTTATCCGATTTTGTATATTTTCCGTTCTTTTCTTCCATAGGTCTTCCCAGCACACTGCTCATGATACCTTCATTGCGGAACTCTCCTCCGAAGCCTGTGATACCCCAACGAGAGGCATACTGCATATTTATGTTCATACCAAAAACGTCGCTCCTGTGATAATTGTGATCTTTATACCAGTCCGGTATGTCGGGAGTACCTTCACGTATTAGTTGAAATTCATCAAAATGACGACTCCAGTAAAGGTGTGGGATAATTTTCAGCTTTCCGGCCGTCTCTCCCCTGACCGATATGAAAACACCCCTTGTGTCGTCAAACTGGTTGGGATATGCGGCACTATAAAAGGTGTTGGCTCCCTGCTTCTTATCGTTCAGCCCGGCTTGAAAATCAAGGTGAGAGCCGTTGATATTGAATCGGCTTTGCCAGAGAAGATTCAATATGTTATAATCACTGTTTCTAATATATCCGTCCGAATGTTTGTACCCAGCCGATAAAGAATGGAAGGAACTGTTTGTTTTATGTGCACCCCGAGCTTCTGCACCGAAGAGTCCATGCATTCCGCCTTCCAGTTTTGCAATCCCGTTAGATCTGGAATCTTTTTTGGTGATGATATTCACTCCGCCGGAAAATGCACCGGCACCATACACAAGGGATGATGGCCCATGCACGATCTCGATACGTTCGATATCGGACAGATTGACCGGAATGTTAAAACTGTAATGTCCTGTTTGGGGGTTGGTGAGGTTTACACCGTTTAGGAGGATGGCCGTCTGATCGAATGATCCGCCACGAAGAGAGATGTCCGCCTGTACGCCGTGCGGCCCGCGCTGCAGGATATCTACGCCTGCTACGTAATTCAGAAGGTCTTCTATACTGCGAACGGGTGCCCGCTCAATTTCCTGTCTTGATATAATTGTTACCTGCTTGGCTGCCAGGCTCAATGGTAGATTAACCTTTGATGCGGTAACCACAACTTCATCAAGTTCAGTCGGGGGAATGGAGTCTGTTGACATTTCCACATAAATCTGTTCCATGGGTTCCACCGATACTGCATGGGCGCTCATCAAAGTGCAACCCGACAAAACACCGATTGTAACGGTTTTGTGGAGACTGTTGAAAACGCTGTAAGACTTGCGGGCGAATCGCTTAAAACGAAATACCTTCGCTACGTTCAATTGTTTTTTGTCCATAATAAATTCATTTTTTATTAAATAAGTATTTCGGTAAATATTTTAAACACCTTTACAATCAGCAAAAATAGCTGCAGCTTTTTTGCTAGGTTTATTTTGTATATAGCTGATCGATTATGAGGTTTTTCTAATTTTTTACCGAATTGTTATCAAATGCGCTGCAAAAATAAGATAAATTATTGCAGGATTAAAATGTAAAAAATGAAAAATGTACATTGCTGTACACCCTCTCTTCACTAAAATGAGGTAGAAGTGAAAAATTGAATTTTTTGGAATGTTCCAGCACAAAAAGGCCACCCGGCTTAAGGAGTTTTTTTTCAAAGATGATGGCAGGCAGTGAGTCGATACCCGGAAGTTCATAAGGCGGATCGGCGAAAATAAAATCAAACCGTTGCCCGAGTGACTGTAAATATTTAAAAGCGTCTGCTTTTACTGGATACAGCTCCTTTGCTCCAAGCATCTCCTGGGTACGGCAAATGAAGTTGAAATGGTTTTGATTCTGTTCCACACTCACAACATAAGGGCATCCTCTGGAAACCAGTTCAAGGGCAATACTTCCTGTGCCGGAAAAAAGATCAAGTGCAGAGGTCTCTTCCCAGTATACCCTGTTATTCAGAATATTGAAAAGACTCTCTCTGGCAAAATCGGTCGTAGGACGAGCCTTCAAATTGGGCGGCACCTGAATCCTTCTTGATTTATATTTCCCGCTTATTATACGCATAGGTCTGCAATCATATCGGTAGGTATTGTTCTTCTCTGCTCTTCGGTTAGCACTGTAACAGGATTCAACTCAATAGTGCCAACGTGCCGGATTAGCTTTTTTAGAATATCGGTGACTGTTTTTTGAGAATCGGCATCTCCTGAGAGATAGAGCTTGTCGGTTGTTTGATTCAATCCCAATCTCTCCCATACACTTGCGATGCAATAAGTGGAGTCGTGATGGTTAACGGCAGGAAAAGTGTTTGCCGATAGAAGCCCATTTTCAGAGTAACATATTATGGTTTCGTAGCTATCGTGAAAATTCACAAAACAGCAACTTTTGTTGTCTTTGTCCCGGTAGTTTTCGAACAATGACAACAGTGGAGAGCAGTGATGACGGAAATGCGGATTCCACAAATTACGATACAGGAATGAATAAACATCCCGGTCGGCCTGAAAAACAATATGATATTCTTCATTTGAGCAGGTATCAGTGAGTATGGCACCATCTCTGTTGTAGAAATTAAAATCGAATATTTCTTTTGCCTGTTTTTTGTCGAAGAATGGTGTAGGAACAATTGTATAGTCCCTTGTAACCATGGTTACAGTGGTTTTATTGAATGCCTGACTGAAAAAACCTAGATCGAAGATTACTTTTTTTATATTATCAATGAATGATAATTTACAGCTCAGGCCTGTCTCCTGAAAGTAAAAGATTGAGGGGTCGGAAGGGTTGTATATAGAAAAAGAAAATCCATCCGGCGTTAACCGAATGGATAAATTATAATTTTCGGAGTGAGCTAAATCGATATTTTCCGGTAAAAACATAATTATTGGAAGGGACAGTCAATTATTCCCAGTTACCGGCATTATTATTAGCAACTTCGAGTGAGCCAACCTGCATTCCTGGATATTTTTTCCCGGGGCGATCAAGTACTTCCTGTATTTTCTGATTCAGCAGCTTCTTGTCAAGGTCGCCCAAATAAACGGTGTAAGGTGTTTTTGCCTCGAACACCTGAATGTGATATCCCGATGCAGTAATAAGTGAATCAACACCCATTTCAAATTTTGTCCCCTCTCCGTAGGGAACAAATGCCAAAGAGTCGGCACTGAAGCTAGTGCGATTAGGATACAACACTTCAACTGCAGGAGAAAAAATTGAATCCCTTGTTAATTGAGGTCCACTCTTTGCGTCGTCCCAAAGGCCTGCATCCTTGATTGCTTTTTCATTGCCTGAATTGATAATCTTCATGGCTTTTTCTTCTGTCATGCCAGCTTCCAGCTGAGCCTCGGTAAGATCGCCCGATTTCACAAGTGTTGCTATTTTGCCTCCTTTTACGAAATCAATAAGTGTTTCAAAACTGCCGGTGTAAGAACCTGTCTGAGAACGTAAGGCAACCTGTGCAGTGCGGATATCCACTAGACGCTGGATAACGGCCCTGTCACGTTTTGCAACTTCGGCATTGAATTCAATAGGACCCTGGATACTCCTCCAGCTAACGTACGCTAAAAGAACAATGGCTAGTGCTAGAAGCACTTTCATCACAACTTTCATGGACTTTTCTTTTTAATATTTATACTGTTTTAATTTTGATTATCTGATTTTAGACTACAAATTTAGAAAAAGAATGATAATTGTGCTACTTTTACGGGAAAAAATACCAAAAAAAATGATAAAACGGTTTTTTATTGAGAAAATCAGCGGATATTTCCCATTCAGTTTCACAAATGACCAACAGAATGCTTTGGAAAAGATTGTAGATTTTCTTTTTTCTGAAATTGGTGATCAAATATTTTTGCTTTCAGGCTACGCAGGAACGGGAAAATCGTCCCTGATAGGCAGCCTTGTGAAGACAATGTCGGAATTTGGGCAAAAAACCGTACTGCTGGCACCTACAGGACGTGCAGCAAAGGTTTTCTCTAACTATTCAGAACAGCAGACATATACCATTCACAAGAAGATTTATCGCCAGCAGAAATTTGCTGAAGGAACACCTCTTTTCTCATTGACGGATAATCTGCACAAACATACGCTTTTTATTGTTGATGAGGCATCAATGATTAATAATGAATCTTTTGATTTTTCGATATTCGGAACAGGGCGGTTATTGGACGATCTTATTGAGTACGTTTATTCAGCCGAAGGGTGCCGGATGCTGCTTATAGGTGACAATGCACAGCTGCCACCGGTAAAGCAGGAGTACAGTCCCGCACTTGAAAAAGATGTGTTGCAGTCTTATTCGCTGCAGGTCACCGAGGCAACACTCACTGAGATTGTGCGGCAGACGGAGGAGTCGGGTATACTGTGCAATGCCACGGCGTTGAGAAATGCATTGAGGTTTCATCTCACCGATGAATATCCAAAACTAAGGGTGGATGGTTTTTCCGATGTGAAGCGAATAACAGGAATGGAACTGATTGATGAGATATCAAATGCATATCGTATAGACGGAATTGAGGAGACCATTATTATTTCCCGCTCAAATAAAAGAGTAAACGCTTATAATAATGGCATAAGGAGCAGAGTCCTTTTCCGTGAAAACGAACTATCTTCAGGAGATATTCTGATGATTACAAGAAATAACTATTACTGGGTAGAGAATTTCGAGAACCTCGATTTTATAGCTAACGGAGAGTTTGTTGAGGTAGTGCGTGTGAGGGGAGAGGAGGATATGTATGGACTTAGGTTTTGCAATGCATTATTATATCACCGCGACTACGATATGGAGTTTGAGGCAAAGATAATACTTGATGCACTTCATACTGAAGTCCCGGGACTTACCCGCGAGCAGAGCGATCAGCTGTTTTCAAGTGTAATTGAAGACTATGCCGATATCCCGCAAAAGCGTTTAAGATATAAGAAAGTAAAATCAAATCCCTACTTCAATGCTTTGCAGGCAAAGTACGGATATGCTGTTACCTGCCACAAGGCACAGGGTGGTGAGTGGAAAAATGTTTTTCTCGATCTGGGTTACATTCAGGAATCGTATATGGGCGATAACTTCTATCGATGGCTTTACACCTCCATAACCCGGAGTTCTCAAAAGTTATATCTTGTGAATTTACCTGATGATTTTGTTGAGCATTCTAAATATTGATTACTTTTGTATGTATCATAAACAGAGGTAGTCACTAATAGTTGACTCTCAGTGGTAATTCTCGATAAATTAATTTCGAATGTTGGAAAAAAGGAAAGAATATACAGAGAGGCTTCTGAACGAACTGAGAGCTTTGGAGGAGAGTGTACTGTCCATCAGAGACAGTAATTCGCTGCCTTTTTCTTTTTTTAGTGAATCTTTCAATAGGATGGAGAAGATGTCACGAATGATTCATGAGCTGGAGCTCTTGCAGATTGATGAGATGAAGAGCCAGATGGAGCGGCTGGTGCTGTTCCTCTCAGAAACTGAAAGCAGTAAAAATGCAGCTAGCGGGTTAAAGAACGGCGATGATGCACAGAAGCTTGAAAACTCTTTAAAGGATAGCACTGTTGCTGAAGAAATATCTTCGGATAAGTCTGCAGTCCAGTCTGGTGATAGCAGAAAAAACTTTTTTGAAACAAATGAGAAAAGCAAACCTTGCGAAGGTAATAAATTTGCAAAGGGTATTGTTTTTCCGGAGTATAAAAATCCACGCACCTCTGGTGCAACACAGTCCTTTGAGGATCCAAAACCATCTTCTTCAGAAAAAGTATCTGATGAAAAGATGACACCTCTTTCCCTGAATGATGTTATTAAGGCACCACCTACTGTTCTGGATCTGAAGCGGAGCATCAGCCTTAACGATCGTTTCTTGTTCCAGAGAGAACTTTTCAACAACAACCGTGATGAGATGAATGATATAATGAACTCCCTGAATGAATTTAAAAACTACAAAGATGCCGAAAAGTATTTGATGGAGAATTGTAAATGGAATTTTGAGGATAAAACCGTGAAGGAGTTTCTAAGAGTTATAAAAATAGTGTTTGAGTAACAAAATATTGCAGCGATGGGAAAACTTTATGTAGTACCCACACCCGTAGGCAATTTAGAGGATATAACGTTAAGAGCGCTAAAAGTCCTGAAGGAGTGTGATCTTATTCTGGCTGAAGATACACGCACGAGCGGATTTTTGTTGAAGCACTATGGTATTGATACACATATGCAGTCGCACCATAAGTTTAATGAACATCATTCTGCTGCACATGTTGTTGAAAGGCTGAAAACAGGTGAAAACATTGCGCTTATCTCTGATGCTGGCACACCTGGCATATCCGATCCCGGTTTTTTGCTTGTACGGGCTTGCATACAGGAAGATTTAGATGTGGAGTGCCTTCCCGGTGCTACAGCTTTTGTCCCGGCATTGATGGAATCGGGATTGCCAGCCGAACGCTTTTGCTTCGAAGGATTCCTTCCGCATAAAAAAGGAAGGCAGACCAGGCTTAAGCAGCTTGAGGAAGAGAAAAGGACCATGATTTTTTATGAATCGCCATATCGGGTTGTGAAAACACTTTCCCAGCTGGCGGAAAATCTTGGGAGTGACCGTGCAGCATCGGTATCGAGGGAGATTTCAAAAATGTATGCAGAGACAGTAAGAGGGACGCTCTCTGAGCTGGTATCCTATTTTACAGAGAATGAGCCGAGGGGCGAATTTGTAATTGTAGTAAGTGGAAAATGATTAAATTGCTTACGATCAAACTATTTAATATTCTCAATCGTTTAATAATTAAAGTGTGAGTCTGCTTGAAAAAGTCTCAAATTAGAAGATTAGACATCATAATCACTTGAAAATAAAGAATCATTTTTCACAAAACGATTCATTAAAGTGGGCTCAAGTGTAATCAATCGTATGAAACGAGTATGATAATGATTAGAACAATAAAAGATTATCAATGATAATTAATTCGGGGTAAACTTTTCTGCACCCTTTAAAGTAAATAGTTTTACTGTGATATCGTTTAATGCAAAAGTTAGATGCAATATAAAGAAAAAATACAACAATCGTTATGAAAATTAAAAAAGTGTTAATACCGTTTTTTGTAATGGGACTTATCGTTTCATGTACAAATGTAAAGGAATCGAAAGAGTATAAAGAGCTTCAGGCTCAGCGTGATTCCTTGCTTATGCAATCGGCAGGCGCAGAGGCAGAGGCTGTTGAAATGATGGCCGTGATTAGTGAGGTGGAGGCAAATTTTGCCAAGATAAGAGAGGCTGAGAACTATATCTCAACACAGTCGGCACAAGGTGGAGAAATGAGTCAGGTTACCAAGGACCGTGTTAATGAGAATTTTAAGATGATCAATGAGATCCTTCAGCGTAACAAGTCTCAATTGAATGAACTGAATAAAAAATTCAGTAGCAGTAACAAGGAGATTGCATCGTTAAAAAACACCATTAACCGGTTAAACAATGAAATGAAGGAGAGTGCTTCCAGGTTGACTGTCTTACAGGAACAGCTTGCACTCAGGGATGAGCAGATTGTTCAGCTTTCTCAGGATATTACCTCTTTGGCACAGGAAGCCGAACAGCAGTCGGTAACTATTAAGGAACAAGATAGGTCTCTGCATACCGCATACTATGTTTTCGGGACTGGAAATGAGCTGAAGGATCAGAAGATTCTATCCGGCGGATTTTTGCAACCTACACGTGTGTTGAAGGATACCTTCAATAAAGATTATTTTCTAAAGATCGATATCAGAGAAGTGACTGAAATTCCTCTGTATGCGAAAAAAGGGAAGTTGTGGTCAACCCATCCTGAAGGAACCTATGAGTTTGTGAGGGGGGGCGATGGCAATCTAACCTTTCAGATTACTGACACACAGCGTTTCTGGAGTCTGACTAAGTATCTGATTATTGAAGTGAGCTGAGTTTATTTAACCGGAAAAATAAGTTACGGAGTGGTTTCAGAGTCACTCCGTGATTTTTTATTATGGCATACAAAAATCTTTTTATTGATCTCGACGATACGCTCTGGGATATACATATCAACGGGAAGGAGTGTCTTGAGGAGATCTATCATGATTATGGATACAACAGGTTTTACTTAACATTTAATGAGTATTACGATGTGTATATGCCCTCCAATAATCATCTCTGGTCAATGTATCGTAAGGGTAATATAAAAAAAGATGAACTTATTGTAGAGCGGTTCCTTGTACCGCTTAGAGAGTTTGGAATTGATGATCCGGAATATGCAAAAAGAGTGAGCGACGATTTTCTGGAGAGGACTACACGCAAAACGCGGCTTATTGATGGCACAATAGATCTGCTGGAGTATCTGAAACCAAGGTACCGTATGCATATCCTATCCAACGGATTCAGAGAGGTGCAGTACAAAAAAATTGAAAACTCAGGATTAAGACCCTATTTTGATAAGATCATTCTTTCTGAGGACGCCGGTATTAACAAACCGCACGTCGGTATGTTTACCCATGCGTTGACAAATACCAATTCGAGACGCGACCAGACAGTGATGATTGGTGACAGCTGGGAGGCCGATATAGTGGGTGCATACAACAGCTGCATTGATCAGATATGGTTCAATCCAATGAGAAAAAATGCACTTGAATTTGAACCAACCTTTACGGTATATTCTCTCGAAGAGATAAAGGCTATATTATAGCCCTGCTCAACGGCATTGTCATACATCTGGGCCCCCCGCCACCCCGTGGCAGTTCAGATCCTTCGAGTGTGATAACGCAGTTTTTCGATGAATTCAGGTCGTACCTGTTGTTGATTACATCCCGGGCCGTGACCACTTCAAACCCGTTCTTGTCCAATTCTTCAAGTGTGTGGATATTTCGTGCATACGATAGTACCTTTCCCGGTGCAATAGCTAAAAAGTTGGCGCCACTGTGCCACTGTTCCCTTTCCTGATCCCAGTCGTCAGCTTTTCCACCACAGATAACCGGTTCCAGATCGAGCCCCAGCTTTCTTAACAGGCCCAGTATTCCTCCGGCAGATGATATTTTGACCACTTTTCCGTTATCAATCTGCATGTGAACTGTCTGATATGGAGTATTGTTCATTATGAGGGGTTTATAAATCATAACCTTGTTGGTGTCGAGCAGTGTGAAAACCATATCGAGGTGAATAAACGATTCAGGCGATTCAGGCAACTCTTGTATTATAACATGCTTCCTCCCTGTGCCTGAATTGCAGAACTCCTTAACCAGCAGATCTATCCCTTGTGTACTGCTCCTTGTCCCGTTTCCAATAAGTAGTATATCGTCACGTACCACCAGCACATCGCCTCCTTCAATCCTAACCAAAGGGTCGTTTTGTGATAATTCATATACATTCAATACGTTTGTGTTGAAAAAGAGTCCACTTCTGAAAATGGCATCCATTATCAGTGATTCCCTCATCCTGACGGTGTTGGCCATCTTGCATACCACTGTGCTGTTACCGATGATCGCCGACGAATCACGTGTAAAATAGAAATTATAGAGAGGTTTCAAAGCATAATACTCATCTCTCAGAAAATCGGTCAGAGTATTAATTCGCATAGGGAGCCCCTCAATCAAAATTTTTGCAAGAGTGGATACAGGGAGCTCCATCAGGTAGTTAAAATAGCCGGATACCTGTTCCATATCGCATATTTTTCGCAGAAGGCCCTCTTTCATATTTTCATGTTCCAGAATTTTCGTCAACAGATCCGATACTTCATACACAACAGAGGTTTTATGTAAAACACCCTGAAGCTGGTCGAACTCTTTTCTGGCTATGGATAAATTCAGGATGTCGCTGTATAGTGCCCTTTGAGCATTGCGGGGAGTCATATTCTCTACTTCAGTACCGGGATAATGAATCAATACGGCATCAAGCTTACCAATCTCCGATTGGATGTTAAGGGTTAATTTTTTGTTTTCAGACATAATATTTCAATGATACTAATAGGGACAAATGTAGGAAATATCTTCGTAAAAATGTTTGTTTTACATGAAACATTTTTTGGGGAAAACAGTTAACAGCAATTCGGTAAAAATTTTACTTAAATATTGTTTATTTCTCAATTTTTTTATATTTTTGAGAAAAGAAATTTAAAATGGCCCAGATTACCTTAAAAGATATCGCTAATGCGCTTAAGCTTTCACCGTCCACTGTATCGCGGGCTATGAAAAACAATCCTGCAATCAGCGTGAAAACAAGAAAGCTGGTGCAAGATTATGCCAAGAAACATAGATACAAGCCCAACACTCTGGCCATGCTGTTGCGCACCAACCGGAATAACACTATTGGTGTAATAGTGCCGGAGATAGTGCATTATTTCTTTTCTACTGTGCTTTCCGGTATTCAGTACGAGGCGGAAAGTGAAGGTTACAATCTTCTGTTCTGTCACTCCAATGAGGATTATGAGCGAGAGGTGAGAAGTGTTGAGACATTACTTGATGCCCGTGTGTGCGGTATTCTGGCATCGCAATCGAAAACCACCAACAAGTTCGACCATTTTCAGGAAATTATTGATAATAATATCCATCTTGTTTTCTTTGATCGTATATGTACTGGGATCAATACCGATAAAGTGGTGGTTGATGATTACGCGGGCGCATTTAATGCTGTGGAGCATCTAATAATGACAGGATGCAGGCGCATAGCCTTCTTGGGATCAACACATTCATTGCCTATTGCAAACAACCGGCGTATGGGATATGAGGATGCACTGCTTAAGCATAAACTGCCTGTAGATAAAAACATAAGCAGGGTGTGTGATACTGTTGAGCTGGCGAAGGAGATAATACCGGAGTTACTGAGGCTTGATCCCGTGCCCGATGCTTTTTTTTGCATAAATGATGAGGTGGCTGCCTATTGCATGCAGATTGTAAAGTCTGCCGGATTCATTATCCCTGAAGAAATATCGGTTTGCGGTTTTACCAATAGCTATATAACTGAAGTAACTGATCCCACGATTACCACAGTTGACCAGCATGGCTTTGCAATGGGTAAGGCAGCTGCCCGCCTTCTTATCAACCGTATTGAAGGAAAAGAAACAAAACAAGGTGTTGTCAGCCGTCTGATTAAAACCGAACTGGTGGTTAAAGACTCTACCAGGCAGCCGTCAGATAATGCACTCGATTGCAGTGGGAAAATAAGCTATTGATATCTGTTATTATGGTTTTAGTGTAGAATGCTCGCTATATTTGTTCCAAATATTCTAATATGAAGAAGAGACATCTTTCCTTTTGGGAAATCTGGAATATGAGTTTCGGATTTCTTGGCATTCAATTCGGTTTTGCTCTGCAAAACGCAAATGTAAGCCGTATTTTTGAGACCCTGGGTGCAAGGGTGGAAGACATACCTATCCTTTGGATTGCCGCACCTATTACAGGACTCATAGTTCAACCAATTATCGGCCATTTTAGTGATAAAACCTGGAACCGTTTTGGCCGGCGCCGGCCTTATTTCATGATAGGAGCAATCTTTACCACGATGGCGCTGTTTGTTATGCCCAACTCTCCACATCTTTGGATCGCTGCAGGTATGCTGTGGATCATGGATGCATCAATCAACATTTCTATGGAACCTTTCAGGGCTTTTGTAGGTGACAATCTTCCGTCCGGGCAGAGAACAATGGGGTTTGCAATGCAGAGTTTCTTTATTGGTACCGGTGCCGTAATTGCTTCCGCTTTGCCCTACATTCTCACAAACTGGTTTGGTGTTTCAAATACTGCCGGGGAAGGGGTTATCCCACAATCGGTCAAGCTGTCATTCTATATTGGTGGCGTGGTGCTTTTTGCTTCGGTGTTGTACACTGTACTAACCTCTAAAGAGTACTCCCCCGAAGAACTGGCAGCATTTGAGAAAGAAAAAGAGGAGGCCACTGGTGTTAAAGCTGTAGTGAAGCCACCGGTTACATCTCCTCAGTTTTTTAGAAAGGGGCTTATATGGACGGTTGTGGGACTTGCTGCCACATTGCTTATTATGTTTTCGGGATTAGCAGATCAGAATAAACAACTCTACATTGTTGGCGGCCTGCTTCTTGTTTTTGGAATTATCTTGCTGTTGTCGGGACTTATAACTAAAAAATCGCCCGAACCGAAAGGTATGGTAGGTATAATGAACGACCTGCTTCACATGCCAGGTACCATGGGGCAACTTGCTATAGTTCAATTTTTTTCCTGGCTGGCATTTTATGCAATGTGGATCTATACCACTCCGGCGATAACGCAACATGTGTATGGAACAACCGATTCTTCATCAGAATTGTATAATCAGGGAGCTAACTGGGTGGGGGTACTGTTCGCTGTTTATAATGCAGTCTCTGCCGTTAGTGCCTTTCTGCTTCCGGTTATTGCAAAACAGATCGGCAGAAAGTCTACCCATTCAATAGCTCTTGCTTCAGGCGGAATCTCTTTTATCTCTCTCTTTTTTATCAAAGACCCAACCATGCTCCTTATACCGATGATAGGCGTAGGATTTGCCTGGGGCAGCATCCTATCTATGCCTTATGCCATACTTACCGGCTCTCTCCCTTCCGATAAGATGGGGACATATATGGGTATTTTCAATTTTTTTATTGTAATTCCCCAAATCCTGGCGGCGAGTATCCTTGGATATATTACCAGTGAGATTTTCGAGGGACAAGTTATAAAGACGATGGTTCTGGCGGGCTTTTCTCTTATCCTTGGTGCATTTAGCATCTTTTTTGTACAGGATAGGGATGATGTATACAGGTTAAAGAAAAGTTAATCTGGCCATACATGGCTAATAATAATAGAAAAAAAGGAAAAATGAATTATCATATGAAGAAATTATTTCTATCACTTCTCACGCTTTCACTATTGCTTTCGTGTGGAAATAAAAATAAAGCGGAGAATGAAATAACCATAAATAATGCGCATCCCGAATGGGTTTACAATGCAGTCATTTATGAAGTTAATATCCGTCAGTTTACACCGGAAGGTACATTCAGCGCTTTCTCTGGGCAACTGCAAAGGTTAAAGGAGCTGGGCGCTGATATCTTGTGGTTTATGCCGGTACAGAGTATTGGGGAAAAAGACCGAAAAGGTACTCTCGGCAGTTATTACTCTGTCAGGGATTATACTCAGATAAACAGCGAGTTTGGCACATTTGATGATTTTAAGTCGGTTGTAAGGCAGGCGCAGGAGATGGGAATGAAGGTGATTCTCGATTGGGTTGCAAACCACACATCGCGCGATGCCGTGTGGGTTGAGGCTAACCCTGGCTGGTACTTGAGAGACAGCCTGGGGGACTTGAGTATCATGTACGACTGGACCGATATTGCTCAGCTGGATTATAGTCAACATGAGATGCGAAAAGCAATGATAGAGGCGATGATGTTCTGGGTTCGTGAAACCGGTATCGATGGGTTCCGCTGCGATGTGGCAGGCGAAGTACCTACTGGCTTCTGGGAGGAGGCCAAAGATTCATTACTCTCTCTGAATCCTGATATTTTTCTGTTGGCTGAGGCCGAAAAGCCGGAACTAAATGAGACCGTTTTTGATGCCTATTATGCATGGGACTTTCATCATAAGATGAATATGGTGGCACAGGGCAAGGAGAATGCAGACTCACTGCGATTATCTCTTTTGAGAATGAACAACCGTTTTTCACCAGATGCTGTCCCGATGTTTTTCACCTCTAATCACGATGAGAATTCCTGGAACGGTACTGAGTTTGAGCGTATGGGCGACGATGCTGCAGAAACATTTGCCGTGCTAACCTATATGCTTCCGGGTATGCCGTTGATATACAGCGGACAAGAGGTGGGCTTGAACCGCCGGTTACAGTTCTTTGAGAAAGATTCAATCGATTGGGCCGATACCGGGGGATTTACCTCTTTTTACAAGCGATTAAACGCATTTAAAAAGGATAACAATGCGTTGATGGCGCCCGAGCATGATGGTGAAATGTTGGAGATAACCAACGATTGTCCCATACATGTCTGGTCGTTCCGCCGTGTAAACAACGGAAACGAGGTGGTATGCGTTTTCAATTTCAGCAACAAGTCGGTTACAGTAAAGTTCAACGAAAAAATTCCGGGAGAAGGATTCTCATCTTTTCCCGATGCCTGTCAGGCGGTATCAGTTGATGAAATGGAGTTAGTGCCATGGGGGTACCGAATCTACTCCAAGTAGAATGTTATGGCTTGCAATCTCAACGTGGCAGGAAAATTGTTGGGGCCATAGCCCATGGCAATGCCTGGCCAGATTGTCCGCTTCCCTTGGATCAAAGCCTTCTGTGGATCAAAGCCTTCAGTTGGTGTAGCCGCAGCTGACTGGCTTGCTTGCTTGCAATAACGCTTCTCTTTTTCAAACTGGCATATATTTCGTTCATGAGGAAAGAGGTCCGTTCGAGGTAAAAAAAGAGAGTGGAGGTTTTTTTAACATATAACAAAAGTCGCAGAAATGAAAAAAATGTTTTTTTGTCTCTTTTTCGGATAATTTTTTGCATCTTTGAACTTGTTATTTTCTATTTCTAAACAAGAATGATTTGTTTTAAGTCATTTTTATTCCCGATTTTTGGGGTATGTATTTTATCGTATCTCATTTATTATTAGTTGATTCCAGTTGAAAGTCGGGAATTTGGTAAAAGCAATAATATAATGTTTCAGAGAAGAAGAAAAACATCGGTTTGGGTTGCGTTTATATGGTTGGTTGCGGCTTTAGGTGCTTGTGTTCCACGGGACAAGGGACAACAGGAGACAGAAACTCCGGAAGACACATGTTTGGTATCCGAATACGGGATCTGCTTGGATTCCCTGGAAGTAAACCATTTTACCATTCAAAAAGGAGAATTGCTCTCCACTATACTCGTAAATTTAGGATTTACGGGTAAAGAAAGTGAGGAGATAACACAGGTAGTTTCACCCTTTCTGCCTCTTTCAAAATTACAAATAGGGAACAAGTACGCAACCATTACCACACGGGACTCTCTGGCAACTATTCAGTACCTTGTGTTTGAAAAATCGCGGACTGCTTATGCAGTCGTGGATCTCAGTTCCAGTGATATTGTAGCCTATGAAGATACAAAACCGGTGACTCTCAGGCGGGAATATACCGAAGGGGTGATCACCTCCTCCATGTGGAACGCCATAGTAGATTCCGGTGCTTCGGCATTGCTCGCGCTGGCGCTTTCTGATTTGTACGCCTGGCAGATCGATTTTTTTGATATTAAGAAGGGCGATTCGTTCCGTTTGATGTACGATGTAGCATACATCGATGATACCACAATGGTGGAAATATCATCAATAGAGGGTGCTGTCTTCACGCATAGGGGTGAGATGTTCCCGGCGATTCCGTTCGAACAGGATTCCACAAGGGAGTATTTTGATGTGAGTGGAAACAGCTTGCGGAAAGAATTTCTGAAAGCGCCACTCGATTTTTTTCGTATTTCGTCCCGTTTTTCCAATTCACGTTATCATCCGGTACTCAAGCGGTACCGGCCTCATCATGGGGTGGACTATGCTGCGCCCAGGGGTACACCCGTCAAAACAATAGGCGATGGACTGGTTATAGAAAAAGGGTATCAGTCCGGTGGGGCAGGGAACTATTTAAAGATACGCCATAATTCAACCTATACTACCACCTACATGCACCTGAGCCGATTTGCCTCAGGAATCGGCAGGGGTAGTTCCGTGAAGCAGGGAGAGGTTATAGGTTATGTAGGATCAAGCGGATTGTCAACAGGGCCTCATCTCGACTTTCGTGTACATAAGCACAACCGTCCGGTGAACCCTCTCACAATAGAGTCACCACCCAGTCGACCTGTGAAACAGGAGCTGATGGATAGCTTCCGGGTTGTTCAGCAACGGGTGATGCTTCAACTGGACAGCCTGCAAAGCGCACAACAGGTTTTAGCATTGAAAGGAGACTCGCTGATCCTTGCATCGTCCCGTTCCTGATTATACAACATGAATTGTAATTTTAAACATAATATAATTCCTACTACATAGTTAGGGAAATACCACTCTCACGGCGAACGGGTTTTAATGGGGAGTATCTTGTCTGATGTTATTCCGTGAATGTGGAGAATATTCTGAAACTGTTGGCAGGGACGGTGATGTTCATTGTCGTTTCCGTCACATTCAGCGTTTCCGATCCGTTCAGATAGTTGTACCAGGTGCCGGTTTTCGGAAATGAGGTGGTGGTGTTGACGGGGGCATTGGTGAAATTGCCCGTGACCACTATTTGCTTGGCGTTTCCGAATGAGGAGAGCGTCAGGAAGCGGCCGTTGTCCCAGAACGACGGCGTTACTTTCCACTCCAGCGTGGCGGTGGCATTGAACAGTTCGGGATGGGTATTGCGCAGTCTGATCAGCCGGGTGTACACATCGTGCAACTGCTTCCGTTCGGCATTATTCAGGTAGTCCCATTTGACCGGCTTCTTGCCGGTACGGCCGTTATAATCAATGCTTACGTCGTAACCCATCTCTCCGAACTGCCACACCATCTTTGGACCGGGCACGGTGAAGAAGAAGGCGGCGTTGGCTGCCAGCTGGTTCATCCGTGCGGCCAGGTCGGTTTTAATAATACCATTCCCCCATTGACTCTGTTTGTAAGCCGCTCGTTCTTCATCATGGCTTTCCATGTAGCTTACCAGACTGTTTGCCGGGCGGGATGAGGTTTTGTAATAGGTCCCGTCGAATCCCGACTCGCTCGGATATCCCATTGCCGATTGGCAATAAGCCCAATTCATATTGCGCCAAACCATCATGCCGGCGTCGCCCAGTTCGGTCTCTTCCATATTATCGCAAAAATGTTCGAGAATCACGAGCGCATCCGCTTTGACCTCCTTGATGGCGCTGTTGTAATCCTTGAGGATGGCCACGCGCGAAGCGTCGTAGTTGCCGGCTGTGGCCTCGGTGCTTCGGTTTTGAGTAAATCCTTTGGTCAAATCGAAACGGAAGCCGTCGATGCGGTATTCCTCCAGCAGGAACCGGAGGTTTCGTTTCACGAAGGCGCGCGCCAGGGGCGATTCGTGGTTGAAGTCGTGAAAAACGGAGTAGGGGTGGGGAGCATCCGTATTGAAGTAGGGATTGTTGGCGGCGGTCTTGTTGTTTTCGGCATCCCACCACATCCGGGCAAACGGATGGGCACCGGTGGCGTGGTTATAGACCACGTCGAAAATGACGGCCATACCCCGTTTGTGACACGCGTCGATAAACTGCTTGTACATCCGGTCGGTGCCGTAGGCTTTATCCATTGCGAAATAGAAGCAGGGATTGTAACCCCAGCTGTCGTTCCCGTCGAACTCCTGTACCGGCATCAACTCGATGGCATTCACTCCGAGCGACTGCAGGTAATCCAATTTCTCCATGGCGCCATTGATATCGCCGGAGGCTGTAAAGTCGCGGAAAAGCAGCTCGTAAATGGTCAGGTTGTCGGCAGCGGGCGTTTTGAAACCGGTGACCTGCCAGTTGTAGTTATCCTGTCGGATTTTAAAAACAGATACTATGCCGTTAGCTCCTTCAGGGTAGATCTTGTTTTCCGGGTATGTAGAGTAGGGTATATAGTGGTCGTTATCAGGATCCAGCACTTTGCGGGTATAAGGATCGGCTACACGAATCGGTTCTTTTTCCCTGTCCCCAATGTAATACTGGAATCCATACTCTTTCTCCTGATCCAGGCCGGTGAGAGTTATCCACCAGCACCCAGCCGCCTCATCGCGGAACATCTGTGATTTTTCGTCGTTACTAAGTGTCCAGTTGTTGAAATCACCAGTCACATGTGCATAATCTTTGCGTGCCCCGTTTTTGTCTTTATCATACAGTACCAGAGTGACTGTTGAGTTATCCACTATGTTGATGCCATACTCCATGTCTGCAGGCATAGTCCCGTTTTTTACGGCACCAGGCTGAAACGTTTTGAATTTGTTGTCGGTAATATTTCCTATGAACTTATCTTCCTGGAATCCCTTCTTTGTCCCATCGGAATTTCGTATTACAATCCCTATCTTATTTACAGGGGTATTTCCTGAGCTGAACCATTCACGGATGGTTGGCCCCAGCTTGATGCTCCAGGTGAATTTTTCGTTTGCAACACTGGTCATCTTGCATTTCGCGATATTTTCATTCCATTCTGCAGGGACATATCGCCAGGTTCCTTCACTCACCACGCCGGTATGTATATAAACATCACCTGTATAGTTGTAGAGAGGTGAGCCTGCAGAAGCCTTGAACCAGATAGTCAGCTCCTTGTCAGCATCTGGTGTTGCAATGCTCCATGAAAGCCCCTCTTTGATGGTGACCGGTGGTTCCGGTGGTACCACAGGGTCCTTCCCACATGAGAGGGCAAGGAGCAGGAAAAATAGCAAATAAATTACTTTTGAAGATATCTGCATTGTCGTTTTTTTAAAAAATTAATATTTTCAGTGTGGTAGATTGGGTTCACACACCTTTAGAAACCATTGCTTGGTTATTCTAGTATAAGCACATCTTTCGGGGCGAGTGTCAGCGTTTCACCAAAAGTGACTGTTTTTCCAGAAAGGAGCTCCTTCCAACTGCTTTTGCCTTGTATAGACTCAGCATAACGGCCAAGGTCTATTGTGACCTCTCCTGACGTGCCGTTCATCACTACCAACACTTTCTCATCATTCAAAAACCGTTCATAGACATAGACTCCTTTTTGCAGAACGTAATGTTTCATACCACCGCTGGATATTACCTTTTTCCCTTGTCGCCAGTGCAAAACTTTTTTTAGAAAGTCGAAAGCTTCGTTCTGGATGTCATCGCGTCCTTCACGGGTGAAATGATTTGTCGTATCACTGGGCCAGCCACCTGGCATATCGCGCCGGATGTCCCCGTCGCTGCGGCTTTTATTGCCGTGCATCAGCAATTCGGTGCCGTAGTAGATCTGTGGGGTGCCAGTCATGGTAAGCAGGAAGGTGATCGCCTGCTTCCAGGCTGAGAGATCTAAAGGATACTCTTTCAGGATGCGGTCTGTATCATGGTTATCTAAGAAACGGAGAACGTTGCAGATATCGGGATAGATGAAGTCGTAGGTCATGTGATCGTAGATAGCGTGCAATCCCCCGTTCCATTCTCCCGTTTCTTCAAAGAAAGCGCTCTGCGACAACCCCATAAAGCGAAAGTCCATCACCGATTTCAGTTGCGTGTTTTCGCGGTTGTTCAGCTTGCTGTTGCGCTGCCAGAACGCCGTGCCGATGGGGTTGTTCAACCAGGCTTCGCCCACTATATTGTATTGGGGATATTCTTTTTCCACGGCTTCTATCCAGTCGATCATCATATCGTAATCGGCGTAGGGGTAGGTATCCTGGCGGATGCCGTCCACCCCGGCATATTCGATCCACCAGATACTGTTCTGGATGAGGTATTTCGCCACGTGCCGGTTGCGCTGGTTCAGGTCGGGCATGGTGGGCACGAACCAGCCGTCGGTCATTTTCTTTTTATCGTATTCCGAGGCGTAGGGATCGAAATACATCTCTTTCATGTGCGAAGTCTGCACATATTCACCCATGTTGTTGAACCAATCGTGTGAGGGCACGTCTTTCATCCAAGGGTGATCGCTGCCGCAATGGTTGAAAATCATGTCCATCACCACCTTCATCCCTTTGTCATGAGCGTCGCTTATCAGTTGACGGTACTCCTCGTTGGTGCCGAACCGGGGATCCACGCGGTAGTAATCGGTGGTGGCGTATCCGTGGTACGAACCGCCCTCCATGTCGTTCTCCAGCACCGGGTTGAGCCAGATGGCGGTTACGCCCAGGTCGGCAAGGTAATCCAAACGGTCGGAAATACCTTTCAGGTCGCCGCCGTGGCGGGCATTGGGGTCGTTGCGGTCCACCTTGTAGGGCATCCGCATAGCAATTTGGTCGTTATCGGGATTGCCGTTGGCAAACCGGTCCGGCATGATCAGGTAGAGCACGTCGGACGAGTTGAAACTTTGTATGTTCAGCCGTTCCGGGTCTCGCGGTTTGAGTTCGTAGTTATGGGTAATTTCCCGCTTTCCGTTGGTAAAAACGATTTCGAACTTTTGCGGAGCACTGTCGGAAATATCCAAGTACAAAATCCGGTAGTTGGGGCTTTCCAGCGTAACCGTCTCTTTCAAGTACACCCCTTTTGCCGTGACCGCGGCCTTATACGATGCGATGTCCTTGCCGGAGACCATCAGCTGCAGCTCGGTTTCCTGCATGCCGCTCCACCAGAAAGCGGGTTCGACCTTTACCTGTTGGGCTTGCAGCGCACAGGTCAGCGACAGGAGCAGGGAGAAAAGTGTTGTCCGTTTCATAGTGTCTATTGTATTAAATCCGTCTCTTTAACCCAAATGCTGTAACCTCTTGCCGGAGCGGAAAATTCAGCTCTCCCGTCCGCCTGTACCGTAATTTTTTCCGTTGTATCCAGCACGTTTACTAACCGTTGTCCTGTCCAGTCGGAAAAACCCTGTGCATTGACCGAAACCCACATGGATTTGGTCTCACCGGCATGATTGTTCAGCACGATGATTGCTCCGTCTTTTACTCCGTTCCCCTGTCTGCGGGCAATATATACATTTCCCGTATGTGCGGGGGGATAGGGGTTGCCCGATTGGCTCAATACGGTAATAACACCTCCCAGATAATTTTTACGGATCTGGATCAATTGCCGTATGCTGTTTTTCAGCCATTGGGGTGCGGTTACGGTGGCGCTGTTTCCATGCGCATCCTGTTGTGTGATAGCGTAAAAGTGAGGATAAAAGACGCAGGGTTTTCCTTCATGCGTAAGGATATAGGCGTATCCTAAATGAAAGTCTTTCGTGACCCATTTGTCATGCTCTTTTCCCGTGTCATGATTGTCTAAAAATGTGACGACCGAGGTGCCCGGTAAGGAGTTTCCGTTATTATTCCTGACCATCCCAGCATGATTTAGGTTTGCCATGTCGAAGGAGCCGTCGCCATTGCACATTGCCGTTAATGTATTTTTCAAGGGGAAATCAAAAGCGTCGACATCCGCACCTAAACCGGCTACGGTGTTTACCCAGTCCTTTATCCTGTAATCGGCTCCCCAATATTCTCCGACAATAAAAGGCTGCTTGCCGTTTACCGCGGGGAGGTTGTTCACCCAATCCGCGACAAAAGATTCCTGAAATCCGCGGACAAAATCCAATCGGAATCCGTCGAACCCCACCGTATTGACCAGCCATACCCCCCAATCCTTTAATCGGGATGCAACAACCGGGTCAAATGTATTCAAGTCGTTTCCGAAGAATTTGGTGTTGGTAATAATCTCATCGGAGCCGTAACCTCCCAGCCAGTCATTTGCATCTGCCGGATGAAAATGATTGTAATGCCAGGCATAATTTGGTTCTCCAGTGCCCGTATGGTTTACATAGGATATGTGTGTGTTGGTTTTTGCTTGAAGAGTTGAGGAGGCGAGGTTATTTCCATTATGCCAAACAGCCGCAGGATAGTATCCTGACATGGAACCGGCATTTACCCATTGCATCGGATTTCCTGTTTCCCTTTTGGCCGTCAAACGAATTTCGATTTCGTGTGCAGAAGGGACGGTTATTTTATATTCGTCAATATCGGACGAATGTCCTATATGTGCCCTTACTATTTTACCCGAACCGGGAAAAATATTGTAGCTGCCGTTTCCGTTGTTCGGTTCGTTTTCCCATTGATTGCTTTCCGTTACAGGGCTGTTGTCCCATCTGATCATGACGTCATATCCCCTTTCAGTAACGGAAGAGTTCCACGGTAAGCCGTATCCTTTTATTTGGATATAATAATCTCCGGGCGTTGCGTCGGGGATAACCCAGCGGATTTCGTCGGCGGGATAGGGCTTGTGTTGTTCTTCGTGCGCTTCTCCAAAAACATAGGCTTTAACGGCGGGATTTACTTCCTCATTGGTGTCGTTCGAATATATATGGTTTAATACGACATCCGCATACACCTCAATTTTAGGGCCCTCATGCATCGCGGCAATCATCTGCTCCAGTTCCGAACGGCTGCCGAAACGGGTTTCTGTGGTTTCCCTTTGGTAGTAGTTCCCCAAATCGTAATGGTCGTAAATGCCGTAGCCGTTATCTATAATTCCCCAATTTCCTTTTGAGGGACTTGGAACCCATATTCCGGAAATCCCACTGTTTTTCAGATCGTTTGCCTGGTTTTTGAGCGTATTCCACCAATTCCCGTTCTTGTTTATTTCATCAACCGGTACGTCCCAATAGAAGGCTTGCATCAGGACATCGTTGAGGGTGGAGTTCTGCGTTGAACGTATTTCACTTGTCCCCATGTTTGCCTTGTCAAATCCATCGGATATGATCTTATCGTCAGAACAGGCGTTTGAAGATATGAACAGAATACTGAAAAATAAAGAGAACAGGAATATGCGTTTTACTTTTAAATACTTCATAGAATTAGTTTTATTGTTTGTATTTTGGGAGAATCAAAGAGGTCGGGATAATCCGAATATCTCATTTTACCCCGACCTTGATGCGGTTAAATTTAATTGACGGTTCCCGTTCCGCTATTGAAATCGAGTGTTACCGTTTTCCCGGCACCCACGTTCACGCGCGGTTCCTGGTCGTCGCCGTTGCCGCGGTATTCGATTTTCCCATCGCGTAGGATGAACTCCATACGCCACCAATCGCCACCTACACCTGCCGCCGAAGAATTAGCATATATTCTCAAATCGCCGCTATTAGCGGTTGTAATTTTCATTTCATTGCCATCGGCAGTAAACGGATATTTGCCCGTATTCCATCCGCCAAAGCAATCGCCCATACCGTAAACCTGCGCCGGTTCGATGGTAATGGTGTTGATAGTGTAATCGATGAGCACAATATAGAATCCTGCTTCTGAAACAAACGCATTGCCTCCTTCAGTTGTAAAGCCGACATCTTTACCCAATGAGAAGAAGTCTCCTCCCCAGTCTTTCTTTGTGTTCCACTTGAAACCGTCACCAGGGTTGGCGAAATGCCGTACCGCCCAGAATTTACCCGCATGACCGTTTACCGGTGTCATTTCTACTATCTTCGGATTGCCCCAGTCCCATCCACCAAAAGCCTGACCGATCATATATACAGCATCGGGATAGACAGGTTTGAATGGAGTTACTTTTAACTTAATGAGCTCGGAAGTTACTTTATATTCTGAATAAAGAGAGGCCTCCACGAAAAAATTGACATCTGCGGCTTTGCCCGGCTCCAAGCCCGCGGCAATCAGCAGTTTGTTCAAATCTTCCAATTTAACGTCAAGCGAGTCGGCAAATGCGGAAGAAACCCTTTGAGCATCTTTATCTTCCCCTGTTTTCACATAGAGCGTGTATTCAGGTGCAGCAGGTACGCCTAAATCGGCTTTTTTCCATTTAAATGTGGTTGTGCTCTCCAGGTTATCCAACTTGATGACGATGTCATCATGCGCCGCCAGCACCGGTTTTCCAGCTTGTTCCGCGGGCAGCACCCGATACATATCCTGTTCCTTTTCACAGGAGAAGAGTAGTACCGTTACAATGAGAATTATAAATAAATTTAATTTTTTCATTATATTGTCTCCTTATTAGTATTTGTCGTTTTGTTTCAGCTTGGGATTGGCCAGCAGGTCTTGCGACGGCAGCGGGAACAGGTTGTAGTGGTCGCTCACGGCACGTCCTTCTTTCACGCCTCCTTTCCATTCCCAGATGTACGCCGAGGAGGTAAACTGGTTGTATCGGATCAGGTCTGTACGACGGAAACATTCCCAGTAAAGTTCGCGGGCACGTTCGTCCAGTATGTCCTGCGCCGTCAGGTTTGCCACATTTTTGCTTTGGTTGCCGAAAGCCCGTTCGCGCAGTTTGTTGAAATATTCTACCGCTAAATCCATCGAGCCGCCCGTTCCGCCGCGGACCACCGCTTCGGCGTAAATCAGGTATTGCTCTGCCAGACGGAAAAGCGGGAAATCATTGTCGGCGAATGTGATGTCCGATCCGTAAACTGGTTTGTCTTTCGTCGATGCCGAAGTAATGTTCCGGTATTTGTAGGTTTGTAATCCGTTGTCCTTGTCACTCGGATCGCTACCCAACGAGGGATTCTCTCCCACAAAGAGAAAACGCTTGTCTCCCTCATCGAATTTATCGATAAACTGCTTGCGAACCATGTATCCGCTCCAGTTGGCGTTGCTAAATATCCCGTAATGGATGAGTTTGTCAGCATATTTGACTTGATATTCGTCTCTTGATCCGCCATTGATCAGGAACGTGACACCCCCATTTACCCGGCTGCTTTGACCGTCGTAGGCAATGGGAAGAATCATTTCGGGATTGTTCACGTTGTTATCGGCCAGGAACAGATGTTCGTAGTTCTTATGCAGGTCATATCCGGCGTCAATCACTTTTTTGCTGTAGGTGATGGCTTCCGTCCACCGGGCCGTGCCGGTATAAACCTCGGCGTTGAGGTAGATGCGGGCCAGGAGCGCCCAGACGGCGCCCATGTCGGCTCGTCCGTATTCGTTGGCGCGTGCCTCTTTTACTCCTTGATTATTGGCCAAGTCCAACAGCTCGTCCTCGATATACTTAAAGAGGTCGGCACGCTGTATCTGATCGGGCAAAATGCCTAAATCATCTTTCTCGGTCACAAAGGGAGGATTGCCGAAGTTGTCTATCAATACCCAATAGGCAAATGCCCTCAAGAAACGGGCTTCTCCGCGGAAGTAGTTGACTTCGTCCTGTTGTGCGCCGTAGTCTCTTCCATCGGTGTTTCGAAGAAAATCGTTGGCGTACATCACTTGTAAGATGCACTTGTCGTATAAACCGATTGTGAACGAGGCGGTGGGGGTGAATTTGATATAGTTCAGTTCAGGGATACCCGCATCATTCCAGCGGCAATGCGCTTCATCGGTGGGCGTTTCCTGATGGTTGAACCAGTTACGCAGGAAATCGGCATTCTGGTCTTCCCGCAGGCCTACGATGTCGGGTTTCCCGCCCGGCCCTACCTGACCCGACAAAGTATAAGCGCCATATATTTTGGCGAGGGCTTCTTTGGTGCCGTCGAAAGTGGAATAGACCACCTCGGAGGTTGTGTCATTTGCCGGGAACCTGTCCAGGTCGTCGAAGCAGGATGTTAGCGCTATGGCAACAACCGTTATAATATATATAATATTCTTTTTCATACTATTTAGTCCATTAAAAGTTAAGATTCAAACCCAGCGTGAATGTCCTGGCGTTGGGATAAAAGTTGTTGTCGATGCCTCCCTGAATTTCCGGGTCGATACCGGTATATTTTGTCCAGGTAAATACATTCTGTACCGTACCGTTCAAGCGTAATCCGACGCCGTTGGCAATTTTTCCGAAATCATACCCCAGCTGGATATAATCCATCTTTAAGAAAGAGGCATTTTCCACAAAATAGTCCGACACCATTTGTTGTATATGGAACAAAGTATTTTTAAGGTCGGTGGAGCTGTTCATCAAGAAACTGTTGGGGTTTAATACCTGCCCTAACGTTCCCAAGTCGAAGTTCGTGTTGTTAAAAATATAGTTTCCCACGCTGGCGCGAAGCGAAGTGGCCGCCGTCCATTGTTTATAGGTGAACGAGGTGTTGAAACCCATATAGTAATCGGGCGAGGAGGAGTGGAAGTGATACCGGTCCTTGTCGTTGATCACACCGTCGCCGTTGAGGTCGGCATACCCGTAATCAATAGGTTTCCCTTCAGGGGTATAAAGCTGTTTGTAAACATAAAACATGCTCGGCCTGTATCCCACGGAGTGTATCATTGCCTGATTTCCGGAACCTCCCGAAAGATCTCCGAAAATGGCACCTACGTAATCGGGATTTTCATCATTCAGCGTCAACTGTGTAATTTCGGATTTGTTATAAGTAAAATTGAGTCCTAAATCCCAACGTATCTCCCGGTTGTCAACGGCCACGAAGTTGATGTTCGTTTCCACCCCTTTGTTGTTCATTTTTCCTATGTTCTGTACGATGCTGTTGATAAAATTACCTCCCATGGCCAGCGGCGTGTCGTTCAACAGGTCTTTGGTGTTCTTATTGTAAAAGTCGATGCTTCCGTTGATGCGGTTGTTGATGAATCCGAAATCCAACCCAATATTGGAAGTGGTTGTCGACTCCCAGCGGCGTTTTGAATCGTAACCGTCGGGGCGGTACATGTTGTAAAACTTGTCCCCTAACTGAACACGTGCGGTATTTTCGGAATAGCTGTATTTTGCCAGATATTCGTAATTCCCGATCTCTTGCTGCCCGGTAAGCCCCCATCCCAAACGAAGTTTCAGGTTGGAGAGTGTATCCACATCTCTCAAGAATCCTTCCTCATTAATTCTCCAGGCAAATGCTAGTGATGGGAACGTTCCCCAGCGATTATCTTTACTGAACCTGGAAGAGCCGTCTCTTCGGACTGTTGCGGTAAGCATATATTTGTCCAGCAGGTTATAGTTGGCGCGGGCATAAAACGAAATCAGCGTATGCTGCGGTTTGTCCGTTTCAAAGGTGGGTCTTGTTTTTTCGGTCGTCCCGTCGAAGTAATAGACCGGATAGTTGTGGTTGGTTGTCAGCCAGTCCTGATAACTGTATCCGCCCATAAGTTCCAGCCGGTTGGCGAAATTTAGTTGCTTGGCGTAGTTGAGATAAGCTTCAAACAGTAAATTCCTGTTTTCCTGCTTATACTTTGAACGCTCGCCGCTTGGCTGCCCTTTCGTATAGAAGGCGGGTGACCATGGCTGTGTAATCACATCTCCTTTACCTCTGGAAATATCATAACCCATGTTCACATTGACATGTAAATCGGGAAGGAAGTGCAGCTTGTAATCCAATTGAATGTTTCCCAGGCTGCGAACCACATCGCCTTGATCGTCTTTCCCATATAGCAAAGCCACCGGGTTTCGGGTGGCCATCGTATTTAAATCTCCCGACGGATACATCCATGCCCAGTATCCGTTGAGCTCGTTAAATCCGTCGGCCGTAACGGGTTTGGTGGGATCCATGCGCAAGGCGTTTCCAATGGCACCCCCGTCAGCAAAGCGGGAGTGCGAGTATGTGCCTTTCAGGTTCAGGTTGACTTTCAGGTGATCGTCAAGTAACGAAGGATTAAGATTTAATCCTGCCGTGGTACGTTTCACATTGTCGGTTTTCAAGGTGCCGTCCTGGCTCAGGAAGCCGACCGAAACGCGGTAAGGGAATGATTTTCCCGCGGTGCCGCTTATGTTCAGGTTGTTGTCCGTAGTAAAGGCCGTGCGGTAAATCTCTTTCTGCCAATCGGTATTGGCCGTGCCCAGCATATCGGTATATTTTTTATCGGCATACGGATTGTTTGTTACCAACTCCCGGAATTCGTCTCCTGTCAGTACCTCGATACGTTTGGCTACCGTGCCTAGCGAGTTTTGGGAATTGATCCCGATATTCACTTTCCCCGATCGTCCTTTCTTGGTGGTGATGATGATGACCCCGTTGGAGGCACGGGAACCATAAATAGCGGTTGCTGAGGCATCTTTCAAGATGTTCATCGTCTCGATGTCGTTGGGGTTGATCATCGATAAAGCGTTGCTCGATCCTGAAATAACTCCTGTCTCCACAGGCATTCCATCGATTACGATCAGCGGATCGTTGCTGGCATTCAGCGATGCACCGCCGCGGATGCGAATTGTAGCGCCGCCCCCTGCACGTCCGCCGTTGGAGGTAATTTGTACGCCGGCAACCTTCCCTGAAATCAATGATGCTGGGTCAGTAATCATCCCTTTCTGAAAGTCTTTTTCAGCAATTGTCGCTATAGAACCAGTCAAGTCGGTTTTTCGGGCTGTTCCATAGCCAATCACGACAACCTCCTCTAATAGTTCAGTATCTTCTTGCATGATTATGCTTATGATGTTTCTGTTATTAATGGAAATTGTTTGTGTTAAATAACCCACATAAGAGATTACAAGGGTTCCGTTACCCGGAGCCTGAATGGAGAAGTTTCCATTGTAATCCGTTACCACACCCGATGTTGTTCCTTGCAAAAGAATACTGGCGCCAACAATAGGTTCGCCGGTAACATCTTTTATCGTTCCACGCACATTTATTGTCGCACCTGTTTGGGCGTTAGCCGATAAAATCATTAGCATGCCTGATAACATTGTTGTCAGGAACACTTTAATAGTTTTTTTGAAATTTACATACATATTGCTAACATTATAAGATTAACTGAATAATAATCACTTACATATAACTACGGAAAAGATTAGTAAAAAATGTAATGTTGATGAAACTTTTTCAATATTTTTCATTTTTACTTCTGCTACAAACAATATTTCGGTAAATGTTTATTTAAACACCTGACAATCAGAAAGAAAGATCTCAGAGCTTCGGCAAAGTCTATTCTGCTGAAAATTAATGTATTACATGGAGTTTCGATACTTTTTTACCGAACTACTAATACAAATATAGATCAACATATATGTAATACTACTGAAAAGAGCTTAATTAACTACTCATGGGTGTGCAAACGATTGCATTTTCAGGTATATGGGTTAAAATATCAGTTATTTACCTTGTTAATGAACAAGGTGAAATAAGGGTGATTTTTGGGGTAACCGGATTAATTCAGTAAAGAATTTTCCAGAAACTGATGTTCTTTTTATTTTTCTACCTTTTTAGGGTTCTGTCGGTTTCCCTTCTGCTTTTGATTTTGGCATTATCACCTTCCTTTTTGTGGAATTGGAAGTTATTCGTCTTCTTAACTTCAAAAGGAAACGCTTACTGGGATTGCTTTTAAGGTACGATTCGATGTGACGTGCGCGCTTCTCTTCCAGAATCTGCTCTATTTCGATAAGGATTCCTGATTCTTCTACATCGCCAAATTCATCGTTCACGGCCGTACCGAAGAAACGCATGGTTGGCGAGAGGCTCATATAGGCATTGATAAGCGGAGGAATATTGTAACCGAGCAAACGCACCTCTTTATTTAGGATTCTGTAATCTTCGCTGAATTTTTTTCCATGGAAAAGATTACTCATCCTTATCATGTTAGTATCCGTTTTAAGAGGCTCTATTGGTGTTACAAGTTTCTGTTCATCAGGAAAATGTTTGTTAAGGAAATAGAGTATCATGTTGCGGGCATCTTTATTGTATGTGCCGTACATGGTTACCTTACCGAAGAAATATTTGATTCCAGGATCTATGACTGTCAGAGCACCCAGTCCGTCCCACAGGTTGTCGAGTGCAAAAATGCCTTTTCTGCCCAGTAGTGTTGATTGATACTCCAGCGAGACAAACGAACGTCCAAGTTCAACTGTGCTTGGAAGGAACTCTTTTATAAACTGTTCTGAGAAATTGTAGAGGTGAGCAGTAGCGAGCATAGGTTTGCCGTTCTCATCGAATTCGACATCAGAACCATAGATAAAACGGTAACCACCCAGTATCTCTTCATTTTCGGGATCCCATACGATCAGCTGCCTGTAAGGCACATCCATTGTGTCGTATCTGTCTATGTCGGCCTCTAACCCTGTTCCGCCACCGTAGTGACGAAAGGCAATCTCACGTAGCCGCCCAACTTCCTTCATAAGGTTTGGTGAGTCGTGAGCCGTGAAAACGTATATTTCGTTGTTGGCCTTGTTGGTGGCCCTTATTCGTTTTTGAACGGTCAGTTCACTTTTTATCAGATTTTTGTCTACCGGGTCTATTATCTTTTCCATATTTATTATAAAATGGTTTTTGTCACTCCATGGAGTAAACCGCATCCTTTACATATTGTGCCCACTCAGCAGGTGTTTTGGACTTGTCAAACATCTGCCGGGGGATAGGTTTGCCAAACGTAATTGTGAACGTTTGTTTACTGTTTTTATACATCTCGTCAGGCAGGTAGATCAACTCTATATTGAATTTCATGCCGGAAAATTTACGCAGATTCGCGAAATTGTAAAAGAAATTGGAATTTTTTCCGGCAAAGTGAACGGGAATAACATCTCTTTCATACTCCACCGCTTTTACAATGAAATTTTTCATCCATTCCAGGTCTCTAATCTTTCCCTTTTGTTTTCTTGAACACAATCCGGCAGGAAAGGTTATGATTTGATTGTCCGACGCATAGGCTTCGTTTATTGCTTTTGCTGAATCTTTTGCCTGTGAACCGTACTTGTTGATTGGAATAAAAATGGGCTTCAGAGGTTCAATATAATATAAAACATCGTTTACCAGATACTTGATCTTCCCATTATATCTTTCGCCTAATAACGCAGAGAGGCAAATACCGTCGAGACCGCCCAGAGGGTGGTTCGATGCAAAAATAAATCTGCCTGTCTCAGGAATATTCTCTTCCCCTTTGGTGTGCAAGTCCAGATTGAACTCATTATCAACAAGGGCACGCATGAATTCTACCCCTTCCAGACCCTGGTTCCGTTCAAGAATACCGTTGATGTCATCCTGGTGAACCGTACGCTTAAGATAGTTTATAAGAAATTTTGGAATTTTACTGTAATATTTGCGCGCTTTGTCTTTTAAAATGCTGTCAATGTCTATTCTAAATGCATTATTATGACTCATTCCATTGTTCTCTACTTTTTATTTGACGCAAAAATACAAAAATAGTAGGTAAAAGATTGCAAACAATACAAAAATCTTATTTTCAATAATATTTGAGAAAAACCTTCCGACTTGCTCTTTTTACGAAAAGGCAGATAATCAATAGCTTAATATATTTTAGGCACCTGTTGATAACTTTTTAAGAAAAAATGGTGTAGAAATGTGGGGAAAAGTGGTTTATTTTGTACTTTTACGTCGTTGAAATAACAAAGATTGCTTGAATTTGTAACAAACATGCTACAGTTTCTAGGAAATATCGAAGCAAAAGCAGATGCAAAGGGGCGAATTTTTGTACCTGCCATTTTTCGTAAACGCTTACAGAGCGAGGGCGAGGAGTTTCTTGTGCTTCGTAAAGATATTTTCCAGGAGTGCCTTGTGCTCTATCCCGGGAGCGTTTGGGAAAAAGAGATCGAGATGCTTCGTGGCAGGTTAAACAAGTGGAACAGGGAGCAACAGCAGATTTTTCGCCAGTTCGTACTTGATGCCGAAAGGCTTGAAATGGATGCAAGCGGTAGGGTGCTTATACCCAAACGTTACTTGCAGATGGCCTCTATCGAAAGCGATATACGTTTCCTTGGAGTTGATGAGACCATTGAGATTTGGGCAAAAGACAAATTGGATAAGCCGCTTATTGAGCCGGAAGAGTTCTCTTCGAAACTACAGCAGCTTATGGAGCGAAATTACTGACCGCGTAATACAAAGTAAAGATGACAGCTTATCATATACCGGCATTGCTTAACGAAAGCTTAGAGGGATTGAATATCTGTCCTTCCGGAGTATATGTTGATGTCACCTTTGGCGGGGGCGGCCATTCCAGAGAAATACTTGATAGGCTTGGGAAGAATGGGCGGCTTATTGCCTTTGACCAAGATGAAGATGCTGCAAAAAACATTATTGATGACCGTCGCTTCACGTTTGTAAGAAGCAATTTCCGTTTTTTAAAGAATTTCCTTCGCTATTACAATGTGGAGCAGGTTGATGGTATACTGGCCGATCTGGGTGTGTCGTCGCATCACTTTGATGATTCAGAGCGAGGGTTCTCGTTCAGGTTTAAAGGTGGCCTGGATATGCGGATGAACCGCAATGCCCCGAAGAAGGCTGCTGATATCCTTAATGAGTATTCGGAAGAGCACCTTTCGGATATTTTTTTTAAATATGGGGAGTTAAAGAACGCACGCAGGATAGCCTCGTCTGTGGTGGAATACCGACTTGCAAAAAAGATAGAAAAGGTGGAAGACCTGCTTACAATCATTGAGCCGTTCACATTTCGTGAAAAAGAAAAAAAGATTCTTGCAAAAGCTTTCCAGGCTCTTCGTATTGAGGTGAACGGCGAAATGGAAGCGCTTACCGAAATGTTGATGCAGTCTCTGCAGGTCCTTAAGCCAGGGGGACGTCTTAGCGTGATATCATACCACTCGCTGGAGGATCGTCTGGTGAAGAACTTTTTCAGGACAGGTAATTTTGAAGGGGTGCAGGTCAAAGACTTTTATGGCAATCCCGACACTCCCTTTGAATTGATCAACAGGAAGGTGATAGTCCCATCGGAAGAAGAACAGCATCAAAACCCCCGCTCAAGAAGTGCAAAGCTGCGTATTGCAGAGAAAAAACAGGTATAAGCAAATGTGACTCCCGCCCGGAAATAAAAATGACTGTTAAGAGTAAGGCATCCATAATAATAGAGCAAGAGGAGTGGTAATAGAGCAAGAGGTGTGGTAAATGATTTAATTGGAGCGAAGACTGAAATTAAAAAATCGTATAAAGATCAGATGGAGATCGTATAAAGATCAGTTTAAAATGAAATGAAAATAAAGTTCGATAACATACGCAAATCGTTTGTCCATGTTTTTGGAGGAAGCGTTCTCACTGAAGATCTCTTCCTCAAAAACATGAGATTTATTCTCATTATCGTACTAATAATGTTTCTGTTCATAAGTCACCGTTATACGGTACTGCAGAGAATGTCTGAAATAGAACGGTTGCAGAAGGTGCTGACCGATGTGAAATATGAGTCGCTGACAATCTCATCGAGCCTTACTGAAGCAAGCAGGCAGGGAGAGATTGAACGGCGGGTTGAGGAGGAGGGGCTGGATCTTAAGGTGATTAATGAACCTGTCTATCACATAGGTAAATAATTCATCTGTTCATTCGGAAAATGAAAGAACAAAAACAGAAAAACAAAAAAGGTATTCTTGCAAGGTACGGGCTAATTGTGACTGTACTTATGCTGTTTGCTTTTATGGTCATATTCTCAGCTGCAAAAATAGCGTTTACCACAGAAGGGAAAAGGTGGCGTGAAGTAGGTGAGAAAGAGACAGTAATAAGGGATCGTGTGATACTGCCTAAACGTGGTAATATATATACTTGCGACGGAAAACTGCTGGCTTCTACCGAGCCGCTCTACAGTATATATATGGATTTCTGGGCCGATGGTATTGAAAAGGATACACTATTGAAATATGTGGGTCCCCTGTCGGCAGCCCTTGCAGGGAAGTTTCCGGATAGGTCTGCTGCGCAATATAAGGGCCTGATCATGAATGGATGGAATATGCGCGAAAAGGAGGAGCGCCAAATACGTGATAATGAGGCGAAAGGGATTGACAGGAAGGTTTCTCTACGCTCTCGTTATGTGAAAATATTGCGCAAAGATATATCTTACGTCGACCTTAAGGAAATTCGCACTTATCCTTTCTGGAATAAACGCTCCAACAAAAGCGGACTTATAGCTGAAGAACGCAATGCACGAAAAAAACCATTCGGTAATCTTGCCACACGTACTGTTGGAAGTGTCTATAAGGACCTGGAAAAAGGAGGTGCAAGCGGTTTGGAGTTGAAGTACGATTCGTTGCTTAAGGGCGTTCCCGGAGTAAAGTTTCGTCAGAAGATCCATGGTAAGTGGATTGATGTGGTGGAAAAACCGGCCAAAGAGGGATGGGATATCGTTACAACCATTGATGCTACCATTCAGGATATCACCGAGCGTTCACTTCGCGATAAACTTATTGAAACCGAAGCTGAATCGGGTACTGCAATCATAATGGAGGTGAAGAGCGGAGAGATTAAAGGAATTGTAAACTTAGACAGAATGGGTGGCGGTAGTTACGCCGAAGGAAATCCAAACGCGTTCTCATATATGAACGAACCAGGCTCTACTTTCAAAACGGTATCGGCAATGGTTGCCCTTGATGATGGTGTTGTAACACCCATCGACTCGTTCTATGTGGGAACAGGCCTTTTTCAATATAACAAAAGATGGGTTAGAGACCATTACTGGCGACGTGGACGTGACCGCGGTTATCTAACGGTTGAAGAAGGGTTGGCAGTCTCATCAAACATTGTGATGAGTAAAATGATTTTGAAGGGATATGAAAATAATCCTGCTAAATTTGTAGAGGGAATAGACAGGATAGGACTCAGGAAGCAGCTTGCCTGGGATGTGCCGCTTAGCGGAATAGAGGGCACTTCATCCATTCGCTTTCCTGATGATAAAAGTAATTACTGGTCAAAGACAACACTTCCATGGATGTCCTTCGGGTATGAAACGCAAGTTCCTCCTATCTATATGCTTATGTTTTATAATGGTATTGCAAATGGCGGGAAGATGATAAAGCCCTTTATTGCTAAACAGTTTATTGAAGACGGAAAAGTGATAGAGAATATTGAGGCGGAAGTGGTGAATCAGAAGATGTGCAAAGAGACAACCCTTGAGCAAATACACCGGATGTTGAGAGGAGTGGTTGATGAGGGAACCGCAAGAGTTGTGGCTTCAGACTACTTTAATATTGCCGGGAAGACTGGAACGGCACAGATAGCTTCCGGTGGCAGGTATAGCGATTATTATGTCTCCTTTTGCGGATATTTTCCTGCCGAACAACCCCTTTACACAATTTTCGTCGGACTCAGAAAGCCAAAGGGGGTGCCGTCGGGTGGAGGTATGGCAGGTATGGTATTTAAAAATATTGCTGAGCAGACCTACCTGAGGAAAGTGAAGCTGACAGTAAATGATTGTGATGTGGATTCTGCACTGATAAAGAATCCGGTGCTGAAAAACGGCAACTGGGATTTTAACCTGGCCCTGCTGGATGCATTGAAGTTACCCGCAGGTGATCTTTCCGAAGCAGCTGGTTGGGTAAAGATGAAACAGAATAATAAAGTATATGAACCGCAACCGCTTGCTTTAAAAGGTTCTTTAATCCCTGACGTACATGGGATGGGTGCCCGAGATGCAGTTTACCTGCTTGAAAAATCGGGACTGAGGGTCCACCTGAGCGGCTCGGGGAAAGTAGTGTCGCAGTCGTTCCCGCCAGGACAGAGACTGGTTAAAGGAACAACAATTACTATTATATTGCGGTAAAAATTTTTATGAAGTATGAGACTGAATAAGTTGATCGATAAATGCAATGTTATTGCCATTCGCGGCAATGCCGGGACGGAAGTCGATTCCATTACATCCGACTCCCGTAAAGTGAAACAGGGTTCTTTGTTTATCGCGGTTGAGGGAATTTGTACCGATGGACACTCCTACATAGGTAAAGCAATAGAACAGGAAGCTGCGGTTGTGGTTTATGATAAGCCGATGATAGAGGAGTTCTTCTCACGTGTTACCTACGTGCAGGTAGAAAACAGTGCCGAGGCACTGGCACAGATAGCATCGGAATGGTACGGGAACCCATCACAACAGCTGAAACTGGTGGGTGTAACAGGCACCAACGGGAAGACAACCATCGCGACACTGTTGTATAAGTTGTTCCGCAAACTTGGTTATCCCGCAGGGTTGCTCTCAACAGTTGCCAACTATGTGAATGATGAGCAGTATGCAACTACTCACACCACACTCGAACCGATTACTCTGAATGCCTTCCTGAAGAAGATGGTGGAAGCAGGTTGTGAATATGCCTTTATGGAGGTAAGCTCTCACGCAATTCACCAGAAAAGGGTGCATGCACTTAATTTTGCAGGTGGCATCTTTACAAACCTGACACAGGACCATCTGGACTACCATAAAAATATGCTTGATTACCGCAACGTGAAAAAAGCATTTTTCGACAGCCTTCCAGCTGAAGCGTTCGCGTTAACCAATATTGACGACAAGAACGGGCAGGTGATGCTGCAGAATACTTCTGCTGCCAAATATACCTATTCGGTTAAGAATATGGCTGATTTCAAAGCACGTATTTTCGAGAAGCATTTCGAGGGTACTGATATTGAGATAAACGGCAAGGAGCTTACAGTGCAGTTTGTTGGCGTTTTTAATGTTTATAACCTCCTGGCAGTGTATGGTGCAGGCATCCTCCTGGGACTATATCCCGACGATGTGCTGCGCGTACTCTCTTTACTTAAGTCGGTGGCAGGGCGATTCCAGACAATCAGCTCACCCCAAAAAATTACAGCAATTGTTGACTATGCCCATACACCTGATGCACTTTCTAATGTATTGGATGCAATACATGGAGTGCTCGACAAAAAGGGACGGGTAATCACAGTGGTTGGTTGCGGCGGAAACCGCGATAGGACCAAGCGGCCTCTTATGGCCCGTGAGGCGCTAAAGCTCAGCGATAGAGCTATATTTACCTCCGATAACCCAAGGTTTGAAGAACCTGAAGCAATACTTCAGGATATGCTCGACGGACTTTCTGAAGAGGAAAAAAATGGTGTAATTACTATAGTGGACCGGAGAGAGGCAATAAAAACTGCCTGTGCCCTGGCACAGCCGGGAGATGTGGTTCTTATTGCAGGAAAGGGGCATGAGGATTATCAGGAAATAAAGGGTGTAAAGCACCATTTTGATGATAAGGAAGAGGTGGAGAAATTATTCTTCCCGGCTAAATAGCCTAAACTGTAAAGCAAATTTCTAATTGTATGTTATATTATCTTTTTGATTATTTAGATAAACTCGATTTTCCAGGAGCAGGTATGTTCCAGTTTGTGATGTTCCGCTCTGCAATGGCTGCAGTGACGTCGTTGCTGATAAGTATTTTTGCCGGTAAACGAATTATATTTAGGCTGCAAAAGAGACAGATAGGTGAAACAATCCGCAACCTTGGACTTGAAGGGCAATACAGTAAGAGGGGAACACCTACCATGGGAGGGATAATAATAATTATATCCATACTTGTATCGACTCTCCTATTTGGAAAGCTTGAAAATATTTACATCATACTAATGCTTGTTAGTACAATATGGTTGGGGACACTCGGCTTTGCCGATGACTTTATAAAGGTGTTCAAGAAGGATAAAGATGGATTGAAAGGAAAATTCAAGATTATTGCTCAGGTGGGATTGGGACTTATTGTAGGACTTACCATCTATTTCAGCCCGGAAATTGTTGTGCGTGAAAATACCGAGATACGAGTGAATAATATAATCGAAGAGGTGACTTATAAAAATGAAGATGTAAAGACTACCAGTACGACTATTCCTTTCGTAAAAAATAATAACTTCGATTATAAGTGGCTTGTAGGCTGGATGGGGCAATATGCCGACGAAGCGGTATGGATTGTATTTATTCTTATGGTGATACTTATTGTGACTGCAGTATCAAACAGTGCAAACCTAACGGATGGACTTGATGGGCTGACCTCCGGATCTTCGGCTGTAATAGGTGTGGCGCTTGGAGTCCTTGCCTATGTATCGGGACGTGTCGATTTTGCATCCTACCTGAATATCATGTATATACCCGGTGGCGATGAGCTTATGGTGTATGCTTCTGCCTTTGTGGGTGCGTGCGTGGGGTTCCTATGGTATAATGCATACCCGGCACAGGTCTTTATGGGCGACACGGGAAGTTTAACCCTGGGGGGTATAATTGGCGTTTTTGCAGTGTTGATACATAAGGAAATGCTACTTCCTATCCTTTGCGGCGTATTTTTCGCGGAAGCACTTTCTGTGATAGCACAGGTAACATATTTTAAATTTACGAAGAAAAAATTTGGTGAAGGCAGGCGTATCTTCAAGATGACTCCCTTGCATCACCATTATCAGAAGCCCGGCAATGGAAGTATCAACGCAATTATTCAAAGGCCGCTGGTACCACTTGCCGAGCCCAAGATAGTAACCCGCTTCTGGCTGGTAGGGATGATCCTGGTTGTACTTGCATTGGCAACGCTTAAAATGAGATAGTTATGACAACAACACTTGTATGTGTTCTGGGTGGTGGCGAAAGCGGGGTGGGCTCCGCAATACTTGCTCAAAAAAAAGGATTTAATGTGTTTCTATCTGACAACGGCACGTTGACAGACGAAAACAGAGAGACATTAATAGCATATGGAATTGATTACGAAGAGGGAGGACATACCGAAGAGAGAGTTTTTCAGGCAAACGAAATAATTAAAAGTCCTGGTATTCCCGACACGGCGCCCCTGATACAGAAAATTTTGTCTAAAGGTATTCGCGTTATCTCGGAAATTGAATTTGCAGGCAGGTACACAAACGCAAAATTGATCTGTATCACCGGAAGTAACGGAAAGACCACCACAGCTAGCCTGATATATCATATTTTAAAATCTGCCGGATTGAACGTCGGACTGGGTGGTAATATAGGGCAGAGCTTTGCACGACAGGTGGCCGAAGAGAATTACGACTATTATGTTCTGGAATTAAGCAGCTTTCAACTGGAGGGAGTAAATAATTTCAAGGCAGATATTGCTGTACTTCTGAATATCACACCAGATCATCTTGATCGCTATGATCATAACCTGCAGAGCTATGTGAATGCGAAAATGCGGATCGTTAGGAATCAGAAAATTGATGACGCGTTTATTTACTGGATTGACGACCCTATTGTTACTAAAGAGATAGAGAGGCTGAAACCGGAAGCAACACGCTATCCGTTTGGTGAAGTAAAAAGAGAAAATGTTGCTGCCTATACAGAGAACGGCAGGTTATATATTCACGCTAAAGAACATCTGTTCAATATGGAATTGGAACTACTGGCCCTGGAGGGCATTCATAATGTGTATAATTCAATGGCATCAGGGATTGTTGCAAAATTAATGGATATCAGTGATGAACAATTGCGCAGGTCGCTGTCCGATTTCAAAGGTGTTCCGCACAGACTCGAAAAGGTGGCTTCCGTTCGTGGCGTTTTGTATGTGAATGACTCTAAAGCTACAAATGTGAATTCTTGCTGGTACGCACTTCAGAGCATGCGCTCGAAAACAGTGTTGATTCTTGGAGGTACTGACAAAGGAAATGATTATAGCGAGATAGAAGAGGTGGTGCTATCAAAAGTGCGGGCATTGATATTTCTGGGGAAAGATAACAGTAAGCTTCATGCCTTCTTCGACGGAAAAATTAATATTATACGTAATGCAGGCTCAATGAAGGAGGCTGTAGATATCGCTTATAAACTTGCTGAAAAGGGAGAAACGGTTCTGCTGTCACCTTGTTGTGCCAGTTTCGACCTGTTTAAAAATTACGAAGACCGTGGAGATCAGTTTAAGGAGTGCGTAAGAAGACTTTAGTCTATGAGTTTATGGATTAAGTATAACAAATAGAAGCAAAAAATATGCACGGTTTGCCAGAGCGGACCCGCAATATCACGATTTAACTGATTTCAAAATGTTATTGATCACATTTTCCGGATAGGATAATAAATTATAAATGAGAAGAATTATGCTCAACGAAACCAACAATTTTACTGACCCTGTACAATCTTTTGAAGAGATTGCCGAAACGGGATCTACTCTAAAAGATTTTGTGAGTAAGATCTTCAAGGGAGATAAAGTGATCTGGGTTGTGTTTATTATTCTTTGGATGATCTCACTGATAGAGATCTTTAGTGCTACCAGCACCATTGTATACCGTCAACAAAACCAATGGGATCCGATTTTGCGCCACGCTATGTTCTTGATTGGTGGAGTGGGGGTTATTTTACTCATTCACAACATCCCTTACCGTTTTTTTTCATTATTGATATTTGTCCTGATGGGAGCAATCGTTCTGCTTATACTGACACCGTTTATAGGTAAAAGCATAAATAATGCCGATCGCTGGATATCCATTATGGGGTTTACAATACAACCTTCTGAAATAGCAAAGATATCACTGATGGGAACAATCGCCTTTCTGCTCAGTAAGCAGAACGGGACAAACGACGGGATCCTTTTCAAGTGGATGATAGGACTGATGGTTGTTGTGTGTGTAATTATTGCCATGGATAACCTGTCAACGGCAGTACTGCTTTTTGGAGTATGTTATCTGCTTATGTTCATAGGTAATGTGAAGCTACTGCGATTGCTTAAGGTGGCAGGGACAGGTATAGCTGCAGTGCTGCTGTTCGTGTTGTTCCTGAACATTATTCCAGCGAGCTGGACCGATTCAGGCCCTTTAAGCCGTCTCGGGACATGGCAGAACAGAATATCCGGTTTTGGCGCGGATAAAAATCCGGAGGATGAGGGATATTATATTATTACCGACGATAATTACCAGGTAGCACACGCCAAGATTGCAATTGCTAACGGAGGTTTACTGGGTGTTTTCCCAGGTAACAGCACCGAGCGCGATTTCCTGCCGCAGGCTTATTCCGATTTTATCTATGCAATTATTATTGAGGAGATGGGGCTGCTGGGGGGGATCTTTGTACTGCTTCTATATGTGGTTATCCTTATCAGGGCAGGTATGATTGCAAGGAAAACGGAGAAGCTTTTCCCAAAGTATCTTGTTCTTGGATCGGCGCTGATGCTTTCGGTTCAGGCTTTTATTAATATGGCGGTAGCCGTGAACCTAATCCCGGTAACAGGGCAGCCATTGCCTTTAGTGAGCAGGGGGGGGACCTCTACACTCATTACATGTGCGTACTTTGGGCTTATTTTGAGTGCCGACCGTTTTGGAATTGGAAAAAAGGAAGATGGAGAGCTAGGAGCTGACAAAAACAAAACAGATTACGGACAGTCAGATGATGAGGGGTATGACAACCCGATATCTGATAAGATGAACGAATCGATTGATAAACTGGAAGATAAGGTCGAGTTTGAAATTATTCAGGTGTGATGGGCGGAATAATAGGACAAGGGATTACTACTTTTTTCGTAACTTTGTACATCCTTTTCTTAAAAAGAAATCTTAATGAGCAATTCATACAGGTCGAAACCTGATTCAGACGCTGTTCCGGAGAACTTTCAACCGGCACCCAGGGTAATAGTGAGCGGAGGCGGCACTGGAGGGCACGTTTTTCCGGCAATATCTGTAGCAAACGCTGTAAAGAAACGATGGCCTGGCAGTGAAATACTTTTTGTGGGCGCTGTTGACCGTATGGAGATGGAGCGGGTTCCGGAGGCCGGATACAAAATTATTGGATTGCCTGTTTCGGGTTTTAACCGTAAAAACCCACTAAAGAATATTCCCGTCGCATTAAAACTGCTAAAAAGTATGAACAGGGCCCGCCGTATCATTTATGACTTTAAACCCGATATTGCTGTTGGTGTTGGAGGATATGCCAGTGGTCCCATACTGAAGGCAGCCTCGGGGAAAGGAGTACCCACATTGCTGCAGGAACAGAACTCATATGCCGGCGTAACCAATAGAATACTGGCAAAACATGCAGCTACTATTTGCGTTGCTTATGAGGGTATGGAGAGGTTTTTCCCGGAAGAAAAGATTGTGCTTACCGGAAATCCCTGCCGTCAGGATTTGGTGACTACGGAAGAGAACCGAGAAGAGGGATATAAGTTTTTCCGTCTCGATCCCGGTAAGAGAACCATTCTGATGGTTGGCGGTAGCCTGGGTGCACGCACACTGAACCAAAGCATTGCAGGTGCTTTGCCTGAACTGGCTGAAGTAGATGATCTGCAGGTGATTTGGCAATGCGGGAAGTATTACTATAAAGAGATGCAGATACTGCAGGCTGAAGGGAAAATCCCACCTAACGTGCATCTTATGGATTTTATCTCCAGGATGGAATTGGCCTATTCAGTGGCAGACCTGGTGATATCACGTGCCGGTGCAGGATCGGTGTCGGAGTTCAGCCTGCTTGGCAAAGCTGTTGTCTTGGTGCCTTCGCCCAATGTAGCTGAAGACCATCAAACAAAAAATGCCAAGGCTCTGGTAGACAAAGATGCCGCAGTAATGGTGCCGGATAACAAGGCTACAGATCTACTGTTCGGTGTGGCAATTTCCCTTGTCAGAGACGACAGGCAGTTGAAAAGCCTGAGAGATAATATCTTAAAGCTGGCTCAGCACGATTCGGCTGAACGCATCGTTGACGAAATAGAGAAGATAGTTTTTCGGGACAGATTGGGTCACAATAAACATTCAGAGTAAACATTCAGAACAATCTTCCGTAATCAGCATGAACGCTGTAAACCAACAATCATAAAGAGTCGAATTAAGCGAAGTAGTATGAGTTATGAATCAATATATTTTATAGGTATCGGAGGCATTGGCATGAGTAACCTTGCCCGTTATTTTCTTTCTGGAGGGAAGAGAGTGGGAGGTTATGACCGCACAGAGACTGTGCTTACAGCTTCACTTCGTGAGGAGGGCGCTTTTGTGCATTATGAGGAGAATGTGGATGATATTCCCAAAGAGTTTACCTGTAAAGAGAAAACTCTTGTAGTCTATACACCTGCTGTACCTGCTTCCCACAAGGAACTGCTCTATTTCAGGGAAAATGGATATAACGTTATGAAACGTGCACAACTATTGGGATTGATCACTTCATCGAGTGATGCTGTATGTGTAGCCGGGACTCATGGTAAGACAACCGTGTCGGCAATGACAGCCCATCTGTTGAGGCAGTCGCATGTGGATTGTAGTGCTTTCACTGGCGGGATTATGAAAAACTACAATAATAATCTGCTGCTCTCCGGCAAGAGCAATATTACTGTTGTTGAGGCCGATGAGTATGACCGCTCGTTCCACTGGCTGAATCCATGGATAGCTATTGTTACTTCAGCCGACCCCGACCATCTCGATATATATGGTACGGAACTGTCATACAGAGAGAGCTTTGAGAAATTTACATCGCTGATACGTCCGAACGGGCACCTGATTTTGAAAAAAGATGCCCTGGTGACTCCCCGTACCGGCGACACAGTGAAGGTCTGGAGCTACTCCGGATCGGAAGGAGACTTCCACGCTGGGAATATTCGTTCAGCGAACGGAGAGATATTGTTCGATTATACGTCGCCTTTTGGGACAATCAGAGATATCTCACTTGGTGTGCCGGTAATGGTAAATATTGAGAACAGCGTGGCAGCTATCGCCGCTGCTGAACTGTGTGGAGTTAAACCCGAAGAGATTCGTGCAGCAATCTCCTCTTTTGATGGTACAAAAAGACGGTTCGATTTTCGGATTAAGACGCAAAGTATTGTATTCATAGACGATTATGCTCATCATCCCAAGGAGTTGTCTTCAGCAATTCAGTCAATCAAGGCACTCTATCCGGGAAAGAAGGTGACAGCCGTTTTTCAACCTCACCTATATTCACGTACTCGCGACTTTGCCGATGATTTCGGAAAAAGTTTATCGTTGCTTGATGATGTTATACTACTTGATATATACCCTGCACGAGAAGAGCCAATTGATGGAGTTTCATCGCAGATAATCTACGATAAAATAAGCTCTCCGGAGAAGGTGCTTTGCAAAAAGTCAGAGCTTCTTGGGTTGTTGGGTAATAAGCCTCTTGAGGTACTGGTTACCTTTGGGGCGGGAGATATTGACAGGTTGCTCCCTGATATAGACAGGTTGCTGAAAAAGAGGTTTTTGATTGGAGCTTGATATTTATTGAGTTTATTCAACAGTATGGAAAAGAAGTTGCAATAATATATGTAATCTGCTAATTATATGCGTATTATGACTTATGGGGACTTTACACTGTTAATCTATGTTTGCTGGGAGTTAAATAAATATTTACAGAAGTATAATTGGCATCAAACATATAAAAAGATATAAACTCTTAAAATGTGATCAATGAAAAAATTTCTTCTCATTCTTGCAGCCGTGGTGGTAATAGGTTACCTGATTTTTTCAGTTTCTTATTTCAGGGTTTCATCGCGTAACAAGTTGTGTGAGGGTTTTGAAGTGATCATTAAAGACAGTTCCGAAACACAGTTCGTGCGTAAGCAGGATATCGTGAACCTGGTAAAAAGATACGATCTGTATCCAGTAGGAAGAACATTCAGGGAGATAAACACCCTGTCAATCCGCGATACAATCCTTACCAACAAGCTGGTGGAGTCGGCAGAGGTGTTTACCACGTCAAGAGGTTTCATTGTGGCTGCAATATATCAACGTGAACCGGTGTTGAGGGTTATATCAGATGTGAACGGAAGCTACTATGTTGATGACGACAGGCAGATAATGCCGGTATCTGTCAACTTTGCAGTTTATGTGCCTGTCGCTACTGGAGCTATTGATGAGGAATTTGCACAAAACGACCTGTATGATTTTGCGATGTTTCTTAATGCCAATCGCTATTGGAATGCATGGGTAGACCAGATAGTGGTACGGCAGAACGGAGATGTTGAGTTGATCCCCCGTGCAGGAGATTTCAGGATAATAATGGGCAGCCTGGACGATTATCCTGCAAAACTGGCTAAATTTTCACGTTTTGTGGATGGCGGTCTAAACGTATTGGGATGGAACCGTTACTCTGAAATTAATTTGAAATATGACAACCAGGTAGTTTGCACAAGGAAGTAGTATGAATTCATGCCTCGGTGTTTATTGCGGGGTAGCAATTATTGAGTGTATATTTGAAAAAATATCAACACCGGTTTCGGACCTTTCTTTATATGTAGGAATTATTGAGTTTATCTTTGCAAATGATGTTAAAATGCAAACAAAAGATAAAGCTGGAATGTTTGTTAAACAATGATATAACCATAAGGATTATCGATCGAAAATATGACGCAATCAGGATTTATAGCTGTAATTGATTTTGGAACCTCCAGAATAAAGGGAGTTGTGGGGCGCAGAAATGATAATGGGGTCATCTCCATTTTAGCAAGTGGCTCAATAGACTCCGACAATTCCATACGCAGAGGCATGGTTTACAATATTGAACAGGCAGGTGCTAATCTGCAGAAGCTGGTTATGATGCTGGAGAACAGTATGGGGCGAAAAATAGGCAAGGTGTATGTCTCTCTTGCGGGACAATCATTGCATACGCTTGAATTCAATGAAATGTTGAACCTCTCTTCAGGTATGGTAACTGAAGTGATTGTGGCACAGTTGCGCAAAGCAGCTGAAAAATTTCAACCTGAACTAAAACGCAACTACAGTGTTGCCGATGTAGAATATTATATAGACGATAAACCGGAACGCAATCCTGTTGGGGTAACCGGCTCACAGATTGAGGCCGGGTTTGAACTGATTATAGGGCGTCCCAATCTTCTTTCAAATATTGAGAAGAGTATCGCATCAAAGACCGAGCTGGAGATAGCTGACTATATTGTAGGTACAATTGCTTCAGCCTCTATCGTGTTAAGCGATGAAGAAAAAGAGCTGGGTTGCGTTTTTCTGGATTTCGGCGCGGGAACAACCACGTTGTCAGTATATAAAGACGGAATATTGCGCAGGATGGTGGTAATTCCCTTTGGGGGAAGAACCATCACAAAAGATATCTGTGCACTTAACTTTACTGAAAATGATGCAGAACAGTTGAAGAAAAAATTCGGCAAAGCGATGGAGAAACAAGAAGGAACAGTTTTAGCATCTCCCTTTTCTTCAACAGCTAAACCTGATATCGACCTCGCCGAACTGAACAAAGTTATTGTGATGCGTCTCGATGAGATAACCGCTAATATAAGGGAACAGGTATCGTTGTCGGGTTATGAAGGCAGGCTTGGGTCAGGTGTGATTATTACTGGCGGGGCATCGCAACTTAAGAATCTTGATCTTTATCTTGCGGAAAAATTAAAAATGCCGGTACGTAATGGTACAGCCAGGAAGACATTTATCAATAACTCGCCCGATCTTGTCAGTGACCCGTCTTTCACACAGGCGCTTGGTATGCTTATATTTGGTGATGAAGATTGTGAGCTTAATGTATCTGTTTCACCTGAAAAAGGAGAACTGGAAGATGACGAGACCGGATCTTCCGGTTGGTTTGGAGGGAAAAAGAAAAAGCAAAAAAACGAGAAGAAGGATAAAAAGACAAAGCAGGAGGGAAGATTCCTTTCAATGATGGAAGATGTTTTCGGAGGTATTTTTACTGAAGAGGATGATGAATAACAGCGTTTTACAGTAAGAGATGAATGACGATATATTGGATTTTCAGATAGAGAACCGCACTGATGCTATCATAAAGGTTATAGGTGTGGGAGGTGGCGGAGGTAACGCGGTGAATCATATGTTTCAGGAAGGCATACATGATGTCTCTTTCGCATTGTGCAACACCGATAATCAGGCACTGATGGAGTCCCCTGTCCCTGTAAAGGTTCAGCTGGGGGGAAACACTACTGGTGGGCTGGGCGCAGGTAATAAACCTGAAATTGCAAAAAAAGCTGCCGAAGAGAGTATTAATCTTATCGAGGAACTGCTTCATGATGGCACCCGGATGGTTTTTATCACCGCCGGAATGGGAGGAGGTACCGGAACAGGTGCTGCACCCGTGGTTGCACATGTAGCAAAAGATATGGGTATTCTTACGGTGGGTATAGTTACCATTCCCTTTATGTTTGAAGGCCCGAGAAAAATTGTGCAGGCATTGAAGGGAGTAGAAGAGATGGCAAAAAATGTGGATGCACTGCTGGTTATAAACAATGAGCGCCTGCGTGATATCTACAGCGACCTGACGATGCTGAACGCTTTTGCCAAAGCTGATGATACTCTGGCAACAGCAGCGAAAAGTATAGCTGAGATCATTACTGTTCACGGTCATGTGAACCTCGACTTTGCCGATGTGAATACAACTTTGAAAGATGGAGGAGTAGCCATAATGAGTAGTGGCCTAGGTAAGGGTGGTGACAGGGTAAACGATGCTATAAAGAATGCATTGCACTCTCCGCTGCTCAATAATAACGATGTATTCAGTGCCAAGAAAATACTGATTAATCTTTCGTTTGGTGAGGAATGTCCGCTGATGATGGAAGAGATGAACTCGCTGCACGACTTTATGTCGAAGTTCAGTAGGGAGATAGAGGTTATCTGGGGGGCAGCCGTTGACGGGTCGCTTATTGAAGAGGTAAAGGTTACTCTGCTTGCTACCGGTTTCTCGATAGCAAATGTCCCGGGTATTGAAGAGCAGCAGGAAGAACAGTCCAGATCGGAGGTGATACGCCTGCAGATTGAAAGGGATGCAAAACTGGCTCAGGAGAAGAAAGACAAGGAGCTTATTGAAAAATATTATGGGAAGACCGGCCTGAAAGCGCTTACAGCAGTTAAATCCAAACTCGATCCTTTTGTTCTTACCATTGATGAGCTGGATGATGACAAGGTGCTGGAAGCGCTTGAGAAAACCCCGGTATTTAAACGCGAGCCAGGCTTCAATCCACGTGTATTTCAATCTGACGCGTATCAACAGTCATCCTCGCTTTTCGATTGACTCACCTGAGAATACAAAACCATAATAACTGGATATCAATTTTATTAAAAAACAGAGAAATATGTCACTTTTTGAAACTATTAGCGAAGAGATAAAGAAAGCGATGCTGGCAAAAGATAAGATCAGGCTTGAAGCATTGAGAGGAATAAAGAAAGAATTGCTGGAAGCTAAAACAGCTAAAGGCGCAACAGGTGAACTAACCAGCGAAACCGAATTATCAATTTTACAAAAGATGGTGAAACAGCGAAACGATAGTGCCAGCATATATTCTTCACAAAACAGGGCTGATCTTGCAGAAAGCGAGATTGCTCAGATGAATGTGATCCGTGAGTTTCTTCCTGCCCAGCTCTCTTTGGAAGAACTGGAGGCAGCCGTGAAGGAAATTATCTCAGCAACCGGCGCAACTTCCTTAAAGGAGATGGGCAAGGTGATGAGTGTGGCATCCAGACAGTTAGCAGGGAGGGCAGAGGGCAGGGCCATTTCAGAGATGGTGAAAAAAATATTGTCGTAGCTAATGAATCATTCTATGGGGTATATATACCTTTTTCAGCCTTTTATCAAGCATGTTGTTTTTCATGGCTTTTTTCTCCAGCTTTTTCAGTTCCTTGTCCCTGTTCTTTCCTTCATCAAAATTATCCGTTAACAACAGAACGGATATAGTTTCATCATCAATGGGCTGAATTTTGAAAATAACTGTTCTATTCTCAACTATTTCATGTTCCGCGAGCCTTACCAGGTAATCTTTTCCCTGTGTGTAATTGAATGAGATTGAGTTGTAACCTATCGATGAGGCGGCTATTGAAGATATCTTGTTGTTCTGAGTCAAAATAATTTTCCCGTCGTCACCGGTCACTTTTGCCTCAATATTTTTATCGGATTTGTTGAGTGACTCAACTAAAATATTTTCAATCGGGTAATTGTACAAGCTTACCACTTTTACCACACAGGTATCTGTTCTGGAACCTTCCAGCTCCTGAAAAACAGATCTTTCCCCTGAAAAATCTCTTGTGTGAATAAAGAGGTAATCGTCGTTGTACTCATAAGAGCCTTCACCCACCTGAGCTGAAGATAACCCGCCGAATCCACTTATCCGGAACACTATATTCTCACCATCGAACGTGAGAGAATCCAATCCGTTTTTAAACGTTCCTTCCAGTTGCTGGGCAAAGAGAGAAACGCCCCATAACAACATATATGTAAATGGTATAAATTTTTTCATGACCCGGAAAAGCACTATTTGCAGGCAAATGTAATATAAATTTTTTGTGTCGGCAATAGAAGTGATATTATAATCCCTTTTCGGCCAGATACCGTTCAGCATCGATAGCAGCACGACAACCCATGCCGGCAGCAGTAACTGCCTGACGGTAGTGCGGGTCGGCAACGTCTCCTGCGGCAAAAACACCTTCGATATTGGTTTTCGATGATGGATTGTCTATCTTGATATATCCTGCATTATCAAGTTCAAGATAATCTTTAAAAATTTTGGTGTTTGGAGTATGTCCAATGGCAAGGAAAAAACCGTCAATGGCAATATCAACTTTTTCCTCCCCGGGTTCACCCATCCGCTTGATCAGATGAGCTCCTTCCACCCCTCTTTCACCGAAGAGGCCAATAGTGTTGTGTTCGAAAAGGATCTCAATTTTTGGATTGTTCATCACCCGGTCCTGCATAATTTTTGATGCACGCAGATAGGGTTTGCGTACAATCATATATACTTTGTCGGCCAGGCCCGATAGATAGCTGGCTTCTTCACAGGCAGTATCGCCTCCACCCACAACAGCTACTTTTTTCTTGCGATAGAAAAACCCGTCGCAGGTTGCACAGGCCGATACGCCTTGCCCTGCATACTTCTTTTCATCGTCAAGCCCGAGGTACTTTGCGGTAGCACCGGTGGCTATTATGACAGTATCAGACTCTATCACATGTTCATTATCGATAGTCACCTTAAAGGGGCGTACAGAGAAATCTACCGCTGTTGCCCTTCCCGGGAATATTTCAGTGCCAAATCTCTGTGCCTGTTTCTTTAGGTCTTCCATCATCTCCGGACCGGTAATTCCTTCGGGATAGCCTGGGAAATTTTCCACTTCGGTGGTGGTTGTTAGTTGTCCTCCCGGCTCCATTCCTTCGTAAATAACAGGTTCCAGGTTTGCACGTGAAGCGTAAATAGCAGCCGTATACCCAGCAGGTCCCGACCCGATGATCAGACAGCGAACTTTATCTCTCATATAATATGTTTATGTTTAAAAAGCCCCTCTCAATGTTAAAAAGAGAAGAGGCTTAAGGGTTAATTATTGGTTCAAAGATACAACTATTCTTCTATTCTTGAAACTGATATTACCATTATCTATCTGAGTTAGATGGAAAATATCACCTTACCTTAGATCAACAATTTCAACTCCGGGGTGCTTGTTTTTATCGAACCTGAACTCCGAATCAATGAATTTATAATTTGAGTTGCACTCAGAGATTTCTATCCTGTTTTTCATCCCGTTACCCATGGTGAGAATTATCTGAACAATGTTGTTTGAGGCCATGTCAACAGCTATGGAAACAGCTTTGAAATCGTTGTTCCCGGTTACAGGTACCATATCTATCTGATTAACTTTTTTACCGTTCACTGTTTTCGATACAGGTGCTTTCAACTTGTACCCGTTTCTGTACATTCCAAGCAGTGCCAAAGGGCTGATTGATGCCAACTCCTGCCCTGTGGGGTTGATTATGTTTACTTCATTCACCTCTTTTATCAAAATCCACTGAGTTTCACCATCGAACCATATATCCGCTGCATCCGTCTGTATTTTGAACCGGTTTCCTTTTATAATGGCTTCACCCGACTGTGTTTCATACTCTGTTCCGTCTTTGTCTACGGTAGCCGACTTGAACGATAACTTAATGCCGGCTGATGCCTCAAAGGCGGCAAATGCTCTGTCCAGAATAGCTTTTGCTTCTCCTGAGTTTTGGGGGTAGGCAGTGAGAGCAAAAAAGAAAACAGCAACTGTTAGGATGTTTTTTTTCATTATCTTTTCTGTTTTTATATGAAAATTCAAGTCAATTGTTATACAACATTTAAATATCTAACTTTAGTTGGACGTGTGCCGGAACGGGTAGCCAAACACCGGCAGCTTGACAGTTTAGTCGAAATCATTCATCAAGCTAAACTATAGTAATTAATACAATCATGAGCGGTTATTTAATAGAACGTTTAACCGATGTTATAAAGGTAGACAAAAAAGCGAAGCTGTGGTTTAATTTTTAAATGAACCCTCCTTCAAATGCAGTTCAACGTAGCGAATCAAGAAGCTTCTCCAATGAATATTCGTCCTGGATAAACACCTCACGAGGCTTACTGCCCTGAACGGCTCCAACTATGCCGGCGGCTTCCAGTTGATCCATCAGCCTTCCCGCGCGATTGTACCCTATGGAGAATTTTCTTTGAATAAGTGATGTGGAGCCTTGCTGCTGGACTACAATAAGCCTTGCTGCCTCTTCGAAGAGTACATCTCTGTCGTTTAGGTCAACCGCCCCTGGAACCGTTTCAGCATCTGTGAGAACTTCTGGCAGAGGAAATGCCTTATCATAACCCTGCTGTTTGCCAATATATTGTGCAATCTCTTCTACCTCGGGAGTATCTACAAATGCGCATTGAATACGGATAAGGTTACTGCCTTGTGAAAATAGCATATCACCGCGTCCGATGAGCTGGTTGGCACCGCTCATATCCAGAATGGTTCGCGAGTCGATCTGTGATGTTACACGGAAAGCCATCCTCGCCGGAAAATTAGCTTTTATGGTTCCGGTTATGATGTTGGTGGTGGGGCGTTGTGTTGCAATCACCATGTGTATACCCACGGCTCGCGCCTTCTGGGCAATTCGTGCGATGGGCATTTCAATCTCTTTGCCGGCAGTCATTATCAGGTCGCCAAACTCATCAATCACCACCACAATATATGGCATGTATCTGTGCCCTTTTTCCGGATTTAGCCTTCTTTTGACAAACTTATCGTTATACTCTTTTACCGTGCGAACATGTGCTTTCATAAGCAACTCATAGCGGTCGTCCATCTCCTTGGTCAGTGAATTCAATGTCTGCGTCACCTTTGTCACATCGGTAATGATAGCCTTTTCTTCATCGGGGAGCTTTGCCAGATAGTGTTTTTCTATGGTAGAATATATGTTGAATTCCACCATTTTGGGGTCAATAAGCACCATCTTCATCTCAGAAGGATGCTTCTTGTATAGTAGTGAGGTGATTATAGCATTTAATCCTACCGACTTTCCCTGACCAGTTGCGCCGGCTACCAGCAGGTGCGGCATTTTGGTGAGGTCGAAGATAAACACCTCATTTGTGATGGTTTTACCCAATGCTACCGGTAGGTCATAACTACACTCCTGAAATCTTTTGGAGGAGATGACCGATTGCATGGAAACTATCTGTGGTTCCTTATTGGGAACCTCAATACCGATGGTCCCTTTTCCTGGCATGGGCGCAATAATGCGAATACCCAATGCCGAAAGGCTTAGCGCGATATCATCTTCCAGATTTCGAATCTTTGAGATGCGGACTCCTGCTTGAGGAACAATCTCGTAGAGAGTGATGGTGGGTCCTACTGTCGCTTTTATGGAGGTTATCTCGATTCCATAATTGCGTAGTGTATTAATGATTTTATCCTTGTTCTCATTCTGTTCTTTCATATCCACGCCCCTGTCACCTGTATTGTAAACCTTAAGAAGGTTAAGTGTGGGGAATTTGAAAGATGAGAGATCCCTTTTCGGATCGTATTCCTCAAGAGGTTCATTCTTATCATCTTCAAGGTATTCAGAGGGCTCTTTATCATTTTCCGGATGGAAGGCTACAGCTGCTTCATTATCGCCAGGGACAATCACTTCGAATTCATCACTCATTATGTGCTGGTCTTTTCCTGTATGCGTCTTCGACCTGGATGCAGAGGCCGTTGCAGCCGGGGCCGCAATATCTAACCCCTCATTTTCATCTTCTGCCGATTCAACTTCTCTCCGTTTTGACTTTTTCAAAAAAGCAAAGAACCGTTTAATCAATCCAGCTTTTTTTTCTTCATCTGATTCAGGAATTTCGCATTCGTCTGTGGAAGTTTGCTCTTCATCATTTAGCATGGTAAATGAAGGTTTGCTGTTTACAAGCTTTTGCTGGATCTTGTACATGGAGCTTTTGCGGATGAGCACTGCTACAATCACAATAAACAGGAGTATAATCAAAACAATACCAGGCCATCCTACACTGCTGTCAAGAATCTGTTCAATCTGGATACCATGCGTTCCGCCCCATTTAATGTGTGTCCCGGGGAAGATGCGGTCCAGGATAAAAGCGCTGGCTATGGAACCTGAAATAACGCCAAACGTGGTAATGAAGAGTGCTTTCAGGAAAGATAAATCTGATACCTTCATCATACGCAATCCAATATAAATAAGGAATATTGGAATAAGCGTCGAGAAAATGCCAAACCAATCGTTTACAAGAATCTCGGCAATATAGGCTCCGCCTGCACCTGTCCAGTTGTCCACCTCCGGAACATTTGAACGTATAAGCTGCATAAACGATTTATTGAGCACCTTGCTCTGGTCGGCGGCACCCGTGAAGAAAAACGAAATTATCGCCAGCAGCATAAAAATGCCGATGAAAGCGACAACTACCCCCATAATGAATCGTAAGCGTTCACTTTTCAAAAATGTAATAAACTCATTTTCCTGTTTTTGGGAGGATGTCGTTTTTTTTCTTAAAGTCCTTTTCTTCTTTTTAGCCATGTTTAATTTTTTTCGCGCTTTGCCATGCCGACTTCGATCAACCTGTTATAATAGCAATTTGAATGGTTGATATAATTATCACGTTTACTGCAAAAGTAATAAAAAGAAACGTAGCTTTAACATTTTGTGGACGATTATTTTATACCTTTACAGATGCCAGGGATCTAAATAGTGAAAGGTCCGCGAATCACTTCGCAGACCTCTCTTGTTAACACAATCTTCATGAAACAAACTACACTATCGAGTTGATTGCAGAATGATAATCCGGCTCCTGTGCAATCTCAGAAACCAGTTCCGTATATACTACTTTTCCGTTTGGATCTACCACAACCACAGCGCGTGCTAAAAGGCCTTTCAAAGGTCCATCGGTCATCAGTAATCCGTAATCACTGCCAAACGCAGTATCACGGAAAGCGGAAAGTGTAACAACATTTTCTATGCCTTCTGCAGAACAGAATCTTCCTGCTGCAAAAGGCAGGTCGGCAGAAATACCAAGCACCACCGTATTATCGAGCGACGCGGCTTCCTTGTTAAAACGGCGTACCGAGGCTGCGCATACACCGGTATCAAGACTCGGGAAGATATTAAGTACAACATTCTTTCCTCTAAAATCCGATAACTTAGCCTCTGTAAGGTCGCTTTTTACTAGTGTGAAGCCCGGAGCTGATATCCCTATTGCGGGCATATCACCTGTAGTATGAACGGGGTTGCCTTTAAATGTGATATTTGCCATATATATTTATAATTTAAAATAATTATTAATAATAAAATACTTTTTTTCTATATTGTACCTTCCTCTCTCTCTGATAGTAAACAAAGACTCTAACTAAATGTTCATGGTGAATTTGTTTTTAACTTTCTACAATTTCAACAGCAGCCTGATGTAGTTCACTTCTTAGATAAGATGCTGTGTAGCTCTTTTTACTGCTTATGATCTCTTCAGGTGTTCCCGAAAAGAGTATCTCGCCACCCTTTTCGCCCCCTTCGGGTCCCATGTCGATAATATGATCGGCACATTTGATTATGTCGAGGTTGTGTTCAATCACTATCACCGTATTGCCTTTGTCAACAAGCTTGTTAAGTACCCCCAGCAGTACCCTGATATCTTCGAAATGGAGTCCCGTGGTAGGCTCATCAAGTACATATAGCGTATTGCCAGTATCTATTCGCGCCAGCTCTGTTGCCAGCTTTACTCGCTGACTTTCCCCTCCCGATAGTGTAGTGGAGGATTGCCCAAGCTTTATATAGCCCAATCCAACCTCCTGTAAAACCCTTATCTTGTGCAGAATGTTGGGTACATTTTCAAAGAATTCAACCGCCTGGTTAATGGTCATATCCAGCACATCTGCAATAGATTTTCCTTTGAAGCGCACCTCGAGCGTTTCACGGTTGTAGCGTTTCCCGTGACAAACCTCGCATGGTACCATCACATCGGGCAGGAAATTCATTTCAATGGTTTTGTAACCGTTGCCATTGCATTTTTCACACCGGCCTCCTTTCACATTAAACGAAAACCGTCCAGGTTTGTATGCACGTATCTTGGCTTCCGGCATTCCGGCGAAAAGAGAACGGATATCGGAAAAAACACCTGTATAGGTGGCCGGATTGGAGCGGGGGGTACGGCCTATTGGCGACTGGTCCACACTTACTACTTTATCAAGATGCTCTATACCTTTTACGGAACTGTAGGGAAGAGGTTCTTTAAGTGACCGGTAAAATTTACGGCTTAGGATTGGTTGCAGTGTCTCATTTATCAATGTCGATTTTCCACTTCCAGAAACGCCTGTCACACATATTAATGTACCAAGCGGAAAAACCGCTGTCACACTTTTAAGGTTGTTGCCTGTTGCACCTGCGATTATGAATTTTTTTCCGTTTCCCTCACGCCTTTTTTTGGGGACGGCAATTTCAAGCCTTCCGTTAAGGTAGTTAGAGGTTAGCGTGTTTCTTTTAAGCATTTCCGATGGAAGGCCCTCAAATACCACATCGCCGCCTTTCTGACCCGCGAAGGGGCCCATATCAACTATGTAGTCGGATGCGAGCATCATCTCCTTGTCGTGCTCCACCACTACGACCGAGTTGCCTAAATCGCGCAGTTTTTTCAATGAATCTATAAGTCGGTGATTGTCTCGCTGATGCAAGCCGATGCTCGGTTCATCAAGGATATAAAGCACATTCACCAGCTGCGAGCCAATTTGCGTGGCCAGGCGTATGCGCTGACTTTCTCCTCCCGAAAGGGATGCCGATGCTCGCGATAGCGAAAGGTAGCCCAGCCCCACATCCAGCAGAAACTGCAGGCGTGTGAGGATCTCTTTTCTTATCTCTTCGGAAATGAGTCGCTGTTTGTCAGACACCTTAGCCTGAAAGCCCTTGAACCAGTCGTAAAGTTCCCGGATATCCATTTCAGACAGATCCGCAATATTTTTTCCGTTAATCATGAAATGAAGCGCCTCTCTGTTCAAACGTTGGCCGTTGCACTCGGGGCATACCGAGGTGGTGATAAACTGCCCGGCCCATTTCTGAGCTGTTGCCGATGCATCTTCATCCTGCTGCATCTCAATATATTTGACAACCCCTTCGTAGGAAACCATGTAATTTGAATTCCCCAGCGATTCGTTTTTTATTTTAAGTCGCTCAGCGGTACCGTACATGATTTCTTCAATTGCCTCCTGTGGAATATCCTTAATGGGCGTTTTCAGCGTGACACCATATTTTTCGCATATGGCAGCTATCTGCCAAAAGAGCATGCTGGGACGCTCCTTCCCAAGAGGGACAATTCCGCCTGCGCCGATGCTCAGTCCCGGGTTGGGAATAATTTTTTCCAGGTCAATCTGATCAACTGTCCCTATACCTTTGCACCTGGGACAAGCTCCCTGTGGAGAGTTAAATGAAAAGTTATGGGGTGCCGGCTCATTGTATGACAATCCCGTAGTAGGGCACATAAGGCTACGGCTGTAATGGCGTACATCGCCAGCGTCTACATCCTGTATGAGTATTAGTCCCGATCCCTGCTTCATTGCAGTGCGTACGCTCGATTTAAGCTTGTCTGCGAACTTGTTGGAGACAACCAGTTTGTCTATAAGGATCTCTATATTGTGGTTTTTGTAACGGTCCACACGCATGCCGGGAATAATCTCCCTGGTCTCCCCGTCGACCCTCACGTTGAGAAAACCTTTTTTGCGGATCTGTTCAAAAAGCTCCTTGTAATGCCCTTTCCTGTTTCTAACTACCGGGGCAAGGATATATATTTTTTTCCCGATATACTTTTCCAGGATCAGTTCAAGTATTTGCTCTTCGGTATATTTCACCATCTTCTCACCTGTTATGTAGGAGTATGCCTCTCCTGCACGTGCATATAGCAGGCGAAGGAAGTCATACACTTCTGTAGTGGTACCCACGGTAGAACGCGGGTTTTTGTTGGTGGTTTTTTGTTCGATAGAGATAACGGGGCTCAATCCGGTGATCTTGTCCACATCGGGTCGTTCCATCTTACCAAGAAATCCGCGGGCATATGCCGAAAATGTTTCAATATAGCGGCGTTGTCCTTCGGCGAAGATGGTGTCGAAAGCAAGAGACGATTTACCGCTTCCGCTAAGTCCCGTGATTACCGTAAGAGAATCGCGCGGAATGGTTACGTCAATATTCTTTAGATTGTGCACGCGTGCGCCGTACACATGTATCTGTTCATTTTCAGGAGTCATAATTTTTTTAAACAAGTGATAACCAAAAAAGTTTACTGAACAATCCATGCAGGATCATGTACTTTCGGTTTTTCTCCTTTCCTGTAATATAGACTTTCACGGTCAGGAATGAGTATGGTGTAGGTTTTTCCTGAAGCATTACTCAGCCTGGTACTTCTCAGCCACGAATTGAAATCTTTCAGCTGCGCATAGGTTATGCTGTGCTGTTTGGCAAAATCTGGCAGGTCAGGTATCGATGATGATACTTTCACCTCCTTGAATTTTACCGGCTTATAGAGATGCTCGGGCTTTATTACAAATCCATATTTCTGGGGATTTTCAAAAATAAGCTTGATAGCCAGCATTCGGTAGTAGTATCGCGTAGTCTCCTCCACCAGCCAAAGGTCGAGCGGGTTGTCCACCCCCTGTTTGTCCAGCTCGCCTGTAATGCGTGCCTGTCCGCCGTTATAAGATAGCGCCGCACCGCTCCATGAACCATATTTGCGATATGCATCCTTAAGGTAGCGGCTGGCGGCAGCAGTAGATTTTTCCACGTGATACCGTTCATCCACATCTGATGTTACCTCCAGTCCGTACTGTTTGCCTGTACTTTGAATGAACTGCCATAATCCTGCTGCCCGAGCCGGTGAAACAGCTCTGTAGTCGAGGCTGCTTTCAATTACTGCCAGATACTTCAAGTCATCCGGTATTCCCTCTTTTTTAAGAATTGGTTCAATAACAGGGAAAATTCTATTTGCACGCTTGAAAAGTAAGAGGGTGGTGGAATGAAAATAGGTAAAACTGTTTAGCTCCCTGTCCATCCTTTCCCGTCTATCGTAACGGTCGAAGGAGATCTTCTCTCCAGCGAACTCCATGTTTTCAGGAACATCTACCGATGCGGTCATAGATAATACCAGCGGTCTTTCCGCTTTGGTCCTGTTGATATCGTTTACAGACAAAAAAGAGAGTACAAGAGCACCAAGTCCTGTTATTAATATTAAAAAAGAGATTACTAACGTCGATTTTTTCATTCTATTGCAGCTTTGCCGGTTCTTAAAATATATATCTGGCAATTAACTTGCCGGAACATCTATTGATTTGAACAAAGATAATATTTTTCGGAAAAATCTACAATATGATAAATATGGAAATCCGCAATTCCGCAATTCAGTTTTAGCAAAAAAATAATCATTTAAAAATAAGCTCTTGCCAAAATATTTTAAAAAGACCGAATTAAGCAGTGAAAACAAAAAGACTATTTCTGCATATCATCAAATATATTTAAATTTGTAGTTGCGTTGTGTATTGATTTTCTTATAGATATTTACATTGCGCACGTAATAAAGTTATGCTGTTATTTTCACATTGAACATTGCTCGTTGCCTTCAGGATATCACTTAGTGTTGTGTGCAAAACTTTTGCACAAGTTTCAACTTAATATCAGCTGAATTGACTCTTTGTTCATTAATTAAATTATTTGAAATGAAAACTCCCAGATCGGTAGTAAAAGCTCACGATATCAGTCAGCTCAGGTTTCGCGATACGCCGTTCGTGAAGCTTATGAACAAACGCATTTACAACATCCTAATGGTTGCATCTAGATACGACATGTTTATACTTGAGGACGATGGACGTGTGGATGAGCAGATATTCAACGAGTACACATCCCTTAATCTGCGTTATCCACCCCGCTTTAATCAGGTAAGTAACAGCAGAGAGGCACTGGCTGAACTAAAACAGAATCACTATGAGCTGATTATCTGCATGCCTAACATGGACAACAGTGATACATTTGAACTTGCAAAACAGATAAAATCACGTTATCCCGAAATACCGATTGTGCTTCTCACCCCTTTTTCCAAAGCGGTGACCCAATCGTTGCGTAAGGAGGATCTGAGCGGGATAGATTATGTTTTTAGCTGGTTGGGTGACACTGACCTTTTGCTGGCAATCATAAAGATTATTGAGGACTATATGAATGTTGAGCACGATGTGAAGACAGTGGGAGTGCAAACAATAATGCTGGTTGAAGACTCAGTCCGTTTCTACTCCTCGGTACTTCCGTTGCTATATAAGTTTGTTCTTTACGAATCGAAAGAGTTCTCAAAGGAGGCGCTAAACGATCACCTGCGAATGCTTAGAATGCGTGGGCGCCCAAAAATACTACTTGCACGAAACTACGAAGAGGCGGTATCTTACTACAAGAAATATGGTGACAATATGCTGGGTGTTATTACCGATATGAGTTTCAGCGTGGGGGGAGAGAAAGACAGGTTGGGAGGTAAACGCCTGGCTGAGTGGATCAGAACAAAAGATAGTTATATTCCAATTATCTACACATCTTCCGAATCGGAAAACATTAAATATGCTTGTGAAGCAGATGCGGTGTTTATCGATAAAAACTCCAAAACTTTTCCGCAGGATCTCCGCAAGGCTATCAAAGAGAACCTGGGTTTCGGAGATTTTATTATTACATCTCCAAACAAAAAAGAGGAGATTTTCCGCATCAAGAATCTTAAGGAGTTGCAGATGAATATCCGTAATATTCCTGATGATGCCCTCTATTATCACCTTTCACGTAATCATTTCTCACGCTTTTTCTATTCACGTGCCATGTTCCCGGTGGCAGAGATGCTGAAAAAAATTGATGTTTCCGAGTATGCGAGCATGGATGATGCACGCGAACTAATTTACGCCACAATTGTGCAGTACCGACTGATGAAAAATACAGGTGTAGTGGCTGTGTTCGAGAAAGACCGATTCGACCAATACTCAAATTTTGCCCGTATTGGCGAGGGGTCGCTGGGAGGGAAAGGAAGGGGGCTTGCATTTATTGGATATATGGTGAAAACGCATATGGAGCTGAATAAAAATCCCAACTTTCCCGTTACAACACCTAAAACGGTGGTACTGTGTACCGATATTTTCGATGAATTTATAGAAGCTAACAATCTCTACATAGTGGCACTTTCTGACAGGAAAGATGAGGATATCCTGAAGCATTTTCTTGCTGCCAAGCTGCCTAAAAGGCTGGTTAGCGACTTTTTTGTTTTTTTGGAAGCTATCGAAGGACCAATTGCCATCCGTTCATCGAGTATGCTGGAAGATTCACAATATCAGCCTTTTGCCGGAATATACTCTACATATATGATTCCTTATGTGAAAGACAAATATGAGATGGTACGCCTTCTTAGCAACGCAATCAAAGCAGTTTATGCATCGGTTTTTTATAAAGATAGCAAAGCTTATATGGCTGCCACGCAGAATCTGATTGATCAGGAGAAGATGGCGATAGTTCTTCAGGAGATGGCTGGTTCACAGTATGGTAAGTTGTTTTATCCTGCTATATCGGGCGTTGCGCGTTCAATTAACTACTATCCTATTGGAAACGAATCTACTGAGGATGGTATTGTTGATATGGCTTTGGGATTGGGAAAGTATATTATCGACGGGAATCTCGGACTTCGTTTCTCACCACTGCATGCATCCGGGATTCTGCAACTGAGCACTCTCGATCTGGCGCTAAGGGATACACAAACAAGGTTTTACGCTCTCGATCTCGATTCGGTATCAAAAGATTTTACAGTTGATGATGGGTTCAATCTATTGAGCATTAGGCTTAAAGAGGCTGAAAAAGATGGGCCGCTCAGATATGTCGCCTCTACATACGATCCTCAAGATCAGGTTATTCGTGATGGTTTCTATGAGGGAGGGCGCAAGATTGTATCTTTCGCAAATATCCTTCAGCATGGTATGTTCCCGTTGTCAGAGATCCTCGACAAGCTGTTGAAGGTAGGGCAAAAAGAGATGGGACGGCCTGTGGAGATAGAGTTTGCCGTGGATATAAGAGATCATAAGTTTGCTACATTTTATGTACTGCAAATTCGGCCGATTGTCGACAACAGAGAGGTGGTGTATGAAGATCTGGAAAATATAAATGTAAAAGATTCAGTGTTAATGTCAAAAAATGCACTTGGAAATGGAATATCAAACGATGTATTCGATGTGGTATATGTGAAGACTGAGTCTTTCTCTGCATCCAAAAATCCTCAGATAGCCCGTGAAATTGAGTCCCTGAACAGCATGTTTGCAGAAACCGGGACAAATTATGTGCTTGTCGGCCCGGGTAGATGGGGCTCTTCCGATCCTTGGTTGGGTATCCCGGTTAAATGGCCCCATATATGTCAGGCACGCTTGATAGTGGAGTCGGGTATGGAGAATTACCGCATAGAACCGAGTCAGGGCACACATTTCTTCCAGAACCTTACATCTTTCGGTGTGGGATACTTTACAGTGAATCCATTCTTGGAAAATGACGGTTACTTCGATGAAATGTTTTTGAATCAACAGCCTGCTATTCACGAAACCGAATATATACGTCATGTGCAATTTGAGAAACCTCTTGTCATCAAGATCAATGGAAAAAAAAGGATCGGAGTGGTCATGAAACCAGTTCTATGACATTTTTAATCATTAAAAACACACTGTTTACCTGGTAAAGCAACCCTTTACCGGGATATTTTTTATTTGTTTTTTTTAAAGGAACTGTTCCGGTTAAATAGTTTATTATTATTAATAATGATTAAATAAATCGTATTGATGCAGCGTTTGAGATTTCCATTCGTCTATTGCAATGTATACTTGAGATTTCATATCATACTATTAGAGTTTTTAATCAAAACAAAAAGTCCATAAAACTGTTTAGTAGATAGTTAATACGTCACCGCATTAATATAGCCCTCATGTGAAGAGTAAATCAATCAATCCTGCCCAAAGCCCTGATTATCATAAGTCAATGCTCGATCGATACGCCGAAGTTGCATTTGTGTTAACACTCTTATCAGTTCGATTATCATAAAGCAATGTGTTTCTGATGCAGGTGAGTTTAACTACAAAATAATTAATCATATGAAAAAAATTTTCCTGACGCTGTTGTTTCTTGTTCATGTTTTCGGAATATATACACAGAACAGTCAAACTGTTAATAATAAGCACTATGTAAAAGATTGGATACGGGTTGCCGAATTCGAAAAGAAGTCGCTTCCCCAATCAGCGGCGAAAGTGGTGGATGAGATATTGAGTAAGGCAATTGAAGAAGAAAATAGCCCCCAGGCTATTAAAGCAGTGATACATCTGGGAAAATATGATCTGGCGGTTGATGCACAAAATGATTCACTTATATTCCGCAATTTGCGACAAATGCTCCTCAAAAGTAATGATATGGTGGAGCGCGCCGTATTGCACTCTATGTTGGGAGAACTCTATTTGCAATATTATCGGAAAGACTCGTGGAATATTAATCAAAGGACTGGATTGGGGGACTTTGTACCGACCGATATAAAGGAGTGGACACGTAATATTTTCTATGATAAGGTAATAGAGCATCTGAATGCTTCTATTGCTCCAGAGGGGGAACTGATAAATGCAAAAGTTGAATCCTATACTGACGTAGTAGAGCTGGGAAATGATTCGAGACGGTTTTTCCCTTCGTTGTACGATTTTCTGGCTCGTCGAGCTATTGAGTTTTTTGGGCAGGTTGATACCGGTGAGGACTTGAGTTATACTCTGGCAAAACGGAATATCACACAGGAGTCTCTCTTCTCTCCAGTTGAGGATTTTGTAAAACTGCCATTCAATCCCGAACTCAGAGAGTACAATCTCTGGGCTTTGGAAAGTTATAGAAAGCTACTGGGTTCACTGAAACAACGAAGCATGGACGAGTCTCTTCTACTGACGGAGTTAGAAATGTTTGATTACCTGAGAAAACTCTCCTCAGCCCACACTTCTGCGGCAAGGCCCGCGCTGGAGAATCTCCTGGAAAAATGGGAAGGGAACGATATTAGTGTTGAGGTCATCGACAAGCTTTCCCAGCTTTATCAGCAAGAGATAGATTTGATGGATCCAGCAGATTCTATCCAGGCAAAAGAGAAGACCGGGGAGCTGTATGAATTGCTGAAAAATACAATTTCCATTTTTCCAAAGTATGAACGTATTTCCATACTTGAAAACAGGTTGTCGCAACTTACACAGCCGTTTTTCACAATCTCAGGAGCGAGTACTTTTCCTATAGAGGGAGAAAAAAGGCTGAAAGTTGACTTTCGGAACATCCGCTCACTAACAGCAAAACTCTATAGAATCCATTCACCCCTTGATGTGCTGACAGAGAGGTCAAAAATCAGAAGCCAAATAGCAGACAAACGTGAGTTTTTAAGAGAATTCAGTATATGTATCCCCGAAACGGTTGAATATTGGAAAGGGGAAACATCGTTCGTGCTGAACGCCGGAGCCCCCGGAACCTATATGTTGACTTTCAGTACTTCACCAGAAACAGATTATAGCGGAGAATCGGAATATTATTTCGCAGTTTCCGATCTGGCGATTTTTGCCCGTGAAGCATCCGATAACAGGTATGAGTTTTTTGTTGTGGACAGAACCACCGGTACACCAGTACCCAGAGCAGAAATAAATATTTATAAGCTGCCAGGTAACTGGAGTAATTCGCAGCTTGCTCTTGATCAGTCCATTACTTCCAACAATTTGGGACTGGCAGTGTATGATAAAAAGATTCCGAACAACGATGTATTTTATCACGCTGTTTTAAAAAATGACAACGGCTCGATGTTGAGTCCGCTGCCTTTGGATTATTATGATTTTTCCGACCTAAAAAGTGAACCGCGGAAAACGACAAGTATCTTTACCGATCGCAGTTTGTACAGGCCCGGACAAACCGTTTTCTTTAAGGCAATACAGGTTCGTACAGGTATTAAGGAGCAGTCCGTTATAGCAGGGGAGACTATCGATCTTGTGCTGAGAGATGCCAATTACAGAGAGATCTCCAAGCAGACCCTTACAACCAATGAGTTTGGCTCTGTGGCGGGTGAGTTTGTATTGCCTCACGGCATTCTTTCTGGAAATTTTGCGATCACCTCTCAAAACGGGACAGTTAATTTTCAGGTTGAAGAGTATAAACGTCCTACTTTTGGGGTATCTTTCGATAAGATAGAGGGAACCTATCAATTTGGTGAAGAGATCACGCTCAAAGGAAAGGCGGAAAACTTTTCCGGGATAAAACTGCAAAATGCTACGGTAACCTACCGAATCACTAGACAACACACTTATTGGTGGAGATGGGCCAGCTTGCCTGAATATTTCACTGCCGGTAGTGCAACTACAGGTGATGATGGGAGATTCGCCATTACATTCACGCCCCGGAAACCTGATGGCGAAAAGGGTCGCAAACGTATTTACACGTTTAATGTGGAAGCAACTGTAACCGATAGCAATGGAGAGACACAAGCAGGTGTATATAGTGTTACTGTAGGAGATATATCGATGTTGTTGCATATCGACATGAATGACCGATGGGAGAGAAACAACCCTGAAGAACCTCTGTTCTCTGCGAAAAACCTGGATGGACAGGAAATTATGGCATCAGGTGTTTATTCGTTGTACACAGTTTCTGAAAACGATTCCATTGCAGATAAAGTGTTGATGGGTACTTTTGTGACCGGAAAACAGGAAACGTTGAAAAAACAGCTTGCCCTGCTCTCTTCTGGTAAATATCGGTTGAAACTGCTTACTGAAGATGAACGGAATAACCCGGTTGAAACGGAAAAAGACTTTATACTTTTTTCATATAGAGATAAGCGGCCCCCTGTGAAAACCAACGATTGGCTGATCGAAAAAAACAAAACATTCGCCGATGGAGAGCCGGCTGAAGTGATACTTGGTGCTTCCGATTATGTAAATGTGCTGTATGAGCTATGGCATGATGAAACAGTGTTGGAAAGAAAATGGATTAAGCTGAACAATGAAACCCGGTTGTTTTCTTTGCCTTATAAACCGGAGTACAAAGAGGGAGTAGAGCTGATGCTTACCTACGTAAAAAACGAGCAGTTTCATGCGCATCGTGTAGCGCTAACTCCGAAAAAAGAGGTTAGGGAACTGGTGGTTAAGTTAGATGTGTTTCGCGACAGAATCCGCCCCGGATCGGGGGAGGAGTGGCGTCTGTCAGTATTAGATGCTGTTGGAAAACCTGTTGTAGCTGAGGTCCTTGCATCAATGTATGACGTGTCGCTCGATAAAATATATCCTAACCAGGGATGGGGGGACCACTATTTTTCGCTCCTTTCACAAGGCTATAGCCCAAAGTATCAGGGAGACCTCTCTTTTAACCCCGGGTTTGGCAGTGGCTATTTTAGCCGACCGTTCAAAGAGGTTATCTCTTTCCAGTTCGATCGTTTTAACTGGTATGGATACTCGTTGTTGTATTCAGGCAGGGTAATGTTTCGGAGTGCCAAGGCGGGAGGTATACAGACTGAGAATTATGAAGCATCTTCAGAACAGGTTATGGTAAACGAAGATATGGTTGTACGTGAGAGTGCTTTGAAGGGTGTGGACGTGGAGAATGAGAGAGATAGTGCCCGTCGTTCCCCGTATGCGCCACAATCCCCTATAATGGCAGAAGATACCAGCATGGATGTTGTACCTCAGATCCGTCGTAATTTTAATGAAACCGCTTTTTTTTATCCGCAGCTAAGAACCAACGATAAGGGAGAGACACAAATTGCTTTCACCGTACCCGGGAGCAATACCCGTTGGCGTTTTCGTGTGTTGGCTCACGATAAGAAACTGAATAGCGGGAAGGCGGAAGCTTATACTGTCTCGCAAAAAGAGCTTATGGTGACGCCTAATATGCCCCGGTTTCTGCGTCAGGGCGACAGGGTAAGTATCTCTGCAAAGATTTCCAACCTGTCGGAGCATGACATTGATGGAATGGTGAAGATAGAACTTTTTGACCCATTAACGGAACAACTCTTTTCCGGTATTTCGGTTTCAAATGCCTCCCAGTCGTTCCAGCTTTCAAGTGGCTCTTCTTCCGATGCTTCGTGGATTTTTGATGTGCCGTATGATCACGACGTGATAGGTATCCGCATTATCGCACAAGCTGAAGATTTCTCGGATGGAGAACAACATGCCCTTGCGGTGCTTCCCAATCGGATGTTGGTGACCGAGAGTATGCGAATGGATGTGAATGGTAACGAGACAAAATCATTTTTCATGGAGCGGTTGACGAAAGAGATATCTGCAACCGCGCAAAGTTACCGCCTCTCTCTCGAGTTTGCGTCTAATCCTGCGTGGTACGCTGTTCAGGCGCTCCCCGTGTTGAGTAACCCTGGAAGTGACAATGCAGTTTCGTGGTTTTCTTCTTATTATGCTAATACCCTGGGCGCTCATATAGGAAAGTTATATCCTAAAGTGACGGCTATGGTTTCAGCCTGGAAGATGGAGGGTGGGACCAAGGAGACTTTCCTTTCAAACCTTGAAAAAAATCAGGAGTTGAAAAATGTATTGCTTGAGGAAACTCCCTGGGTGATGAAAGCAAAGAATGAATCGGAGCAGAAGGAAAAGTTATGGTTGTTGTTCGACCTTAACCGGAGTATGAACCTTACAAGCTCTGCGTTGGATAAATTACGGGAACTGCAAACCAACCAGGGTGGCTGGAGCTGGTTCAAGGGTTTCAGTCCGAGTGTAAGCATCACGCAATATATCCTGTATGGTTTTCAGCAACTCAGGAAGCTTAATGCTGTGGAGTTTACGCCAGATATCCTTGTAATGCAGTCGAAAGCAATCGAATTTATAGATGAAGAAGCCAGACGCCGTTTTGAATCAGTTAAAAAATACCATAAAGATTGGCGAAAGATGAAAACTATCTCGGTAACAGATCTTGAATACCTCTATGTACGTTCGGAATACAGCGACTTTATTATGGACTCTGAGGTGCGTAAGATGACCGATTTCTATCTCTCAGTGATACAAAAAAACCGGACCTCCTATAGCTTATACGAGCAGTCTCTTATCGCTCTGCTGATGAAGCGTGAGAATAATTTTAGCATTTTAGCGGAGATACTGGACTCCTTAAGGGAACATGCAACCGTATCAGAGGAAGAGGGAATGTACTGGGCTAATAATCGCGGTCATGTGTTTATGTCGCAATCAGCCATTTCGGCCCATACCTTTATCATGGAGGCATTTCGTGCTGGAGGTGCATCAGAAACAGAGATGGATAAGATGAAGCGATGGTTGCTCAAGCAAAAACAGACACAGATATGGGAAACTACTAACGCTACTGCCGATGCTGTATATGCTTTGCTTAGTACGGGGAGCGACTGGATCTCTTCACAGGGAGAAACTGTTGTAACTATTGGCAAGCGGCGTGTTAAGCCGGATAGCAGTGAGTTTGGAACTGGATATTTCAGTCAATCCTGGAGTATCTCAGAGATAAATCCCGAAATGGGAAAAGTAACAGTCGAGCATAAGGGTAATGCCCCTGCCTGGGGAGCACTATACTGGCAGTACTATGAAGATATGGATAAGATTACCAAAACAGACGCCTCTCTTGATGTTGAAAAACTCCTTTTTGTAGAACAGTCAGGGCCGTCGGGAGCGGAACTGGTTCGTATCACGAAAGAGACTCCACTGAATGTTGGTGATAAAGTTGTTGTGCGTATCACTGTCAGGACGGACCGCGACATGGAATTTGTAAATCTGAAGGATATGCGTGCAGCCGCTTTTGAACCTGCCAATCAGGTCTCCGGTATGAGTTGGCAAAACGGGATACCCTACTATCAAACCAGTAAAGATGCTTCTTCCAATTTTTATTTCAACTTATTGCCGCGTGGTACCTGGTTGTTTGAATATGCGGTTTATATAAACCGTACCGGCAGCTATTCCAGCGGCATCACTACAATTCAAAGCATGTATGCACCTGAATTTATCTCTCATACCGGGGGAAGCCGAATAATTGTTAAATAGTAAACAAGGGTTAAACTATTTTGTTATTATCGTGTCTGAAAAAATTATTGGAAACGAAAAGAAATATTCAAATGAAAAAGTTGAGTTTAATATTCGTATTTACCGTTCTGATTAGCGGAGCAGTCTTTTCACAGTCGAAGGCTGATATGGAATTTAAGAAGACTGAGCATAATTTTGGTACTATCAAAGAGGAGATAGGTGCAGTAACCACTCAATTTGAGTTTACCAACAAAGGTAATAGCCCCCTTGTCATACATAGGGTGACAACATCATGCGGGTGCACTACGCCCGGATATACACGAGAGCCGGTTTTGCCCGGTAAAAAAGGAGTAATTTCCGCGCAGTATTCCACAGTACGTCGTCCTGGCACATTTAACAAGACTATAACCGTTTATACAAATGTACCCGACACAGTTTACATACTCACAATCAAGGGTAATGTGACTCCAAAAAGATAAAATAGACTTTCTGATTGTCTATACAAGCCGAATGAATTATCTTTGTATAAAGAGTTCATCCGGTTTTTTCAATTTTTGATAAAGCAACAATGGAACACCCCGAAAACGACCCCAAATATAGCGGACTTATGGTAAATAAAGGTATCTCTCGACCACCAAGTGTAAATCCTTATATGAAGAAACCATTGAGGAGCAGCACGCTTTCGGTCACTGAATACGTGGAAGGCATCTTGTCTGGTGACAGAGTGATACTGAGCAGGGCTGTAACACTTGTGGAGAGTTCACGCCCGGAACATCAGGATATGGCACAGGCTATTATCGAGAAATGCCTGCCATATGCCGGGAATTCTATCCGTGTGGGCATCACAGGTGTTCCCGGAGCTGGGAAAAGCACATCCATCGATGCTTTCGGGATACATCTACTTAAGAACGGGCATAAACTGGCAGTGCTTGCCATTGATCCTTCAAGTGAACGTTCGAAAGGGAGTATTCTAGGAGACAAAACCAGGATGGAAAAGCTCTCCCGCGAGCATGATGCCTTTATACGCCCCTCTCCCTCGGCTGGATCTCTGGGGGGCGTAGCACGCAAAACAAGGGAGTCGATTATCCTTTGTGAAGCAGCCGGATTCGATTACCTTTTTGTGGAGACTGTGGGAGTAGGCCAGTCGGAGACTGCAGTCCAGTCCATGGTAGATTTTTTTCTGCTGATTCAGTTAGCCGGCACAGGTGATGAGCTGCAGGGTATTAAACGGGGAATTATGGAGATGGCTGATGGTATTGTAATAAATAAAGCCGATGGAGATAATATCGATAAGGCAAAGATGGCACAGCGGCAACTGAAAAACGCACTGCATCTCTACCCAGTCCCTGAATCGGGATGGATACCCGAAGTGCTTACCTATTCGGGATTTTATGATATTGGGATAGATGAGGTTTGGGATATGGTGCACCGGTATGTTGATTTTGTGAAGCTGAACGGATATTTCGACCGCAAAAGAAAGGAGCAGGCTAAGTTCTGGATGTTTGAAAGCATTAACGAGCAGCTAAGAAACGGTTTCTATCGTGATCCGGAGATTGCAAAATTGTTATCTGACCTTGAAAAAGAGGTGCTTTGCGACCGTAAAAGCTCATTTGTGGCAGCCAAGGAGGCGCTTGACAGGTATTATCAGCGGAAAAAATAAAAAAATTTCACTGATTATGTACAACGGTACAACTTTTTTACTTAATTTTGCAACACCATACAAGAAGGCGCACTCTTCTAACGGTTAGGAAAATTGTTTCTCAGGCAATGAATAGCGGTTCGATTCCGCTGTGCGCTACTTTCGAAACTTAATACCATCATACGTTTGTTCTAATTATAACTTTCATACATCCATACATCTAACTTTTTTAGTTGTTCTTTCCAGCTTTTTTCTGTAGGTCTCTCCGGAAAATAAATTATTCTTAAAGGTAAACTCACCATAAGCTCAACATGCCTTAAAATAAACTATGCATATCTCTAAATAATGAGCGAATCATCAAATAATCCTTACTAAATTATATTTGTTACTTAGTAATTGTTAGAGACCTTTGTATTCATTAAAAGAGCTGTTCATTCTTTAAAATTAGGAATTAGTGTTATAATGTATTATTTTTACCGCGAATTTGAATAATTTGAAATATAATATTAAGGAAAAATGAAATATCGTTGTTTTGTTTTAACGGTGTCGTTGTTAGCATTTGTGTACATCGACACATTTGCGAGAAAAAATGAACCCTCTTTCGCCGTTATTGTTGATCAGGAGGTGATGGATAACTGTAAGAGTGCTTTAGAAAAGTATGCTGCTTCAGTAGAAGCAGATGGACTTAAAACACATATTATTGTTGACAGATGGAATATCCCTGATTCCATCAGAACGGTATTGTATACTCTATATAAGACTGATGGTTTAGAGGGAGCTGTATTTATAGGAAATATTCCTGTACCCATGATCAGAGACGGGCAGCATCTGACAACTGCATTTAAGATGAATCAGCAACGTCCTTGGGAGTACTCTTCAGTCCCTTCTGACAGATTCTATGATGATTTTAATTTGAAGTTCGATTACCTCAAAAGAGATTCGGTTAACCATTTGTATTACTATTACAGTTTGTCATCCGAAGGAGCTCAATCGGTGAATAGCAACATCTACAGCGCACGGATTAAACCACCCAAATACAAGGGTAAAACACGCTTTGAGCTTATTGATGCCTATCTGGAGAAGGTGGTAAGAGAGAAAGAATCAGTACGGGAGATTAGCCGTATCACTTATTTTGCTGGACAAGGATACAACTCCAATAGCATGGTAGCACGGGCTGATGAAAGAATTTCGTTAATAGACCAATTTCCCGTATTGGCCCAAGGAAAAGGCCATCTCAACTATATCGATCATACATTCGATGAATCGGTTAAATGGCGCCTTATGGCAGAGCTCTCAAGAGAGGATCTTGATCTGGCTATTCTGCATCATCATGGTGCCGAGGATACGCAGTATCTGAATGCCAGCCCGTATGCAAGCATGGCGGACCGATGGCTGGATATGGCGCGTAAGTTTTTCCGGGGAAAGATCCGGAGTGCAAGGGATACAATTGCCTCCAAACAGTACTATATTGAGAACTACAATGTGCCGGAATCATGGGTGGCTGACGCATTCGATCCTGAAAGGATGAAACAGGACAGCCTGATCGACGCCGCAATGGATATTCATATTGCAGATCTTGAAGGTTTTACACCAGGAGCCCGCTTTATTATGCTGGATGCATGCTTCAATGGATCCTTTCATCTGGAAGATTATATCAGTGGTCATTACATATTCAATCCGGGACATACTGTAGTGGTCAAAGCTAATTCGGTAAATACCCTGCAGGATATCTGGTCCAACCAGTTGATCGGTTTGTTGGAGCTTGGTGTGAGTGTGGGAAACTGGGCTAAGGAACAGTTCACTCTTGAATCACACCTGATTGGTGATCCCACCTTCCGGTATGTAAGTAGCCGGAAAAAGGGGCATGACTTCAACTATGCCATTGCACACCGGAGAGATGAAGTCCGCTTTTGGAAGAAAATGGCAAAGGAGGAGCATCCAGAAATCAAAGCACTCTCCATGAAAATCCTTTTCCAAAAGGGTGTAATGAACCCTGATCAATTGTATGTGATACAGACCAGCGATGCTCGTCCTACCGTAAGACTGATGGCTTATCAACTCATACAGCAAAGTGGTAGTGATATGATAGTTCCCTCCATCAAAGCCGGATTGTATGACAATTATGAACTTTTACGCCGTTTTGCTGGAATCGATGCTTCCAAGAATCAATCGCCTGCTCTTCTTGATGATATCATGCTGTTGCGGGTTTCTCCAGGCATCACCAAGCGAGTTGATTTTCAGATCAGGCGAGCTGCCGAGCTATATCCCGTAGAAGCAGCACTAGTTGCCTATGACAAGCAGCTGGAAGGTAGGCGTGGTGTCTGGTATGAACAGAAGAGGGAGGAGAAAGCCAACTTGGAGAGAGTTCTTGCTGGAAACGAGAAGAATATGATGGAACTGCTCGATCCAAAGGTGGAGCAACGTAGCAAGCGATTTAACATCACTGCTCTGCGAAACTCCAACCAAACAGCTTATCTTGATTCACTTTTCCAGTTTATGAAGGAATCAGATGATCAAAGCCTTAGACTACTGTTGGCCGAAGCATTTGGCTGGTATACCCGTTCCTGGAAAAAGTGCGAGATTGTCGATTTTTGTAAAAGACAGGCTTCGGTTGAGACAGACGAAGTTGTTAAAAATGAACTGTTGCGTACCGTAAAACGCTTGACGGACTAATTATGTAACCTGATTTTTCTATTAAGGAGCATACAGTATGATAAAAAATCTTATACTTAATCCAATTATATCACCAAGGAGACTGCTTTTGTCCATCCTTTCCATATTGGGGCTGTTTATCCTTGGTGCGGAACAACTCTCCGCGCAAGAACTCCTCTCTTCCGTGAGAGGAAGGGTGGTAGAGCAGAATGATCCCTCTGTGCCGGTTGAATTTGCCACGGTGCAGGTGCTCCCGCAAGGGTCAGCCACCACCACCAACAACAAAGGTGAGTTTTTCTTCGATCGTCTCTCGCCGGGGCGTATCAACCTGAAGATCGAATTTCTGGGGATGGAACCGATCGATACCGCTTTTACCCTTGGTGCCGGAAAGCATCTGGAGATCTCCTTTCAGATGCAGGAGAGCACCTTCCGGTTGACAGAGATTACCGTGGTGGCACAGGAGAGCAAGGCTGGCAGAGCCACCGCCTCCCTCGTCTCCCGCCAGGCGATGGATCACCTGCAGACCAGCTCGCTGAGCGATATCATGCAGTTACTACCCGGTGGTATCACTTCTTATGAAAGTGGTCTCTCCTCGGCCAAGACCTTCAATATCCGCAGCCTGGGAGCCAACCCGCTCAACCAGGGGATACCGGTACCGGCCGATGCTGCCAATATGAACAGCATGGGGACCGCCATCGTGATCGACGGTGCTCCCCTGTCGAACAATGCCAACCTGCAGACGCTCTCACCGGCCATCAGCGGTGGTGGCGGTTCTATAGGAGGTGGTTCATCACCCAACTCGGGTCTCGACATCCGCTCCATCTCAACCGATAACATTGAGTCGGTGGAGGTGATCCGCGGCATCCCCTCGGTTGAACATGGCGACCTCACCTCCGGTGCGGTGATCATCAAATCGAAAGCGGGCAGGGAACCACTCACCATCCGTCTGAAGACAGACCCCAGCATCTACCAGGCCTCCGTGAGCAAAGGCGTGAACCTGGGTAAGGAGAGGGGAAACCTGAATGTAAGCGGTGATTACGCCTACAGCATAAAGGATGCCAAGGAGTCGTATGCCTATTATCAGCGCGCAACGGCCCGGGCAATGTATTCCAATCGTTTCAACAAACTATCCAGCAACACCTCCTTCGATTTCTCGCTGGGCAAAGATACACGGGAGAGAAACCCCGATGATGAACGCAGTCAGCTCGAAACGGGTGCACGCGACATCGGCCTGCGGTTCAACACCAACGGCACCTGGAACATCCGCAAGGGATGGCTGAGCAACGTGAAGTATACGCTTTCGGGTAGTTACCGCGACAAGCACTCCTTTCAGAAGAAGCTGCTGAGCAATGCTTTTGCCGCCTATTCCATGTCAAATACCGACGGAGCCGTACTGAGTAACCGCCCCGGTCAGAAGGTGTATGACAACGAGGGACGTGAACTGACCAATATCCCCGCCGGTGAGACCAGCCTGATCGCCACCTATCTTCCCAATGAGTACTTCAGCCGGTACGATATCTACGGCAAGGAGGTAAATCTCTTCGCCAACCTGAATGCCTCCTTTTCAAAGACGTTGGGAGCGGTGAACAACCGGATCCTGCTGGGTACTAACTTCAGAAGCGACGGCAACCTGGGTGACGGGAAGGTGTATGATCCCTATAACCCTCCGAATCGCAGCCAGAGCGCGGAGAACTCGTCGCCGCGCCCCAGAAAGTATTCTTCCATTCCGTTTATCAACCAGTTGTCGCTCTATGGGGAGGAGAACCTCACCTGGAGCATGGGTGAGAGGGAGTTGCTGGCACAGGCAGGTCTCCGCTACGACCTGGTCAACAGCAAGAGCATCGTCACCCCCCGCACCAATCTCTCGTTCGATATCTTGCCCCGCAAGCTGTGGCTGAGGGGTGGCTTCGGGGTGACAGCCAAAGCACCGACAACACTCTATCTCTACCCGGAGAATGCTTACTTCGACCTGGTTCACTTCAACAGCCTCAACTCCTCGTCGGTGCCGGAAAATGAGCAGCTCTTCCTTGCCTCTACAAAGGTCTTCGACACTCGGAACAGGGAGCTGAAGATGGCTGCCAACCAGAAGACGGAAATCGGGCTTGACCTGATGGTAAACAGGATGCGTTTTTCCGTGACGGCCTACAACGAGCAGCTCAAGAACGGATACAACCTGGCTACCACCATCGATTCCTACCATTTGCTGAACTACATCATTTACGAGGAGGCCGTACAGAACCCCGGCACAATACCCACCCTGCGGGAGAAGGAACGACACAATATCTTCGTCTCCCATGCTACCCCCACCAACGACGGACGGTCACACAACAGGGGGGTAGAGTTCGATTTTGACTTCGGCAGGATCCATGCCATCCGCACCTCCTTCGTGCTGAATGGGGCCTATATGCGCTCCACCGACTGGAATGATGGCCACAGCTTCAGCAACAAGAAGAATCTGAATGAGCTGGAGAGAAATATCGGCATCTATGAGAAAGGTAAAGAGAAATATGAAAGAGAGCGTCTAACAACCACCATACGGGCTACCCATAACATTCCATCTATCGGATTTGTGCTAACAACAACTGCACAGGTGAGCTGGATGAACAAGTACTGGACCAACTACGGTAACGACACCACCTTTGTCGCCTATATCTCACGGAAGGACGGATCGGTGAAGCCTTTCGATGACTCCAAGAGAGATGATCCCGAGTTTGCCTATCTCTTCGAAACAAGGAGTCCCACCCGTTTT
>ENA-UOOI01000141-UOOI01000141.1-fermentation-metagenome-genome-assembly--contig:-NODE-141-length-89446-cov-7.079919_pt1 | contig 89446 bp, 83 predicted proteins | sample MGYA00245779_ERZ724027 | MGnify/ENA primary metagenome ERZ724027 (study PRJEB28704, sample SAMN03018318) | fermentation metagenome | biome: anthropogenic terrestrial biome; feature: soil; material...
CAATGGTGCCGATGTTCACGTGCGGTTTGTTACGCTCGAATTTTTGCTTAGCCATCATTCTCCCCCTTCGATCTCCAGGATCATTATGCGTAATAAACGATTCTTCTTATTCTACAGGGTTGCTGCTTATCCTTCCCAAAATCGATTGATTGCTCTAGTTCAGGAAGTTCGCTGCAAACACTTTCCATTCATCGTTAACATTGGCAATTTGGACGACAATGTTCGTGCAGGAGATTCCCGACCATGTGCAGATCGTCCCGCCGCCCTTTACAATAAAGGTCAGCTCGTATCTCAACCAGTCATCACTCACCCTGATTTCATTCCAACCATCGCCTCCCGTGCTGGAACTGACGGCTGGGTCCTGGTTCAACACTCTATAATTAGCTAGTTCGTAAGGAGGCGCTACCGGCATGCCGAAATTTTCAAAATTGCAGTAGCTCGCAAGAGAATATTGCGATTTTAACAAGTAAGCGTAAAAGTCCACCGTGGTATACTTCTTCACATCTACCGCTGCTTCGCGATAGGAAGCATTCAGGAAATTCTCCGCCAGTTCCCGTATCTCATTTGGCACTCCGGTCAGGACCGGAGTGCTGGGAGCGGATACTTCTCCATAACTGTCACAGGCAACAATCCAATAGTAAATCTGCTTTCCGGATATATATGATACAGAATGAGCTGTACTGGCGGGGTTAGTAACATTGGCAACTTCGACGGCCATGGAAAAGTCATTTGCTTCATTGCGATAGATGCGATAACCCGCCAACGCTGGATCATTAGGCTTCTGCCAGGCCAGTTTAACGATCTGATCCTCTTCCAGCGTACTCATATTAGTACAAGTGAATGCTGTCGGTGCCCCCGGGTACAGCTCCCGTGCACCGGCGTTGAAATAGCGCAATTTCCCGTCAATCAAGGATACTTCCCAAGTTTCTAGCACTTCCAGCCAGCGCCTTGTCCGGTCTGGATAGAGATCGCTAAACCGCCCGGCCAAAGATCCAGACACTTTAATTATAGTATTGCCGCCCAAAGTGCTTCTGCTGAAGGCCGGATCGCTTAGTTGCAAATCCCAGCGGCAAGCGATCGGTGCAGTTGTGCCAAATTGCTCAAGCATATCATAGACAAAAAGCGTCTTATTAGTTGACGAATACAATGCACCAACAGGCATCCATTTAAAATCCGCTGCCAGCATGCCCGTCATACTGTCCTCTTCACGGGCCAGCGCATACGCGACGAACTGCTGGACTGTCTCCAGGGCATTCACCACATATACTTGCTTAGGAAGCGAATAATCACTCAGGATTTCCACACCGGAATATTCATCCACGCTACGTACCCAATAATAGTATCTTCCTGTCGTCAAAGAGCTTTCTGCAAAACTGCCGCTATCCTTGCCTGCCGAGCCGATTGGGGTAGCCGTGTCTTCCGGAGTTGCCGCAGTGTCAGTACGGTAGATCCTGTAACCGTCGATCTCCGCGTCTTCAGGCACAGGGGCGGTCCATCCCACATCAGCTGACGCATCACCGCCTGTAACCGTCAGGGCAGTCGGCGCTTTGGGCAATCGGACTTCATTCTCGATTGTCAGCGTGACCAGCTGCCAACGCTTGTTGCCGTATTGCACCGTTCCAGACGCGCGATAACTGCAGCGCACAAAGGTTGTTTCACGCCGCATCGTCCAGTTATCATTGCCAAAACTAAAGTTTGTTTTGGACCCGCCGATAGACTGATAAGTCGTATCCGGTCCGGGGTAGACAGCCACATAGGCGGCCGGTAACTCTGCTATAGCTGTGGCTCTGTCTTTGGCTACCCCCAAAAATGTATAACTAAAGGCGTCTGTCAACCAGCCAGATAAAGCGCCGCTGCTGTTATCGGCCATCAATACTGCCGCCGCATTTAAGTCGCCTGTGATTACGGCCGGATTGGGAACGAGCAATAAAGTCACATTACAGGGCACACCGGCAACAAGCTCCAGCACGTCCTGTCCGGCAGTGAGGTAACGAGGTGCTTTTCCGGCGCTGACACTCTGATAACGAATGGGCACCTCCGTAATGGCGAATGTACCATTGCCGATGTCAGAAACAGTCGACTTCTGGGGATTAGATCCCACAATCACAACCGTGGCTTCTCCTAATGGTTCTCCCAGGATATCCTGAATCGTCCCTTGCACGGTCGTTGTCGAAAGCTCAATAGCCCTTTGCCGCGGATCGGCGGCCGACTGTATGGCATCCAGATCAGCATCAACGCCATCGTCGTTCAGTTTGCGTCCGGTATTGGCCAGGTACAGCTCAATTGCTGCCACCAATGCGTTCGTTTCGGGACCGACATTAATTGTAAATGTACTTTTCTCAGGATCCGCGATTTCGGACTTTCGGATGATACTCTTATTTGTTTGGGTATTGGGTCCGTCTTTGATGGCGTCCCCCGGCAGGTTGGCAGCCCGGGCGGAAATTATGTAATTCCGATCACGGCGAAGACCTCCAATACGATAGGCGGAGGTCTTGAGCGTGCCAGCTTTGATAGTTTCCATGTCCGCGTATTTCAGACCATCGTCCATAATTGAAATTTCGGCGTAAACATTAGCCGACCAATCCGGCACCCCCGCTGCAAAGGTGGCCGTACCTTCGATTGAAATTGCGTTCTCTTCCAGCACCAGCAATATTGGAGTCACACTCAGCTGGGCATTTTTCTCCAGCACAACCGTTACTTTTTGTGCGATATATCCCGCCCGGGAGGCGGTTATGACAATATTTCCTGCTGGAACAGCTGTGGAATATTCTCCGTTCTGATTCGTCTCCAATTTTTTTACGATTGAGCCGGAGGCTACTTCGACTTTCACTCCGTAGATAGGATCGCGCCCTTCATTGCTCAAAACAGTGCCTTTAATATTGCCTAGAGATGATGAAGGTGGATCCTTTTTTTTGCAGGCTGTCATAGAAATCAGCACCAACACAATAATAAATATATAAATAGTCCGCTTTTTCATAGGTAGTCCCTCCAAACTGAGCAGTTTTCGCTGTAGTTTTCGCGGTCCGGTATCTACAATTCAAAATAATTTTCCATCCTTATTATCGGCTGCTTCGCAGACGCGCTTGAGCAACCCGGTCATAAAAAAGAACCGCTTCTTGCGAAACAGTTCTTAAAAAATGAATGGAGCCCGCAACCAGAATTGAACTGGTGACCTCATCCTTACCATGGATGCGCTCTACCTACTGAGCTACGCGGGCATTGGTTGCGGGGGTAGGATTTGAACCTACGACCTCCGGGTTATGAGCCCGACGAGCTGCCAGCTGCTCCACCCCGCGACTAAACTTATTAAATTTTAAATAATGGTGGAGGGGGAAGGATTCGAACCTTCGAAGGCTGAGCCAACAGATTTACAGTCTGCCCCCTTTGGCCAACTCGGGAACCCCTCCACTAGAGTCCCCAAAGAACCGACAATCGCTATTATACAATACTGTTCAGCATATGTCAAGATGGTACTGATTGGTTATGAAAAGCTCGGCGCTCGTTGGCGATCGTCAGCACCCATTGGCATTGGTCAGCACTCGTCTCTTTTTTCGAGATACCTTTCCAGTTTGCGTTTCACACGCTGCAAAGCATTATCAATGGATTTAACATGACGATTCAGTTCCTGGGCAATTTCCTGATACGAGCGACCATCTAAATACGACATCAGGACTTTCCATTCCAAATCGCTCAGAAATTCACCCATCTTGTGTTCAATATCCACAAACTCTTCGCGACTAATAACAAGCTCCTCAGGATCAGTGACCTTGGCTCCTGACAGGACATCAAGCAGTGTACGATCTGATTCTTCATCATAAATTGGCTTGTTAAGCGAAACATAAGAATTAAGGGGGATATGCTTCTGCCGGGTGGCCGTCTTGATCGCGGTAATGATTTGACGCGTGATACATAATTCGGCGAACGCCCGGAAGGAAGCCAGTTTGTCATTGCGAAAATCACGAATCGCCTTATAGAGTCCGATCATTCCTTCTTGAATAATGTCTTCACGATCTGCTCCGATTAAAAAATAAGAACGCGCTTTGGCTCTGACAAAATTCTTATACTTATTGATCAAGTACTCTTGGGCGGCGTCGTTGCCTTCTCGTGCAGCTTCGACGATCATTTCGTCTACCATTTCATCATATGATTCGAAGGCATCTCGCGGAATAGCTGAGCTCACCGACATCGCCTCCATGTAATAAATAACTGCCCCGCTTGTCCATATGAACATTATACAATAGCGACAATTCAAGCGTCAAGCAAACAGCGCTAACCAAAGGTTACATAATATGGCGGAAGTCGCAAGAAACTGCGCTATTCATTTGCTACAGTAGCGTTTTTCGATGGGTATTGATCCACCGAAATCCGTTCGTGTGTACCATCGGGGCCGTCACGCCAGACTTCAACATACTCTGTTTCAGGCTGTAACCGAGTGATAATGCGGTGACTCAGGCTATATGCTCCCGCGGGCTTCGCCCCGCCGATGATCGAGACCGTCAGTGAATTCTCGTGCACCCGGGCCGCGATCATGAGGTTAGCATTGGTTGTATTGCGGAATTTGAAGTCGATGGTGTTATAGTAGACTGTGGCATCCCGTCCGGGAGGAACATAACCGACCAGCAAAGAATGCGGCCGGCGCTCAGTAGGCTTAAGCCCAGCCAGTAATACGGCATTATAGAGCGTTGTAACGACCTGGCAAACGCCTCCGCCCACACCCGGAACGTACTCCTGCCGGACAATTTCCAGTGCTGGTTTGAATCCGGCTGCTAACGTACAGGGACCGACAACCTGATTAAAAGAGAATTCCTGACCAGGCATCAGCAACGTGCCGTTGATCATACGCGTCGCTAAAGTGATATTGTGAATCCTGTTGGCATTTGAGCCGCTGAATTCGGTAGTAAAAGAGGCTAACAGGAAACGCACCCGTCCCTGGGCAATGTCGCGGGTCGTAATGCTTGGAGGCAGTTTTTTTACGGTAACTGCTACGCTGTCGCGCCCTTGCGCGATGGCGTCAATGACCTGTGTCAAGGTCTGATCCATATCAGCAGTTCGGCCAGCCTTTTCGGGACAGATCTGACCGGTCCGGGGATCCAGAAAGGCATCTTCGGCAGCCGTGAAAATGACTTCCGCAATAGTATCAGCAATTGCGCGCCAGGCCGCGGTTTGATTGGCGTCCGCCTTCCACGGCAGCGGAATGCTCTGGGTCTTTCTGGCCAGCAGCTGTCTGATCCATGCCGCTGTCTTTCTCGCCGCGCTGCCACTGTGCCCAACAGCATACGCCTGCTGCGCTGCCTGATCCCAGTCTGGAACTGCAGCTACATCAGTGATCCGCACCTGCCAAATTCTGTTGTCGTAAGTCAGGGTAATCACATCTGGGTTACTGCAGTTGGCGCGGAAGTTTTGGCGCAGGTTTTCGGATGCCTGCTCCGGCAGCATGCCACCAACCGCAATGCCGCCAATGTCGACTCCAGGGAGAATACGCGGCTGCCAATAAAAGACAACCCTTGCTGCCGCCGAAGCCGCGACGATGAGCACCCCCAACCCCAGAATCGCAAGCAATCGTTTCAGTTTCATCTAAAATACCCCCGCTGTCTTCAGGGGTAGTATGCCACAATCAGGCGGAGAATCAATCATGCGCCAGATAGGCTTTGATGCGCATTCTGCAGTGCGTGTCAGACAGGAGCGACCAGCTGTTCCGCCGACGGCCAGAGGGCGTTGTCGAATCTCCTTTTGAGGGCCCTCAGTCGTTGCCGGGCTTCTGCTAATGTACATCGTACCGGTTGTACTCTGAGCCCCGGCCAAAGCTGTGCCACAACAGGGCGGTCGGCACTAATAAGTACGGCCAGACGGGGATAACCGCCGGTAGTCTGGGCGTCAGCCAATAACAGATATGGGTTTCCCGAGGCCGGCACCTGCACGGTTCCAAAAGTAACCGGTGCAGATGTAATATCATGCCGGGCGGCTCTGATAGCTGGGCCTTCCAAGACAAACCCCATCCGATCAAAACGCTGGGAGACTGTGAAGATCTTGCCGTAAAAAGTGTCCAGCGCCTCCTTATCAAAGAGCGCTTCTTCCGGCCCGGAAAGAAAATGTAGCCGCACAGGATCGCTGACCGGACCGCGCAGCGGATCCCGCACAGCACCACTGTCGCTGCAACTGCCGCTGCAGCTATTTATCGCAATCCGATCACCAGCCCGCAAAGTGCGCCCGAGCGAGTCGTGCCCACCCAGCCCTGAACGCCCATCGGAGGCAACGCTACCCAAAACCGGAGCCGCAGACAGGCCGCCAGCAATCGCTAAGTATGCCCGGCAGCCATTGCCCCTGTCGCAAAGCGCTCCCATAGAGAGTTCAGCCCCGTCAGGCCATGCAAAAGCACTACCGGAAAGCAGGGTTTGGCGATCGATCTCTGCCCCACCTTGTTCAGTAAGTACCAGTGTTCCGCTTGTACCATATATGGCCGCCATGAGAGGATCACGGCCATGATAACGCAAGACGGGGCCGCTGAATGTCATTTCCAAGACAGCGTTGCCTGAATCATTGCCTGCAATTTTGTTAGCGAGTGCTGCCGCCAGTGGATCCATGGCGCCACAGACTGGCACCCCCAGCGCCCGGTATCCATACCGGCCGCAATCCTGAAGCGTTGTCCACGCCCCGGGCGCAATCACTTCGAGAAAGGCTTTATTATCCGCAGTCATGATTTAGCAGCCGAGGCCTGTGTCGATGTCGATTTCGATGTCGATGCAGATTTCGAAGCCAATGCCGGGGCCGGTGACTGGATCGTAATCCCGGCCGCATTCAACGCGCCTGCAACTGCTCTGGCAAAATCAGCAGCGTTGGCCTGATCGCCATGGATGCAAATTGTCCCAGGCCGTAGCGCTATTACAGCCCCGTCCGCGCACAGCGCTTTCCCCTCTATAGCCATCAGCACCGCCCGGCGGCCCGCTTCCGCAGGATCACTCACCAAAGCGCCTTCCTTGCTGCGGGGCGTTAAGTTTCCATCCGGCAAATACGTCCGGTCGGCAAACCCCTCCTCAATAACCGTCAACCCAAGCTCCATGGCGACCTGCACTGCCGCGGAGCCAACCGGCAAGTATAAAAGCAGTCCCGGATCAACGGCTCGTACGGCGGCAGCCGCCGCCCTGGCCAGATTGACATCGCGGGCAATCATGTTATACAGCGCACCATGCGGCTTCACATGGGACAGTTTCGCACCGCTGGCCCGGGCAAAAGCATCCAGCGCGCCAATCTGATAAACAATCAAATCCTCCGCCTCTCGTGCGGTCACCCGCAACTCGCGACGTCCAAACCCTGGCAAATCGGGTAATCCCGGATGGGCACCGATGGCGGCGCCGCACTCAGCAGCCATTTCGACAGTACGGCGCATTACGGATGGGTCGCCGGCATGAAAACCGCAGGCAATATTGGCCGAAGTAACATAGGTCATAATCTCTCGATCCGCACCCAGGTGATAAACTCCGAAGCTTTCTCCCAGATCACAATTAAGGTCGATCCTTGGCAAGTGTCTGTCCCCCCTTTTCAGATCGGTTCAAAGCGCACCCGATCACCGGGCTGTAAATAGCACGGCTGAGCGCGCTGCGGGTCAAACATTTGAACATTGGTGCGGCCAATCAACCGCCACCCGCCAGGAGCTTCGCAGGGATAGATTCCAGTCTGACGGCCAGCCAGCCCTACTGACCCGCGCGGCACCTTTAGACGCGGCTGTGCCAGTCTTGGCACAGCAATGGCAGGTGGCACCAGCCCCAGATAAGGAAAGCCTGGCAAAAAACCGATCATATAGACTTCATAGATCTGTTGCGCATGAATGTCGACGACTTCTCGAGCAGTCAAACCCGTCATCCGAGCCACTTCTGCCAGATCCGGACCATCGGCCCCGCCATAACTGACTGGAATGGCAATGATGCGCCTCGATTGTTCCAGATCGCAGGTCTCCAAGCCCTCTAATCTGGTGATCAACTCGTCATAACAAATTGCCATGGGATCAAAATGGACGGCCAATTCCGTGTAAGCCGGGCAAACCTCGATGACGCCCGTGATCGCAGCTTGGCTAATGGCCTTTGCCATGGCGTGCACCCGGCGGTTAATTTCCGGAGCGATGCCATCCCCAAATCTTATGAGAACAGCCGAATCTCCAAAAGGTATGGTGATCCGGCCATTATTGGCGTCAAACACGCTATTGCTTTGGTTTTGGCTACGATTGCTCATCGTTTATCCCTGCCCAGCGCTTCTCCTGGCATCACGCTTACGCAGCACTTCATAAATCAACAGCCCGGCAGCTACCGAAGCATTTAGTGAACCCACCTGGCCGCGCATCGGTATGGCCGCCAGAAAATCGCAATGCTCACGAACCATCCGGCTGAGCCCTTTCCCTTCACTACCAATTACCAGACAGACTGCGCCCGCGAAATCAACCGTGCGGTAGTCTGGCCCATTCATATCTGCTCCAATAATCCACAATCCCTTTTCCTTCAATTCTTCAATCGTGCGGTTGAGATTCGTAACGCGCGCCACCGGCAGATATTCGGAAGCACCGGCGGAAGTTTTGACTGCGGCCGGGGTCAGCCCGACCGAACGCCGCTCCGGAATTATGACGCCATGAGCCGCCGCTGCTTCAGCTGTACGGATAATGGCACCCAAATTGCGGGGATCCTCGAGACCGTCAAGTATCAGAATGAAAGGCGATTCCCCTTTTTCGGCAGCAACCGCCAAAATTTGATCAAGCGTGGCATATGCTCTGGCTGCCATTGCGGCAACAACGCCTTGATGCCCCGAATCCGGAGCCATTTTATCCAAAACGGCGGGTGTCACTTCGCTGACAGGAATCCGCCGCGCATGCGCCAATGACAATAAATCTTCCAGCCCGCGCCGATTACCGGCAGCAACATACAGTTTGTTCAGCGGACTTCCGGCTCGCAAAGCTTCCATAACAGGCTTGCGCCCGGCAATATATTCTTCGCTCATGGATCCACCTCAATTTTCCCACTTAATCTACGAGTCTACACATTGCCCACTCAATCTACCGTGTTTACACCAATCTGCCGCATCCATGGGATCCTTCCCGACAGACTCCTTCTGTCTCGCAAGACGGACCCGCCTTTTCAAATAGGAGCGGAGCCACTGTTTTAACCAAGGTGAGCATTTTCAAGGCCAAGTCACGGATTTCCCACTGCGCCCGCTGACAGGTACGGTGCGCAAAAAAGTTCAACAGGCCATGCGCATTCATAGTAATAACAATCTTTGTCTCGCAGGCATTCGGCAGGACATAACGGGCATCCTCACGCGGAATACCCATCGCTGACAAGCGCTCGTAAGCGGCAGCCGTTTCAGCCATGACCCGCTCAAATTCCGCCAGTGCCCCTGGTACTTCGGCAATGGTAGGCGGTATGATAAATGCAAAGTTCTTCTCACTGACATAGCGCTGGGATTGCTGCGAATAGGAAGCGATCCGGTGTCTGACCAGTTGGTGCGTTAGTGACCGGCTGACGCCTTCCACGGCAAATGTAAAGGAGGCGTGTTCAAACGGCGACCAGTGTCCGGAATCAGATAAACGCCGGATCAACCGTTCTACATCCGGGCGTTCCATGCGTTCCTGAAGCTGCTGAGCACCAATAGCAGCATAGCATAACCGTGCAGCTGCAGCCACCGTCAGTTCCGGCTCAGGCGTATACGCGATTAGATCACATCTCATCTTGACCGTTAGCCTCCTTAAGAGCAGCGCACAGCAGAGTTTGCAGCCGCTCGGTACGACCGCACAAATGTAAATACCCCAGCACCGCTTCGAAAGCCGTACTATGCCTGTACTCCAAAACATCCGCACTGCGCGGATGCGTGGAGGACTTGGCATTACGGGCCCGGCGCCATACATCATGCTCATCCGGCTCCAAAATGGGCTCAATAGCATGAGCCATGCGTGCCTGGGAAGAGGCGCGCACTAGTTCAACTGTATGACGGTGCAATTCCTTGAGCGGGCCATTCATCTCTGTTGCTGTTAGTGTCCTGACATGCAATTCAAAAACCGCGTCCCCGACATACGCCAGTACCAATGGTGCCATTGCAGATGGATCGACGCCCCTGTTTTCATCATCTAGTAATCCCATTGCCAACCTCGTTTCTCAAACCGACTTCCTTCTCAAGCCTTCTTCCAGCGTACACCCTGCGGGGTATCCTCCAAGACAATGCCTTTGGCACGCAGCTCATCACGGATTTGATCAGCTAGTGCCCAGTCCCGACTGGCTTTGGCCTGTTGCCGTCTGGCAATCTGATCTGCCACATAAGACGCCAATTTGGCGTCCACTGCCTCTTCAAAATCAAACAAACCTAAAATTCCACCCAGCTCGCGCAAGAGAGCGGCGGCTTTGGCTACGGATTCAACATTCCCGGCTGTACGCTCAAAATCCTCCTCAATAGTCAATCGGTTAATCTCTCTGACCATATTATAAAGTGATGCTAAGGCAACCGGTGTGTTAAAGTCGTCTTCCATTGCTGCGATGAACTCTCTCTTGGCCGTCTGAAGTAGGTCGTCAAATGATACCGCCGCCTTCGCTTTCGCTTCACCTATCCCAGTAGAGTCCATCTGGGCGACCGGACCGGCTTTGACCAGTTCTTCCATGGCCATCAGCGCTGTTTCTAGACGTTCCAGGCCTTTAGCAGCCGCAGTCAGCTCTTCCGCACCAAAGTTCAGAGGCGAACGATAATGCGCTGTAACGATAAAGAACCGGATCACCTTGGCGGGATATTTCCCAAGCAATTCTCTGACCGTGAGAACATTCCCCAGCGATTTGGACATTTTCTCGCGATCAATCACCAAAAAGGCGTTATGCATCCAATAGCGCGCCAGTGGCTGACCTGTAAAGCCTTCTGATTGGGCGATCTCATTCTCATGGTGCGGAAATATCAAATCTTCTCCACCACCATGAATATCAAAAGTGCTGCCCAGGTATTTCAGAGACATGGCCGAGCATTCAATATGCCAGCCCGGACGTCCAGGACCCCATGGGGAATCCCAAGCCGGTTCGCCCGGTTTGGCAGACTTCCAGACCGCAAAATCCATGGGATGCCGCTTGCGCGCATCTACTTCGATGCGGGCACCGGCCTGCATATCCTCGAGCGAACGACCGGAAAGCTTGCCGTATCCCGGGAAGCTCTCGACAGCATAGTAGACATCGCCGTCCACTACATAGGCATGCCCTTTCTCGACCAGACCCTTAACCATATCGAGAATCTCCGGGATGTGTTCGCTGACTTTCGGAACGATATCCGGCATTTCAATTTTCAGGGCCTGCAGATCCTTAAAATATTCGCCCGCGAACTCGGCCGAAATGTCCAATGCTGGACGACCAGTTTGCATGGACTTGGCAATAATCCTATCATCCACATCAGTAATATTCTGCACGAAAACAGTCTTGTAACCCATATAGCGTAGAAAACGCCTGATGACATCCCAAACTAGCGGCGGACGAGCATTACCAATATGGGCATAGCTATATGGGGTGATGCCGCAGACATAGGCACTAACCACCCCTTTTTCACGCGGGATGAATTCCTCTTTCTTATTGGATGCGGTATTGTAGACCCAAATACTCATTAAAAATCCCCCATATCACTCTTAGTTTAACTCCAGCGTAGTAGTAGTAATAGTATATTTCCAAAGTCGGAAAAAGAAAAAGGCCATCCGTTCAGAGACGGATAGGCCGTGGTCCCACTCTGATTGAAGGCATAAGCCTTCCACTTGTCAGCCTGTGCAGCTTCCAGGGCGCTAACGGGCCCACCCGAAAGGGTTTCAGCCCCACTGGGCTTTCTTCCCTCCTGCTCCGAGTCCGCATTTCGCATACCATCCCCTGACACAGCCGCTCTCAGCCGCTGGCGGCCACTCTCTGAGCCGGTAATGGCAGCTACTTGATCCTCATCATCACAATGCCATATTACTAACATTATAATCAACCCACTGCGGCACGTCAAGGAGGAGACAAGGGACACAGGGGGACGGTTCTTTTGTGTCATTTTATTGCTTCTCTGCCACGATGACACAAAAGAACCGTCCCCCTGTGTCCCTGCGCCCGCGCCTACCCAAGTGTCGCGCACAGAGCAGGAGATTCATGCAAAAAGATCGAACCGTTCTAAAGAGCAAACAAGATCGGAGGTTGTGTTTTATGAAAATTGCGCTGTTGGCTTTTTATTCGGGATTGCAGGCTTCGGAATCCCAAGTGCGCCTGTCGGCGTCTCTTTCCGATGAAATTGCCGGCATACCCGGATGGTCTGCAGTTGTTCTTAATGAGACTTCCCAGAAAGTGGCCGCCTTTAACGATCCGGACACGGTCCCGGTCATCCTCTCGCTCAGCGGCGGCATTGAGGGCGAAGTGTTGTCTTGTCTCGAGCAAGCCCAGCAAAGCAGCTACCTCAAGAGCACGAAACTGCCCATTATCATTTTAGCCCATCCACATGCCAACTCGTTGCCCGCTTCACTGGAAATCCTTGCACGCCTAAACCAAATGGGTCGGCCGGGGCGGATCATTTTTACGTCAGCCGGTTATCTGGACGAACTCCAAATCGCCTGCCGCGTTCTGGAAACGCATCGCACACTCGCCCATAGCCGAATTGGCGTGATTGGCACGCCCTCTGACTGGTTGGTGGCCAGCATCCCGGATGCCCAGACCGTCCGCTCGGTTTGGGGTCCAGAGTTGGTGGAAATTCCTATCGCGCGCCTGATAGAACTGTACCACCAATCCTCAGAGATCGAGGCCACCAAAGCAGCGGATGCTTTTGCCAAAAATGCGACGGCATGCTTAGAGCCGGATCGTGCCACTCTGATTGGTGCTGCCAAGATCTACCTGGCGCTCCAAAGCATTGTTGCGGAATACCAGTTAGCGGCACTGACCATCCGCTGCTTCGATTTGCTGTCCGCTCCCAAAAACACTGGTTGTTTCGCATTGGCACAGCTGAATAGCGCCGGCATAACCGCCTCGTGCGAAGGCGATATTCCTGCACTACTAACCATGATGCTGATCAAAGGGCTGTCGGGCCAACCGGCCTTTATGGCCAACCCGTCTGCCATTAATGCTTTAACTGGCGAAATGATCGCTGCGCATTGCACCATCCCGATCACGATGATTAATAAATACACGATCCGCTCCCACTTTGAATCCGGTATTGGTGCCGCTATCCAAGGCGACTTTCCCCCTGGTCCGGTAACGGTTGCCCGCATCGGCGGGAAGGACTTGACCGCCCTCTTTGTTGCGGAAGGACAAGCCGCCACCGTTAGCAATCCCCAGGAGAATTTATGCCGTACGCAGGTCAAGCTGACCATCGCTCCTGAAAAGGCGCGACAGATGTTGGAAAAGCCCCTTGGAAACCATCACATTCTGGCTTCCGGAGCTTTGCGGGAGTCAATCGAGTTCTATTATCGTTCTTTAATAAGCCGGTGAAAGACGGAGAGCGGCACGCCACACGCGGCGTGCCGCCCCATATTCTCTATTCCTGCACCCGGCACAGACTGGCCACTGCCTGAGCAGTAATGCCTTCGCCGCGTCCCTCAAAGCCCAGCCCTTCGGTTGTCTTGCCCTTAATCCCGATCTGCCGCGGACTGATGCCCAAAATTCCGGCAATGTTCTCTTTTATTGCATCTGCATAGGAACTAATGCGCGGCTGCTGCGTAATGACTACCGCATCTATGTTCACAAGGGAGTAACCTTCTTTGGAGACTAACAGACCTGTTTCCCTAAGCAGTTCTGTACTGCGTATGTCTTTAAACTTGGGATCAGTGTCCGGAAACTGGTTGCCGATATCGTCCAGACCGGCCGCTCCCAGCAACGCATCGATCATGGCATGTAAAAGTACATCGGCGTCAGAATGACCCTGCAATCCCAGATGAGAAGGGACCTGGATCCCTCCCAGAAACAATGGCCTACCTTCCTGAAAAGCATGCACATCGTAACCAATCCCCACTCTGAATATGACCGGATTCGCAATACGGTCAACATGGGACTGATCCATCACCAATTCCCCCTTAATACTGTCAAGATAGGCTTTCGCGACCACCAAATCCTCGGGCGTAGTGACTTTAATATTATGATAATCGCCTTCAAATACGGCGACTTGTATTCCAATCCGCTCTGCCAGTGACGCATCATCGGTGCCCTGATATCCGTCATGACGGGCCTGCCAATGGGCCTGCTGCAATGCTCTAAACCTGAAACTCTGAGGCGTCTGTACCGCCCACAGTTGATCACGCTCCACTGTTTCAAGCACAATCCCGTCCCGAACCTTTTTGACTGTTTCTTTGACGGGAACGCCCGGCACGGCCACCTGATGATCACTCAGCTGCTCCAGACAGCGATCAATGATCGCCCTTGTTACCAGCGGTCTGGCCCCGTCATGGATCAAAACTCTATCGTCGGGCCCCAAACCAAATCTGCTCAAGTACTGAACGGCATTAGCAACGGAATCCTGGCGCTCTGCCCCACCTTCTATAGCATCCCGGATTTTTCCACCGCCGAGATCGGCACCCTGACATAGTTCCCGGATTTCCTCCAGGTCTTCTTTTCTAGCCACGACTAATATGTCGGTCACTTGAGGATGTTTGCTGAATACTGCCAGCGACCACTCCAGAATTGGCCGTCCCGCCAGCTTGAGTAACACCTTATTGCGCCCGCTCCCTCGCCGGCTTCCTCGCCCGCACCGGCTCCCCATGCGTTTTCCCGAGCCGCCTCCCAAAATGATTGCCACTGTGCGCATTACCAAACCTCCAGAAAGCAATGCCAATTGCTATTACCATTTTGCGTTTATATACGCTTTCCCGCTTAAGCTAATTTTCGCCCAACTCTGTAAATCCCCTATATAAACCCAAAAAATAATGGTGTGCGCGCCTGCTCTCCATAATGAAAATCCGCACAAATAAAAACCGGCCTGCTCTAATGCAAGGCCGGATTATTCCATTGGGGTTATGCATCGTTGAATGGCTACGCTGTCGCCTGCGGTAGTTGATCAGTTCAGTTCTGCCGTCATCCACGGGCAACGGCATGAATATGTTCTGCTTGCTTCGGTTTGGCGAAAATCATTCGCCCGGCAGCCGTCTGTAAAACGCTCGTGACCAGGACACTAATGGTTTCTCCCATATACTGGCGTCCACTATCAACAACAATCATCGTACCGTCTTCGAGATAGGCTACCCCCTGACCAAGTTCTTTACCGTCCTTGATCACATGAACAACCATTTCCTCACCTGGAAGAACGATCGGTTTTACGGCGTTAGACAATTCATTAATGTTAAGCACGTGCACACCATACAATTCCGCGACTTTGTTCAGGTTAAAGTCATTGGTGATGACTTTGGCGTCAAGCAGTTTCGCCAATCGCACGAGCTTGGTATCCACATCCGACAGATCGTCAAAATCCTTTTCATAAATCCGGATGTTGACTTCATCCTCTTTTTGCATGCGGTTGAGGATATCAAGGCCCCGGCGTCCGCGATTACGCTTTAACGCATCCGATGAATCGGCAATACGTTGCAGTTCCGCCAGGACAAAACTTGGAATAATAAGTATGCCTTCAATAAATCCACTATGACAAATATCGGCAATCCTGCCGTCTATGATGGCGCTGGTGTCAACCACCTTGTAAGAAAGTTTTCCCTGATTGCGAGTACGTATCGCTGTTCCTCCAGAGCTCGGTCGTTCCTGATGCTTCGAAAAACTGCCAAAGAAGCCGAACAAATCGTCCCTCTTTTTGGCAGCAGTCGCAGCACAAAGGCTTCCCGAAAAAAGCATCGCAAAGATCGCAAAATAACGACCAAACCCAGTCCCATAGAACGGTATACAAAGGAGCAGCGCTACTACCACACCAAAAACGAAGCCCAGAGATCCGGCTAGCAGATCAGATCCTGACGTTTTCTGCAGCCCATTCTCTAAAATGCCATTAAGAGTTTTGAGAGAAACATGTCCCAGTACAGTGGCAAAGATTGCGCTTACCAGAGGTACCAACACATAATGCCAAGTCTGTGGATTGGGAACAGCCGAGTAAACGCCATAATACCCTACCCCCCCGCCGGCAATAAAGAACAGCGATTTCACAAATTTATCGAACACGATCTCACTTCACCTCCTTTCCCAGCATCCCCTATTTAGCATCGTGATATGCAAATTAACTCGCATTTGGTAATGATAAACAAGACCGGGACAATCCGCTCCATCATGTAAACAGAGACGTGATATGCTCCTCGATCTCTTCAACCGATAAGTCTTTAATCAGCGAAATTTCGCTGAACAGAATCTGCTTGGCGCTTTCCAGCATTTTTCTTTCACCAGTTGACAAACCCTTCTCCTGATCACGCGCAGCCAAATTACGGACAACCTCGGCAACTTCAAAAATGTCTCCGCTGCGAATTTTATCCATGTTTGCGCGGTATCTCTTGTTCCAGTTGGTCGACATTTTGCTGGTTTGTCCTTGCAATACAGCAATCACTTCATCAATTGTTGATTCATCAACAACCTGACGCAGCCCGACTTCACTATTGAGCGGGATCATCACTTTCATGCTGCCATTCGGTATTCTCATGATATAGTATTTCTGCTTTTCTCCGAGTACTTCTTTTTCTTCGATTGCCTCAATAACTCCGGCACCATGCAATGGATAAACTACTTTTTCGCCCACTTCAAACATGGTGACTCACCCCCTAACGAAGGGCAGATAATACTTCTTTTATATTAACATTTATCCGGGCGCTAGTCAATAAACGGACTATTCTAACAAATGTCTCTGTGTTTGTCAATAGCCATTTCCTCCCTGACGCAATTCTGCTGCGGGTCGGAAATCTGTTCCATTCAGGCCATCCGCCTGCGGCCGACTATTGAAAGGCTTGACATGACAGGTCTCCAAAAGTATAATTGGACTTGACTGAAAGCTGTGGAGGTGGATATCGTTGGAACAAACAGAATACGATGTTTTCCAGGAAATTGTTACTAAACATCTTGTTCGACATCGCAGTATTTTGGATGTCCTTTCCAAATTTCAGGAATCATCTGCGCGGGTAAACCGCGCCGTGTCCAAGGCTGTGACCGAATGCGGTTGTTTGCAAATAAACGCCTCACGTCAGCAGGCGCCTAACAATATTGATTTTCGTGAGCTGAAAGATCACATGGCCAGTCATCTTGAGGGCGAGTTATGCGAAAACTGCCGGGAGGTATTAGAAGCAGAAGTTGGACGAACTCTTTTCTACCTCGCCGCTGTTTGCGATTTAAATAACTTGAGTCTGCAGGATATTATGACTAAGGAGTGTCAAAAAATTTCCGCTCTCGGACCCTTTAACCTGACTTGATGAGACGATTCCCAAACGGCTGCCCCAAAACTGAGGCGGCCGTTTTTTACATATAAAAACGGTCCAGATTCACACTGGCCTGTTCCCTCAAACGCTTCAACCCATTGCGAATGGCTTTGGCGCGTACCTCGCCAATTCCCTCAACATCATCAAGGCTTTCAATGCTGGCATTAAAAATGTTCTGAAAGCTGCTGAATTTCTCAACCAGATTTGAAATGACCGGCAATGGCACCCGCGGTATTTTGCGCAGAATTCGGTAACCGCGCGGGGCAACCTGAGTATCCGGGTTGATATTGGCGACTGTGAACCCCAACGTCTTGGCAATCAAATTCATGTCCAGCAAATCCTCCGAAGACCAGTTCTGCAGGTGCCTCTTTATTTCCGCAATACATTTTTCATCGTTATTGACGGCATAATCCCTAATCACAAGATGTCCTTCGTCCTCAATATCCGACATTAGTTCATCCAGCTGCATTTCAATCAGGCGGCCTTCCGTTCCCAGTTCGTAAACATACCATTGGATTTCTTTGGCAACATGTGAAACCATTTCCGCCCGACGGATTGCATTGGTGACCTCCGCCAAGGTGACCATGTTTTCGAATTCCAGTGCCGTTAGTAAGCCCAGCGCTTCATCCAATACGCTGCGGTATTTCTGTAGTGTCTGCAGTGCCTGATTGGCTTTGGCCATGACAACGCTGAAATCACGCACCACATAACGCATATTCCCTTTATAAAGGGTAATGACATTGCGGCGCTGTGAAATGGCAATGACCAGTTCCCCGGTTTGAATAGCGACTCTTTCCGCAGTTCTATGACGGGTGCCTGTTTCGGATGTAGGGATACTGGTGTTCGGAGCCAGTTGGGCATTAGCATAGACTATTTTTGCAGCATCGCTGCTGATAACCATCGCGCCATCCATTTTGGCCAGTTCATAAAGACTGGAAGGATCCAGATCAGAGTCCAGCCGGAATCCCCCGTCGACAAGTTCGAGAACTTCCGGGGTATCTCCCACGACCAATAAAGCACCTGTCCGGGCGCGGAGTATGTTTTCTAATCCTTCATAAAGCGTTGTTCCAGGAGCTATCAGCTTGATTGTTTTGATAAAAATATCGTCAGCCCAGCCCTCAGGCATAATAACACCTCCGCTTAATTATTTTGGGCAAATGGGCGCGGGCATTTTCCGAATCCGCCGCATGGTTTCATTCTGTCAAAAGTTCCGCCAATGCTTCCATTACCGTCCCTACAGCGGCAACTTTAATCGCTGTCCCAGCTGCCTTTTGGGCCTCTCCCAAATTACTATTCGGAACCACCACTTTCTTAAAACCGAGACGGACTGCTTCGCGCGTTCTTATTTCCGCCTTGGACACTCCCCGTACTTCGCCGGAAAGTCCTATTTCGCCAAACCCGGCAGTTCCATGCGGGATCGGCCGATCCCTCAGGCTCGACGCAATGGCACCCATGATCCCGATGTCAGCCGCCGGTTCAGACAGACGAAACCCGCCAATGGCCTGCACATAAACATCCACGTTGCCGGCCCCCAGGTGTAGCCGTTTCTCCAGTACGGCCAGCATCACAGCCGTACGGTTCGGATCAACCCCCGTGCTTAATCGGCGCGGGTAACCGCCGGTAGTATTGGGCGCCGCCAAAGCCTGGATCTCCACCAGGATCGGCCGTGTGCCTTCCATGGCGACCACTACGGCCGAACCGGCCACATCAAGTGCCCGACCCGACAAAAACAATTCTGAGGGGTTGGTCAGTTCACGCATACCGCGATCAGTCATTTCGAACAGTGCGATTTCATTGGTGGATCCGAAGCGGTTCTTGAAAGCCCGCAAAACTCGATAGCTAAACTGCGCTTCGCCTTCAAAATATAGGACTGTATCAACCATATGCTCCAAAATCTTGGGTCCAGCCAAGGATCCGCTCTTCGTGATATGACCGATCAGCACCACCGGAATGCCAGTTTCCTTGGCAAACTGCATCAAGCTTCCTGCGCAGGCCCGTACCTGCACGATGCTGCCTGGCAGTCCCGCTGCATCAGGGGCAGTCAGCGTCTGAACGGAGTCTACGATTAGCAGCGCTGGACGCTTCTCAACCGCTAAATTGACGACTTCAGATACGTCGGTTCCGGTCAGGATGAATAAATTTTCTTTCAAAGCGCTCAGCCGCTCGGCTCGCAAACGCAGCTGCGCAGCTGATTCTTCGCCAGAAACATAAATCACCGGCTGATCCAGTCCGGCAGCAACCTGCATCAGCAGTGTGGATTTTCCTATGCCTGGCTCTCCACCAACCAACACCAATGATCCGGGAACAAATCCACCGCCAAGCACTCGCTCAAGTTCTGGCAAACCAACTGTGATGCGTTCAAAATGCTCCGCTGCAATATCGGTAATGCTCTGCAAACGGCCACCCTTGTTAGCGGTTGCGGTTGCATTTGCACTTACACTTTTGCCGCCCACCGCCCTGGCCGGAATTTTAAATTCTACCATCGAATTCCAGCTCTGGCATGCCGGGCAGCGTCCCATCCATTTCGAACTATCATAGCCGCACTCATTACAGACATACGCAACTTTATCCTTCGTCATCCGAACCGGCACCGGCCTTTCTGCGCCGGGCAACGCCAATAAGCCAAATCAGCAATAGAATCGCTAACAACGCCAGCAAGGCCCAGCCGAAATATGACAACCAGTCGACGACCAGACTCCAGTTTTCTCCCAACAATTTGCCGCCCATTACCATGATCGTGACATTTACGGAGACGCTGATCAACAGGAGGATCATTGATGAGACCGGTTCGGTTTTGGCCATTCCGGCCACAACCACCAGCGGAGACCGGATCGCAGGCAAAAAACGCGAAATAATCAGGATCCACTTGCCGTAACGCACAAACCAGCCTTCCGCCTGCTGCAAGGATTTTGGAGGAATATACTTGTGCAAAAAGCGGCTTTTCGCAATCAGATCCCGCCCAAAGCGGCCCAGCATATAAGCGCCAAACAAAGCAACCATGCAGCCTACTATCCCGGCGATAATCATCCAGAACGCCGGCAAACCACGCCGACCAGCCAGATAGCCACCAAAAACCACCAGCACATCCCCTGGAAACGGTGGGAACACAACCTCTAAAATAGCGTAACCGGCAATAAACAGATATATTAAGACTGGGTCGGCTTGCATCAACCACTCACCGATCTCCCGAAGAATCTCCAACGGCGTATCCTCCAAAACCGGTTTAAAAATCGATCTGCAAATCGAGTTTTCAAAATTGGGTTTATCTAAGTTATTTCACCGTTTAGCTATTATTTTCCTTCTGAAAAACACTCGTTATCAAAAAGGGGCATCCACTTTCCAGCAGCGGATGCCCACCAGTCTCCAGTACTTATGCCTTTACTTGCTCCGCATCCCGGAATACAATGGCACCGCCTTCTGCGTCCACCAGCACATGGGCGGCTTCCTGGAACCGGCCTTTGAGAATTTCCTCTGCAAGGCCATTTTCAATCAACCGCTGGATTGCGCGGCGCAAAGGTCTGGCACCAAAATTAGGATCATAACCTTCCTTGGCGAGCACTTCCTTAGCAGCATCGCTTACCTGCAGTGAGATTTCTTTTTCTTGGAGCTGTTTGCGCAGCGATTCCAGCATCAGGTCGACAATCTGTGCAATATGCTCTTTGTTAAGGGCATGAAATACGATTACTTCGTCAATCCGGTTCAGAAACTCCGGCCGGAAAGTATGCTTCAATTCATCGAGCACCTTTTGCTTCATATCCTCATATTCACTGCGTTCCGTCTCATCGTCTTCGCCACGCTCGCGGAACCCGACCGTACTCTGCCTGTCAATCAGGTTGGCACCAACGTTGCTCGTCATGATGATGACCGTATTTCTGAAGTCCACCGTGCGACCCTTACCGTCGGTAAGCCGCCCATCCTCCAGCAGCTGCAGCAGGACGTTGAAAACTTCCGGGTGGGCCTTCTCAATTTCGTCAAGCAACACTACCGAATAAGGTTTACGGCGCACTCTCTCGGTCAGCTGTCCGCCTTCATCATAGCCGACATATCCCGGCGGCGCACCAATCAGACGGGCGGTTGTATGACGCTCGGTATACTCGGACATATCAAGTCGAATCATGGCATTCTCATCGCCGAACAACGATTCAGCCAGCGCACGCGCCAACTCTGTTTTGCCAACCCCGGTCGGCCCCAGGAAGATGAACGAACCGATGGGGCGTTTAGGATCCTTCAATCCGGCATGTGCTCTCCGCACCGCCGTGGAAATGGCATGAATCGCTTCATCCTGTCCAATAACCCTTTCATGGAGCACCTGTTCCAGATTAAGCAGCTTCTCGCTTTCCTCTTCCGCCAGTTTGACTACTGGAATTCCAGTCCAGCTAGACACGATATGGGCAATATCATCCTCCGTAACAAACGACTCTGACATGCCGCGCTTTTCCTGCCAATCCCGGCGCTGTTCGTCAAGACTGGACCGCAACTTCTGTTCGCTATCACGCAGTTGGGCAGCCTTCTCAAACTCCTCATTTTGAATAGCAGACTCTTTCTCTTTCTGCAGGGTTTGCACCTGTTCTTCCAGGTCTTTTAAGTCCGGGGGAGCCATGGTAGTATTCAGACGCACTCTGGAAGCCGCCTCGTCAATCAGGTCGATCGCCTTATCCGGCAAAAACCGATCCGAGATATAGCGATCCGAGAGCATCACCGCGCTCTTAATCGCCTCATCGGTAATCTTAACGCGATGGTGCGCTTCATAGCGATCACGTAGACCTTCCAGAATCAATATGGTTTCTTCCTTCGTCGGCTCACCGACCACAATCGGCTGGAACCGACGCTCCAGGGCAGCATCCTTTTCAACATACTTGCGGTATTCATCAATAGTGGTGGCACCGATGCACTGCAGCTCACCGCGTGCCAGCGCCGGTTTCAGAATATTAGCGGCGTCAATGGCCCCTTCTGCAGCACCCGCCCCGACCAAAGTGTGCATCTCATCAATAAACAAGATGACATCACCGGCCTCACGGATCTCGTCCATTACCTTTTTCAGCCGTTCCTCGAATTCCCCACGGTATTTGGAGCCAGCCACCAGCGAACCCATATCAAGGGTTACAACCCGCTTGTTTTTCAACACTTCGGGAACATTACCGGCAATGATTTTTTGAGCCAGCCCTTCAGCCACAGCTGTTTTACCGACCCCGGGTTCTCCGATTAAGACCGGGTTATTCTTAGTACGCCGACTGAGTACTTGAATGACGCGTTCGATCTCTTTATCCCGGCCAATGACCGGATCCAGCTTGCCTTGATGCGACAGTACCGTCAAATCGCGGCCGTACTGGTTCAACGTCTGGGTGGCATTGCTATTGCCGTAAGACGCGCCTCCGACAGCGCCGACACCAACCGTCCCGCCCAACAACGTGATCACTTGATTGCGTACCTTATCAAGATCCGCCCCCAAATTCTTAAGAACCTGAGCAGCGACACCTTCACCTTCTCTGATTAGACCTAGCAGGATGTGCTCGGTCCCAACGTAATTATGCCCCAAGTTACGCGCCTCATCCAACGCCAGTTCCAGGACTCTCTTGGCCCGCGGCGTTTGAGGGATGACTCCCAAAGCAGGAATTTCTCCAATGCCGATAATCCGCTCCACTTCGCCCTGAATTCTATCCATACTAAGCCCCAATGACTCAAGGGCTTTAGCCGCCACTCCCTGGCCTTCTACTACCAGGGCCAGCAGCAGATGCTCCGTCCCGACCACATTATGATTGAGCCGCTTGGCTTGTTCCTGTGCCAGGTAAACCACACGGCGGGCACGTTCTGTAAATCTTGCATTCATTAACAAACACCTCCAAACAAACGATCTACTTATTGGGATTAACAAGATCTCGCACCAGCATCGCCCGGTACTGATCACGTTCACCAGGGCTCATTTCCCGCCCGATTATTTTCTGTAATATGCCGGGGCTGGTGACAAACAATAATTCTTTTAGGTAAATGCTCTTCATATCAGGTATAATTTGGAGATCCGTCCCGAGCTTAACATCAGACGTCAACCGGAGTGCTTCTTCGGATGTCAGCAGCCTGGCCTGGGAGAGTGTCCCAAAAGCACGCCAGACTTTATCCTCTACTTGAAGCTTGGAGTCCCTCACGATTGCATCGCGTGCCGTCCGCTCGCTCTCAACCAGCTGGGCACAGGCAGTCTGAAGGTTGTACAGAATCTCTTCCTCAGTGCGTCCCAATGACATCTGGTTGGATATCTGATAAATGTCGCCATACGCTTCCGAACCTTCGCCATAAATCCCCCGGACGTTTAAACCGATCTGACTGAGTGCCGATAACAATCTCCTGGTCTGGTCAATCATTGAAAGCGCCGGCAGGTGGACCATTACTGATACGCGCATACCTGTGCCGGTATTGGTCGGACAGGCTGTCAAATATCCCTTTTCCTCATGAAACGCATAATCCAGCCGTTCTTCGAGCAGATCATCCATTTTATCAGCCGCCGCAGTAGCCTCACTAATCTGCTGGCCGGGGAGAATCGCCTGAATGCGCAGATGATCCTCTTCATTGACCATTGTCGAGACACTTTCATCCGCGTTTAGTATCACAGCCCTGTGCTGCGGGCGCTCAATATGCTGCGGGCTGACCAGATGCTTTTCGACTAGAATTTGACGTTCCAGCAGTGGCAGGTCTTCCATGCGGGTCAGCTTCAAAGGGCTGTGATCTGCTCTGATAGCGTTAACGGCCTGCTCCACGCGCCGCAAGACTTCTTTCATAGTAGCTTCCGAGGCGTGGCCGGGGAAGGACAAATCTTGAAGATTACGAGCCAGTCGGGCCCGGCTGGCGAGCACAACATCAGTCTGATCGCCGCCGTTTTTGGCCCAGGCCGGCAATATTTTACGGGCATTTTCAATCCACATTAACGGACACCCCCCTTAAGCCTGGTCTTTTTCCAGCTCGCGGATTTGGTCCCGCAGTCTGGCAGCTTGCTCATACTCTTCCATGCGGATGGCCTCGGCCAGTTTGCCGCGCAAAGCCTCAATTTCATGGCGGACTCTGAGCGTGCCCCCGGTCCGTTTCGGCACCTTACCAGTATGCTTGGAGGCACCGTGCATGCGGCGCAGCAACGGATCCAGGCTATCATTGAATGCCTCATAACAACTACCGCAGCCCAATCTGCCAGTACGTCGAAAATCAGTAAAGGTCAGACCGCAAGAGTTGCATTTGTACGTATCATAGTCCGGCTGCGTCACGAAGACATTCTCGGTATCAGCCCCTAATAGACCTGTAAAGAAATTCTGCATTGTATAATGGGGCTTCATGATTAGGCCCAATTCCTCGGATTTTTGACGCGCACATTCTTCGCAGAAATGATAATCGGTTTTCTCGTTGTTGACAATCTTAGTGAAATGCACTACTGCCTGTCGTTTGTGGCATTCTTCGCAAAGCATACCTTTTCCCTCCTATTCGTTCAGCGCCATCATTACTTCCAAAATCGCGCGCAGCACCTTGGCGCGCAAAACATCATTCATGTCATCTTCGGAATCGCAGTCGTCGTCTCCGCCGCCGCCGCCGTCTGTCTCAGTCTGTCTGTAAAGCACCGTCCGAATAATAGCGGCAGAATGTTCATCCAGAGATCCATCGTCCTGCAAGCGCACCAGTAAGGTATCTGCCTCTTGGCTACTAAGCGCACCTTCCGTCATTTCCTCAATAAACTCCAGCAGGCTGCCATCAAAAGGGATCTGGCGAATTCTGATATAGCCCCCGCCGCCACGCCTGCTGTCAATAATAAAGCCTTGCTCGTTTGAAAAGCGCGTTTCGAGAACATAGTTAATCTGCGAGGGTGAGCAGCGAAAAATGCGCGCCAGTTCTCGCCGCTGAATCTCAATAGCGTTTGTGCCCGCAGCAGCAAGCATCTGCCTTAAATATTGCTCGATAAAGTCTGACAGCGAGCCCACGCAAAACCCTCCTCGTTTATGTCTGACCTTTCCTGACCATTGACTAAATTATATCACTTCGAATTTTGATGTCAACTATTTTCATCATTCCCAGATAGGCTCGCGATCGAGCCGCAATCGACAAAAAAAGACAGCCTTTTCTTGCCGGGCTGTCCAGAGAAGCAGGCCTCTTCTATTGGCGAGGCGAGGGCGACTCACTTGGTCGGTAAGACAGTCAGCGGGTTCAGCCGCTGTTCGCCCCGATGTACTTCAAAGTGCAGATGATTGCCAGTGGCCCTGCCGGTACAACCGACCACTGCGATCACCTGCCCGCTTGATACTGATTGCCCTTCTTGCACAAGGATTTGTGCGTTATGAGAATAATAGGTGCGCCAATCATCCTTATGAAGAATAACCACTAGCAACCCATAACTGCCCCTCCAGCCGGCTGATTCAACAACGCCGTCCGCAGCTGCTTTTACAGACGTACCAGCCGGGGCCGCCACATCGATCCCATAGTGCATGCGATCATTGCGCCACCCATACAGTGAGGTTAACATACCGGAGACCGGCCAGGCAAATGCCATGGACGACGCAGTGGCGGTGCGCAATGATCTGCTAACTGTCGGTCGTGGCCAGTCAATTGTCATTGACGGAACGACTAATTGCTGCCGCGCCGCGATGCCCTCGGGATCCTCCAAGCCGTTAAGACGGCAAAGCGCTTCGCTGGTCAGACCATATTTCTGAGATAAATCGGCGATCGTGTCCCCTTGGCTAACGGCCACAATCTGCAGTTCTGAAGAAGAAGGTTGCGGGATGAAGAGATAAGTTCCTGTAATAATCTCATTAGGATCCTCCAGATTATTGGCGCGCATGATTGCCTGCGGCACAGTCCCGAGTGCGCTGGCGATTAGAGACAGACTTTCTCCCTCCCTGACCAGATGCATACATGGCAAATTGTACTCGACAGTGGCCTCAGGCGCTGGCACTGATTTTGGCAAACGGTTGTAGACCGCTAGACCCAGAACAGGTTGACCGGGTTTACGCCTCTGCTGTGTGCCGCTCCGGCTCAGGAGCCAGGGCAGTTTTGCCTGTACCGCCACCGCCTGCCCCATTACCTGCCGCAGCGGGACTTCTTTGATCGTTACGACGGCTCCCAGATTAAGGGCTAGCACTAACGCCAACAGGCGACGCAAGTGTAAACTCATCTACACCCTCCCGTCATTTCATGTGCCGCTAACAATCCCGCTATCAATGTCGCTATTAATGCCGCTATCAATTCCGCTGTAAAAACGGAGTGTATTTCTTCCGGCACGATGAAACAATGACGCTTTGTATTAATTTTTACATTCTTGCCATGTTTTATGATGACCATTTGTTCCCAGCCAATAAAAAAAAGCGGGGCAACTCCATGCCTTACCCCGCCGACTCACCAAAAGTATCATTTTTTCGGAATTAGGTATTTTATGCCAACGTTACTAATAATTGTCCGCCCAGGTTGGTGATATCTCCCGCGCCCATTGTAATCACAAGATCCCCGGACTTTAGCAGCGGCGTGAGCTGGACTGCCGTCTCCTGCAACCCACCGAAATAGTGTACAGCCGGATGATGCTTGGCCGTTTCCTGCGCCAAAACTGCAGACGAGATATCGCCAGGATCGGCTTCACGGGCAGGGGCAGCATAAATATCGGTAAAAACTACGTGGTCGGCATCCCCGAACGCATTGGTGAATTCGCTAAACAGGTACTTGGTACGGCTGTACAAATGCGGTTGAAATACGCACCAAATCCTACCCCGAAAATGTTCTTTGGCCGTTGAGAGCGTCAGGCGCACTGCCGAAGGATGATGGGCATAATCGTCAACAATCGTAATGCCGGCAACCTGACCTTTGATTTCAAAACGACGGTGCACTCCCAGAAAAGAGGCCAATGCTGCAATCGGCTTTGCCAAATCAAGGCCTAATGCGTGACAAACCGCCAGACTTCCCAAACTGTTCAGCGCATTATGGCAGCCGGGCACCGCGAGCGTCACAGTACCAAGGTCGCGACCGCCAATGCTTAATTGGTAAGTCTGTCCGAGCGGCTCCCGAGCATGCAGATTACTGGCGATCAGGTCGTTATTCTCTGCAAAGCCATATCTCAAGGTTTGGCAGTCTACTTCATCAGCAAGTGCCGCGGCTAATGGATCATCGCCGCAGACAATCAGGATGCCGTCCGACGGTAGCAACGCCACGAACTTCCTGAACGTCGCCGCAACGCTGTCCAAAGTAGGAAAACAGTCGGGATGATCCCAATCAATATTAGTAATTACGCCGATCGTTGGTTTCAGACGCAAGAACGCTTCCCGAAACTCGCAGGCTTCCGCTAAAAACACCTGAGTACCGCCGACTCTGGCATTGCCGCCAATCGGATCGAAGTCCCCGCCAATCATAATCGTTGGGTTTACTCCGGCTTCCAATAAGGCCAGGGATGCCATTCCGGTGGTGGTCGTCTTGCCATGAGTACCGGCGATGGCCACTCCAGTTTCAGCATCACCCATTAATAACCCCAGCAATTCGGCACCTTCCAAGACCGGTAGGTTGAGACCGCGAGCTTTCACAAGCTCCGGATTGTTTTCGCCAACGGCAGTAGTATAAACCACCCAATCCGCTTTTTCAACCTGATTACCTTCATGCCCGGTATAGATCGTAATACCCAGGCGGCGAATCGCTTCGGTAAATCGTGATTCAGAAGCATCCGAACCGGTGATCTGATAGCCTTTACTAAGCAGTATTTTAGCGAGCGAACTCAGTCTGGCCCCGCCAATACCAATGATATGCACCTTTTTGCCTAATTGCCCAAGCATGAAACTCCCCCCTGACACAATTGATACCTGCGCGCTGCAGTTAGGATATACTCTGCCGGGCGTTCTCGGCAAAAGATGAATTGATGATCATTTTGAGAAACTCGCGATTTGTCTTGGTATGACTGAGGCGGTCTAAAAGCAGTTCCATAGTTTCAGGCGCTCCCATGGAACCGAGTACTTTGCGAATTACCCACATCGCTTCCAGTTCTTCATTATCCAACAAGAGCTCTTCCTTGCGGGTGCCGCTTCTCATGATATCGATGGCCGGGAAGATGCGCCGATCAGCCAGTTTCCGATCAAGATGCACTTCCATATTGCCGGTGCCCTTGAATTCTTCAAAAATAACTTCATCCATGCGGCTGCCGGTTTCCACCAGCGCGGTTGCCATCACTGTCAGGCTACCGCCTTCCTCAATATTTCTGGCAGCGCCGAAAAACCGTTTCGGTTTGTGCAAGGCACTCGGATCCACACCGCCCGATAACGTCCTTCCGCTAGGAGGTTCAACTAGATTATAGGCTCTGGCAAGCCGCGTAATACTGTCCAGTAAAATGACAACATCCCGTCCACTTTCGACCATGCGTTTGGCGCGTTCCAGCACCAGTTCCGCCACGCGCACATGGTTTTCAGACGGCTGATCAAAAGTCGAACTGATCACTTCGCCGTGCACGGAGCGCTGCATATCAGTAACCTCTTCCGGACGTTCATCGATTAGGAGTACGATCAGCTCCAGTTCCGGATGATTGGTAGTCAGGCTGTTGGCAATATTTTTGAGGAGCGTAGTTTTGCCAGCTTTAGGAGGCGAGACAACCATGCCTCTCTGGCCTTTGCCGATTGGGGAGATGACATCCATTAACCTCATCGCAATTTCTTTCGGATCTGTTTCCAGAAGTAAACGGCGGTTGGGATAAATGGGGGTCAAATCTTCAAAAGGTTTGCGTCCGGAAGATTGTTCCGGATCCAAATCGTTGACTCTCTCCACTCTGAGGAGTGCATGGTATTTTTCACTATCTTTCGGCGGCCGGACCAGCCCGGATACAGTATCGCCCGTCCTGAGCATAAAGCGGCGAATTTGAGAGACAGAAACGTAGATGTCCTCGTTGCTGGGTGCGTAATCGCCCCTTCTGAGAAACCCAAACCCGTCAGGCAAGATCTCTAATACACCCTTGGTATATTCCATTCCGTCCTTCTGCGCCTGAGCTTGCATGATAGCCTCAATCACCTGACGTTTGCGCAACTTGGCAACGTTGGGAATTTCGTATTCAGCAGCCATCTCGGTCAATTCCGTCAATGTTTTATGCTCCAAATCCCGGAGCGTCATTCAGCCACCCCACTTCTATATAGTTCAGAGTACAGACAACTATCTATATTATGACATGCAAAGTGCATGTGCGAACATACACCGGTTTAATCTGCTGATCGCATGGCGGGCAGTGCTCATATGTCCCAGATGTCCCAGGCGAGGGCGAAAAAGAAACAGAAGTAGAACCTGATTGAATTATACATCAAAAGGCCGGAGGTTATTCGGGATGCAAGCCAGAAAAGGATCAGGTTAGAAAAGGATGTGGATGGACCAGGCCGACCTATGTTCTTATCAGCTGTTGCCAGATCAGGTGTTGTCAATCGGGTCCGCCTTTCTTTGGCTGCGCGCGTTACGCGAACGGAAGGCACTGGAATCTATGCTGGTAAAACCTTTTTCGGTCAGTTCAATCACTCTGGCGTCCATGACTGCCTGCAAGTCTTCCGCATTTTCGGCGTAGACAATGGTCAGGCTGCGGCAGGCGGTGCAATGCAATTCAAGTCGGTCGGGGTAGACTTCAACGTTAATCTCTGTTTGCCCGCAAGAACAGTACAAATCGCCCCGGTTGGCGATGGCGTGTAGCTGTCCCATAATTTGGTACATGATTTCAGGAGCCTTAAAATAATCGTTGAAGCCTTCATCATTGATAATACTCTCCGGATCTTTAGCTCCTTCGTCAATTAACTGCCTGATTTCCTGCTCGTTGCCGATGTATCCCATCACAGCCTCATGCTCAGGGCAAGAGAGTTTGTAAACCGGACTTTCCCAAAGCTCCTGATGTTGAATGCGCGAATAATGAGTGCTTTCGCAAATAAGGCATGGCAACTGCAACACATAATCGTGAAAATCTGTGGTATCAATAATCAGGAAAACAAATCCACAATGGCATTCGAGGTTTAGCGAATGCTCCTGACCGAAATCGAACACTGTAAAAGAACTCACGTTAAGCCTTCCGCATAATGGACATCTGAGGGCTGCCGTCCTTTCGGAGGTAATGAGCATATGTACCGCCTCCTCTCTCAGAATTTTCGCCATAAGTATATAAAATCCTTTTGGTGTCAAACAGGACTATGAGCGACCTTTCTAATCACTTTTTGCGTAATGCTGCCACGAGCGTGTCCGCCATCTCTTCCAGCGGAGCCTGCATTTGGACAGCGCCCAGATCAATGGCAGCTTTGGGCATACCATAGACCACGCAGCTTTGCTCAGATTCCGCCAGAGTGATGCCACCGGCCTTCTTGATTTCCAGCATCCCATTGGCGCCATCTGATCCCATGCCAGTGAGGATTACCGCAGCCACACGTTTACCCAAAACCTGCGCGGCCGAAGCATTCAATATGTCAATGTTTGGCCTGTATATCTGTTTCGGCATATCCGCGGTTCGCGCAATGAGATCCCTGCCACTTTTATCGAGTACTGTCTGCAGCCCGGAAGGACAGATGTATACCCAGCCTTCCTTCAGTACTTCGCCATTGGCTAATTCTTTAACACTATGGGGAGTCGTGATATTCAAGCGTCCAGCCAGAGCGGCGGTAAAGCCCGGCGGCATATGCTGCGCGATTACGATTGGAACGGGAACCGGATATGGCAGTGCTTCCAAAATGACCTGCAGCGCCTTGGGCCCGCCAGTAGAAGTACCAATGATAATGACATCACAACCATCAGCGGTGAATCCGGGAATTGTTTTCCGCGCAGTGTGGCTGCGGGCCATCCGACTCATATTAACGCGCGCCGCTACTTTGATCTTGAAAATGAGCTCCTTGGCTGATAACACCTTATCTTCTATTGCGCCAGATGGCTTGGCAATAAAATCGACTGCGCCCAATTCGAGCGCACGCATCGTCATTTCAGCGCCTTCGGTTGCCCATGAACTAATCATGATTACCGGAGTCGGGAATTGATCCATTATTTTGGTCAGACAACCCAGTCCATCTAATCGCGGCATTTCGAAGTCTAGAGTGACAACATCGGGTCTTAACTGACTTATCTTTTCGATCGCTTCAATTCCGTCACGGGCGTGTCCAGCAATTGTTATGTTCGGATCGCTGCTAATAAGGTCCTCCAGAACCTGCCTGAAAAACGCAGAATCATCAACGATAAGTACGCTAGTCCTACTCAAGATGATGGAATCCTCCTTGCATTTCGCGGTTGTGGTACCTCGATGCTAGAACCAAATCCTCCTGATCTGACCGCCTGGCGTGCATAACACAAAGACTCTGGCAGGTATCAATGCAGTAACTGATAGAATAGGCGCGGAAGAACTCGCGGTAGTGTTCGCGGTAGCGTTCGCGGTAGCGTTGCTGGCGTGAGCGCTAATAATACACGCTGGCCAAAGTGACAACTGAGATGTCTGGCCATTGTCAAATCCAAGGGTTATCAGGGTACCGGCAGGGATAGGCCATTGTTCTGAAAGTTCTGTACCGGAGATTTGCAGCAAATTGCATTCAATCCCCCAAAAAACAGCATCCACAAAATAGATTAATCCGTTCTGCGGATCTGTCAGGCAAACAGCGTAGAAAGGATTATCCTCTACTGGACAGGCAGCCTGCCACAAGCCGGGATAACCGTTCACGAAAAAAGGTGCCTCAGGCGCGATCTTCAGGACAAGCTGCTGCTGTGCCACATTCCTCAGGATAATTTCTGAATTCGACACCCCAGACAATTCGCCTTCAATCCTGACAATGCCGGGACAGGAGGCCTGCAGCGCCGCGGCTGCCTGTGCGGCGGCAGCACTGCTGAATCCATCGTAAATACCGTAGGAAAGCCGTTCGGGGTCGGGGTGCCAGGCGCACGCTGGCGACGCCCCTAAAACAACAATACCCAATATAAGCAACAAACTTCTTGATTTCATATCCAATCCCTCCGTTATACACGCATTTTCGGCTGTGACGGAGGGATTTATTCATTTGCTATCTGCCGCCTTGAGAGCAGCCGCCACAAAATCTCTGAAAAGCGGGTGCGGTTTGTTCGGACGCGACTTTAGTTCCGGATGAAATTGCGTACCCACAAACCAAGGGTGCTCTGGCAGTTCGGTAACTTCAATCAAGCGCTTGTCTGGCGAAAGACCGGTAAATGCCAGTCCGGCGGCTTCCAGTGTTTCGCGATATTCATTATTGACTTCAAAACGATGGCGGTGCCGCTCGTAGATAATCTCTTTACGGTAAGCATGATTCAATGCGCTTCCGATCGCTACCCGGCAGGGATACAGCCCCAGCCGCATCGTTCCGCCAAGATCCGCGATGTCTTTTTGTTCCGGCAGCAGATCAATAACGGGGTAAGGCGTGGAAATGTCGAATTCCGAGCTATTTGCTCCAACCAACCCGGCTACATTACGCGCATATTCAATGACCGCGCACTGCATGCCGAGACAAATGCCAAAAAACGGGATCCCCTGCGTCCGGGCATAGCTGATTGCCTGGATCTTGCCTTCAATCCCGCGATTTCCGAATCCGCCAGGAATCAAGATTCCATCGACATCTGCCAAGTGTATTTCGACTGGCTCACGCTCCAGAATCTCAGAATCAATCCACTTAATATTGATACGTGCCTCGTTAGCAATACCGGCGTGCCGCAAGGCCTCAACAATACTGAGGTAAGCATCCGGCAACGCGACATATTTACCAACCAAAGCAATAGTCACATCGCGAACGGGATGCTTGATTCTTTCAACAATTTGACGCCATTCAGACATATCGGCTTCCTGACACTCGATCCCCAATTTGCGGAGGACAATGTCGTCCAATCCTTCCGCTTCTAAAAGCAAGGGTACTTCATATAGCGTATCCGCATTGAGGTTCGGGATGACCGCCTTTTCATCAATATCGCAAAACAGCCCGATTTTGGCGCGCAACTCATGCGACAAGGGATGCTCTGAGCGGCAAACAATAATATCAGGATGAATGCCGATGCTACGGAGTTCTTTCACGCTGTGCTGGGTCGGTTTGGTTTTCAGCTCTCCCGCGGCACAAATGAATGGCACTAGCGTAACGTGAATATACATCACATTCTCACGACCAACATCGCCGCGCAACTGGCGAATGGCCTCCAAAAAGGGGAGACTTTCGATGTCGCCTACTGTACCTCCGACTTCGACAATAACCACATCGACATTGGAATCTTTGCCAACGCGTGTGATGCGCTCTTTGATCTCGTTGGTGATATGGGGAACAACCTGCACGGTGCCACCCAAATATTCGCCTTTTCTTTCTTTAGTAATTACCGACCAGTAAATCTTGCCAGCAGTAACATTATTGACTTTTGATAAATTAACATCAATAAAACGCTCATAATGCCCGAGGTCAAGGTCAGTTTCAGCGCCATCATCTGTGACAAATACTTCACCATGCTGGTAAGGGCTCATGGTGCCAGGATCTACGTTAATGTATGGATCGAGCTTGAGAACGCTCACCCGCAGACCTCTGTTTTTAAGCAATCTGCCGAGTGAAGCGGCTGTGATGCCTTTTCCTAATGATGAAACAACGCCTCCGGTAACAAAAATATACTTGACCATGACCCTACTCTACCTCCGTACGCCATATATTCTTTTCAGCGGCGACTCCCGGCGCAAGTGCAAACAGAAAACTAGACCTTTGCAGGTCTAGATATAACTCAGTACTACAATTTCCCGTTCTTCAGGAAGACTATTTGGCGATATTTCTATTGTGGAATACATCTCGCGCCTGGCCCTTACCTTATCTTGCAGGAAATTATCGACTGTGTCAAGAGGAAAAGACAAAGCCTCAGTTTTATAATGCATTGGAATGACTATTCTTGGCTCTAAGGTTTCAACAACTTTGGTGGCCTCCTGCCAGTCAATCGTATAAGTGCCGCCCACCGGAATCAGCAGCACCTGCGGGTGTCCCAGGGCCAAGACATGCTCCGGTCCGAGCGGATGCCCGAGATCCCCAAGATGAGCGATCTGAAGATCGTCAATTTTGAAACTGAACATGACATTATTGCCGCGTGTTTTGCCGCCATTATTGTCATGGTAGGACTCCACACCAGTAATTCTCACATCCCGAAAGACGGTCGTCCCCGGATTGCGCACAATCTCCGGATGCCCCAGCTGGGGAGTAAGATAGCAGTGATCAAAATGATCATGACTGATCGTGACCACATCAGCCTCTACGCGCGGAAGCTCATAGCCAACATGATCATCAAACGGATCCGTAAGAACCCTGGTACCTTCTGAAGATATTAATGAAAAGCAGGCATGTCCATGCCATTTGATTTTCACATCGTCTCCACCTTTCACTCATGGAGTTCGTGAGCGTGGGAGTCATGGTCCGGATCCCGTAGCAAAGCGCTGCGTTCCAGCGCTTTTTCGTTGTCGGGATCCAGCGCCAATATATTATCCCAATGGTCCAGAGCCAGACCCGTTTTGCCAACCTTTTCGGCCGTAACCGCCACCAATTCATGGCTCATTAGATCAGACGGGTTAACTTCACAGGCTTTTTGAAAGGCGCCAATCGCCTGCTCCCAGTTTTGCTCATGAACATAGCAGAAACCGATATATTTGTGAGCCTCAGCATAATCGGGCTTAATCTGGAGCAAATATGCAAACTCCGCACGGGCTTCTTCATAAAGGCCTTTCCGCATCAAAATCATGCCTAGCTGATCCCGAATTTCCCAATCGCGCGGCTGCCATTTCTTAGCCTGGCTAAATAGAACGTGCGCTTCATCAAGTTCGCCGGATTCAGCAAGATGAATTCCTTTTTGGAAGGCTTCTTTTGACCGCCATTGTGCGTACCTGATAAAGCCAAATGCCAGCAAAACCATCCAGACAAATGCACCCGCGATAATCAGCTTCTTCATCTTCTTCTCCATAAATACCCTCTCCTCCTGTCCGATTTATTGGGGATGGCGATGTTACCCAGGTAGACATATTGCAGATGACTACACGCGGCCTCATAGGCTGCCGCCATGGTTTGCTGCGCTGTCGGCGGAAGTTCCATATGGTAGGCCGGAAAATAGCGCGACAGATGCAGCGGAGTGTCTTTTCCAACTTCAGCCGCCACCCAGGCAGCCAGTTTTTCGATTTCTTCCACCCCGTCATTTAAGCCGGGAACAAGCAGTGTCGTCAATTCAAGGTGCAACGCTTTTTTCATCGTGACAATTGTCTCAAGCACTGGTTTCAGCGCTGCCCCGCAGATTTCGCGGTAGAAATCGTCACTAAATGATTTTAGATCTACATTAGCAGCATCGACAAAAGGCAATAGATCCCTGAGTGCTTTTCCTGACAAAAACCCATTCGTCACGAGGACATTCACAAAGCCCTTTTCTTTCACGATCCGGGCAGCGTCATAAACAAACTCATACCAGACCGACGGTTCCGAATAAGTATAGGCCGCTCCCACGCAGGAATGGTCCTGCATGGCAACTAGCTGTGCGACATCTTCCGCACTAAGCTGCCATCGGGCGGGACCCGCTCCCACTCCAGCGCCCACGCCTACTTCCGCTCCCACCTGTGATATATTATGATTCTGACAGAAGCGGCACCGCATATTGCAGCCAAAAGTCCCTAAGGACAAGACGGTCTTTCCCGGATGGAAATGATACAACGGCTTCTTTTCCATCGGGTCCAACGCGATCGCTGTCAACACTCCGTAATTAAGGGTCTGCAGCTGTCCGCCCTCGTTTTTGCGCGCGCGGCATCTACCGGTCTGGCCAGCTGGAATCAAGCAATGATGCGGACACAGCGTACAGCGCACCGCGGCTTGCGCCGCATCCTGTGCGGCGTCCTGTTCCTTGTGCCAATACTGAGCGATATGCAAGGGTAGGTCACCCCCTACATTACTTAAAGCGCTGCACCTCAAAGCGGTACAGGTCTACTTCTTCCTCCGGCCCGAGGCTCGCTTTCTTTTTCGCAATTGCCACCTGCTGCTGAACGGTATTTACACCTTCCAAATCGGGAAGTAGCAGCCCACTCCGATGCCCTTTGCGCACAATTACGCCATATTTGCGCGGATCCAACTCATTAATAGAACCAATGCTTTCGGCAGGATACAGCACATCCACAGAAATAACCAAATCATCCAGTTCTTCGGCACTAACGGGATCAAAGCGTGTATCACGAAAAGCGGCTGAAACGGCATTCTGCCTGATCTCATCCGCAACAGAGGCAGTGGTCGGCTCAATGGTACCGATACATCCCCGCAACTGCCCGTCTTTTTTCAGCGACACGAACACACCCGCCCGTGACGGCAGTTTTTCTTTTAAATCCTGCGGGAACTCCACGGCCACCAGCTGATCTGGTGTCTGACCCCGCAAGGCATTTTGCAGTGTTTGCCGCGCTAATCTTACCAGCGGCGATTCCGACGCCATACGCTGCCAACCTCTTTGATGCTTATCATTCTCGATAATTGCCGCTAAATTCCTGCCCTGATCCGCCTTCCCGGGAAAAAAGGCGGCGACGCCATACCCGACTCCAAATGGCCCCTCATAGCTCTTGACCTCCGATTGAACGGCCACTCCGTCCAATGCCCCCAGCATGATTATCAGAGAACGTAAGCCACATTCGCCAGCCTGTTCGATCACGTCGGCGTCCATACTCATAATACTGCGGACATCCATTTGCGCGATAGCCGCCATCAGCTGTCGGTCGAACTCCGGCCCGCTCGGATCAAAGCCGTTGGGGGCGTCCGGAGTCAGCCTGTGCGACAAATCGCCGCTGGCGATCAGCACTGTCCTGCGGCCTGACTCTCTGACTGCGCCTGCGAGGCACATGCCGAAACGGTACAGGCTTTCATAGGACTGCATTGCAAAACCCATAGTAATCAGGCGGCAACGGCCTGCCAGATTTTTGAGAAACAACAGCGGCACGGTCGCTCCATGATCCAACGCATCCGACAGCCGATAGCGCTTACGCAAATTCTCGTCGATAATCACGGCCGGGATTAGGCCCGACATACTTTCCGCCGCAATCATCTCCGCCAGTGCTAAGTCGTTTTCAAAGCGCACCGCCGCTGATGATGCGCCGAATCGACTCAGATCGCCACGCAAGGATTCCTTGCCATAAATGGCGACAGCGTCGGAGAAAATGGGGGCGTGCGGCGAAATCACGATCAACGTTTCCGGAGCGGCCTGCTCGATCAGGCTGGCAATGGCATGCATGCCTTTTATTGTAGATTCCGCTTGCTGCGCTTCAGCGCCGCCCACCTCACTGATGATAATTGGCGGGTGTGGCACGAGTACTGCCAGATCAATCATTCCATACTCCCCTTTTTATTTTGGTCTCCACGCAATCGACAGGCGCAGACCCTTTTCGTCATGGGACATGTTCCCTTCCGGCGCCCAGTAAAGACCAATTTGCCAATGATCATTAATATGCCATTTACAGGAGGCTAGCGGCCCAAAGACCCACTCGCCCGTCCCATCGTCATAGTGCCGCTCTTCATAGTATCCGAGTGCCTTAAAGTCAAAACACCCCAGTGAGCACTGATAGCCCAGTGCCACCTGCCAGTACGTATTATCTCGAGCGGTTGTCGCTGGATCCTTATGATTTTTGCCGGAAACCCGGCCATCAACACTGATTTTGCCTGAGCCGCCCTGCACATCAATGCCGGTCCAGCCCTGCAAAGCTAAATAATGATCCGCCAACCGGCCTGTCCCATATTCGGCCTCGCCACCCACCTTAAACGATAGCTTTTTTAGCTTCAGGCTATATTCCAGTGATGTTTCATACCTTTGCCTGTTTTCCCGCGGATCATTCCAATACCAGTATCCGGTCCACTCCAGTGTCGTTCTAAGGGCGGAAGCCTTACTCAAGCTGAACTGACCTGTCCATCCGGTCAGCATCCTCAGATAATCTTCTGCAGTATCATTGGTCTTAAGCAACACTGTGCCGTCCACCCGCAGTTTTTGATCAAGCCATGCTCCGTTGGACGCGCTCAACGAAGCGCTGCCTTCGATTTTATCGGAAACCAGCAGCTCGTTATCGGCCCATTGGTGCGCATAGGCGCACGACAAACCCAAATTGCTATTGGCGAGCCCTTTTTCAAATGATAAACCTGCTTTGGCTGCCGTTTTATCCGGCTCCCATTTGAGATACAGCGGAATCGTCAAAGAAAACGGTGCTTTACTAAGCTTATACTCTGTATCAAACCGCAACCAGTCCACGAAATCTACAGCGGTAACAGTGGCGGAACCATCCACTCCCAAAAGTAGCTGATGCCCCTCCGTAATCTGCCAGCGATAGGCCGCCCCGGCCTGCAATCTGAAGGCCCCGTCCGGCGTTCGCACCAGCGCCAAATCAACGGCGCGAAACTGCGAAACCGCAGCCTTGGGGGCTGCCAAAGCCCCCGTCTTGGTAAGTAATAGCATCACCATTGTTGTGATCAAAATCAACAACCATTTTTTCATCAATAATCCCCCCGAAACACTTGCGCTTCGTGTCGGGGTAAATATTCAATACCATTTGTTACTATTCCTTCCATATTTCGAGAATTGCCTCGTTGCGCCTGAAGACGTCTTCCAATGAAATATGTCCGCCGATCGATACATCTGCGCGTCCGGCAATGCTGATTTTTACGCCGTTAATCCCCTCAATTCCGGTCAATGTATTGACAATCGAAAAGATCGTCAACTGTTCCGAACGTCCTCCGCCCTGAAAGCCGGTTACCAGGTCATCAGTAAAATCAATCATCAGTATCCCATTGGCGTCCACTCGCGCCGAATTCACTTTGGCCGTCGATGGCACCGTTGCGACAAGCACTGACTGCGGTCCCGGCCCTTTGATTAGCTCAGCGAGTACCAGCAGCGCTTGCTGGGATAGTGACGTTTTTTCCATTAGCCCAGGAATTAGTCTGATTTCGGGCTGCAGATTGTCGTCATTGTCAATACTGGCGAAATATAGGATTGCTTCACCCGGCTTGAGGCGCAGCGTTTCCGGATTCACAGCCGACGTTGATCCAGTCTGTCCAGCGGCCCCCCCAGACGACACCGCTGGTTGTTCGTCGCGTTCACCTTGTGCGCCGCGTTCACTGTATTTTTGCACTAAATAATTGACAGTCCCCTGATAAATGCTTTCCGCCACTTTTACGCGGTACTCCTGATCAGCAAGCAGCCTGGCTTCACGAGGATTCGAGAGAAATCCCACTTCCACCAGAATGGCGGGCATCTTCGTATCGCTCAGGACCCTGAAATCGGCACTCTTGACTTTGCGGTTATTCGGTCCCAGCTGATTGACTAATTCGCTCTGAACAGCACGTGCCCAGGTATTGCTTTCTGCTTCCCCACGGTCATAAAACGTCTGGGCCCCTGACCAAGACTGGCCCGGAAAGCTGTTCGCGTGAATACTGAGAAAAAGATCCGCCCCCGAGTTGTTCGCCAGATTAACGCGCGCTTCCAAATCCTTTTTCTTGCGCCGCGCCATGCCTCCCTGAAAGTCATCCGGCGCCAGATCCTGATCCGTCTCCCGGATCATGACTACATAAACGCCGGCTTTCGAGAACAAACGTTTGAGATGCATCGCGATATCAAGGTTGACATTCTTCTCCAGGGTAATGCCCGGTGCTTTCGCTCCCGGATCAATACCGCCGTGTCCGGCGTCGATGACCACTTTTTTTCCTGAAACCGCCTCCGAAAAAGGTGCCAGCACAGCAACATCAGGCGGCGCCATCAAAAACCATACTGCTGTCAGCAATCCGATGATGATACAGGCGCTGATTAGATTCCTTTTGGAAATCCACATAATCAACAACGGTCTACGCCGCTTGTACATAAGCATCCCCCCGCTTTTGGCCCGGCCGGAACTTCAGGCTCGACTCATAGTCCAGCCCAGCGTTCGAGCTCGACTCTCCAAGGTTATGCTTATGCCATTGTGGCAGACTAAAGAAGGAAGAATTTGAGGCCAGTCCGCCGCTCTGTCCGGCGCGTTACGGTGCCGCTCTGCCTAGTGCTGTTTCACCGCCTGATACAACCGGAACCCGCTGCCTTTTTCGATCTCGGACACTTCACCAAATAGCTCCTCAAGATACTTGGCGGCACTTTTGGCCCCCTGATTGGTTCGGATCACAATGATCAATCTTCCGCCGGGATTGAGCTGCGCCCAAGACTGCCGGAAAAGCTCATAGATGACTTCTTTACCAGCCCGAATTGGAGGGTTCGTCAGGATCAAATCAAACATGTGCCCTTGAACTGCTTCCAATCCGCTGCCACAGAGCGCATAGGCATTGCGGATGCCATTTAATCTGATGTTCTGAGCCGCCAGTTCGACCGCACGCTCATTTGGATCGATCAGATAAACCTCCGCCTCTGACATAAACGCCGCCGCCGCCACTCCGATGGGACCATACCCACATCCCAGATCCGCAACCTTTTTCGCTCCGGACAACGGCGCTTTATTGATCAATAACTCCGTACCGTTATCAATATGATCTTTCGAAAAAACCCCGGCATCAGTGACAAATGTAAATTCCTTGCCGCGAAGCACCGCCCTGAATTGCCGGATATCGTGTTTAGCCGCTGGTTTGGCCGAAAAATAGTGATCCTGCAACTGTGATCCCCCCGCTGTCTTTTCCTTCTATTATACCTCCTGATCGCCTGCGCAAAAACAGCACAAAGAAAGCTGCCTGCGCAAGAGGCGCGCACCGCACAAAAAAAGAGACCGCCTTTTGGACAGTCTCTTCCGTCACTTTTATATGCAGGCCACGTCAGATTCAGCCACCAAGACGCCCCACCAATTGACGCGCCTCACCGAAGCTCGAGACCAACAGAATCAGAAGACCATAAATCAAGACTTCGATATCATCTCTAGACAACTTAATGTCACGAAATGCACGTACTCTGGTCCACTCACCCTTGAACAGGCCGGGAATCTCAAACCAGGCCAATTTGGTAGTGGCGGCGAGGATTAAAGCATAGGCAATTAACTCCCATACTCCATAAACCCCAAACGGTAGCAATGCCTGCCACTTACTCGAGAAATGGAAATAGAAACTGTAGGAGTTGGTTCCGACCATTAGGCCCACCAGAATCGAATAGATGAAGAAGAAATAGTGCGAAGCATTCAGTTTTCCGATCCTAAAGTGATTAAAGAAAACAATGAAGATCAGAATCGTAATCAACTGCTGCGCAAAATTCTTCAGCGTAACCAGAGCAGTGGAACCCTGATGACCGAATAGCTTCATGGAGAGCAGTGTGTTACTCAATGCCTGCGGTTTGAGAAAGATATAACCGACGACCCAGGCAACTATGAAGAATAACAGACCCCAAATCAGGGTACCAAACCAGCGTTTGTAAACATCCTCATCCCATAAACCGGTCTTTGCCGACTGATAAATGGTTTTGGGCAGGTTACACAAACCACGCCAAAAAGACTTCAGTAGTTTCCCCAGACTGAATTTTTCCTTGTTCGTGTTTTTTTCTTTTGCAGCTTCTTTAGCCATTTTTTTATCGGGAGTCAATGCTACAACCCCTCCTAACCAATAAAGTGAAATCGTAATACGGTTTCACTCATAATAACATTCGCCGGACAGAATCGGTTCCCTTCCCGGCACACAAATTTACCTTTATAATATCTTAGCTGATTGCCGGAAAGCAGGGAAAATTACGCAAAACCAAACAAAATGCGGCTATGAAAGCCGCATCAAATTGAGCTAATTCTCTAAACTGAACGGGAGCCGACAACCAGGGTGTCGCCCAGCGAATCAAGGTGCTCCAATACCTTTCCGGCACCAAGGACTACACACGACATTGGATCATCTGCCAGATGCACAGGTATGCCGGTTTCTTCAGCGAGCAAACGGTTAAACCCGTTCAATAGGGCACCGCCGCCGGTAAGCACAATACCTTTGTCAACAATGTCGGAGGCCAGTTCAGGCGGAGTTCTTTCCAACACTGATTTGACCCCGTCAATAATAGCAGTAATCGGTTCCGATAATGCCTGGAATGTGTCAGCTGAAGTAAAGCGGATGGTTCTAGGAAGCCCGGTTACCAGATCACGTCCGCGTACTTCCATGGATTTGCCTTCGCCTTCGGGATAAGCGGAACCAATTTGGATTTTGATCTCTTCGGCGGTCCGTTCGCCAATCATCAGGTTATACATTTTCTTTATGTATCGAATAATGGCGTCATCAAATTTATCGCCGCCGACTCTCAGTGACTCGCTAACTACAATCCCTTGGAGCGAGATAATCGCCACATCGGTTGTGCCGCCACCAACATCTACTACCATATTACCGCTGGCCTCGCCAATATCAAGTCCTGCGCCAATTGCCGCCGCCATCGGTTCTTCTATGAGATAAGTGCGTTTGGCCCCAGCCTGCATCGCAGCTTCAAGGACCGCACGTCTTTCAACGCTGGTGACCCCAGAAGGCACGCAGACAACTACTTTGGGTCGGAAAAATCTTGGAGAGCGGCAAACCTTATCGACAAAATGCCGCAGCATTACTTCGGTGACATCGTAATCGGCAATCACGCCGTCCTTTAAAGGACGCACTGCTACGATGTTTCCGGGAGTCCTACCAATCATCTGGCGAGCTTCTTCTCCAACAGCAAGTACCTTATTACTGTCCTTCTGAAGCGCCACCACCGACGGCTCGCGTATGACGATTCCTTTATCGCGTACATAGACCAAAACATTTGCGGTTCCCAGATCAATGCTGATATCGGTGGTTAGGCCAAACATATAATCGAGTTCCTCCCCCCGCCAGCCGGACCTTTGTAATGGACGCAGCCGGAATAAAGGATTTATTCTACGTTCTGCGGCAGTTCCCTCCTTTCTTGGATAGCTTTTCAAGGCGATCCCTGTATTTTTTTCTGGTTGCTTCTCCGCCCCGGATATGACGTTCTGCTTTGTTTAGCTCCAGTATTTGCTTTACTTCACGTGCCAAGGCTCTGTTTAGTAAAGGCAGACGCTCGGTAACGTCCTTGTGCACCGTACTCTTGCTGACACCGAAATGCTTGGCGGTTTGACGTACAGTTGCGTTTTCTCCTGCTATATAATAGCTCAGATCGAGCACGCGTTTTTGGATGTAATCCCTCATCCTCCGCCCACCCTTCTTTCAATTTAGTACATGTATATGGGCGGTTCGCGGGGATTATGTAAAAGACGCGACCTTTAAGGCGCGTCTTTTTTTTAGAGACCTGGAATCAGTATTTGTGGATCCTGCGGCTCGCCGTCATGATAGACTGCGAAATAGAGCCCTTCCGCGCCTTCGGGTCCCGGCCCGGCGCGACCAATAATTTGTCCGGCTGTCACCGGATCGCCTGCCGCAATGGCAGTTTCCGATAGATGTCCGTAGACGCTGCGCCAATGACGATCATGATCAATTGTAATCAAGGTTCCATGCAGTGTATCATGTTCTATTCTGGCAACTTGACCTCCAGCAATTGCCACTACCGAGGCGCTTGACGAGGATGCCAGAAATACTCCGGCGTGCAGGTTCCAGGCACCCATACTGTCATCGCGTTTCCAGCCAAATGTTTCTGTGACCCTGCCCGGACACGGTCGGACAAATTCTGATGGACTCACGGCCACCAGAGAAGCAGTGCTCGATTCCCTGATAGTTTGAGTTAACATGGCGTCGAATTCGGCCGTCTGCCGCTGCATCAGACTAGACAGTTCTGACAATGGCTGCGCACCAGTCGTATGGAATGGTTTGGTGCCTGGCTTGGCGCCTGACTTGGTGCCTGCTTCGGCACTCGCCTGCGGCACAGTGCTGCCCCGCACCGCAGAGGCGGCCGGGCTTTGAATTCTTAGCGCTGTGGAGCGCCAAACCCCTACGGCAAAACCGAGCAGAAACAATAACAACAATAAAAGCCAGTTATTTCTAGTCTTGGTCCATAACAAGCACCGCTTGGCAAAATCGGTGAGCTTCTGCGGCAGCGCAGCAATCAGCTTCGGCTTAGCACACACTTTAAACACCCCCGGTAGTATTGTTGCCGGGGGATTTCCTGAATATGCAAAAACTGTTATTAAGGGATCTGATTAGCAATTTTGACCAGTGTTGTTCCGGGGTAATAGTGCTGCAAGATACGGCTGAAACTGTATCCTTTTTGCGCCCATCCGTCGCAGCCATATTGACACAACCCCACGCCATGCCCATACCCAATTGTCGTGATCACCAGGTTTTTTCCGGAAACATTATACCGAATCCTGGGGGAATTAAGGCCCAGCGCGGTCCGAAACTGCTCAGCCGTAATTTTTTTTCCTGCAAAGATTATTTGCTGCGCCCGGCCGGTATTGCTTTGCCCAACCATCTTCAGAATTCCGCTCCCCTGAGTGGACGCGGTGATTGCTTTGCCCTGAAAAGCCTTCACTTTTAATTTGGCAGCCGCTTCCTGAATTGTGAACCGGTAGGTCTGGCGGTACTTCGGAGAATGCCCGTCTGCCCCGCAAACTACGCTGCGCAGATAAGGATAATCCTTGCCCCATACTTCCACGGCCGCTTCGGTCACGCCTCCGCAAGTGGAATGGTAGATCGCCTCAATCGGTTTTCCCTCATAAGTAAGCAGCAACGAGGCTGTTTCAGTGACCGCCTGTCGGATACGTGCCAGATTGGTACCGTAGCGCATTCCCCATTTGGTGCGCAGCTCCTTTTCGCCTAACCAGGCCTGCCCCTCTCCGGGATCACAGCTCAAATCGGCGTTCGGATGATACTTACTGCCTTTGCCGCCAAAGCATTTCAGCCGCTTAACTGTAAAGGTCCGCGCCGCCACAGCCTGCGCTTTCAGAGCCTCCAAATGAAAATTGGCCGGCATTTCTGCCGCCACAACCCCAACCAAATAGTCTTCCAGTGTCAGGCGATACAAAGCGTGTGCTTGAGTATCATAGAGCTTGACGCTAATGGCGCTGCTCTCCTGTTGTTGCGGTGCCTGGCAACTCCTGACCAGGAAAGCAGGCAGCATGAGGGTGAGTATTACTATTAGTGAGAAAAGATAAGCGGCGGCTTTTTTCATATGATTCCCTCCGGCGTATACTGGGACAGGTCTTCAGAATCTTATGCGCCGGAAGCACTCTTTATGACTGCAAGCGTAGAACGCAGACAGAGGGCGCCCGGCCGGACGCCCCCTGCCCACCTTGTACCCCTAACCCCTCTTATCTAATCTAATGCGGTATGAGAACTGGTGCTCATGACCGCTGCGGGCCGAAAATCAGAACAATTCTGTCAGAAATGGACTGGCTAATGTCACGATAGTGCTGCCGCTATGTTGATTGTAACGTGCTGCAATCTGCAAATTCAGCTGCACCCCACCGAAATCCATCGTCTTACCTAACCTGGCGCAATTGGCCCCTGCCACTGTCCCAAAAGAATCTGACTGATAGGATACGATCTGGCCCCCCACTGACGCTACCGTACGATTACATAAGGCGCGTACTGTATCGGCGCTCATGTGCCCGGGAACCGATCCGCTGATCCCGATTGATACTTCCCCGGTTCTGCCGCCTTCGGTAAGCAGATTCAGGACTTTACGGCGCAGACTTGCTATTTCAGATGTCACATCTTCGCCAACCAGCAAAATGCCGACATGCGTAGATCCTCCCATCGTCCGGTTCGAGCTTTGCACCGTAATAATGGCCCTAATTCCGCCGGTCAGACTTCCTTCAACAGTATAGTAGCACAGGTCGTCTTCTTCACTGATCGTTGGACGCGTGAGGGCTTTCACTCCCATATTTTGGGCCAATTTGCGACCGATTCCTTCAACTTCAGAGAGCGAAAGGAACTGCGCGCCGATTTCCGCCCAGCCATCAATGACAAATTCGTCGGCAAGGACCGCTGCTGCTTCCCACGCCTTCAATATTGAGTCCGGCTCCAGACTCTGTCCTAAACTAATATCTACGAATTTTGTCGCCAGCACAAATATGATTAATGCAGATAATGCCAATTTGATCAGTAACTTTTTCATAAGTCCCACCCCCGCCAAAAATGAACCTGTCTCTCTTTGACGGCATTATCGGCTGGGGTAAAGCGACTTATACAAATCCATTGCCATTTTTAATTAAAATTTCTGTCGCAGACCAAACCTATAAAAAAAAGCTGTCCGCGCTAAACCGCTCGAACAGCTTTGGTCACAACTAATGATGTTTTAATAGCCCTTAAACGCCAGCATCGTGCGAGAGAAAAACCGGATCGCCAGATTGACCAACACATAGAGCGCAAAAAACACCAGTAACACCAAGAGCCAAACCATTTCGATGCCCATCGCCATCGTCCGCCAAAGCAACCCAATCGTAAAAGGGTAAATGAGGCCGTTAACTCTGACGGATTCCGGAACTATCATTTTTTCGATCCCGATTAGAATCTGCATTGGATAATAAAGCAACTGAATTGGAATACGCTTCGCCCAGCCGATCACGTTGTCACGCGAATTCAAAGACATTTGCCTCCCCCCTCTATCAATAACTTGTCCGACAATAATAAGGTATTCCTCTAAAACCATTATATGTTAGCAAAGGCAAAACATGCACAGAACGGAATAAGTTTCTGATACCTATTTGAACATATTTTAACGCAAAATGTTTCACTTTTAGCACTTTTTACAGAAATAAGCATTTTGCCATGGCTGCAGCGGGGGACAAGGGGGACACAAGGGGACGGTTCTTTTGTGCTACTTTTTGAGACCCGGCAGACCAGGGGGCGGTGCTTCTGTCCGCCTTATCCCAGACCTGTTGTTCTGGACGGACAGAAGCGTCGCCCCCTGGTCTGAGCACAAAAGAACCGTCCCCTTGTGTCAATTTATCCGCACTTAGAATAACCGCAGCTCTTGCAGATATGGCAGCCGCTTTCCATAATCATTGGCTCGCCGCATTCCGGACATTGTCCGAAATGTTGAGTGGCGGCGGTGGCGTTAACGCTGGCAGCCTGCTCATTCTGAGCAACGCGGACTGCCGCAGGCGCCTGAACAACTGATTGCAGCGCGCGAGCAATGGCATCCGGGCAAGAGGTTACATTGACGCCATCACGGCGAATACAAGCCGGGCACCGAATACCCCGAATCTGCTCAATAATGGCGTCCGTCGCCACCCCTGAACGCAGAGCAATCGAGATTAACCGGCTGGTGGCTTCTGACTGGGATGCGCAGCCACCGGCACGTCCGGTATTAGTAAACACCTCTGTGATACCCATATCATCCGAGTTGACGGTCACATAAAGATTACCACAACCAATTTTAAACTTCTGCGTGGTTCCAATCAGCACATCCGGACGCGAACGCGGGTGCGTTACATTATCGCCGGGTTTTCCGGTGTCAGTCCCGGCTTCTTGATTGCCGCTCTGGCCGATTCCGGCAGATAACACTTGTTCCGCCCGGCTGCCATCCCGGTAAACTGTAATCCCCTTGCATCCAGATTGATAGGACTGCATCAAAATGTCCTCGACCTGATCAACCGTGGTCTCATTAGGCAGATTGATGGTCTTGGAGACGGCGTTATCGGTATATTGCTGAAAAGCAGCCTGAACAGCAAGGTGGCGTTCCGGCGGTATTTCCAGCGATGTTTTGAATAGATCCGCCAGGGCATCTGGCACATCGTCGTTACTCCGCAAGCTTCCTGTCAGAGCAACCTGTTTCAGAATCTTCTCCTGATCCAGTCCTTCTTTCAACAGGCTTTCGCCCAGCAGCGGTACGATTTCAATCAGGGTTTCCCCTGACAGCACATGTCGTTCATACGCCAATGCAAAATATGGTTCAATACCGCTGGAGCATCCGGCGATACTGGAAATGGTTCCGGTAGGTGCCACCGTAGTAATAGTGGCGTTACGCATCGGCTTCTGCCCGGGCAGATCAAAAATGCTACCGGCAAAGTTGGGGAACGCACCCCGCAGCTCTGCTAAACGCTGCGATTCCTTGACGCCTTCACTGTGTATAAAGCGCATGACTTCAATAGCAGTTTGTTCCGCCTGATCAGAATCATATGGGATACCCAATCTGACCAACAGATCGGCAAATCCCATAACGCCTAACCCAATTTTGCGATTGGACTTGGTGACGCGCTCAATCTCCGGCAATGGGAATTTGCTGGCATCAATAACATTATCGAGAAAATGAACTGCCAGATGGATTGTCTCAGCCAAGGACTTATAATCCACAGCCGCCTGCGCCTGACCATCCTTTTGGGCAGACACAAAAACGCCCAGATTGATCGAACCCAGATTACAGGATTCATAGGGGAGCAATGGCTGTTCTCCGCATGGATTAGTACTCTCGATCATGCCAATTGCCGGTGTCGGATTATCCGCATTCATCTTGTCGATAAAGATCAGCCCCGGTTCGCCATTCGACCAGGCCATGCCAGCAATTTTACGGAAAACTTCGCGTGCATCCAAGGTCTTGGCTACTTTTCCGCTGCGCGGATTAATAAGTTCATAGGATTCTCCCGCCGCGACAGCCTCCATGAATGAATCGGTGATGGCCACCGACAAGTTAAAATTGGCGATTTCACCCTCGGTCTTCTTTAACTCCAGAAATTCTTGAATGTCCGGGTGATCCACCCGTAAAACGCCCATATTGGCTCCGCGACGGGTTCCACCCTGTTTCACGGCTTCCGTGGCGGAATTATAAACTTTGATAAATGAAAGCGGTCCACTGGCCAGACCGCCGGTGGATTTTACGATATCATCCTTCGGGCGCAGACGCGAAAACGAAAAGCCTGTCCCGCCACCAGACTGATGAATTAAGGCAGCCGCTTTGAGGGTATCAAAGATCCCCTCCATACTGTCGTCGACTGGCAACACAAAGCAAGCCGACAACTGACCTAATTCGCGCCCGGCCCCCATCAGTGTGGGCGAGTTCGGCATAAACTTCTTGTCCACAAAGAGATCATAAAACTGCCTGGTGAGTTCTTCAGTTGCATTGGCGTCGCATCCGTAAAGATCTTGATCCACGACGGCAATGGTCTGAGCGACTCTCAGGAACATGTCCTCGGGCCGCTCGATCACCTTATACCCCTCACGCTTGAGATAACGCTTTTCCAAGATGGTCCTGGCATTATCAGTTAACTCAATTGCACGGAATGCCTTGTTTTTTTGCGAACCCACCATTTTATACCCCCTGATCTCCGGTCGGTAAGCCGATCGTGCCTAAATGATTCCACTCCTGATTATTTTCTATGGGTTAACAGCTTTTCCTCTTCACGTTTTTACACATACCCTATGTCTGGGTCCGGAGGTGGGTAATATCGCCCGCCATGACTTCACGCGCCCGCCCGCCGGCACCGATTGCATCCGGAATAAAAATGACCGCCCCGCTATCGGCAACACCGCTAACAACGCCATATTCAGCAATACTGTTTGGAAAATCAATGCGCACTCTCTTTCCGATGGTTGCGCATAAACTACGGTACTCATCCATTAGCGCGGCGCTGCCGGTGTCAATCAAAGTCTCCACTCTGGTCTCGATCTGGCTCAGGATCGCCGCCAGCAGAAATGGACGATCAAATGGGCGTCGTGCCTCCAAAGCCAGACTTGTAGCTGTTTCCTGAAGCGCCGCCGGAAATTCGTCGCGCCGCTGACTCACATTCAGGCCAACCCCAACAATCACCGATTGCCCGTCCGATCCGGCTTCCAGCAAAATCCCGCATACTTTGCGGCCACAAATCATGACATCATTCGGCCATTTCAGCACTGCAGGCAATCCAGCCACTTCGCGAATTACACGGCAGACCGCTACGGCTGTCAAGAAGGACAGCAACGCGGCTCCCGCTGGCGCGAACGGACTAAGAATTACTGAAAACCATAAGCCGACACGCGGCAGTGATACCCAGTGCCGCAGCAACCTTCCGCGACCGGCAGTCTGCTTTTCAGCTACTATAACAGTCCCCCGGGGGACCTGCTGCGCGATGCATAACTTGGCCATCAGGTTGGTGGAATCAGCTTCGGCGTAGTAAAGCAAGTTATGACCCAGCCATTTAGTTGGCAACTGCGCACCTATCTCAGCAGCACTGAGCAGCCTGCGCCCATCACGCGCCTGCCACTGGGCCAGGGCGGTATCAAAATAAACCGGCCATCCTTCAGCAGCCATTTCTGCCAGCAGCGCCGCTTGCTCCCCCGGGGCCGCCGGGGCCGCCGGGGCCGCCACCGGCCGGCCTGCCAAGGGATTGGCCAGCGCTTCGTAAATGGCCATTTTTGTCTTTTGCCGCTCACCAATGCTGATCTCCATGGCTCCCAGTCCCCCAAAAATCTAGCAATAACGCCCACAGAAAATCCGGGGCGTTCTACAGGTGCTTATGCGCTTATAGCTTATAATAGAAGCCTCTTTGATGGCTGTCTCTTGGCGGCCAACATGGCCCAAATCGTGGCTATCTCCTTGGATGTTCCCGGTAAATCTCCACTTCAACGGAATCCAGCAAACCTCCGATCGGGGCCAAAGGCTTTCTGACCAGCACGCGTGCACCTTCTACATCAAAATGATCCAGAATACGGTTGATAATGGTCTGCGCGATCGATTCCAGCAGACAGAAATTGTTTTCCTCAATTACTTCCCGCACCAAAGCATAGACCTCAGCATAATTGGTCGAAAATTCAGGCTCGTCACTGCGGGCCGCTTTCTCAAGATTCATCCGCAGTTCGAGATCGACTTCCAACCTTTGTCCCAATTCCTTTTCCGCCCCAAACGGCCCGTGGTACCCGTAGAACGCCAGGTTGCGCAAACGCACGCAGTCTGATGTCAAAATGCCTTCCCCCTCCCCGAATGCTACTGCTATGTTATACGTAGATCCGGGCAAAGGTGCAGGTCTACCACAGGCAATGACCGAACTTTCTCGCCATCGCCGGCGAGCGCTGGCAATAACCGTTCTCTATTGGGGATCAGCAGGCGCTGAATTAATTAACAGTGCGCCGTTCAGGATCGCCTTGAAGTCTTCGCTGCCAAGAACCTCTTTCTCCTTAAGCTGCTCCACAACCTGGTCAAGCTTATTACGATGCTCGCTCAAAATCGATATCGCCCTGTCATAGCATGCATCCATTGTCTTACGCATTTCGCGATCGATCATGGCCGCCACTTCTTCGCTGTAATTTCTGGCCCGCGAAATATCCCTGCCCAGAAAGATCTGTTCATCATGCTGCTGACCAAAAGTCATATGACCGAGTTCATCGCTCATGCCATATTCGGTGATCATCTTTCGTACTAATTTGGTGGCGCGATCCAGATCGTTTTCAGCACCAGTACTGATCTCTTTCAGGGCTAATTCCTCAGCAGCCCTGCCGCCAAGCAGTGCCGCCACTTCATCCTGAATATCGCTACGCGTCATAAAGTGTTTCTCTTCTTCGGGGAGCGCAATCGTATAACCGGCTGCCATCCCGCGCGGCAGAATGGAAACCTTGTGTACCGGGGTCTTTCCGAGATAATGATGCACCAGCGCATGCCCGGCTTCATGGTACGCGGTGATATTGCGTTCTTGCGGCAGGATGATTTTGCTCTTGCGTTGCGGACCGGCAATGACGCGCTCCACCGCTTCCTGCGTTTCATCCATGGTGATCTTCTTTTTATTCCTTCTGGCTGCCAGCAAAGCAGCTTCATTTAATACATTAGCCAGATCAGCGCCAGTGAATCCAGGGGTGCCGCGGGCGATGACCCTTAAGTCGACGTCGTCACTCAGGATCTTACCTTTGGCATGAACCTTGAGAATCGCTTCGCGTCCTTCCAGATCAGGGACATTCACAACAACCTGACGGTCAAAGCGTCCAGGCCGTAGCAAAGCCGGATCCAAAACGTCGGGACGGTTAGTAGCCGCCAAAATCACAATACCGCTATTCAATTCGAACCCATCCATCTCAACAAGGAGCTGGTTGAGGGTCTGCTCACGCTCATCATGCCCGCCGCCTAATCCGGCACCGCGCTGACGGCCAACCGCATCTATTTCATCAATAAAGATGATGCAGGGGGCATTTTTCTTAGCCTGTTCGAACATGTCGCGGACACGGGCAGCCCCGATACCGACGAACATCTCTACAAAGTCGGAACCGCTGATGCTAAAGAACGGTACGCCCGCTTCGCCGGCGGCGGCCCTGGCCAGCAAGGTCTTACCTGTACCAGGTGCGCCTACCAGCAGAACGCCTTTAGGAATCTTCGCGCCAAGCTCCGTAAAGCGTTTCGGCTGCTTCAGAAATTCAACAACTTCCTGTAACTCTTCTTTGGCCTCATCCTCGCCAGCCACATCCTCAAAGGTAACCTTGGTCTTATCCTCAGAATGAAGCCTGGCCCGGCTTTTGCCAAAAGACATCGCCCGGTTGTTGTTGCTCTGCATTTGATTAAAGAACACATACCACAAAACGCCGATCACAATCAGCGGTAACAGAATCGGCAACAATGACAAGAAGAACGAATTGCTCTCGGGCTTGATTTTCACTGTCACGCCCGCCTTGGACAATTCATCGGCCAAAGCGTTGATATCGTCGCGCGGGCCGTTGACCATGAAACGGTCGCCTTCCTTGCGCGTACCCACTATTCGGCCGGTAGCCTGTTCAATCTCCACTTCAGTAATCTGCCCGTTGGCAACCTGCGTCCTGAACTCGCTGTATGCCAGTTCAATCTGCCTCTGCGCATTCCCTGACAAAGTATTCACCAGAAAAATCGCGACAACTGCCAGTAAAAAATACATCATGATGTCACGGAGATATTTCATCAAACAAAAAACCCTCCTCTCGAGGTTTGAGCAAATTGACCAATCTATTATATCACATACCGGCTGTTTGCGAATAGCGACTTTAATTCTCGGCGATCGAATGCCACTTTGTTGCTCCGCGATCAGCTGCTTATTGCTCCGCGATATTGATCACCAGCGCCCGATGCGATGTCTCTTGAAGACTTGCTGCTGCGCTCGGCCGATAGCCGACGATCCATAGAATGCCGCTCTCATCTGCCACTACTGGAATAGAACTGCGTTCACAAGCGCCAACCCCTTCTTTTGCCAAAAACTCCGCTACTCTCACCGGACTACGCCGGCCGAATGGAGTAAATGTCTCCTGCTCCTGCCAGTCACGCAAGACAATTTCCCGGCCGATCCGGTCCAAATCAAAACAAGCCGCAGTGCGCGGGATCGATTTCAATTCAGTCAAATCGCCCCGCCATGGCCTAACAGTACAATTGATCACCAGCTGGTAATCGGAGGCCTGCACCGTCCCGTTATAGGGCAATGGTATCAATGGTCGCGGCCCATGCGGTGCCTGTAGCCCAGGCGGTACTTGCGACCCCTGCACCGCCTGCGCTGACTGTGACCCCTGCACCGCCTGCACCCGGTTTTGGAGAAAACGCTCTCCGGATAAGGCTAGTTTACCGCCGATAATATGCGCGGTCAGCCCGCCGCCCATTTCCAAAGTCACCCCTCCGCCGCCTTTGCCTAAAGACTGGCGCAGCGTCTGGCGCAGCGCTTCAATTCTTTCAAATGAAGGCACGCTTTCGTCCATTACTAAGCGCGCAGCGATACGCAGCATTTCGCGCTGCAATGCCTCCGGGGACTGCAGAAAAGACTCATTGGATATAACGACTAGACCCTCTGAAAGTTCCGCAATGCTCCGCAAGATCTTTGTCGCTTCATCATTGATATATTCTTCTGCGGACTGCGCAATCGCTGCCAGTCGCAATAATGCTTCTCTAACATTGGGATTGTATTCCTTTTCAAGCAGCGGCAGCAACTCCAGGCGAATGCGGTTGCGGCGAAAAGCGACAGAGGAATTGCTGGCGTCCTCCACCCAGTGCAGCTTTTCCTGGCTGGCGTACCCCTCAATTTCCTGACGGGTAACGCTGAGCAGTGGACGACAGACTCCGTCTTTTCTCAGGTATTCCATCCCGCCAATACCCTGCAGTCCGGTACCACGCAATAGATGCAGCAATACCGTTTCTGCCTGATCATCTGCATGATGCGCCACCGCTATCCGGCCAGCGTTGGTATAGGCAGCCACTTCCGCCAGAAACCCGTACCTTTCCCGGCGAGCTGCCTCCTCCACACCCATTGCATTGCGTTCCGCAGCATTGCCTAGTTCTACGCGCCGGTGGTGAAACGGGAGGTGGTATTGCGCTGCCAAATCCCTGACAAAATCCGCTTCTTGAGCTGATTCCGAACGCAAACCGTGGTCCAGATGCGCCACCTGGATCTCAAGATGATACTCCTGTAACTGCAAAAGGGCGTGCAATAGCACAACCGAGTCAACTCCGCCTGAAATTCCTGCGACGACCCGATCTCCAATCTCAAACAAGCTATGTTCTGCCACTGCCTGACGCACTTTGGCTAACACTGTCGATCCCCCCCGACTGACTGACAATTCGCCAATAATGCTATATTTCCCTTGCAGCGCCAAAAAACACAGGGGGACGGTTCTGCTGTGCTGTTTGATCTCCCATAAAAACAGCACAGCAGAACCGTCCCCTCGTGTCTCCGCGTCTCTCTCAGTCCTCTGCGCGCACGATTTGCGCCACCAAGACGGTCAGGTCATCCACGGATTTGCCGCCCGCATTTTGGATGGCATGTTCCAGCAGATAATCCGCCAATGATTGGACCCCTAACACATCCATATTCGCCAGAATGGATGCCACCCAATCAAAAGCGTGATCGCCGGTATCCGGCAATTCCAAACTGTCAATAATTCCATCGGTAATCATCACCAGCAGATCACCTTCCTGAAGCGCTCTGGTCGTGGCATCAATTTCAATATGTTCTAAAATGCCGGCTGGCAGTGAATTTGAACGCAGCGCAGTCACTTCCCGACCACGCTTGATGTAGGACGGGGCCGCTCCAATCTTGAGGAAATCAGCTTCACAGCTAAACAGATCAATGGCGACCATGTCGACTGTTGAAAATGTCTCTTCCGGCGGATGCCGTAGCAGCAGAACGCTGTTCACCATTTGAAGCGCAAAATCACGATCGATGCCGGAAGACAAAAGCTGCTCCAGAATCGACACGGTCGTCTGGCTTTCCAGGGCTGCCCGTGGTCCGGTGCCAACGCCGTCACTAAGCAGTAAAATGTGCCGTCCATCTTTCAGCACAAAGGATCGGAAGGTATCACCGCAAAACAGGCTGCCCTCCTTGGGCGTCTGTCTGGCCGCCCAGGTCACTGTATACGCCCGGCGAAGGCAATAGGTACTTGTACAATGCAAACGGCCTTGCGGCGGGCAATCCCTATTCCAAACTGATACTCCCTGCCCAATCAGGTTCGCTAAGAATGGTGCTACCACCCGCTGGCATTCCCCATACCCGCCGCATCCTCTTTTCTCAATCGCGATCTCCATCTGCCTGGAGGGGTTTCCTGTAACGGAAACTTCGACAGGGTGCAATTTAACCCGACTTAACGCTTCATAAATCATCAGCTGCAAATCTTCATTATTTTGCACTTCGACCTTCAACTGTCCCGCCAGCCCAGCCATAATTCCGGATACGCCTTTCAACTGGTAAGATACCAGCTCTTTGCTGTCATTAAGTCGGTTACGCCAATACCTGTCAATCTGCCCGACTTCGCTTAAGTAGTTGATCGAAGTCACCAACTGATAGCTTTGAATACAGGATTGGGCCAGCTTGCCAGGCAGATCCGCAGTGGTGACTCCGCCTTTCATTTCTGCCAGGGTAATCAAATCCAGAAACTCCCGATAGGTCTGATAGAACAATTCCGTCCAACAGTGCTTGTAAGACTGACAGTTGGCGCAACAACTCGCGATCGCCTTCTCAAGCCACTGATAAACATCCTGGCCGGCATTCTCATCCTGGGCAGGCGAAACTTCTTCAAAAGTGTGCGCCAGTTTCTCGAAAATCCCGGCTAATTCCCTCAGTCGATCAGAAGCCAAGTCTCTGATTTTCCCGGGTGAGCATTCCTGTCTGTCATTGCCTCGACCGCTTCCTGATAAGAGATGCCGTATGTAGCTGAACCATTGCGCCGGCACCAGCAGGAACAGGACCGTCGCCGGAAACATTACTACCAGTGCCACGCGCCATAAAGCAGCCTCGTTAATCAATGGATATGACAGGATTATCCCCAGACAAAAGCCGAGCGCTGACCATTCTTTGTTTTTTCTGCCCGCGACTCCCGCCAATAATCCGGCCGTCACAAAAATCTCAGCAGATAGCGTCGGGTTCCATGAGCCGACATGGGACATCAAGGCCGCGACGGCAGCAATAGCAACGGCAGCGCCCGCACCTCCAATAACGGTCGCTGTCAGAATCAGGAAGGATACCAACAAATAGATCAACGGGTACCCGGCAATCAGGATCCCGCTACCTCCGCCGAGGGCCATCACAGCAGTAAAAACGGCATAACCTGCGTAATCCGGCCGTTCATTCCGCTCCTGTCCCAGCCGGTTTTCCAGCCCAAGACGCATAGACGGCGCGAAGATTTGCAGCGCGCTGGCGAAAATGACCGCCAGACACGGTAGCAGGATGCTTCCCAGCCCAATCATGATCAGTTCCAGGATCGTCCGCTCGCCGCCGCTACTGCCGCCGGCACCAATGCCACCGCTGCTATAGCTGCCAGAGAGGATTTGATAGCCCACCATCACAACGGCGTTAATCAGTCCCAGCCGCACTGCCGCCCAGAGCCGCGTCTTTTCGCGCCGCCGCGGCCTACCCACCAATGAGATCATGATCGCCAAGGCGAGCTGCGGCCAGAAACCCTCCTGCGGCAACACCGTATACATGCCAAACAACGTAAAAAGACCAGCCACAGCCCCTGCTCGGGGATTGCATCTTCCCCAGAGCAGCGCGGCATAATAGGCTGGTCCGATCATAATCTGTCCATGTGCCAGGCTTGTCCGACCAATTAACAGCCCCAACAGGTACTGAAGCCAAATTCCGGATGTAAACAGTTCCCCCATCTGGCTGCCGAGGGATGCTTTCCGGGCTGGTGCCAATTTGGTCAGTTGCATTTTCTCCGGCACATTATCTGTGCATGCCACCGGTATCGGTTCGGACATAGTCCACACTCCCGAATCCCAGATTTGGCGCTACAGCTCTTCAAAAAGATCATAGCATGTTTAGCCCGGATCGCTTGTCGTTTTTACGCGGTTCCGTTTCCCGTAATTCCGGCACCAACCGTTACAGGACACCAAAGTAACAAAAAGGGGCGTTTGTTGCAGTTTCTTAAGGTATTTCTCGTGCTATTTCCTGATAAACTCCGGAATTGTCGTCCATAACATCACAACCCCAATGCCCAGGAAGAAGAGAGCTGATATCAGATGCATGTAGCGCTCCGGTATGTAACGCGTTACAAACTCGCCCAGGAAGGCTCCCATAAAAGTGACTACCACCAGCGCCAGCGACGCTCCTAAAAAAATCGGGATCGGCGCTTTGTGCCTGGCAACAAGTGTGAAGACACTCAGTTGGGTTTTGTCTCCTAATTCAGCCAAAAACAGCATCCCGAAAGACAGAAAAAACAATTTCCAGTTCACGATCAACCCTCCAAATTATGTTCTGCATCATGTTCTGCGTGCGTGCATAATGTCCTTAGTATATAATATCAATTATACAGTAGTATGAAACAATTGTATGCCTATTCCGTTTGATTAATCAGGATCAGCCAATTACTATCTGGCACATTTTCGAGAGGAGTGTTTTCGTTGAAGAAAGGTTGTTTATTTGCTGCTGTTGGTGTCGGAATTATTGTTCTCTTAGCGATCATTTTGGTATCACAATACATCGGAATCAGGAATCATATTGTCACTGCCGACGAAGGCATTAATGGCGCGTGGGCCCAGGTTGACAACGTTTTGCAGCGCCGCGCTGATTTGATTCCCAATCTGGTAGCCACTGTCAAAGGCTACGCTGCTCATGAGAGCGAAGTTTTCACAGCCATTGCGGATGCACGCAGCAAAATGGCAGGTGCCGGCACAATTGACGAAAAAGCAGAAGCCGCTACTGAATTTGAAGGTGCCTTATCCAGATTGCTGGTCGTAATCGAGAATTATCCGCAGCTGAAAGCGGATGCCAGTTTTATCAGGCTTCAGGACGAACTCGCCGGCACTGAGAATCGCTTGACCGTTGAGCGCATGCGCTATAACGACTTGGTCCGCGATTACAATGCCTATATCCGTCGTTTTCCGCAATCGATTATTGCCGGTATGATGAATGCCATAGCACGCACTTATTTTGAAATCGCAGAGTCTGCCAGGCAGGCTCCGGTGGTAGATTTCAATACCCCTTAACAATGAAGGGTTCAACAACTGGGGGTGAATGCACTGTACAATTCACGTTTTAAAGTTGCCGCTTTCGTCTTGCTTTTCGCCGGGCTGCTCCTATTCGGTGCCGCCCCTGCTGGCGCAGAAACTCCCATTCCTGAATTAACCGGGCGGATCGTAGACGGCGGTGGGATGCTCAGTTATGGAGCAAAAGAATCTCTGACCAATCTCTTGGAGGCTTATGAACAGGCTACGACTAATCAGATTGTAGTCGCCACCATTCCGAGCCTCGAAAATGAAGAAATTGAGCAATTTTCCATTCGTCTGGCCGACGCTTGGCAAATAGGGCAAGCCGGCAAAGATAACGGGGCCATTCTGCTGATAGCGCGCGATGACCGCAGGATGCGCATTGAAATTGGCTATGGTCTTGAAGGCGTCATCAATGATGCCCGTGCCGGAGACATCCTTCGCGACGTACTGATTCCGGCATTCCAGCGCGGAGACTACGATACCGGCGTCACAGAATCTGTTTCAGCCATGATTCGCCACATCTCGCCGGATTTCGAGTACGAAGGACTGGCAGATGTAAATATGGACGGCGACAATGAAGTCGGATCTGTCTTTGGAGGACTCTTCTCCCTATTCGCAGTTATTATGATCGTACTTGGGGCACTTGGCGGAAGGAGTAAACGCCACTACAAGCGCGGCCTGACCTCCTCAATTGGCCAGGCAATCCTGTGGAGCCTTTTGTCAAGCAGTTCCAGCAGTAACCGCAATCGTCACCGCGGAGGCGGAGGCTTCGGCGGATTTGGCGGCGGTGGAGGCTTTGGCGGAGGTGGGGGCGGTTTCAGCGGTGGCGGCGGAGGATTTGGCGGTGGCGGCGCCAGTGGGAGATGGTAAACGATGAGTGCTGATAAAGTGAAAAGCAAATTCCTCAGCAATAGCGAACTGGAACAAGTGATGAATGCTATTGCCGAAGCGGAAAGGGCCACCTCAGGTGAAATCCGGGTGCATCTCGAGTCACACTGTGACAAGGATCCCTTCGGGCGGGCAACCGAGGTTTTTAGTAAGCTGCGCATGGAACGCACTGCCCTGCGCAATGGCGTCCTCATTTACGTAGCCGCCCACGACCACCAATTTGCCATCATTGGCGATCAGGGCATTAACGATGCCGTCTCAAATGGATTTTGGGAAGCAACACGTGACGCGATGATCATGCACTTTAAGAACGGTCGGTTCTGCGAGGGCCTCTGTGCCGGATTGCAGGCCGCCGGCCAAGCACTCAGCAAGTATTTCCCGTATCAGGGCACCAAAGATGTTAATGAGCTGAGTGATGAGATTTCTGAGGGGCATTAATCGGGATTTTTAATCCCCCAGGGCACAACTTCAATCTGAAAATTAATCAAAAATGCACCCGCATCAACGGTTGTTGATCGGGTGCATTTTGGTGCATACGAGCACATTTCAAATAAATATCAATTCATACCCCTTATCAACCACCCTCAACCAGCCGATGTATTTATTACAGTATCCCTATCAATAAATAGTCTGAATGCAAAAATAGTTTGGATTGCAGAGGAGGTCGCTTACATGAAAAAGTTGCGCATAATTACCCTTGTTGCCATTTTAGCCTTGGCCCTGCTCATGACGGGCTGTTTTAGTAGTCCAGGGGAAGACCTTATTGGCACTTGGGTCTCCGAGCCATTTGATGCAGATGGGCTTGGTGCAGTAGCCATGACCATTGAGATTAAGGCCAATCCCTTCCATCTGCCGATGCTAGTCGCGCACGCCTATGCGTACAACGCCACGGTAACATACGGGGGGTTGCAATGGATCATTCCGATACCAAACGATGAGCAGCGCAAAGAACTCCTAAGTCTGCTGACCGATGCTCTAAATGAGAATGAACTTGATGAAGAGGATCTGCCTGACTTTCCCGCCTTTGGCTGGGCTTGTGTCTCTTTGTTTGGTCAAATCACAAAAGAGATGGCGGGCGTCTACTATCCTGCCACGACGGTCGGCGAAGAACCGACCTTACCGATGCCCGCGCTGTTTATGCAGGGCAACTTCACTGCCGGTACCGGCTTCATAATGGAAGTCATGATCGGTACTAATATCGCGATTCCTGACATTCGTTTCACACCTGCTTCCGGCAATTAAGACGGCAACAACCGCCTTTTCCAGCAGCTCATTTGAAGACCGGCCTGGATAAATCCAGGCCGGTCTTCGTCGTATGCCTCAACGCTCCAGTAAATTTTCCATTTCCTCAAGTGTAGTGCGGAAGACATCCAACGCCATGCGCACCGGCTCCGGAGAAGTCATATCGACGCCCGCTTCCCTGAGGACATCGATGGGATATTTGGATTCGCCGCTGGACAGGAAGTTGATATAGCGTTTCACTGCCGGAGCGCCTTCCTTGAGAATTTGCTGCGAGAGCGCCACCGCAGCGGAGAATCCAGTAGCATACTGGTAAACGTAGAACGGTGTGTAAAAGTGCGGAATGCGAGCCCACTCCAGATCGATATGGGCATCAACCGTCATGTCCGGGCCATAATAAGCTACATTCAGATCATGATAGACTGCGCACAGAGCGTCGGCACCCAAGGCTTCGCCAGCTTCCACTTTATAATGGACAATCTTCTCAAACTCCGCAAACATCGTCTGACGGAAGACCGTGCCCCGGAACTGTTCGAGATAATGGTTGAGCAAGAACAGTCGCATCGCCTTATCCGTGGTCTTCTTGAGCAGATGGTCGAGCAGCAGGCATTCATTCAGTGTGGACGCCACTTCGGCCAAGAAAATACTATAGCCGGAATACACATGCGGCTGGTGCTTAAAGCTGTGCCAGGTATGCAGAGAGTGACCCATCTCATGGGCCAGGGTAAACATGTTATCAAGGGACTCGTTATAATTCAGAAGCACAAACGGCGGACCAGGATAGGCACCCCAGGAATAGGCTCCGGAGGTCTTGCCCTGATTTTCCAGCACGTCGATCCAACCGCCCTCCATGCCCTCTCTCAGAACCTTGACATAATCCTGGCCGAGCGGTGCCAGTCCGGCCGCAACCGTCTCTTTGGCTTCCCGGAAAGGTACTTTAATGTCAACGCCCTTGATGATCGGAGTATAGATATCGTACATATGCAGGTCATCATATCCCAGCGCCTCTTTGCGCAAACGCACATAGCGGTGCATCAGCGGATTATGATCATGAACGGCTTCAATTAAGCGATCGTACACTGCCTCCGGGATATTGTTTTCATCCAGGAAGTACGCCCGGGAGGTGGCATAGTGGCGCGCTCTTGAAGTGAAAACATCCTTTTTGACACTGCTCATCAAGCAGGTTGCCAGCGTGTTACGCTGCCTATTGTACGTTCCATAGAGTGTCTCGAAAGCATCGCGGCGCACCCGGCGATCACGGCTTTCCACAAACTGAATATAGCGGCCTTTGGTTAATTCCACTTCGTTACCGTCCTCGTCCTTAATCGAGGGAAATTTCAGATCCGCATTATTGATCATGGTAAAGATATTCTGGGGGGCCCCGGTCACTTCTCCACTCATCGCCATGATGCGTTCTTCGTTGGCTGAGAGGGTATGGGCTTTACGTCGCACCAATTCCATGATGAAGTGCCGGTAGAGTTCCAGTTTGGGTTCTTCGGTAAAGAAGCGCGCCAGCGTTTCTTCCGGTATGTTAAGTAATTCGGGAGTCAGATAAGAACCCGCACTTGAGATCTCGACGATCAGCGCCTGAGCGCGATCGGTCAGGATCTGATAATGGGAATTGGCATTATCCTCGTCTTTGCGCATTTTAGCATAGGTGAATACCCGCGCCAGTTTCTCTCTGATGGAGTCCTGCAAAACCATTGCCTGATAAAAAGTATCGGCAGATTCCGCCAACCGGCCCTGAAACTTGGCCATGCGCGCCCCCATTTCTTTCACGGCGCTAAATTCCGCTTCCCAGGCGTTGTCACTCGCGTAAAGCTGTTCGAGTTGCCACTTCATTGCGGCCGGTATCTCCGCCCTGCTCGGTAGGACGTTTCCTTTTATAGATGTCAATGCGCTTCCTCCTCCTACGACTTTTGATTATTGCACGCGTATTGTGATTATTGCACACGTGTCAGCGTTCCAGCAGGTTTTCCATTTCCTCAAGTGTAGTGCGGAAGACCTCCAAAGCCATGCGTACCGGTTCCGGAGAGGTCATGTCCACGCCTGCATCTTTGAGGGTATCGATGGGGTATTTGGATTCGCCGCTGGACAAGAAGTTGATATAGCGCTTCACTGCCGGTGCGCCTTCTTTCAGGATCTGCTGCGAAAGCGCTACCGCCGCGGAGAATCCAGTCGCGTACTGGTAGACGTAAAATGGCATATAAAAATGCGGGATGCGGCCCCATTCCAGATCGATCAGTGCATCGACCGTCATCTCCGGACCGTAATAAGCCACATTCAGATCATGATAGATTGCGCTCAGGGCATCGGCGCCCAAGGCTTCCCCGCCTTCCACTTTGGCATGGATAATTTGCTCAAATTCTGCAAACATTGTCTGACGGAAGACCGTGCCGCGGAACTGCTCGAGATAATGGTTGAGCAAGTACAGCCGCGTCGTCTTATCAGTGGCCTTCTTGATCAAATGGTCGAGCAGCAAACATTCATTCAGGGTGGATGCTACTTCGGCCAGGAAAATGCGATGCCCGGAATAGATATGCGGCTGATGCTTAAAGCTGTACCAACCGTGCATAGCATGGCCCATTTCATGGGCCAGCGTAAACATATCATCCAAAGAATCATTATAGTTCAGTAAGACAAACGGGGGTCCGGGATAGACGGACGCACAATAGGCTCCAGTAGTCTTGCCCAGGTTTTCGGGGACGTCGATCCAACCACCGTCCATGCCATCCGCCAGAGCCTTAACATAATCCGGGCCGAGCGGCGTCATGCCGGCCGCCACCGTCTTTTTGGCTTCCTCGAAAGATACCTTAATGTCAACGCCCTTCACGATCGGGGTGTAGATATCATACATGTGCAGATCGCCGAATCCCAGCGCCTCTTTGCGTAGTCGCATATAGCGGTGCACCAGCGGGTTATGTTCATGAACAACTTCAATCAGCTGATCGTATACTGCTTCCGGAATATTATTGTCATCCAGATAAAACGCTCGCGAAGTGGGATAATGGCGCGCTCTGGAGAGGAAAATGTCCTTTTTGACACTGCTCATTAAGCAGGTTGCCAGCGTGTTGCGCTGCTTGTTGTATGTGCCATAGAGTGTTTCGAAGGCATCGCGGCGTACCCGGCGATCCCGGTTTTCCATGAACTGAATATAGCGGCCTTCGGATAATTCGACTTCGTTGCCATCCGCATCCTTAATAGAGGGAAATTTCAGGTCGGCATTCGTGATCATGGAGTAGATGTCATCAGGTGCACTGGTCACTTCTCCGCTCATGGCGATGAGGCGTTCTTCGCTGACTGAAAGGGTATGGGCTTTGCGCCTGACTAATTCCATGATGAAGTGGCGGTAAAGCTCCAGCCTTGGCTCTTCGGCAAAGAACCGGGCCAGTGTTTCTTCCGGTATGCCCAGCAATTCGGGAGTCAGATAAGAGGCTGCGCTCGATACCTCGACAAACAAGGCCTGCGCCCGATCCGTTAGAATCTGGTAATGCGCATTGGTATTATCCTCGTCTTTGCGCATTGATGCATAAGCATATACCCGATAGATTTTCTCGCGGAGTGAGTCCTGCAAAACGGTAATCTGATAAAAGGTCTGGGCTGATTCCGCCAGCCGGCCCTGGAACCCGGCAATTTGCGCGCCTATTTCTTTGACGCCGGCAAATTCCCTTTCCCAGAGGTCATCATTTGCGTAAATCTTTTCGATTTGCCATTTCAGGGCGGCTGGTACTTCCGCTCTGCTCGGCAACTTGTTACCCTTTTCCAATGGCAATCCGTCTCCTCCTCCTATGCTTATGAGTAAATGAATACTCTGCGTTCAATATCCTTGTTTCATACCCTTGATAATGCTCCACTTTATATTTCAGGATTGTATCAGGGCTTCCTCCCGTCATGATGAAAAATAAAGCGCACGTCCAAATCGATGTGACTGCCGGGGGCCAGCCAGAGTGGCGCGCCGCTGTCAATGGCGCCAGCCGCGTCAGTCGCGGTTTTACCAAGTAAATCGCCCACGGCCACGCACGGTTCCAGGCAGACAAACGGTTTGTTGCCCAACGTCCAGAAAACGAGTCGGCGGAATGCGCGGCTATAACCGATTGAAATCGCGGTCCCATCATTTCTGTGCAGGGCGGCGAATTGGCCGGACCAACCGGAGGATAGGCCGGAATAGATAAAATTCTGCTCGGCCGCCTGCCAGTTCGGTGCTTCACTAACTGAGCGCTGCTCGCCGGTCAGCAGATCATGACAATGTTCCGCCGGAACGCGCAGCTGCCAATGTTCCTTGCCGGCAGCGGCAAAATAGGGATGCAAACCAGGATAGAGGGGCATTGGGGTCTGCGTGCAGTTATGATAGGATTGCAAAATGGAGAACTCGTTTCCGACCAGTCTGTACTCGAACTCCAGCCGGAAATCAAATGGGAAAGACTCCTTGGTTTGCGAATCGGACTCCAGAGACAACCGTAGGACCGCACCATCTTCCGTGCTGCTGCTTTTCACACACCAGGGCAGGCGGCGGGCTAGACCATGCTGTGGCAGATGATAAGTCTTCCCGTCATGCAGGTATGTATCATCCTTTAACCGTCCGCAAATCGGAAACAGGATCGGTATCCCACCGCGTACATTTTTTTGTGGATCACCGTACGTCTCACGATCCAAATACAGCAGCGATTGCCCTTGTACCTCCCAGACCGATACCAGACCGCCTCTGGCAGGCACCACTCGCAAGCGCGCCTCTTCATGATCATCAATCAGGTCATACGCAGGCCAAATATCCGTAGTCTCCTGCACGAGATACATACACATACCCCCTCGAAAATGGCACAGGGGGACGGTTCTCCTGTGTCACTAATAGGTGATACACTGGATGACACAGGAGAACCGTCCCCCTGTGCCCCCGTTAAATAGAGACGCGGGGATGGTCCATCTGAGATGAACCGCCCCCGCGTCTTTGAGCTTTTCTCTATTCTAGAACTGATATCCGAAGGTTGCATAGTGCGAGGCATTCAGATCGTCAACATTCGTGAACTGATCCATTTTATAGGCGTAATCCAGTGTAAAGCCTTTGTAATTGAACCCGGCACCCAGTGTCAGGTACGATTTATCGACCCCTGCCCTGGCTGTCATAAAGTCGGTTATTTTGAACTCTGAGCCAAAGCGCCAGTCGACATGGATTTTATCAGTGAAGCGCAGTTCCGCTTCGGCGGATACTGTCAGTCTCTCATCAGGTGTCAGGTAAGCAACTCCCAACGCTGGACGGAAGAGCTGATGCTGAGTAGAGCCATCTGGCAGGTAAACCTGCGAATATAAATCATGCGCCACCACTCCAATGGTTATATCGCCATGATGGGTTTTCTTTTCCGTGACGGCACCTGCTGCATCAGTTTCTGCCTCGGTTGAGGTAATCGGAACCAGGAATTGAGCGCCCAAATCAAATCCGAAGCCTTTGGATTGCTGACTGCCGACACTTTGCAGAAAACCTTTGGCGGACAAGCCCAGGCGCACATGATCGCCCAGTCTGCGTCCATAGGCCAGTGTCAGGCCATAAGACGAATCAGCTACTGTACCAGCCAGTTCCGGATAAGTCGCGATCATGCCGGCAGCACTGCTGGACGGCCACATACCGATCGCATTCATACCAATGGTGTTGCCATTACCCCATGGCAGGGCAGCCGTAATCAGGCCGTGATGCAATCCCAAGCCATACAGATTGCCATAGTTCAGCGAAAATCCGAATGAGTCCAAGGCTGCTAATCCAGCCGGATTCCAATAGGAAGCTGAAGCATCGTCGGCAACGGCGGTATAGGCTCTCCCCATACCAATAGCCTGTGCTTCCGCAGGAATTGCCAGAAAATTGTAGGGTTCGGCGGCAGTTGCGGCCGGTGCAATGGCAGCCATGAAGAATAGTGCTACGAAGACTGCTTTAATGATGCGCATTTTTGGACCTCCCCTGACGAAATGTGTTTCTTTGGATTTGTCCTGTTCTTTTTTCGACGGCAGGGGGTGAAACCCTCCCGTTAATCATCTGGTTCATCAGACATTAACGTGCCGAAGCGGAGCAAGTTCCCTCGCCAGGTGCTATTTCCCTTTTTACACGCACTACGCGGCTTGCGATGTCTGCGCGCCTTGCGCTCACTGCGCCTCCCGCTCTTCTCCCTCATTTTCGGCATTACCCGCATCCCCGGCCCAAAGATTACGCATCTCCGCCGACCTTACCAGCAGTTCCTCCAATGTTCCCTGATCCTCCACTTTGCCATTCTTAAGAATAATAATCTGGTCAGCATGGCGCAAAGCGGCTTTGCGATGTGATACCACCAGATAGGTGGCTTCCCTGCGCGCGAATAGACGGGACCACATTGCTCCTTCGGTGTTGACATCCAAAGCGCTTGATAAATCGTCAAAGACCATCAGCTCGGCATTGCGCACCAGCATACGGGCGGCTGCGACGCGCTGCATCTGCCCGCCCGACAATTTCACGCCTTTTGTACCGACTACAGTTGCTAAACCTTGCTCCATTCCAGCCAGGTCCGTTTCAAGAACAGCTCCGACCACTGCTTGCTCAATTTCTGCGTCCCCGGCTGGAAATCCCATTAAAACATTTTCCCGGATCGTTTCACTGAACAGCACCGGTACCTGCGGTGTGTAAGCCGTATAGGGCGGCGTGAAGAAATCAGCCGGATGCTCAACGCGGGTGCCATTCCAGCGGATTTCGCCGTCCTCTTTAGGAAGCAATCCCAACAGCGTACGTAGCAGTGTGGTTTTGCCGGATCCGATCCGGCCGGTGATCACTGTGAATGCGCCTTTTTTCAGGCGCAGGTTGATTCCTTCGATCCCCTTGCCCGATTCGGGATGATGATAGGTCAGATTTTCGGTCTCCAGACAAATAAGTGGTTCAAAAGCGCCAGCGCCGTCCCGGTCATCCGGCAATTTCCCTTTCAGCGGCAACTCATTATGAGCCACCAGCACCGCCTGCGGCTCCCCCGGTAAGATCTCGGTCATACGCTTCAAAGAAACTCCAGTTTGCTTGTAGAGCGCCCAATATTCTCCGATAAACATCGTAATGTCGGTGACATATTCCAGGAAATAAGCAAAAAGAGCAAAATCACCGACTGAAAAATGACCTTCCAGCATATTACCGGCTGCCAGAATCAGCACTAAACCCGTACCGAGGCTGATGGTACTGCCATAGATCGAATTAAGCAGATGCACGATCAGCCGATCTTTGAGCACCAGTCTTTTGCGTTCGGCATTTAGCCGCTGCAAATGATCCGCTACCTGCTCTTCAGCAGTGGCGACCTGAACCGCCTGAATCGACCCAAACATCTCGCCCAATGCACCAGCGACTTTGGCAGCAGCGTCCCGGCTGGCTTCCCGGTTTTTTTCCAGCCGCGTGCTGGCCGCTTGGGTAATGGCCAAGATTATTACCATTGGTGCAAAGACCAGCAAAGTTATTTTCCAACTGATGTGTGCTAGCATTACCACAGCGAAAGTCGTGGTAAACACAAATCCCAGGCTGTCTACTGTCATACTGATTTGATCAACTACCTGTTGGGTATCATCCCTGAAACGGTTGAGTGTTTCGCCAGGCGTTTCCACCAAGGCGCGCGCCCCCGGCCGCTTGAGAATGCGTTCCAGCATATTGCGCCGCAAGAGCGATCCCATTAGGAAACGATGCCGAATATCAATCTGAGCGCCGCAAAAGACAGTACCCATGCGACCTAATGCCACTGCGAAATAAGTGATAATAATGGTCCAGACGTTCAGGCCGGCGGCCGCTTCTCCGGAAAGAGCATCAAAAAACCAACTGGCAATGATACCTGGCAGTAGTTCTGAAAAGTGAATTATTGACCATGCGATAGCATTGCCCAGATAGAGCAGTGGCCGGTAGCACATCAAGCGCCATAAGTATTGATAGGTTTTCATGCCAGGACATCCTCCAATCCGGTATGGAGTAAACGGGCAAAATTGGAGTTCGGGTTAGCGGCCAAGTTCTTGCGGAGGCCGTGTTCCAAAACCTTGCCATTGTCGAGAATTAGAATCTCGTCCGCGCGCTGGACGGTAGCCAGTCGGTGGGCGATAATTATACCAGTTCTGTTTTGCAGCAGTCTTTCGATCGCTCTGTCAACCAGCTTTTCAGTAGCCGGATCCAGTCTGGACGAAGCCTCGTCCAAGATGATCAATCCGGGATCGGCGAGAAACAGGCGTGCCAGTGCCAATAACTGCGCTTCTCCGGCGGACATGCCGTATCCATTGGCCCCGATCACCGTATCCAGACCATCGGGCATGGCGCGGCACCAATCCGCGATCCCAATTTCTGTGAGTGCCTGCCAAAGCGTAGCATCCGAAGCCGACGCGTCAAAAAAGGTCAAATTATCACGCAACGTTCCGGCGAACAACTGCACATCCTGGGTAACCAATCCTACCCGCCGCCGCAGGGATCGCAGCTCTACCGCAGTAGTCGGACAATCGCCCAGGCTAATCTGCCCACTGGTAGGATCGTACAACCGCAGCAATAGTCGGGCCAAGGTTGTCTTCCCGCTGCCGGTTCTGCCCAGCAGACCGATCACTGTGCCGGCTGGCAATTTCACTGATATATCCCGCAGGACAGCTTCCCCGTCTTCGTAAGCAAATGACACAGCATCAAATTCCACTGCCAAAGCCCCTTCGGGCAGCGCCGATGTTTCCGACAAATCCTGATTGCCCGAGCACAGTTCAGCCTGAGATCCGGGTTCGTGTCGATCCGACATTCCCATTCCCGGTCCGCGCAGGTTGGATTTAATCGCAAAGATCTTGCCGACTCTGTCGATCGCCGCGGCCGCTCGCTGCAGATCCTGCATTTGCCTGCGAATCTGGGAAATTGGCCGTTCCAGCAGAGTTGTATAGCTAAAAATTAAGAAGACGGTCCCCAGCGAAACGGTTCCCGCCCGATACAGCAATGCACCGGTTGCCAAGACTAGCGCCATACCGATACCGAAGACCAGCAGTGAGCCTATCCACAGGTAAAAATGCGACATATCCGCTTTGATAAACTTGGGCAGCCAGCCGCGTAAAGCTTCATAAAAGCGCTTTAGCACAAAATCATTGGCACCGCAGGATCGGATGTCTTCTGTCCCGGACAGACGCTCGCCCAGAAAGCCATAAAAGCTGGCGTTGGCCTGTCTGGCAGCGGCCCAGTTTTTGATACCCTTCTGATTAAGAGCGATTAAAACAACCACCGCAAGGATCGTAAAGAACATCATGCCCAGCCCGATGCGCCAGTCTTCCATAAAGAGCGCCAGCACAATACCGACCAGCAACAAGGTGTTAAAGACAATGCCGACCACAAATTGCGAGAAAAAGTTGGTTAGTAAGTTTATATCGCCATCCAGCCGTTCGATCAGTTCGCCGGGCGTCCGTGCCTTATGGAAGGACATATCCAGCTTCAGGCAATGGCGCACAAATTCGTCCCGAAGCGCATCAGTAGCTGTCCAGCCGACCCGCTCGCCGAGATATTTTCCGATGGTAATGCAAATATAGCGGGTTAAGGCCACCGTGATATACCAATAGGCGAACCTAGACAGCGAAGCCAGAGTCCCGCCCTCGCTGATCCCGTCGATGAACTTGCGCAACAGCTGCGGATTGACAATCTCCAGCACTGTCCCGACTGTCATCAGGGTGGCGAAAATCAACACCAAACGCCACTGTGGTTTTAGATATTTATATAGTAGCTTCGTATAAGCTGCGGCAGGAATCTTCATAATTAGTGCACCTCACTCGCGCGTTGCCCTCTTGCCTACAAGCCTCGCGCCGCTTACCTCTTGTTCTTACTGTTTAACTGCCCAGAAAGTTGCCCGCCCGGAATTCGGCAGTAAGGCGCCCCGGGTCTCTGTTCCAGCAAAGGCCTCTCTAATCTCAAAACCGCAACCTTCAATCCAAGTACGCATTTCTGTAACCGAAGTGGGGTGGACAGTCACATCCCATTGCGCCTCTTCCTTGCGGCCATCAGGATATTTCAATTCTGCCCGGCGATGAGCTTTCCAGATGCGGTTTTCCCGGTCAACCGCTACCGTCGTACAATAACCCTGCAGGTGCACCCCATGTGCACAAACGCCGCTTGGAAATGCTTTACCTTCCACCCCAATATCACACCATGACTCATCCAGCAATCCATCCATACAGTCACCATCGGTGAATAAAGCCCCGCCCGGTTTCAACGCTTGATAGGCTGCGCGGATAACATGCCGTTGTTCCTGGACCGAAGCCAATTCATAAAAGCAGTTGCCCCCCAGAATTACCAAATCATAACCGCCTGGCCAGTCTGTTTTTAATACATCGGCAAGTTTCAGCGTAATCCGGCTACGCGTCTGCTCAGACAATTGTTTAGCTTTTTCCTCAAGGAATTTCAGCATACCATCCGAACCATCCAAGCCGGTAATCTGGCATCCGGTTTGTGCAATGGGGAGCAGTATTCTGCCAGTACCGCAAAAAGGCTCCAGTACATTTTGAATGCCTGACTCTTTGATTTTCGCCAGCAAATATTCCACATCGTGAGTCTCGGTTTCGTACTGATCATAAATTTCTGCCAAGTGATTGATTTCATATCCGTTCAAACTAAAGCCCCCCCCAAAAAATGCGCGAAGCAGACTGATACCATCATAACAAAACGCGCCTAAACACCAAAGCACCTTGTTCATTTCTGAAATGATCTCTCCATCCTCTGGCTGGCATGAGAGATGGCAATGATTTATAATTAATTTGCTTCCAGGAAGCAGAACTTGAGAAAGGGCTGGAAAAATGAAAAGACATCATTCTGCCATATTGTCTATGCTGCTGTTATTAATGGGGAGTATCTCGTCCATGAATGTAATCGGCGCTATGCCGATACCGATGCTGCAATTTGCAGATCATGAAGAAGCTTACGAATTCATCTGGAATAACCCCAATGACCAATATCTCGCCGATTTACGCACCAAGTATGAGCTTGAAAAGCTGGTTGCAGGAGCCAAATCTGATTTGGACCGGGTGAGAATCGTCTCCGCCTGGGTAAGCGGATTATGGCACCATGACGGCTGGAATACGCCCAAGCAAAATGATCCGCTTTATATATTGGACCAGGTTCAAAAGGGTGAGCAGTTCCGCTGTGTTGAATATGCCATCGTTATTAACGGCTGTCTGAACGCCTTAGGGATACCCTCCCGTACTCTGTCCTTAAAAACTGCCGATGTTGAGACCCGGGAGTTTGGAGCCGGTCACGTTGTGGTAGAAGCCTGGCTGCGTGATGCAAAGCGCTGGACATTTGCCGACGGTCAGTGGAATGCTGTTCCGACTTATAAAAATGAGCCAATATCAGCTGTTGAATTCCAGCGTTACATAGCGAAAGATGCTTCCAGACTGCGCATTGAAGGGTTTAGCCGTAAAAATAAAACCATCTACTTTGAATGGATCGCTGAGTATCTCTATTATTTCGATGTTGCTTTGGATAGTAGGGGTGTCGGGCAAAGTACTCCGCAGCGGTTGATGCTGGTTCCCTCCGGCGCTCCGCAGCCCACAGTATTCCAGAGAAATTGGCCCATCGCTAATATGGCTTACACCAATTCAGCACGCGCTTTTTATCCGACACCGGTATTAGTATCGGAGGACTAGCGGAACCTTGGGGACGGCGAGGAACCTTGGGGACGGTTCTAAAAGTTCCAAACCCCAGATAATGGCAAAAGGAACTTTTAGAACCGTCCCCAAGGTTCCAAGGTTCGCGGTTAGATTTCGAGGCGCGCATACTTTCTCTTTCCGGCCTTGATAATCATTCCGGCGACTGGTACCACCGTCTGATTCGGGTCCGTGATGCGCAAGCCGTCTACGTTGAGCCCACCCTGCTCAATCAGCCGTCGGCCCTCACTCTTGGAGCTAACGAGGTTGCATTGGCAGAGTAGGGTAACGGCGTCCACCGGGGATGGGGCTAAACGGACCACCGGCATCTCGTCGGGTTGCTCCTTCCTTTGAACGACCTGCGCAAACCGTTCCGCAGCCTCCTGCGCTTCCTCCGCCCCATGGTACTGAGCAACGATCTCCCAGGCCAGTCTCTTCTTAGCTTCCATTGGATGCAATTCGCCCCGCTCAAACGCCTCCCGCGCCTGCTCAAGGTCGCTCATCGGCATATCCGTACAGGCTTCCAGATAGATAAAGATCAATTCGTCTTTAATGGACATACATTTGCCGTATTGTTCATCCGGCGGATCCAGGATCGTGATGACATTCCCCCAACTGGTACTCATTTTGCGACCATCCGTGCCTTCGATCAGGCGGTTGGTTAACACGCTTTGCGGTTCCTGATCAAACACGCGCTGTAACGTCCGGCCAGCCATCAGATTGAATATTTGATCCGTACCGCCCAGTTCGACGTCTGTTTTCAGCGCCACCGAATCGTAGCCTTGCATCAACGGGTACAGCAGCTCATGCAGACCGATTGGTTTTTCGGACTGATAACGCAAGGCAAAATTCTCCCGTTCCAGCATCTGAGCGACCGTGAAATGCGAGGTCAGCTGTACGACATCCTGAAAGCCGAGCGCCGCCAGCCAGGTGGAATTATAATGAAATTCCACCTGATTAAGGTCCAGGATCTTGCCGATTTGGGCCTGGTAACCTGCCATATTGCCCCGCACTGCCTCAGGTGTCAGCATGGGACGCTGCGCATCTTTGTCGGAGGAATCACCGATCTGACCAGTAAAATCCCCGACTACCAGCAGAATGATATGCCCCAGCTTTTAAAACTGCCGCAGTTTGCGCAGCGGTACGGAGCGACCAAGATGAATCCGTGGCCCGGTCGGGTCAATCCCCAGCTTAACCCGCAGCCTTTTCCCGGAGCGTAAGTCTGCCTCGAGCTTTTCACGCACGATAATATCCGCGACCGATCTTTCCAGCAGCTCTTGAATTTGATCCATATTTTACTCCTCCTTTTTTGGCAAAAAATAAACCCGTCCTGAAAAGGACGGGCTATTGCCGTGGTACCACCTTTTTACGCTTCCCTAATACCGCACTTGCTGTTCAGCATTACCGCGCTGCGTTGCGCCACACCATACTGTCCAGCACTGCTTGCATGCGAAAGCCTCTGCCCGCGCTAACACGCGGCGGCGCAATAACGGGCGTTCCCGCCACCCCCTACAGCCCTGCATCCCACATGCGCACGCAACGCACGCGCGGGAGCCAGAGTTTTTGGGATGGGACTCCGGAGAGTAATTCGGAGTACAGCTTCCTGCCTGTTTCCACCAACCACAGGCTCTCTGGAAGGCTAGACCGTACCCTACTAGGGCTCCTTCATCGTCATTGACGATATTTTACCAATCTTACATGATCACTGGCCCATAGTCAAGATCCATCGGCATCAATTTTGCGGATGCTTTTTTCGGATTGCTGCGCTGTTATTTTTCCAGATATTTATTTTATGAACCTGAAACTAAATGGGTTTATTTTCGTCATACTATTTGATATACAAACTATTTTAATGTCAAACTATATCATGATAATGGAGGAAACACAATGATTACACCGTTGCGGATCGCGCACATGACTCCCCAGCTGCCTATCATTCAAGGAGGTATGGCTGTACGGGTTTCCACCGGCAAATTGGCAGCCGCAGTTGCGAATGCCGGCGGCATTGGCACCATTGCCGGCACAGGCTTATCGCCCCGGGAACTAATCGCCGAAATTCGCAAGGCACGTCAGCAATCGCCCGGTTATATCGGTGTCAATGTTCTCTTTGCTGTTAATCAGTTTGCAGAACTCGTAAGAACCGCTATGCGCGAAAAAGTCGACTTCATCATTTCCGGGGCAGGCTTTTCCCGGGACATGTTTACGTGGGGCAAGGAATTTGGAGTTCCGGTCATATCTATCGTTTCCTCAGCACGCCTGGCAGCCACTGCTGAAAAAATGGGGGCAGCCGCGATCGTAGCCGAAGGCAAGGAGGCCGGCGGTCATCTAGGTACGGACCGTTCCGTAAAAGAAATCCTGCCGGAGGTGCTTCAGGCTACAAACCTTCCGGTAATAGCAGCCGGCGGCATCATGGATGGCTTCGATGCTGCGGAAGTTATCAAGATGGGAGCTGCCGGCGTCCAAATGGCCACGCGCTTTGTCACTAGCACCGAATGTGAAGCGGACGACAATTTTAAGAAAATGTATCTGACTGCTTCTCAAGACGACGTTGTCTTGATCAAGAGTCCCGTCGGAATGCCCGGGCGAGCGCTACGCAACAAGTTTACCGAGTTATTGCAGCGCGCCGATTCCCATCCGCTGATCGAAAAATGCCGCCAATGCCTGAAACGTTGCAGCGCGGAGTATTGCATTATGGATGTCCTACGCAAATCCGTTACCGGGGACACAGAAAACGGATTGGTTTTCGCCGGTGAGTCGGTGTACAAAGTGAAACAGATCCTGCCGGTTAGAGAAATTATGCAGCAGTTGGTCACCCAACTAGAGACGGCTCTGGGAAACGCCTGATCGGGTACCACTTCATAAAATGGTTTGATAATCGCTTGCACCATAAAGAATACGCGTGATAATCACCTGATGCTCTTGCTCCTGAACCATATAGAATACCATATAATTATCGACGATCAATTTTCGGTAGCCTCGTTTCTTTAGAGGTTCATCGAGCACAAAACTGCGGGAATGTGGAAATGTCTTTAGCCGCATTATGCGGCTTTCAATTTCATCCATTAAGCGCTCTGCAGCATCAGGAGCCAAGATGGCCATAGCCATTCTTCGTTATGAAAACAGGTTCTTTACTCTCGTGACATATTTCGGAAATCTCGTTGGTATTACGCAAATCAGTTATTGGTCTTATTTTTGGCATCCTGGTCACCTCGCATTATTTATGTCACAGAAGCTAATTCCATAGAATGACCTACCGCCGCCGCGCAAGCCGCGGCACCCAAGTTACAACACTCGCCAAAAACAGGGCCAAGGTGACGATGGCGATGGCTGCTGGAAGGACGGAGATTCCGCCCTGATCGGCGACCCTTCCGACGGCCGCCGGTACTATCAGCCCTCCAAAAGAAGCGATCAGCGACATTGTGCCTGATACAGTGGCGGTACGGCCCGGATATTGCGAGATCACCGACACCATAGCGGTAGGAAAGATCCCGCCCATCGCCATGCCAAGGACGAAGATAAGCAGTAGCGCCGGCAGCCCGCCCTGCACAGCCCACCAGCTCAGGGCCAGTACGGCTGATGCCAGACAGGCACCCATCAGAAATTTGCCAAAACCGAGCCGGTCTGAAATCCTGCCAGCAATCAGGCGGCCGATCGTGAGCGACAACCAAAACACACCGGATGTCAGGGCTGGCGGAAAAGCGTTTGCCCAGGTCAGACTGTCCCAGAAGCTCGGCAGCCAGCCGAATACGGACACTTCCAGCCCGACATAGAAAAATAAGATCAAACCGGTCAACAGCAGAAAACTACCGCCGTACCAGTGGAACCGTGCTTGCTTCGGAGCCGACCGCTTGTCAGAGATCGCAACCGGGGTCAGCGCCGAAGCCGGGGCCGCGGTTGACGCCGCGGTCGCGGTCGAGGCTGAAGCCGGATCTGGGCATGGAGTTGAGCCTAGACCTGGAATTCTAATCAGGAAGAGCGCGCCGATCATCACCAATGGTGCAATTGACGAGACCGCAAAAATGGTGCGCCAACTCATCTGACCTAAGAGCAACGCGCTCAGCACCGGGCCACAAATTGCTCCCAAACCATAGAAAACATGCAGCCGATTCATAGCCGCCCCTTTGTTGGTGCCGCTAGTGTCGGCACACAAAGCATTAATCGCGACTTGATACACTCCAAACCCGGTTCCGATGCAGATCATCGATAAAAATGCCGGTGCAAACGACCGGGCCAGTACAATTAATAACAGGCCAAGCAAAAGAGAAGCGCTTCCAGCTAATAAAGCTGATTTTTTACCGAAGCGATCCGCCGCATAACCACCCGCCAAGGCGGCAATCAATGTTCCGATTGACTGTGCGGAGAGAACCGCTCCCACCTGACTATAGGTCAGCCCAAGAGCGGTGCGCACTTCCGGCAGTAGCGGAGCGATCAGCGTCCCAACCATGCCAGCCGTGATAAAGCCAAAATACTGGATGAATTTCAGTTTTCTGTCCATCAATTTCTCCTACTACCTCTGCCAATATTGCTACATATAATTCTATCTGACTCTACCGACCCAGGCAATAGTGACTCATAGGTGCCTTAACGGCACACTTGTTGCCTGATAGCGGCCGCCTGTATTTTTGCTTTCTGTAACAAATTGGCTGCATCTGCCGTTAATGGGCGACCATCGCCGACAACCATTTGGCCGTCGACCCAGACATGCCGAACATCGGAACTCTTAGCACTATAGACTAGGGCGGAATAGATATCGGCCTCCGGCAGATACATCTGGTGGCATCTTTCCAAATCGACGGCAACAACATCAGCCTTTTTGCCTGTGACGAGCGATCCAATCTCCGGCAGGTTCAGTGCAGTGGCCGCTGTCACCGTAGCAAGCTCAAAGACAAGCCGCGCGGGCATTGCCAAAGCGCCTTGGCCCGGTTTTTGCAGCAGGGACGCCAAACGCATTTCCAGAAAAGCATCCATACTGTTATTGCATGGAGCGCCGTCGGCTCCGATGGTCACAGCGATGCCGCGGCCTAGCATTTCCGGTACAGCAGCCAACCCGGAAGCCAGCTTCAGATTTGATGATGGGCAATGCGCCACGACCGTTCCTGTCTGCGCCAATATATCCTTTTCAACCTCACTCAGCCAAATACAATGCGCCAGCACAACGTTTTTTCCCGTCAGACCCGTCTGATGCAAATACTCCACATTGCCCAGACCGGCGATACTCTTTACAGCGGCGCATTCATCACGGTTTTCCGAAGCGTGGGTCTGAACAATAACGCCATATTGCTGCGCCAAGGCGGCAACCCTTTCCAACAATGGCCTGGTACAGGAAAGGGCAAAACGAGGCGCCAGACTGTTCAATACCCGGCCGCCGTCTGCACCATGAAACTTGCTATGCAAGCGCTGCCAATCATTAATAGCCTCTTCTTGTGACTCGACAAGATTTGAAGGTACGCCTTCACCCATGTCCATAAGCGCCTTGCCTATGATTGCCCGAATTCCGATATCGAGGGCAGCCTGAAACAGACTATCCGTATGGTGGACAGTTCCCATATCAACAACAGTGGTTGTGCCTCCCAGCAGACATTCAGCATAGCCCAGCATCCCGGAGGTGTAAAGCGATTCCGCGTTATGTGCCGCTTCGAAAGGCCAGATTCGGTTTCTAAGCCAGTCCAGCAAAGCCAAATCATCAGCTAGGCCGCGGAAAAGAGCCTGGCAGGCATGAATATGACTTTGGATTAAACCCGGGATGACCGCCATGCCAGTCAAGTCAATCGTTTCGGCTTCACTGTCCACCAGATGCGTTCCAATAGCTGCGATGCGATCATTTTCGATCAGCAGATCACCCTGGAAAACATTCCGGTTGGGGTCCATAGTTACAGCCAGACCGTTTTTCAACAGATATTTCACACGCTGGCCTCCCTTGAGTTTCTCCCATGTTCAGGATTAATCGAACAATGTCGTTACTTGTCTCGACCTTAACCAACGCAAGCATAGATAAATTGGGATAATGAACAGCAATACACTAAAGGCCGCCATGATTTTAACCCCTGCACCGATCGGCGGCGGAAATGCAGGAATCAGCATGCTAAGGATCAGTGCGAAACCTGCTAGGAAAAGGCTGAAGGTTACTAATAACACTTCACTCAGCCTTTTCGCCCATCGATGATATTTGCCAATATTAATGCCTGCAAATATAGCTGCTCCGCCCAATAATAATCCCAGCGCAAATGCCGCCAGAAAATACGCAAAAATCCTTGTGGCAAAAGAAGTTTCAGAAACGGACGCCTGCAATTCATTGAAAATCCCGCTGAGAGAAAAGACCAATCCAATTATGCTGCAAAATAGAACCCAGCCCCCCAATAGTTTAAGGACGAGAGCAAAAGTCTGGATTTGTTTCCTGGCTTTTGTGTCAGGCGATGCTGCGTTTTTGTTATCTGGCATTCATGGCATAATTGGCACAATCTCATCAGCAAGTTCGAATCAACATCGTAATATATATCTGTCTCATACGAATCTTTCCAAATAGTAATCCTTGAAGAAACACCCTCTGTATTTATAATCTCTTTAATCACATCCAATCTAGGGGAAAGCAACTGTTTTCCCAATATATCCCTCTCCCTTTTTCCATGCGGAAGTAGGCTGGATATTCAGAGCCTTTGTGACAAGCTCCGGATCCATACGATGATCATCACAAGTAATGACATAAGAGACTGATACTCTTTTGGCGGCATGTTCTTCATTGAATGAAAATGATTGCAGCACTTTCATAAAAGCAACCCCTTCATTTAGTCTTCAGACATCGCTTCTATTGTCCTCTTCGACCACAGCGCTTCCGAGCGCACGAATGTACTCTGCAATTGATGCAGGCATAAAAGCGCTCCCGTCACTTCTCTTCGCAAGCTGTCCCAATTACCTCCACATGAAGCCATGCCTTCAACAAATGCGCAAAATTCGTAGCTCCATCTATTAAACTCATCAGCCAGATCCGCTAGCTCTTTACCAAGATAAACAGTTGCCTGCTCCGGAAGTGGTGGTAATTTCTTAGTATGAGATCCAATCATTGGCGCATCAATATTGTCGGTATTCTCATCTAGAAAGCGGTTTAATTGAAATAGCTCCAATGAAGTCTTGTATGCTATGGGAGCAAAGCGTGATAAATAGGAATTTTGCCCCAGGCCCATATTTGCCATGACTGCTGACCTCGGCATTGGACATGGAACGGAACTAAGTATCTTATGACATTCAGCAAAAAACATACAGTTGGCCCATGTTTCCGAAATTAGATCCGCTACTGATTTGGCAGAAGAATTTCTGAAATCTTTGGTGCACAGCTTTTGATCATCGTATCTGACAGAGCTTACTGCCTTCCGAATACGCTCTTCAATAGCGACTGTTTTCTCAAAAACCTCAGCCAGACGTAGCTTTAAAAGATCGTCTTTAAAGAAACCCGAATTAAGAATGTCGCTGAATTCGGGGAGCTCTTTAAGCTTCTTTGTTGTATCCTCAAAGAAATCTTGAAGACGTTCTCGAAAACCGTTGTGGTAATCTTTATTTTGCGAGCTCATTAATGATCGGCTCCCTTCTGCCAACATAATAAGTGTTCGCAATCTTTTTTACAAATCCTTGTCCGCTGCGTTTCTGTCATATAGAACCGCAAACAAAAGAATTCATCAAAGGCTGGAAGGAAGCGCATGGATTTTCTAGAAATCAACAATATTCCGGTTACCGAAATAGTCAGTTGTAAATCGTTGAAAAGGATGATGCAAATGACCAGGCTTAATGAAATAAATATCCCTGATGCACCCCATACTCCCAGACAAACAGTAACTGACATCGTGCACGGTATCAAAATTGAAGACCCTTACCGTTGGCTGGAAGATGGCCAGTCTTCTGCAACACAGGCATGGACCCAAGCCCAAAACCAAAGGACAGAAGTTGTTATGAGGCAACTGCCCCACAGGGAGTTTATCAGTAAACGTCTGACAGAACTGATGTCTCAGGAAATGATCGGCGGGCTTCAGCTTTGTGGCAGCCAACTATTTTATACGGCGCACCTCCAAGGCAAAAGCCAACCCGTATTAATGGTGATTTCTCTGGAAGATTTGCTGGTTGCCGCTGCCAATAAAACTGATGAAACGCTGCCGCAAGGCATTGGCAGTCGCGGCCGCATACTGGTTGATCCCAACAATGAAAGCAAAACCGGAATTATAGCGCTCGACTGGTGGAGCCCGTCTTCCGACGGCTCTATGCTGGCTTACGGACTCTCCGAAGGCGGTGACGAGTGGAGCGTCCTTCACATAATGGAGGTTGCCACTGGGAAGCCGCTGCCTGAAAGAATTACGCGCACCCGCTACGCCGGGGTTACCTGGCAGAAAGACAATAGTGGCTTCTATTATGGCCGCTATCCGCAGCCAGGCACAGTTCCGCCCGGCGAAGAGAATTATAATCGGCATATTTTCTATCATAAACTAGGTACTGATCCGGCTGATGATCCAAAGATCTACGGTGAGGGATGTGCTAAAGAACTCTCCCTTGGCACCAGCCTTTCAGAAGACGGCCGCTATATGTTGCTGCATGTCTCCCATGGTTGGAGGAGCACAGATCTATACTTCCGAGACGAGACCGACCCCGCGGGTCCCGCTGGTCGCTTCCGCCCCATCGTGGAAGGTATCGACGCACACTTTGGAGGGCGCATCATCGGTGAGACCCTGTATGCGCTCACTAATTATCAGGCATCCCGGTACAGAGTAGTTGGCATCGATTTGCAGAATCCTGCCCCGGCTAACTGGCAGACTCTCATCCCCGAAGCGGATGATCTGACCATTGAAGATGTGGCATTTGCCAAAGGGCATATCATTGTCAGCGGTCTGAAGCATGCGGTCGCCCATCTCTATGTGTACGATTTGCACGGCAAGCTCCAGAGGGAGATCCACTTACCCACCATTGGTTCGGTGACCGGCCTGGCAGCTGATTTGGAAAGTGACGACTTCTTCTTCGTCTTTGAATCCTTTCTCATTCCGCCGGCCATCTATCGCTGCAGCGTTTCCAAAGACGCTCCTGCCCAACCCCAACCGGAAGTAATCCTGGCCAGCGCTCAGGCGGTGGATCCGAACTTGGTCTCAATCGCGCAGGTGTTTTATCCGTCCAAAGACGGCACCCAGATTCCCATGTTCATCTTAAAACGCCGTGATCTGTCCGTCTCAGACGGCACCCCTCATCCAACCGTGTTGATCGGATACGGTGGATTCAATGTCGGCAAAACCCCTACTTACATGCCTGCCATCGTGCCGTGGATTGAATCCGGCGGTATCTATGCATCGGCCAACTTGCGGGGCGGCAATGAGTATGGCGAAGATTGGCACCGGGCTGGAATGCAGGGCAATAAGCAAAACGTTTTTGACGATTTCATCGCAGCCGGAGAGTACTTGATTAGTAAAGGATATACCGATCATGATCATTTGGGGATTTGGGGGCGCAGTAACGGCGGTTTGCTAGTTGGCGCAACCTTAACCCAGCGCCCCGACCTGGCCAAGGCGGTGGCATGCGGTGTGCCATTGCTTGACATGGTGCGTTATCATAAGTTCCTGATCGCTTACCTGTGGTGCTCCGAATACGGCAACCCGGAGGATCCGGAAGCTTTTAAGTGGCTCTATGCCTATTCGCCGTATCATCATGTGCATGAGGATGTATCATACCCGGCAATCTACACCTACACTGCTGAATCAGATACCCGCGTCGACCCGCTGCATGCCAAAAAGATGACCGCTCTGCTGCAGCACGTTGCCTCTATCAAGGCAGCGAAGGGACCGATCCTGCTGCAAGTGGAAGCGGACGCGGGCCATGGCGTTGGAAAGCCATTGCATAAGATCGTGGCGGAACAGGCTAACATGTGGGCATTTTTAGCATGGCAGCTGGGGCTATCCTAGATCAGTCCAATTGGTACAATTAAATTGTCTCTGTCAAAGGCACCTAACTTTTCGGCCAGACAGAGAACTGCTCCTGTGCCCCGCTTTAGCGGGGCTTTTTCTATTACTTTGAATACGCTCAACAGTCTCTGATCGGGTGTGGCAGTCTTTTTGATTTCAACAGGGTGCAACTCTCCATCACCTTCAATAAGCAGGTCAATTTCTTTGGTATCTTTATCCCGATAATAGTATAGATAAGCTTCCTTTCCAGTGTTTTGGTAGCTTTTCAGGATTTCACTTACTGCGTAATTCTCAAGCAGAGCGCCATTCATCGCTCCATTCATTAAGGTGTCGGGGCTGCTCCATTTTGTAAGATAGCATACAAGCCCGGTATCGTAAAAGTAAAGCTTTGGTGTCTTGATAGTACGCTTCAGGACATTATTTGAATAAGGATGCAGATAAAAGATAATGCCCAAGGCCTCTAGAATGCGTAGCCAGTTTTTGGCGGTGACCTGATCAATATCACAATCGTCGGCAATACCTTTATAGTTTAGCAGCTGCGCCGTTCTGGCAGCGACTGCAGTGACAAAGTTAAAGAACTTCAATGAGTCGATTGCTCCGGAGAGGTCTTTGATGTCGCGCTCCAAATACGTCCTGATGTAACTGGCATAGAAGATACCCCTGTCGGTGTATTGTCCGCTGGCAAGGGCAGGCATTCCGCCACCAAATATGCGTTGATAAATTTCCGGAGTGGTCACAGGTGCTACTTCTGCCTGCTTCTTTGCCAGTTTCTCTAGATTAATGCCGAATGCCGTCTGACTTCCACCATATAACTCCTGCTGTGACAACGGTGAAAGATGTAATAACGCTACGCGCCCGGCCAGTGATTCCTGAATACCATCGATCAACTTGAACAGTTGTGAGCCTGTCAGCCAAAAGTCGCCCGCCAAATGACTTTTATCGATCATGATTTTTATATAAGAAAAGAGTTCGGGAGCATATTGAACTTCATCCAAAAGTACCGGCGGTTTATGCAGCTGCAGAAACATGGCAGGGTCAGTTTTGGCAAGCATCCGCTCATTTAAATCATCCAATGTCACATAGTTACGGCCCCGTCCTTCTGTCTCCATGAGCTTTTGCAGCATGGTGGTTTTGCCGACCTGCCTGGGACCAGTCACTAGAATAGCTGGATATTGTTTGTTCAAATCAAGGAAAATACTTTCCAGACTTCTTTTGATATATTTCATACTTTTAACCCCTGCCTCGTCCACAATTCGGTTCATATATATTTTAGCCGATTGCATGCAATAAGTCAATAAAGTCGCCATTTCCCACTTCAGAAAAGGCCTATTTATTATGCTAAACACGATCATAATCATCATTTGCATCCGGAAAACACTTTTCAGCCAATTCTGGCCACCCAGGATGTCCTCCGAAAGTAGACGGGCCGTGTCCATAATTGGGATTGATACTTCTTCAGTTTTCAGAAGTCTTCCCGGAAAAGGTCAAGCCACATCTTATGTGATTATTTTTGCTATAACTGGATTAGCTAAAAACAAAAAATTCTTGACAGACCTTGGCAGCTGGGGTTGGGGCCCTTTTAAAGCTCTCAAGGATTGCCGCTGACTGGCGCAACTTGAGAAAATCGTTTACTATGGCTATAATAAAAGCATCATTTTGTAGTGTGGTGTGAAATATGGAGCCCAAGATTTATCAAATTGACGAAGTAAGTGCTAAGCTCCGCCCTGTTTTTGAAGCTGCCCCTGTATATCGCGCTGTGTTGTTCGGGTCCTATGCCAAAGGCAACGCAATAGATCAAAGTGATGTTGATATAGTCATTGACAGCAGGGGCGAGCTACTAAATATTAATTTCTTCGGCTTACTGGAGGACATTAAGTCGCAACTAAACAAGCGCGTAGACTTATTTGGGATATCCGAATTGAGCAAGAACACCGATATTTGCTCTGTAGTAGAACGGGAAGGGATTGTCTTATATGATAAGCAAAGATAGGATTACCCTGAAAAAAATGCTTGACTACATTAATGAAGTATCCCAGTACATTGCTGATCTATCTTTTGGAACTCACATAAAGCATCAGAGGTATGCGAAACAAGAGTGTCCATGATTATGAAAGTGTTGTTTTTGAGGCCCTCCGGGGACCGATCCCAAAAATTCTGCCTGAGCCTAATCATGACCGCGTTCTAGGCCCAGTTCAAACGGGGCTTTTTTATCCTGCATTCCCGAAGTTTATAACGATGGAACCGTAACCCCCAGCGCCTGAAACAGTTTTTTCTGTTTTTTGGTAATCTATCAAAGAGTTTGGCTTCTTGCATTTTCTTTTTGACGTAAGACAGGAAAATCAGAGCAATAAATTCTACAAACAGCTTCCCGTTAAGTGACAGTTCCGATGAAACCTGTAATCTCCTACAGTTCAGACGCTCTGGTCAGATATTCGTTCATTTCAATCTGATCCTTGGCGGCCTTCTCAGGATTGTAGAAAAGCAGTAGATACGCACGCATTTTTCCTGTAAGTGTGTCGCCTTTATACGTTCGTTCCTGTTCGTAATCCCAGATTGATCTGTGGAAGACGGTCGTACTCTTTGTTTCTGCCTTTCTTTACCTGGCAGAGCACATCCGAATAGCTGGAAATTGAGGTGATGTCAAACGCCCAGTATTCCCGTTCGATGCTCCTTCTGCCTTGTTTTTGAAAAAACACCATTCTCCCTTCTTCGCTGATCGACTGAAACAGCTCACTACTTCGTTTAGATGGAATGTCTGCGCTGTTTGGATGGATGTGTAGTTGCTGCCAATGCGAGAAGCGATTAAGTGCATTGTTTTCTTCCAAGATCAAGAAGTAAGCTATTGATAATATTTGTCTTTTTGTAAGCTCCGGTCGGCACACTTTCGCCGGTTTCCGGATCAACTCGTCCGAGCAGTTTCCGCTTGGCTCTTGATTGCTTCTTATTTTTGTCCCAATACGCCTCATTACTGTAGGCATACTTGATTCCTGTTTGTTTATTCGTCCAGTAGATGATACCCATACGATCATGTCTTAATCATCTTTCATCGTTATATGATCCGGGAATGCAGGGTATTAGAGGCGTGAAAAGCCTTGCAGCATAAGGGCTTTAGGTAATTTCATAAGACCAAAATATAGGGTGTTGGTAGCTAAAATCTTGAGTGATTTTAACTACTAACATCCTAATTTTTGGTAGAAACCTGTGTTTATTATTCAGGCTGAAAAAAAGAATGTTACATTGAAATTCAAGAAAGAACAGCTATCTTCCTTTGCTTTGCAGGAATTCATTCGTTGCATCAAGTATTGCTGCAACATTCCTGTGATAAATAAAATGATTTCCTTCGATAACTGTCCATTGTGCGTTTTTGCCCAATCTGTTTATATGAGCATTTTGGTATTCTTTGCCGGTCTGTTTGCCCTGAGCGGTTTCAGAAGCAACAATCTTTAGAACAGGCACAACGCTCGGAAACTCCATGCTCATGACTTCAAGAATATTCTCATTGAGTCTATATGTTTGGTCGATAATCGTATCGTTATTAACATGGTTTATGAACTTTGTATAGTCGTTTATTTCCTGCTGTGTATAGCCGTATACTTCTTTTATAGAAAGCACCGACGACACTATAAGAGGATTGAAGATTCGGCTAATCCCAATAGCCTGCTGAACTTTACTCAATTCCAAGACAAACTTTGGGACATTCGCCTCGGTTTTTGCTGATGACGTTGTGTCAAGCATGATGATTGCTGATACTTCATTAGGATATTTCGTGGCGTAGTATTCGCTGTATATACCAGAGCCGGAATGCGGCATCAGAACATAAGGCGGTGCAAACCCGGTTTTTGACAACGCCGTTCTGATTTCTTGGGTATAGTTCTCATTTGTCCGTTGCACATCGGTTTCATCACTGAATCCAACACCGAAATACTCGACACAAACCACAGTGTATTCGTTTGATAGCTCTCGCATGAGAGGAGCAAAATCTGCGCTTGGCAGCGGAACTCCAAATCCCGGTAATAACACAATCGTTTTATCTCCCGCACCCATAGAGTAGATGTGCATATTTCGGTCGTTCACCTCTACCAATTTGCCGTAAGGAATGAGGTTATCCAACTCGTGCCTTAAAAACACTTGATTGATTATCAGGCTGACCAGATTTATCAGAACAACAATTCCTATGATAGTTACAAAAATTATCATTGCTTTTTTACTCCGTTTCTTCTTGTTGACCTTAATCATCATTTTCACCCACCGATGGTGGCGCAGATATTATTGATATATCTCTCGGCTTCCTTTCGGTCGAGGACTCATAATGGTACTTTATTAATAATGCCTGCAAATCAGATAAGAATTGGTCAAATTCCTGGTCATCCATCATCATAACAGTGTTGTTAAAAAACACTTTGTTCGTTCCCGACACAAAATTATCCCTATTGAAGTACTTTTCAAACTTAGTATAGGTATTCATCAAAAACCTGAATGCCTGCTGAGGTATGTCCTCAGTCGTGCTGCAACTGCTTAGTCTATCTATATTAAGGGCAAGCGTTCTTTCGACACTTCCACGGATTTTCTTTTCGTCGACGACCATCAGGACACTTGCGCTGATTAAGATACTGATATGCCTATAAATCGTGGTTCGCGGAATGTCGTTGAGTATTTCGCATAGTTTCGTAGTTGTCATTGTATCATGCGTAGCGAGAATCTGCACAATTCTCATCCGAGTGGGGTTTAGCATAACATCGTATATGTCTTTAGGCATAGCGCACCTCCATTGATTCCATTAATTATAATAATACCATATATGGGGCTTGTCAAGGGGAGAACAGAAAATGCTGTCGTAAACAAAACACAGCCCGTCCGAAGGCGAGCCGTGACCTCCTCAAGCCGTTTGAGAAAAAGAGTAAAAGGACAGTAATTGTTATGGCATCATAGGCTTATGAAGCATTCCCACCCAACGCGGACTTGGTCAAGCGGTTCCCAACCGGATCATAGGTATAGCTATCATCCAGCTCTACAACCCCATTACGTTTTTCCGAAGTCAGCCGGTTCAGGTTGCCATAGCCGTACTCGACCACACTGCCCTGTTCCTCGATCTTGATGCGCTGCCCGGCCGCGTTCAGGGTATACTTATGGCTCGAAATGATCGCTCCCGCGGCCGCGCTCTGGCGATTAACAACACTGGTCAACCGGCTCAATACGTCGTAGGTATACAGCGTCTCCGTTCCATTAGCATAAGCAACTTTCTTCTGACGGCCCAGCTCATCATACTGATAACGCGTCACTTGGCCCTGCTGGTCAGTGACGGTTTCAATGCGCCCCAAGATGTCGTAGGTATATCGCAGTTCACCGCCCGGCCCCGCCACCTTAGTACACATCCCAAAGCGGTCATAACTGTAGCTGATCACATTGTTATTGGGATCAACCACCCGCTCCAGCCGTCCCACCGCGCCATAGGTATAAGTGGTGGTCCCGGCCCCATTCGTGGCGGTCTTTAGGCTCCCATCCGGCCAGCTAATCCCAGTTAATAGTCGACATCACAAAAGCTCCCTCTTGTTTACTAAAAAGCCCTGCACAATAATGCAAGGCTTTTTTTCAGACCAAAAGAGCATTGAAAACTATTACCAAAGCGTCTTCAGGTGTTCCCTCAAAAAATAGATCGGTTTCGATGCCAAGCAAAGATAAAAACTCAAATAGGCCTTCTTCCGCAAAAACATAATCGTTCTGCATTATTTCTGCAAGTTCTTTGGCATGTTGAGGTATGTCCAGCAGTGTGCAAGTTTTTTCAGGATTACCATAGGCAGGGGGTTCATCGGTTACTTCCGGGTGCAGCAAATATGTATCAACTCGTGATCCATTATCAAATAATATATTCGCTATCATTTACCTCAACGTATAAAACAATATCCTGTAATTTGACAGATAAGGCTGCCAAAAGTTTGGAAGGATCCCCCAACATATCATCTTTAAAACTCATCCAGCCTTGACCAAGGGGTCGCAACAAGACTTTCTTTTCCTGTTCGAAAAATGAAGCGGGGGTAAAGTCATCAGTATCTTCCAGAGGTCGGATAGTTATGGAGTACTTTCGATTATCTGCTATGCTCATCGCTTCCGAAAAGGTCTCAGCCAGTTTTTCCGGCAGCCAGTGTGATTTAATCAGGATTTCCGTAAGAAACAAGCCCAAAGTAATCCCCCCTTGCAGCTGAACTCAAGTCATAAGCAACTAACTCACCATTTCCTAGCCTTCAATGCCAATGCTTCTTCCAGGGTTCCCCCGGAAACAATAATCTGCAATGTCCTTTTATCGCGCTTTTGCTCGATAAAGGTCATATATAGAGCCATAATCGGATCATGGACCTTAGCTGGAGCGATGATTTTGATAACCCCGTTTCCTTCGTTAACGTAGCTGATAGCCTGATCCTGCCCCCGTTCCTTAACCCAGGCGTACCATTCTGCAAGTTTTGGCAACACTAGGTCATCACAATCCGGTTTGAAGATAAACCAATAGTGCTCTATCGGGCCAGGCCGAAATAGGTATAACAATACTATCCGACGGGATCGGCGTACCAAGGTTATATTTCAAGGATTCTCAGATATGGTGCAAATAAACTCCTGCTAATAACAGTGTATGTAAACATGTCAAAATACAATTTCTTTCTATAGTGACATTATTGCTATGCTTTCCCACGATTTTGTCTCTTCATCGTCTAGTTGCATCACTTTAAGCGCCTCCACGAACTCTCTTACGGCGCTTTCCTTATTGTCTTCATCATGATGTTTAGTTGCTACATCCTGCAAATTACCTGCACACAATAAAAACTTCTCGAAACTATCACACATCCTATTGATTTCAATGTCTGGCCCGGAACTTCTATCTAGCCAATAAACATATCCGGGTTCGTCCGTGATTGTCGAAGCTATGCAGATAGAATCTCCTTCATACGACGCAACTTCATACAGTTTTTTTGATTGGTATAGCTTGAGTAAAGGATTTTTGTATGACGTATTTGCATATATGATTTCGTCTAGCATATCGCTCTTTTCGCCCAGCCACTCTGGCCACAGACTAAAACCATTTAGCATAACACTTTTGAGTTTTAATTTTGCCACGCAGTCAAGGTAGCTTTCGGATATTCCGGGCAAAGATTCTGTTAATTTTGCTAATTGTTCTTTGGAATAGCCTGGGGAAGCCAATAATATATATTTAGCTATTATCGGCGCTTCTACTGCCCATCTTTCCGTATGTAGCTGCAACTCCTCCAGAGTTGTTATTGTTTAAGCTAAGTCATTCTGTCCCAAAGCTGACGGTGTTGCCAGTCCGCCA